>JACCED011856997.1_pt1 | contig 35443 bp, 28 predicted proteins | sample 7455021 | NCBI WGS metagenome assembly JACCED01 (sample SAMN15323456, study PRJNA562643) | freshwater metagenome | isolation source: river surface water | place: USA:Blue River Watershed | collected 2017-08-19
ATAAAATGGATGAAATGGATGATTTTATATTTAGTATTATAAAAATATTATATTTTATATATATTTTATATTTTTTATTTATTTTCAAAAAGTATCCATTTGATCCATTTTATCCATTTCAACAATTATATATTTTAATTTATAATTATATATAAAATGATGATAAATCCATAATAAATGGTAATAAAATTGTAAGTAAAAAATAAAAAAAATATTTATAATTTTATTATAAATATAATACGTTGTAAAAAATAGAGAATAAAAATGTTTTTATTTATTTTTTTTGTATTCATTAATTAATTGTAAAAAAAGTAAATTCATTTCATCTTCATCTCCCATAAAAAAATTGTCACCAGCTATTAATTTAAATTTATTATTAAATTCTTTAATTATTATATTTTTTAATATCAAAGGTTCATTAACATCTGCAATAGAAATATATCTTGATGTTTTTCTTAAAGGTAAACTAAAATAATCACAACTATTTGTGCAACTGATTTTGTATCGATTAAGTCCTATTAAATGAGGAGGTTGATAAAAATAAATTAAACCCATTATATCTATCTTATTTAATATATATATATATATATATTATTTTAAATCAATTTTTATAGAGGTAAAAAAATAATAAATTTATATTTAATAAATAAATATATAAATAAAAAAATATAAATAATAATTTAGATTATAAATGTTTATAGATTTAAATATTGATATAAAAAAAGAAATTTTTTCATTTTGTTATAAAAATGGTTCAGAATGTATAAAAGATTTAATAGATAAAAAAATAATAAAATCTAAATATCCAAAATATTTAGATTTAATCTATGGTAAAAATTATTTTTATGTAAAAAATATTAATAATATATTTGATATCTCAAATTATACAAAATACACTATATATTTGGTATATGATAAAAATTATTATTATAATGAAAATAAATATAATATAAATTACAATAAATTAAATGAAGATCTTGATGCTTTAATAAAAAATAATCAAAAAAATAAAAATATAGATAAAAATTTAAAAATCAACTATATAATTTATAAAAAACCTGAAAAAATATTAGAAATAGAAAATATTAATATAGATACAATCAAACTTAATTTTAAAATTAGTCTTTCAAAATTAATAGATGGAGACTATAAATATGTATGTTGTCAATTATGTGGAGAAGATGCGATAAAAAGAGCAAGATGTTCAAATAGATATATACAATTACATTCTTGGGTAGATAATAAAGAATATTATAAAAATATTGAACATGAAATGGATGGTTTTGAAATATTTAATATTTGTGATTTTTGCAATAATTATTATGAATTAGATAACATTGTTTTTGTTATTTACAATAATATAAAATATAAAATAGATTCTATACAAAGAGGGAATAGTTAAAAAAATTTTTAATAAATTTCATAAAAATAAATTTCATTTAAATAAATAAAAATCAATGTTATCACATTAATTTTTATCTATTTAATGCATAATGGAACTACGCGTAAATTATTTGCTTCACTGCCGTTCTCGCAAATAATTAAACGCTTCGTTGCGGAAATTTTGGCACTCCGTGGCGGAAAATAGCAATATAATTTTTTATAAATATATTTTATTGTAAAAATAACAATAAAATTAATTAAAATCTTCAGGAATTTCAAATCCAGGTTCTTTAATTTTGATATAAGTTAAATATAATTTAAAAATATTATTTACTACAAAATGAATTTCAGTTAAAATATTTAATTCGAAAAATAAAAGACCTGGAAGGTTATTGTCATCGTCGAATTTATTTTTTTCAAAACTTACATAAGTTGTATTAAAAATATTTGTGCCATGGCAAATATTTTGATTTGCTATTTTAGAAAAAGTATTTAAAATAAAATTAGGATTTTCATCAAATCTAAAACTAGTATTAGCATTTTTTGAAATTATACCGTTAGGGAAATAATCATTAAAATATTTAATTAAATATCCTTTGAATATTGTATAATGACAATTTGCATATTTATGCCTATAAACAATCCAACCGTGTTTAATTATTTGTTGTATTTGAGATTTAGTAAAATCGGAATCATTTGAAAAAATAATAATTTTACCAAAATTTTCATTTTCAAAAATTTTTTTGAAATCACTACTACTTGTTTCAATAGGTTTATCATTGCTATTTTTTTTTTTTAATAAATTTTTACGAAGACCTTTCGAATTTTTTTCTCTTTCCTCTATTTCAACTTCATATTCAACTAATTCAAGAGGATATAATCGATCTAATCTTTCAACAATAAATTCAATTAATCTAATTTTTTTATTAATAGATTCTAATAAAATATTTTTATCATTTTCAATAGGATTAGATAAAATTTTTAATTGATTAATTTGTTCACGGAGTAAAATATTTTCATTTTCAAGTAAATTAATTTTTTCGTTTAATTGTTCAAACTGTTCAAATTGATTAACTTTTTCTAAAGAATTATTATTTTTATTTTTTAAACAAACAATTTCATTTTTTAAAGATGATAATTCTTCATAAAAATTAATTTTATTTAATTGAGATAATTGAATTTTAAAACTTTCAATTTCTTCATTTAAAAAAATAAATGATTCTTTGACTTCTTCTTTATCAATTATATTAGATTGATTATCTTTAAGCTCTTGAATTTTAGTTTTTATATTTTCAAATTCAACATTCATAATAGAATTATTTTCATCAAAATATTGTTTTGATACATAATTAGATAAAATATCGGAATTATCTATTTTTTCAATAGATAAAATAGGTTCTCTAGATGATAAATCACTATTTTCAATATTTAATTCAAGAGTATTTTTCCTAATTTCTAATTCTCTAATAGCTAATTCATTTTCAGCTTTTTTTCTATTAAGTTCAATTTGATGTTCTTCTTCACATCTATAACAAGGTTTATTACCACCTATAATAAAATAAATTTGAACATCATTATGAACAGAACAAAATCCTCTTTTAGCAGCTGTTTTAGAAACAGTTGATTGAGTATCACCTTGTTTATGAACTTCTGGATTGTAAATACCAGTTAAATTCATCATTTTTCGATAATTTTTATAATGTTATTAATAAAACAAATAATAAATCAATAAATATTCATTTTTTTCATCTAATTTACGTTATAATATTTTTTAAACATTCTTTTAAATGTTAAAAAATTGATGGCTAAAAATCTAATAAATTTTTTTGTATAAATTCTCACTGTTACACAGTGAACTTTAAACACAAAAAATGGTTGTCCCGAATGCTTATGATGCGATTGATGGTCTTTTTGCAGACATCAACATTGACACAATGACATCTGATGAAGCGTATCATACATTTGGAATCTTATTCCTTGGTATAATGGATCTATTGGAACAACCTACAATCCCTGGACTGACCTCTGATTTTTGGAGGGAGAAAGTAGACGTCCTGGTCGGGCTTCTTGGAAAATGGGGATATGATGGGCAGCCGGGTCAATACAGAGATGAAGCTCATGCAAGGGATAGAATGACCAGGCATGTCAATCATGGATTAGGACGAGCCGGACGGGACACCGAGATCATACCACGGGACTAAGTGGTTTTATAAAATATTGATAGATAAAAAACAAACAAAATTGATAAATTAAGTTTAACACATTAAAAATATTTTATCCAATAAAAAGTTTTAGAAAATCTTTTGGGATTAAAAAATGTCGATCATCATTATGAACAGAACAAAATCCTCTTTTAGCAGTTGTTTTTACAAACAGTTGATTGAGTATCACTTTGTTTATGAACTTCAGGATTGTAAATACCAGATAAATTTATCGTTTTTCGATAATTTTTCGATAATTTTTTGATTAGTAATGTTAAATAAAAATAATTAGTAAAAATATAATCAATTTTTCATCTAATTTAAGTTATAATATTTTTTAAACAATTCCAATGAATGTTTAAAAAATTGATGGCTAAAAATCTAATAAATTTTTTTGTATAAATTCTCACTGTTACACAGTGAACTTTAAACACATTAAAATGGATGTCCAGAATGCTTATGAATTCGTTAATATTAATTTTGGCATTGGTATCGATACAATGACTCCTAATGATGCACATCGTGAATTCGGAAGGTTATACACCCTTTTACTACGTCTATATGATCAACCCGAAATCCCTGGACTAACCAGTGATTATTGGAGGGAGAAAAGAGACGTCCTGGTCGGACTGGCTGGAAAATGGGGATATAATGGACAGCCGGGTCAATACAGAGATGAAAACGATGCAAGGAATAGGTTGACTAGAGACATCAATTTCAAATTGGAACGAGCCGGACGGCACTCCGAGATGATACCACAAGACTAGTGGTTTTATAAAATATTGATATGCAAAACAAAAAAAATTGATAAATTAAGTTTAACACATTAAAAATATTAACATCTATAAAAAGTTTGTAGAAAATCCTTTAGGGATTAAAAAAAATGTCGGTCATTGATGACCCCATCTATAAGGGTGGTGCACTTAGCACGGCAATTAATGCCCTTGATCGTAAATTCGATCAGAACGGGAAGGACTTTCTTTCTCTCCCTCTGAATTGGCAGCAGTTTCTCTCTGCAATTGTTGTTCGTAAGCGTGGTGTGACCAAAAAGGGAACTACTATTTTCGCAAAGGAATTTGCGGAGATAATTACTCCTGAGAAGGAAGCTAGGATTTCGGATCTCCTCTCGTATATCAACGAGTCAATCGTTGTCGTTCGGACGGATTCCAGTGTCGCTGCTGTCGGAGTTGAGGGCAACAAGATGCAGTATATCCTTACTGACCATATTATTGACATTGATATTGACAGTGCTGGTAACAGGAAATCGAATACCCATAGCTTACCTCGTACCTTTGTGTACGACCTAATTGCTACAATTTAATAAAATAAATAAAAAGAGGATACACAATATTTATAAAAATAATAAAATTGTTATCAAAATAAATTAAATTAATTATAAAATAGTAAATTTTTACCAATCTCGTTCGAACGAACCCAAATTTATCATAACAACTTCATATTCACTTAAACAACGTATGTATTTATCGTATGCCTTCATTACATCATCAGATGTTCGATAACATCTATATCGAGAAAAAATAGCTAATTCATCACATAACTTATGATAATAAATTAAGCACAAATCATGAAGTCTTTTTGCTTCATTATTATTTTCCAAATAATGATGTACATTGTGTCTGAAATAAAGAACATTGAAATGTTCTTCTCCAAGTTCGTAACCATCAATCCTATCAGCTTCATATTCAATATATGAACTAATTGTGCACAAAACCACATCTGGTAATGTACAGATTTGTTCAATTAATTTTGCATCACTAGAGCACCTTATTTTCATCATTTTTAAACAAGTGTTAATGGTGTAACACCTATAAAAATGATAAAAAATATTAGTAAAAAATAAAAGCCATCATTTTTTTATCTATTATATTTTTTTAATATCAAGATGTATGATATAAACGTAAACTATTAATACTTGAAAAATAATGTATAAAAATAATAAAAATAAAATAAAAGTTTACAGTTAAACAAAACTATATGGAACCTGTAAACAACTTGGCTTTATTAAAGGAGCTAATTGTATTTTGTGGTTCAATACATATTCCAAATTCAAAAGCGGAATTATTTAAAAGATTAATTAATAATAAGCTATTTGATAATGCAGAATGGTTGCTTTCAAAGCATCCTGAATTGAACAATATTGAATTATTTTACAAATGTATGTATCATATTAGTTCATATGGAAAAATTGAATGCGCACAGTGGTTATTTAACATTAAGCCAGAATTTATTGAATTGTATAACTACGACCAAATATATAATAATATAATTGAATCAAAGAATGTAGAATTTGCAAGTTGGATTAAATTAGTAAAACCCGATATTAAATCATGTTTTGTTAGATTTGAAGAAATTAGTGCTAAAGGACCTTTAGAAATGGTTCAATGGTATTATCATACATATGGTGAAAATATTGAAAACAAAGATTATACACATGCAATTTTGAAAGCTTGTAAGAAAGGTCAATTAGAAATCGCACAATGGCTATATTTAATGCGTCCTTCAATTGACCACGAGTTTGAAGCTTATTTTCAATTTGCTTGCAAGAATGGATATATGGACATTGTAGAATGGATTATGTCAGTTAACCCTGGTACAGATATTAAAAAAAGAAGAGAATATGTTTTTACATATGCATGCAGAGCTGCTAATTTAGAAACAATTAAATGGTTCTATTCAGAATTATTAGAGATTCATGGTATTGAATTAAATATTAATATTTGTGACTATGGATATGAAGGTGAAGAAAAGAAAGGAAAGAACTTTGTAGATGCATGCACTTATGGACATTTAGAATTAGCGAAATGGTTATTAGAAAAGGTGCCAAGAAGTGATTTTGAAGAGAATTATGGACCAATAATTAAAAAGGCTTTAGAAAAAACATGTGAAAACGGACATATAGAAGTAATTGAATGGTTACAATTTATTAGACCAGTTTATGTGTCAGATCTGAGTTTTAACCAATACTATAGAATCTTAAAAAATATAAGCAATGATGGCAATATAGAAATGATAAAATGGTTATTTGAAAAAGATAGTGATTTGAAAGAAGAATTTATGGAAGACATAGAATCAATTTTTGAGAATGCTTGCGAATATAAAAATTTAGATTATGCAAAGTGGCTTTATTCAATGAAACCAGATATGGATATAACAATGAAAAAATCATTCAATTTTTAAGTCATTATGCAAAAACTTTTGTCGCAATCAAAGAGTAAAAAGCTTAGAAATGATAAAATGGATAATTTCAATGAAGGAAGGATTATATAATTTAAAGTTGGTTATTACTGATGAAAAAATTATTTTGAAGCCAATAATTTATATAATTGAACCAAAAATTGAAGTAGAAAAATGTTATATTTGTAAAGATGTAGATTCAACAATAATGACTGCATGCAAACATCAATATTGTTCAACATGTATTGAAACATGGTTAGAACGTTCAAATCGTTGTCCTTATTGTAGGACGCGTATGATTGAGGATGATTTAATTATGATTGAATAATCAAAACAAATAATTTTATAATAAAATAGAGAGCAAATCTAGCCAATGGATCTCTCGACGGCGATCCTGTCTGGAATAATAGTACCAGGAGGGAATTCGCGGAGGAAGTGAACCTTGCAGTTCATGCTGTGTTCGTCAAAAAACAAAGCCTGGACCTCGTTGTCAATGAAATCAAAAACGACGGGATTGGAACCCATACTAATGTGTTTGTAGATGTATGCATATTGAAGGTTTTTAAAATTGTCCCAAAGAGGAACAGTCATGACGTAGATGTATCGCCGTTTAATTCCATTCTCATCAATGGTTTTGAAGTCGGGAATTTCCATAGGAATGTTCATTTTTTACAATTTATTATATTAAATTTGAAAATCGTATGATAAAAACTATCAATTTTTTTAATAAAAAGAATATAAATATAAATGTTTAACTAAATACAAAAGAATTAAAAAAAAAATAGTAAATTAATGGTAAAATATATATAAATTTTTAATGTTTTATTATTAATTTTAATAAATTAATAAAAATAAATAATAATAAAATAATCTAAATAATAAATATAAGATGGAATATTTTGGGGAAATAAATCCTTCAGGAAATATAATGTCAGATGAAGAATTTAGTTTTTTTGATAATTTGTATAGAGATAATAATAAATTAGTATCACCATTAGAAAATCCAATGATACAACATTTATTATTTGATCCATATATGAAAGAACAAAGAGGAAACGATTTTAAAATAGTATCTAAAAATTTTATATCATTATTAAATAATTTTTATAATAAAGTAGAAATAAAAAAAAGATATGATTATGTAAAATTAGATGATATAAAATATTTACAATATTTGTTAAAAACAGCATTAGAATTAAATTTATTGTATGAAAATAACATAGATAAAATAATGCAAGAATTGAAATTAAAAAATGATATTGTAATTTTATCAGGTTATCAAAATTCAGAATCAAATCATTCAATATTAATAAGAATAATGAGAGAAGAATCAAATAATAATCTATCAGAATATAATATATATATATTTAATTCAGGAGATGGTGTTCAGTACCATGGAACAGAATTAATGACTGATCAAGATATAAATGGAAATATCGGATTAAAAATTAAAAATGTAAATATAGAACAAATTCATCGATTATTAAGATTAATAAGATTTTCATTATTTGATGGTGAAAAAAAAAAAGAGTATTTAGAAACACTACAATATTTAAATAAATATATAGAATTAAAAGACTTGGAAAGTGAAAATAATATTTCATTATTAAGATTATTAAAAAATATTTTAAAAACGAAAGTGTTAAAAACATTAAAAAACCGTTCATGGTATGAATTAACAATAGAAAAAAAAGATTTAAAATTATTGAAAAGATTAAATAATAATAGCATGATAAATAATGTTATGTTAAAAGAAAAAGAATTAGAAAAATTAGAAGATAAAGTAGCTATATTAGAAGATTTTATATTTGGAAATAATTTCGAAGATTTTTTTATATTACCAAATTATGATGAAAAAAAAGATAGTTTGTATTTTTACGAAACATCATTAAAAAATATATTTGAAGAAAATGAAAAAGTAGTAATAATGAATGATATACTTCAATTATCAGGTTCATGTACATTTTATTCAATATATTATTTTATAAAATATTATTTAATAAAAAAAACAAATAAAGAATATTTTGATGAATTTTATAATTATTTAAAAAACAATACAATATCTTACTTAATTCAATTTTTAATTAAAATAGATAATACATTTAAAGATACAAATCAAAATTTATTACAAAATAATAATAATTTAAGTTTATATTTAAATATGTTTTATTTATTATTAAAAGATAATCCTCTTCCATTAAATTTAAATAATTTTATTATAAATAAATTAAGTAGTATATATTCATTTAAACCAATAGATAGAGTACAAGAAGGTATAAATAATGAAAAAGTTCATCAAGAGACATTTAATGATTTACTAAAAGATTTTTTAAAAAGTTGTAATAATACAATAAATAAATATAAAAAAATTTTAAATGATGATTTTAGTGATTTTGATGAATCAGATATAATAATAAAAAATTCTGAAAACATATATGTATTTTATCTAGAAGATATATTTTTGTTTAACATATATTACATTACAAACAAGCATTATTACTCCAAATACCAATCTAATTTTAGAAATGTAGATTATATTCAAAATTTTATAAACGATAATGGAATTGAATCAGTAAATAGAAAAGATTATAGTGTTTTTAGAAATAATTTTATAGTTTATTATAAATGTTATTTGTTTAATATATTTGATATATTAATAAAAATAATAAAAAAAAATATAAAATATTTAATAAAAATATCAAAATATAATGATAATAAAGTAAAAGAAAAATTAGAAAATAGAAATAGTTTTGATGAATATTATGATAAAATATCTGGTTCAATATATTTTAAAAGTATATTTGATTATTTATTAGGTAATAATGAATTTGAAATTTCTCTATATTATTTTATAATGAAATCTCAAAATAAAAAAAAAAATTTAAGTTCTATAATATATGAAGAAAATATATTAGAAATAAAAAAATATAATATAAATAATGAAAATGCTGAATTAATATTTGTAAATACATTAATAAAATATATATGTAATTATGGAAATAGTATAAAATTATTATTAAATTTTAATTTTTATAATATCAATATTAAAGAATTAATAGATTTATTTATAGATTCAAAAGAAATATTTATAAGTTACACAACAAAAGAATATATAAATAATATATTTGAACAATTAATAAACAAACAAAATTTAAAATATCATATAGTACCAAAAAGATTTTATGAAGATTATGAAGGTTCAAGAAATTTTAATAAAACAATAATTTTAGAAAATTGTAAAAATATGACCAATTTAGAAAGTCTATTAAAAAATCATTCAATCGATGAAATATCAATTTTTATAAAAAATAAAGAGTTGAGTAGATTAAAAGAATTTTATTTTATAGAAAGAGGATTTGGTTCTATAATTTTAAAAAATACAATACAATCGATAGAACCTTATTTATTAAAATTAGGTAATATAATATTAGAAAAATATTTTCCCGAAATATTAAATACAACAAAAAATGATATAACTTATTCAAATTTTGCAAACACAATCATAGAAGAAGAAAGTTATTCTCCAAAAAGTTTAAATGAGAGATTAAAGAAATCTTTACAAACTGGTGGATATTCAATATTATTACCTTCAGTTGAAGAAAAAGAAGATGTAAATATATATTATGGTTGTTTAAAAGATTTAGATGAAGATTTATTTATAAAACAAATATCAGAATATTGGAAATATAATAGATATAATGTAATTTATTTACTATTATTATATATATATATAAATAATAATAGTAAAATATTAGAAAATAAACTTTTTAAATATTTATTCAAAGACACAACTTTAGAAAAATTATTAGAACACAATTATTTAGATATAAATTTATTTGATGTAGATTTTGCTATTAAAAAAGATTTAAATACTATATCAGAAAAAATACCATATTATTCATCTGGTTATAAAGATTTACAAAGTTTATTTATATGTTTAATTAATAGAGAAAATATAATAGAAAGATTAATAGAAAGTCGTAAAGTATATAGTATAAAAATAACAATAGAAGATAATAAAGAATTATTAAATGATTTAAAAGAATATGATTTATTTGAAAATAAATATTCATTAGAATTATTTAAACAAACATCAATAAAAAATATTTTGAATAATTTATTTATTCGTAAAAATGATTTTAATAAAGATAATCATGAAATACTATTTTATAAAAATTTTAAAAATAAAAAAACTAAACATTATTTTAATATAATAAAAATAGGTAATAGTTTAAAAATACAATATAAAGAAAATAAATTAATTGGATCTTTTGTACTATTTAATGAAAGATTAGAAAATTGTAAATTGATAGAATTATTTAAAATTCAAAATCTAGATTATTTAGTATTTAAACTTATAGAAAAAAATACATATTTATTAATTTTGTTAGAATTTCCAGAATATTTATTTATATATGAAGAATATGAAGAGAGAAAATATAATTATAAAGTAATAAATACAATAAATAATAGTATTTATGATATTATTTATGATAATAAAATTTTGAATAATAAATTAAAAATATATAATTTTTATTATGGATTAGTCGAAAATATATTATTATTAAAAAATGAAAAAAATAATTATGAATTATTATTATTAATGTCGAAAGATTATTTAGTTAAAAAACTAGATAATAATATAATTTTTTACAAAAATATTAAACCATCTCCATTTATTTATGGTAAAACTGTCGAAAAAAATAAAATTGAAAAAATAAGGAATTATATAGCAAATATAAATTCTGAAATTATACAATTTAATTTAGATAATAATTTGATTTGTATGAAAACAAATAATTTATATAATATTTCGATGTATATGTTATCAGTAGGATTAAATAATCAAATAATACCATTTTATAAATCATTGTTATTATTCAATAATTTATATAAAAACAGAGGTATATTTAATAATTATAATAATAATAAAATAAATTTAATAGAATTAAATAATTATTTATATATTAATGAATTATATAATTTACCCTTATGGATATTAATTACAAATGATATAAAAGATAAAAAAAAGAAAATATTTTTTTCAGAAGAAAATGAATTCAAGGTTATAAATAAAAAAGATGTTATAAAAAATGATAGAATATATGATAATTTAATAGATATAATTCAAGAAAAAGTAAAAAATTTTTTTAATAATTTTAAAAAAATAAATACTTCATCAAAACAAAAAATAAAAGAATATAGTAAAATAAATGAAGAATTAAAAAATTTTTATAATTCAATATGTTTTTATTGTAAAAAAAATAAAATAACAGGACATATAAATGAAAAATATAGAAAAAATAAAATATTTAATAATTTTTTCAGATTAAAAAATAGAAATAAACAAGAAGGACAATTAAATTCAATATTAGAACATTTAAATTCAGAATATCAAGAAAATATGATAAAATATTTTTATAAAAATAATAAAATAAAAATACAAACATATTTGCAAATATTTAATATAGGAAAACTATATAATATAAATAATATAATTTTAAAAAATAGAAAAATTTTATATCATATAATGTTTTTAAAACAAATCATTAATATTTTTGATGAAGTTAATAATATATTATTTGAAATTAATAAAAATACAGGAAACGAAATAAGAACACATAATGAGAATTGTTTAATGATAGCAGAATTATATAAATCAATCGATTTAAATGTTATAAATTCAATAAACTCAGTATTAAGAAATAAAACAGAAAAGAAAGTCTATGAAATATTATTTGAATTGGATTCAGGATATTATATCAGAAAGCAACAATCTGAATTTATAGATTTAATTTATAATAATATTAAAGAAAATAAATATGAAGTAGCCTATCAATTATTAATGGGTATGGGAAAAACAACAACAATAACACCATTATTAATAATGAATGAGTATTATGAAAAAAATAAAAATAAATTTTTAACTTTATTACCAAATCATTTAATAAATTCTTCATTTGATGTTTTATTACCATTAATGAAGTATATAAGAAATATAGAATTAAATATAATAAATAATAAAAATTTAACATATTTAAAAAATGATAATAACATAAATATAATAAGTGATTCAGATTTAAAATTAATATTTTTAGAAAATTTAATATATTTAAATAATAATAATAACAATATAACAGTAAATGAATGTATAAATAAATTAATTGGAAATAAACCATTTGTAATAATGGATGAAATAGATTCAATGATTGATCCTTTAAAAAGTTTATTAAATATACCAACACAAGAGAAAAAAAATCATAAATATGAAAAATTATTATTTAGAATAATATTTAATATTTTGGTAAAAAAAGAGAAAAAAGAAGAAGTTAATATGGATGATTTATTACGAAATTTGAAAACATTATATGGAAAAGATTATAGAAATACGAGAGATTTTAATAATGAAATGTGGAAAAATAAAATTAAAATTAAATTAAATGAAGTATTTAATATAGTAAAAGAATGGTCATTAAATAAAGAATATGGATTTATAGATGAAAAAGAAATAGATTTTAAGAATTTAGAAAAAGATATAAATTATTTTACATGTATTCCATTTGAAAAAATAAATAAACCAATAAAAGGTTCAAGATTTAGCGATTTTGAATTATATTTAGGAGTCACGATAATAGGATATATTAAAACATGGAATAAAGAAGGAATACGTAGTTTAGATTTACATATGTATATAAAATATATATTAAATTTTATAACTTCATTTAAAGGATTACCTGAAAATAATATAATAGAACTTTTTTTCAATTCATTTTATGAAGTATTTAGAGATGATATAAATATAATAAAAATAGAGTATGAAAATAATAATGATTATTTAAAAAGAAAAGATTTATTAGAAGCATTAATAAATAAAAATAAAACAAAAATAAATGAAAAAAGATTTAATATTTTATATGATTATTTAAATTATATTATTATTCCAACATTCTTTAAAATAGATAAAAAACATTGGAATACATCATTTGTTGATTTATTAGGAATATTTAATGAAAAAGTAATGTTTTCTGGAACACCTTATTTTAATATTCCATTAGAAGCTTCATATAAAATGTTTAATAATTCATTACCTTTAAATAAATTTAATATAATGCCAAGAAAAACTATAAATGTAGTTAAAACACCAAAATTTAGTACATATGGATATATATATAAAGGAGGTGTAAAAAATATAAAAAAAGGTGGTGAAAATAATGAAGTTTTATTAACAAATTCAAGAAGACAATTACCAGAAAATTTAAAACAAAATATTATAGAAAAGGGTAAATTAAGAAAAAATGAAAAATTAAGAAGTCAACAAAATTTATATGTTAGAAATATTCGAAATGAATCAATAAATATAAATAATAATAATTCAGCATATGAATATGAAAATTATAATATAAAAAATAATAAAACATGTGAAAATGAAAATTATGAATTAAATGAAGAAAATAGTAGAAATATAGAATTATATAGAAGATCAAAAAATATATCAAATGAAAATGAAAATGAAAATGAAAATATAAATATAAATATTTCACAAATAGAAAAAAATAATAATTATTTAACAATTTTGATAAATGATATAATAAAAGATAAATTTTCAGAAGGAGCTATAAAATCTTCATTTTTAGGATTATTATCAATTCAAAAACCTTTAATTAAAACATCAACTTCAACAGTTCGGGAAAATAATTATTATAATTTTATATCTAATTTTAATGAACTGACAAACCAAATACAGATTAAATTAACAAAATTTAATGAATTTAATTTATTAAATTATTTATTTAATGAAAAACAAATATTAAATTATCAATCATTAATTGATGTAGCAGGTATTATATTAGAAACACCAAAATCAATAATGATAGATTTAATATTTAATATATTTGAAGGAAAGAGAAAAATATTATATGCAAATAATGATAATATTAAAATGGTAAAAATATCAAAAAATATAGAAGTACCTTATTATAATGAGGTATTTAAACAAGATGAATTATTTATCTATTATGATCAAAAAAATACGATAGGAGTAGATTTTAAACAACCAATCTTTTTACATGGTTTAATTACAGTAGAATTATCAAATAAAATAACAGATGTAGCACAAGGTATTTATAGATTAAGAAAAATGAATATTACTCATACAATTGATTTTTATTTAAATAAAAAAGATTTTGATATATTAAATAAAAATATAACAAATAATGAAACAAAAAATACAAAATTATTATTAAAATTATATAATATATTAAAAAATAATGGTAAAATATATATGAAAGACACATTGGGAGTTTTACAATTACAAATATTAAAATATCTTTATAGAAGAAAAACAAATATTCCAGAATCATTTATAGAAGATATAAGTTATTTACTTGAACTTTCAAGTGAAAATAAATTAGAAGTATTAAAATTTATAGATTTATTTAAAGATACATTTAAAATAAACAAAATAATAATTAATATAAAAGAAAAACAATTATTAGATTCAATTTCATTAGAAAGACAAAGAGATACTGAAGAAGAACAAGAAAAAGAAAAAGAAAAAGAGAAAGAGAAAGAAAAAGAAAAAGAAAAAGTAGTTTCTAAATATTACTTTACAAGACCTAGATATAAATATAATCTTATGTTTAATTTACAATATAATAATGTAATGAATGGTAATATTGCTTTAATTCAATTATTACAATCAGGTAATAAAAAAAATTCAAATAGTTTAATGAATTTTGAAGAGAAAATAAATTACTATAAAACTAAAAAAGTTCCAGCAGACTATTTAATTTTTAATATATTAGGATTAGATATTTATTTAAGTAACGAAATATTATATTCTATTAATAATTCTTATATTTTCCCATCAAATATATATTATTTAAATTATAATAATAATAAAAATATTTTAATAGGATATAATGAGTATTATAATTTTAAGTGTAGATATTTTATTTTCAAAAATTTATATTCAAGAGTCAATTTAAATAGAAGAAATAGAAATAATGAATTAAATAAATTAATACAATTATTTGATGGTAAACGTGTTGAAGATTTAGAAAATGAATATAATTTGATAAATATATATAATAGTTTAGGAGAAGTTGTATTTACAAATATAGGTAAAAATAATTTATTTGATGAGAATTTAAATATTTCCAATAATGTTAATAATCCTCAATTAAAATTATTTATTGAATTATTATATATAATAATATTTTATAAAAAATATAATGATAAATTAAATAAGTTATATAACATATTATTAAGAATACCTCATGAATTTAGAGAACCAATAGTTGAATTAATGAAACAAGTGAAAAGGTTTTATCAAAATACAGAATATCCTAATTTAGAAATAAATGATGAAACAAATTTACACAATTTAGAAGATCCAAATGAATTATTAAAATTATTTAAATATAAACAATTCATTAATAATGATAGATTAAAAGAAATTATTTTTAATTATATAATAACAGGAAATTTAAGTATGTAAAAAAAATATATAAATAATTTTTAATATTTTTATTATTATGTAAAATAATAATAAATAATTAAAGAACTTCACTTCAATTTATTTTAACATTTCCATTACATTAATATTTTATGTACTGGACCTAGAGAATAGTTTAGACGATTCTGTAAGTACCCGATGGGACAACCAAGAGAATTAACTATGGTTAATTCTGTAAGTACCCGAAGGGGCAACCAAGAGAATTAACTATGGTTAATTCTGTAAGTACCCGAAGGGGCAACCTAGAGAACCGTTTTAACGGTTCTGTAAGTTCCTTTAACTTAAAATAGCAATAAAATTATAATAATGATATATAATAAATTATAAACAATAAATATTTGTAAATAAAAATAATTATTATTCTATTATTAATTTATTAAAATAAAAAAGAATTTAAAGAATAATAAATAAATATATAAAAAACAAAAATGAAAGAAGAAGGAACTTATGATGATATTGAAGGGGGTATTCAATGTCAAAATTGTTATAAAAATTTTGTGAATGATATTAAAAAATGCGGAAATGACCATGGAATTTGTTTAAAATGCTACGAAGAGATAAAAGAAAAATACTTTAGATATAGTGAAGATGTGGAATGTTCAGAATGCAATTATGTATTTGAAAAATATATAATTAAAAAAGAATTTTATCATGAAAACAAAGATTACAATAGCGAATATGAATATGATAATAATGGTAAATATATATCATATTGGGGACATATATCAGAACAATTTTATGAAGATAAAAATGGTAAAAATCAAAAAACTTTAAAAAAATTTAATGAAGAAGGTTTGTTAATTTATGAAGCTCATTATAAAGATGGATTAAAAAACGGTCCTTACAAAGAATATTATGAAGATGGTAAACAATTGAAAGAAGAATGTTTTTATAAAGATGATGAAAAAGAAGGATTATGTATAAAATATAGAATGGATGGAACCAAGATATTTGAGAATACATGGAAAGATGGAGAAATAACAAATTTTGTTGATGAATTCTATGAAAACAATCAAAAAAAATATGAGTCTGTGTGGTTAGATAAAGAGAATATTAATCGAAAACTTATTTGTTATCATGAAAATGGAAAAATTGACGAAATTTCTTATTTTAAAGGTGAAGATATAGAAAAAAATATTAAATATGATTTAAATGGTAACATTATAAATGAATAAACAAGATAATATATTTTTTATAAATTAATTAATTAAATAATAAAGTTTAATTAATTTTCATTATCATATAAATCTGGTTTTTTTTTGATAATTGAGAAAAATAGTAAATTCACTATAATGTACATTTTCGAATTCTAAAGAGTATTTTTCCATAATATTTTCAATAGGTATAGGTAAAGTTGGGTTTAAATAAGGCAATAAATCTCCAGATTGAAAATCAATAAAAATTATTTTAGAATATAAATAAGCATATTTATCTAAAGGTGCTTCATTATTTTTAAATTTCCAAATATGAATATAATCAGCAACAAAATAGCGATCATTAATTTTATTATTCATAAAAGGAACATAAAAATGTTTGCAAAAAATTTGTTTATTTAATTCATTCACATCTTGAGAAGGTTTATTTTTAATTAATTTTTGAATTTTAACAATATCTGAAAAATCTGAATTATTATTGTAAACAAACATATCATTAAATTTAAAATATTTATTATCTAGTAAATTTTTTAGAACGGTTAATGATAAACTTTTATATTTGTTTTTTGATGTCATAAATTCATCAATTTCTGGGTTAGGTTCATAATCATCCACTATAGATTGTAAATAAGTACTTAATTCAAACCCTCTTTTTTGATATTTATCAATTCGTTTTTGAATCATATAAGTAAATTGACGAACTAAATTTTCAATATGATAAACATCAAATAATTTTTTGTGAATAACAGATTCACAAAAATCAGTAGTAAAAATAAAATTATTTACTTTTTGACGCAAGAATGCTCTAACACAACTAAAATCAAAATTCCTTATGACTGAATATCCATCTCTTTCATGTACATTTAAAATTTCAAATTTAATATTTTTCTCTGTAAAATTAATATCAATAATACCTTTTTTTATAGTAAATTCAATTGGAGAGTCAATAATATTTTGAATATTAAAAACAAACTGATCTATATTGTTTTCATCATTTTTTTTATCAAGATACCAAATATCAAAATCATTTATTTGTTCAATTGGATAATCTCTTAAAGTTAAATACATTAGAGATGAGCCTGCAAAGACAATATTATTTGATTCAAATAAATCTTTCATTTGATTACTTTTTTCATTATTTAAATTAAATAAATCAATAATCTTTTTATGAGAATCATATCCTTCATCCATAATTTTGAACATTTCTTTGGGAAATAACATGTATTCAATCCATTGGAAATCTTCTTCAGAATAAAGTTCTTTCAATCTAAAAGGACAAAAAGAATCAAAACAATGATGAAGATTTTCTTTTACCCATTTCATTCTTTTTGTATATTCATTAAAAACTCGTAAGAATCGATAAAAATCATGTTTTCCATATTTATTTTTATTTTCTAAAAAACTATTTAAGAATGGAAAAAAAGATATTATTTTGCGATTTGGTAAATAAAAAGCTCTTTGAAAGAAATATTCATGTAAATCAGGTGCTTCCATCATTTGATGAAAATTAAAACCGTCATACATTTTCATGAATGTATTAACATCACTATAATAATGACGATTGACTATATAAAAATTAAATAAATAATTTTTTTCATCAATATATTCAGTAAAAAAATCGAGAGATTTTTTTTCTAAAATATCACAATAAGAATCTTTATTTTCAATAATTTGATTTAAAGCAATCCAATCGCGTTCAGAACGGAGTTTAATTTCAATATCTTCATTTTCATCAGCTATGTTTTTTAAGGTTTTTACCAAGTCACTATATTTGAAAAATTCTAATATTTTATTAGAATTTTCCATCAAATCATTGTTTACGTAAATCTTTATGTTATTATTCATTTTTGTATTTAATATTTAAAATATAAATTAAATAATAATCGGAAAAAAATCATTTTTTATAATTATTATTTACGTTATATATTTATTTACAAAAAATTGAATAATATATTAATTATATTTATTTATGTATTCTAAATTTTTATACTAAAACAATCAAAAAAATGACTGATGAAGAAGTAATGGCTATGGAAGATCTCTTTTTATGCAAACCCAAGCATTCTATGCATTTGGAACAAAACAATTATTTATTCAAAAGATTCATGATCATGTTGTCAGACGCATGATGCTAAGAATACCTCAAAATTAAAAATATATAAGTATTTTATTTTTTTTCTTTTATAAAAGGTAAATAATACTAAAATTAAACTTAAAGAATTTATAATAAAAATAAAAAATATAAAAAATGTCATTTAGAAATATATTTTTAAAAAATAATATAATAAAAAACAGAAGATTTTTATCAACATCTTCTAAATTATCATCAAAATTTGATAATGAGTTTATTGCTGGATTATCATTAAGAAAATATTTAATAGGTTTTGGTATATCTTTTGTCGGTATAACAGGATATACTTACAATAATACAATGAATAAAGAGAAGAATAAATATAAACCATATACTAAATTTTTAGAAACTTGTTTGTTATCATTAGTTTTATCACCAATATGGCCAATTGTGGTTCCTCCATTAACAATAGTTGTATTTTTTAATGAAATAACCGATTTTGCAAGAAGAATGGATACAGAATATGAAATAAAGCTAAAAATGATTGAAAAAAATGAAAAAAACTAATATAATTTAATATAAATAATATCTAAAGTTACTAATAAAGATGGGAAACAAATTATCTCAAGAACTTTGTAAAAAAGAAAGAGAAACTTTATCAAAAATGTTTAATAAAAAATCAAAATCACCATTATATAAGAAGTGTGAAAAAATAAATGATCCTAAAAAAAAGATGAAATGTTATGATGAACAAGATAAAGAATATTATAAAACTATCAATGGTAAAAAACATTTGAAAATAAAAAAGAATTTAGATGAGTGTTATGTTAAGGAAATAAAGAATAGAGGATGTTCAGAAAAGAAAAAATTATATGATGATGCAAGTAAGAAATCTGCAAAAGTTTATGGAAAATTATTTAAATTGATAGAAAAAATGAATAAAAAATGTGGTAAAATAAGTGATAAAAATAAACAAAAAAAATGTGGAAAAGAATTTGATAAAGAATTAAAATATTATTATAAATCAAAAGAAGTTAAAAATTTAGATAAAGAATATAAAAAGACTCAAAAGAGTTTTCAAAAATGTATGGAAAAAAGTAATAAATAATAAAAAATTGATAGGTTTTTATTTTAATAATAATTTTTTATAAAAAAATTATGATAAGAAACAGAAGCTCAAAATGGAGACGTGTTTCCCTACTGACGATGAGTACATGGATATCCTGGCCTACATGATGTCCATTGGATGGGAATATTTTGATGGAATGAATGATGATGGTGGCATAGTGATGAGACCTGTTGTCCACGTGGACCAGTTGAAAGCGGTAGCCTATGGAGTGGCAGATTCTCTAAACGATTTGATCAATGAAGATGAAAGGTACAGACGTTCCCGTATTGAAAGTGGTGGATTCGAGGCGATTTATATCCAAGATAGAGGTATTGTGGTTAGTTTCAAAGGTCTTTACACCGAGAACAACCATGATGAGGATGAGGAGCTAGTTGAAGCAGATTAATAGTCTGCTTTTTTATAAATAAATTATTGTTGTATTGGAATAAAATAAATATTTTGTAAAAATGTATATTATATTTTTATAAAAATGCCTAAGCAACTATATAGCTAAAGGCACGAATCATGTTCACTGCATTGCGAACATAACCAGCAGAAATCCTGGCTTCAGGTACAGTAAGACCTTCTAGCCAGATAATATCGTTTTCAAGTGTTCCAACAATATTAGTGTCTCTGGGATTGTTTTTCAAGCGAAGCATATCGCTCTCAATTCTTGCAGTCCTAACCAAGTCACTGGTTGAAAAAACTACTCCTCGTAAAGAACGAGAATACTTACTAATTTCCTTAGTAATAGTAGTATTGTTCGTCATTTTATTTAGTTAACAAATAAAATAATATAAAAAAATAAATAAATATTTATATCCATCATTTTTTTTGTCTCAGCAAGTACATTGATATTAATCATTTTTATTTAATATGATTAATATATTAATGTATAATTATGTATTATTTTTTATATTTTTACGTTACATATAAATTATAAAAAAATGAATTATATTATTCTATATTTTTTTATTTAATAATTGATTTATTATGAAATATCGTAAAATGATATCAAACATCGAATATCTAAAAAATCGAAAAGGTCTTAAGATTTTAAATAATGAAGGTAAGAATTTGTTAAATTTTGAACATCACCGAAAATTATTGGATTGGATTGATGAAAGTAAATTATATATACCTTTTATTACTCATAATCCTAATGCTGTTTTTTATATAGAAAAAAATTTTAATAAAATTAATAATAAAGGTTTATGTAAAAATCCTAATGTTATGCATATTTTTGAGGAAAATCCACATTTGATTGATTGGGATTATATTGTTGACAATAAAAATGCTATTCATTTATTGAAAAAAAATTTAGATAAAATTAATTTAGCAAAATTATGGTACAATCAAAATCCTGAAGCGATTAAAATGCTAGAAAATAATGTTAACACTCTTTCTGATGATAATTGGCGAGATTTATGTTTTAATCAATATGCTGTTGATTTATTAGAAAATAATTTTGATAAAATTAATTGGTATGTCACTAGTCTCATAAAACTTGATATTTCTTGATAATTTTTTTTTACGTCACTTATCTATATTTTAAGAAACTTAAAATATTTTTTATAATATTATTTTAGAAAAAATATATAAAAATGGAAAATAGTTTATCGATACAATCTTTAATTGAAGAAAATAATTTATTAAAACTTAAAAATTCAACGCTTGAAAATGAGATTATTGAATTAAAAAATAAATTATCTAAATATACTTCTCATGATAGATATAAAAAATACTATCAAAATCATAAGGAAGAAATTTTAGAATATCATAAAGAATATCATAAAAATAATAAGTATAAAGAATATCAAAAAGAATATCAAAAAAAATATAAAAAAGAAAAACCAACTGATCCTAACATTCGTACTGAATATAATAAAAGAGCATATTTAAAAAGAAAAGAAAAAAAAGAGAATGAACTAAAAGAAAATTTAGAAAATTTAGAAAAAAATGAAAATAATTAAGAAAAAATATAATAAATTAATTACTTTTTTATTTCTACTTAAAATAAAATCGAACTATAATATAGAATTAAAAATGAGAAAAAAGAAAAAAGATAAAGAGAAAAAATATTTAACAAATATTTTTTATATTAATTTAAAAGATAAAATTGTTAATCATTCGAATAAGGTATTTGATCCAACAAATATTAATTTTAAAAAATCTATTATAGATCAAAATTTATTTAAAATTAAACATAAAATTGATGAATCTTTAAATGATCAAAATATTTTAAACTACTCATTAAAACCAGAAGAACATTCAAATAAAATTTTTAAATGTGTAAAAGTTGATTTAAAATTAAATGTTTTACAAAAGAAAATTTTTGAAAGTTGGAGAAAAGCTTATATTTTAATGTATAATGAAACAATTCATTTTCTTAAAAATAATCATACTAAGAAAAAAGAAGAGTTATACAAAATTAATGAGATCAAAAAGTTTTTTGATGATTATAGAATCTTTAAAGATGATTATACAAAAGTAAAAAATAAAGAAAATGAAATTAAAAAATGCAAAAATAAAGATTTAAAAATTAATCTTAAAGATGAACTTATTGAATTGCAAAATAATAAAATAGAATCTGAAAAAAAAGTTAAAGAGTTTTATGAATTTATTAAATTATACATGGGTGAACAAAATTCAAAAATTATATTTAAATTTTCAGATAATACATTTAAAATTGATTATCAAAATGTTAGAACATCATATTTAAAAGATAAAAAAAATCAAATTCTAGAAGGTTCCAAATTGAAAGATGATATTTTTAATAGCTATAATTTGATATTACCTGAAAATCAAAGATTAACTGAAAATAAATCTTATATATATCCTCATACTTTAGATAATGCAATTAAATTTGCTTGCGCTAATTATCAATCTGGTATAACTAATTTAGAGAATGGAAATATTAAAAAATTTAGGATTAAATATTGGAAGTTTAATAAAGAATTTCAATTATTTGATATTGAAACAATTGAATTTAAAAAAGCAAGATATGAAAATACTCAAATATCAATATTATCACAAATTAAAGATAATAATCAAAATAACATAAATGAATATTTTGAAATGGCTCGTCCTAAAATAGGGAAACTTAGATATTTTTATGATAAGCAAGAAGTATTATTAGATAATATTAAGAGTGATTGTAAAGTTTATTATGATTATTATTTAAAGAGTTATAAATTATTAATACCTGAGAAACTAGTTGATTTTAAAGAAATCAAAGAAGAATTAAAACCAGTAATATCATTAGATCCAGGATTAAGAACTTTTATGACAGGATTATCGAAAAATGAAGTATTAGATATTTTTGAAACAAAAGATTCAAAACTAGAAAAATATGTTAAAAATTTAATTGATTATGAAACAAATAAAAAGAAAGGTAAAGGAACTTTTCGATCGAAAGATAAAAAGAAAAAAATATCAAGAAGACGAAATTATAAAATGAAGACTTTAAGAAGGAAAATATTAAATTTTGTGACAGAACTTCATTGGAAAACAGCAAATTATTTAACTAAGAATTATAAAAACATACTTTTAGGAGATATGAGTTCCAAAGGTATCGTTTCAAACAAAAAATCGAATTTACAAAGTGTCTCAAAAAGGATGACTTATGCTTTGTCGTTTCATAAATTTAGACAGCGGTTAAATCACAAATGTCAACAAAGAGGAAATTTATTATACAATGTTAATGAAAGATATACTTCTAAAACATGTTCATTCTGTGGAGAATACCATGAAAATTTAGGAGGTAATAAAGTATTTAAATGTCCTCATTGTAACAAAGAAATTGATCGAGATGTAAATTCATGCAGAAATATTTTAATAAAATCACTAAATTAAAATATTTTAAAAATTGTGGGTTAGTTACAAACCCCCAAAAGAGGTTGATATTTAACAAACTTGTACAGATTAAAGAAGGTTATAATAAGTGGTAATAGCTTATTATATCATGGATTATTTGATTATCAAGAAATATCAACTTTTATGTAACGGAAGGATTACCATCAAATATTAATGGTATGGATTTACTTAAAGAAAATCAGGATAAAAAAATAAATTGGAAAAGTTTATCATTTAATCCTTCTATTTTTGAATTGGATTATGATTTTATGCATCAAAGAATGCAAGACCGCTTTAGCGGCGGCCATGGCATCGAAGATGCGGAATATTATTCGAAAAGAATTATTAGAAAAAACTTGGCATCCAAATAGATTTAAAATTTGGTGTCTAGATATTGAAGAATCAAATTATTTAGAGTAAAAATACTACGAATAATTAATTATTTATAATTAAACACGAGGGCCCTTCCATTAAACTAGTGGAAGAGACGAGCCATAGAGGCTGCGTGGTGGTGGACTTCGTTTGTCGGTGCATATGCTACTAAGTAGGGTTTAATTTTTTAACATTATAGTGAATTAAAAAAAATGAATTTTTTAGTATTTTTTTTTTACAAAAATATTATATATAATAAATATAATTTTATCAATTTAAAAATTTTATTTAATAATATATTTAATTTTTAATTTAGGATTTATTTTAGATAATAAAAAATTCATATATTTTGTTTTTTTTATAATATTCTTTTTATCAGATTTTGATAATTTTTTATGTATTGCTTGAGGTCCATATATATTTCCTGTTATTATTTTTTTATTATACATCAATAAAAATGCAATAGATTTTCTATTTTTATAATTAAGATTGTCTGTATGAAAATATCCTAATTCTTTACCTGTTTGTTTTTGAATTTTAGGATTAATATTATATGAACCATATATTTTTTTATAATTTTTGTATATTTTTTTAAACTTGTTTTTATTCATTTTTGTATTTCCAATTATATAACCGCTTTTAAGTTTAGGATTAATTTGTTTTACACGAAATCCTAATTTTTTTATAAGTTCCCCTTGGGGACAACCAATAACCCCTTTAGGGGTTGTAAGTTTTGATGTTGTATTTTTAGGTAAATCAACAATAATTATATTTCTTAAATCAAAATATAAAAAATATAAATCAAATATACTATTATGATATTTACTTTTCAATATATTTTTAATATTTTTATTTTTTAATTTTGGAAGAACACAATCAACAATATTATTGAAAACATCTATATATTTTAATTTTTTATTCATAATTTATCTAAATATATTATATATATTTTTTTATAATTTTTCTGTCACAAAAATACATTAAAATTACATTGATAACAAAAGTAAAATTTTAATGATTTTTTATTTTTTTTTTTATAAATAAGATTTTTTTATTTAGATACAATCATAAAAAGATTGTGTCTCATTAATCCTCCACGGCAATAAGGGCATATATTTTCCCTTTTCATCCATGTTTCGATACATTCCTTGCAATATTGGTGATTACACTTTGTAATAATTTCAGGTGTATCATTGTAGCAAATTGAACAATTTTCAATATCTTTCTTCTCAATCTCTCTTGTATGAGGTTTATCAATAATAAATGAAAAAATCTTCATATTAATAGTATATTCATTTTCTAGTTCGAAAGAGTAAAGTTCAGGTTTTAGTGTGACAAGCCATTCAACCATTTTTAAATGATTGTTTTCGCATGCCCTCTTAAATGAATAATCATCAAATCCCCGAATATTAATATCAGGTCTAATAGAAAGTAACCATTTTGCGATATTTAATTGTCCACATTCGCATGCAATACAGAAATAAATTTCATCCTTAGCATGCAAATCCATATCAGGATTTAGGGAAAGAAGCCATTCGGCAACTTCCTTGTGTCCGTGTTCACATGCATTCTTAAATGCATTATAGTCATTGGTAGATGTATCATAATCAAAAAAAATTGTAAGAAGCCATTGGGCAACTTCCAAATGTCCATTTGCACAAACAGTTTCAAAGAGATATTCATTATCTTTAATAAGTGTCTCATAAGGTAAAATAGAATAAAGCCATTTAGCAACATCAAGTTTTCCATTAACACATGAAGATTCAAAATTATTAAGATTGTGTTCAGATTCTTCATCTTCCTCTTCCTCTTCCTCTTCCTCTTCATCTTCCTCTTCATCTTCATCTTCATCATTAATATCAATTTCTGGATTGATTGAATATAGCCACTGTGCAATATCTAAGTGACCATTTGTACAGGCCACATTAAAAGCATAAGTTATGTCATCAATTTTTTGTAATCCATAAAGCCATTGGGCAATTTGTAAATGTCCCAGATAGCATACAATATTAAATGTTTCGTTAAGGTCTTCAATAATAATGTTAATAGGTTTCAAGGAATGAATCCATTGAATCATTTCAAATTTATTTGAAGAACACAGATCGACAATAATGTCTTTATTAATTAAATTCAATAATCTAGAATTAATAGAAAGAAGCCATTGACACATCTCTAAATAACCTTTTGAAGACGCGGTGCAAAAATATTTCCGCAAATCACGCATATTTTCAGGGTATCTTTCGAATAGCCATTTAGTCATCTCTAAATAATTTTTTTCAATACATATATCAATAGTAGTAGAAAGCGGATAAAATGCATTTTCTGTCAAATTCATATCAGGTTGCAATGAAAGAAGCCATTTGACTGTTTCCAAGTAACCACAACGGATAGCAATTAAACATTCATCTGAAAAAGATTCAGTCATATATTCACCCATTCCAAGGGAATAAATCCATTGGGAAAGTTCTAAATTACCACTTCGAATAGAGTTACAAAAAGCACAATATTTATCATCGTTATCTAAATTAAGATACATTGAAATAAGTAATTGAGTCATTTCCATATATCCACTAGAAGTGGTGACAGCCATTATCATCATATGAATATTTTCTTGGTCAAAATCAGAATGAAGTGGAAAATACCAATTAGCAATTTCAAAGTAATTATTTTCACACAAATGTATTAAAACAGAATTTTTATGTAAATCAATCATTTCAGAATATTGAGAATAAAAGGTTTTAACATCTTCTAAGTTTTGTGTATCACAAATTTTCTTAAATTCTTTATATTTTTCATAGGCTACGTCATCAGACATCGTCTGAACATTACCATCATTTTCGGCATTAACTAATTCGCTCATATATAAAATTAATTATTTAAAAATAAGTATTAACACATTATAATTCAAATTTTTATTTTTTTGGATTTTACGTTAATAAAAACCCCTTTTCTTTTTTAAAAAAGAAAAGCCGTTTACGGGAAAAGAAAAATAATTTTTGGTAAAATTATTTTTTTTAGTTAAATTAATGATAAAGAATGTAAACTCTCAGACGGCGGCTAAAATCTCGCTTGCTAACTAATCCTTCGGATTAAACAGCACTCGATTTTACCGTTATCACCTCGCTAAAGTTGGTCTACTCGCTAAAGGCTCGGCGCTACGCTTAGACCAATCCTCAACCGCTCAATAAGCGCTGAAGACGCTTATTTTCGGGCTCTTCGGACTCGGCCGGTGAAAAAAAAATATAATATCAAATATTTAATTTATTATAACTTATTATAACTTATATATTTATATATAAATAAATAGCAATAAATATTACTATTTAAAATAAAATTTTAATAAAAAAAAAATATATTCATTTTTTGTATTTAATATATGGTATATATAACAATTAATTATAAAAAAAAAAAACTTTGCTATTTTAGCAAAATAGATTTATGTGTGTTTTTCAAAAATGTTATGTTCTACCAAAAACATTTTCGTAAGAATAAAAATCAGGTCTCAAAGAGATAAGCCAATCTGCGATATCCTTGTTACCATGTGTACAAGCATACATAAATGCATAATCGTTATGAGTTCTAATGTCAATATCAGGTTTAATGGTCAAAAGCCATTGTGCAACACTAACACTATTATTTGTACAAACATCTAAGAAAAGTGTATCATAATCTGTCGATTCATTAATTCTCTCAGAAAAAATTTCATAAAAGTATTTGGCAACATTTAATGCGCCACCCATACAAGTAAGTCTAAAAAGATATGCGAAAGCATCCTGTCCATCATCTCTGTGTTTTAATTCCATTGCACCTCCATTCAAAAGTATCAAGACCTTAAGAATAACTAAACAATCATTGATACATGCAATTTCAAATGTATCGGCTAACTTGTCATAATTACCTTCATAATGACGCCTAAAAAATTCCATAACAGACCGATGGTCATCCGTCTTACAAACTCTATCAAATTCTCTCAACAGAAGTAACGCCTCGTTCTGAGACGAAGTTGTGTTCGAAGTTGTGTTCGAAGACCTATTTGAGTGTCTTTTGTTGCCTGGAATCCTTGGCATTTTATTATTTTTTTATAAATATATATACTTATTTTTTCTAAATGATATATATTTCAAATTTTTATTTATTTACGTATTATATTTTTATTAAAAAATTTGATTTTTGTTATTTAATATTTATTTTTTTTATTTGCAATAAAAATTATCTGTAATTGATAACTTAAAAATGATTGTATCTCACAAGATTGTCCCGTTTAGAGACGTCCATAACATGGTTCGTGTTGAACTTAAATTTTCAGATGGACTTAAGATAATTTTTGTATGCGGACTAATTGATATGCATGCAGGACTTTTCAAGATAGGTTTAATCATAAACAAAGAGTTATCTAATATTGTTAATGATGATGAACAAAATAAACAGATTTTATACGGTACATATGAATATGACGATATGTTTGAAAATGATAGTTTAAGAGATGATTTTGATTTTGGTTGCCGTTATGAAGAAGAGAAACAACTAACATTAGGAATGGTAAGTTATGCAAGACGAGCAAGAAAAAAAAATTTTTCATATATAAGTGACCTAAAGTATAGAATTGAGTACGATAGAGATTCATCAAGCCTCACTATTATAGAAAAGAAAATCATTATATCTTATATAGATAAGTATACTTGGAGAGATAATAAAGAAAATATTATTCATTTATATAAATTATCAAGAGCTCAAAAAAAAAGGTTTTGTAGAATTTTAGGTGATATTTATAGAGAATGTAACAAAATCAACGAAATGAGAAAAGCATGTGCAATGCAAATAATACCGTTTTTTTATCATCCCTTGCGTTTAGATCGTCTAGCACGGAAGCGAGGTATGGAATTCGTGGACTTTATAGAAGTTTATGAAAGAGAACTTTCACTAGATGATTCTGAAAGTACATTCAGGTATGGAGAATCTACATTAGTTGAATCGATATGAGATAAATAAATAATTATTTTATAAAAACGTAAAAATAAAAAAATATTGATAGATAAAAAATTAACAAATTATTTTTCTATAATTAAAAAATATATATGCTTTGTATTATTAAGCAACTAAGAAAGATGACCTCTGTTAATAACTATACGGAGTACAAGAAGTTGAAGAAAGATATTGAAAGGTTGGGTTTTTGGATGGGTCTAGGCTTTGGTGGAAAGGAAGAGTGCATCAGCAAGATCGAACTTGCCATGTTTCACCTGGGTGAACACCTCAAAAAGACCTACGAGGACCCGGAAAAAGTCTTTGATATATATGGATCGCAATTCGTACATCTGTGCCGTTATGGAGGAATGCATGGTTTTTTTGGATATGGACAAAGTTTGCACAAGATCAAGCTTAAGCCAGTCTATTAAATTCTAAGCAGATTTATAAAAAACCCCTTTTTCTTTTTTAAAAGACCGCAACTTCGTTGCCTTTGGCCGCCGCTAAAGTGGTCATGCAAAGCCGTTTACGGGAAAAAGAAAAATAATTAAATGAAAATAGATTTAAAATAATTTTTATAATAATATATAAATATAAAATATTAAAATAAAATAAAAAATGGAAACTTGTATAATTGTACCATCACATATTAACAATGTTCATCGTACTAAAATGTTAATAACTTGTTTAGAATCTTTAATTAACCAAACATTAAAAAAAGATATATACTTGTCAATATCATTTGAAACAGATCTTGATAAATTATTATTTGATAAATTAATTGAAAAAAATAATTTGTTAGAAAACGATTTGATACATGTTGTTTATAGGGGAAAAAAAACGAGTCAATTTAGACATATTGAAAAATTATTAGAACTTTTAGAATCAAGATATAATTTTGTATTTTTTATTGATGATGATGACAGTTATCATCATCAACGTATTGAAGCTTTTAATTATTATTTAGAAGAAGGAATTAAATTTTGTCCTAAAGATAAAATTTTTGTTGGAGTTTATGAATTAGAGAAAGAAGAACATCCAGACAAATATAGAGAATACTGGAGTTATTGTGTAAATATAAAATTTATAATTAATTTTATGAATATACTAAAAAATAATAATTATGATTATTATATTGATCATATAATGTGTGATGTATTATTTTCAATGTATTTAAGATGTTTAGATGAAAAACATATATTTATAAAGACTGATATTAAATTATATAATTATAATTTGAATGAATATAGTATAACTCATAAAATTCAAAGTATAAATATGATTGATGAGAGTATGCAAAAATATAAAGTTACAGATTTAGATTTTTTTATAAAAGAATTAAATAAAAGATTGCAAGAATATAAAGAATCATTTAAAAATAATATATTTTCATATTATTCAATGAACCGATTTACATTTGAAGAAATACTTCAAAAATCACTACAAACAAATTATGTTTATAGAGATAAAATAGACATAAAACTAATTGATGAGTTAAAATCAGAATATGATAATATAAAAAGTTTATGTGCTATTTTATATCAATTATAGTAAAATATAAATAATTATTAAGGTAAATTTTTTTTATAATTTATTATTATTGTGAAGATAATAATAATTTTTAGTTTCAAAAAGGTGACTTAAAATAAAATTAATAATTTAACTTAAAGAAAAATAATCTTTTTTATAATTAAAGAATAAATATAATGACTGAAAATATACAATCTTTTGATTATACTAAATATAAAATACTAGGTGAACAAATTTTAATTGAAAAAGATGAAAATGGAATGGATTTAAAAACTATTATAAAGATTGTTCAACCAAATAGAAGTAAAATGAGTGATGAAGAAAGAAAGGAAAGAAAACTTAACTATATTAAAAAATATAATGAAGAAAATAGAGAAGAAATTAATAAAAAAATTTTAGAAATTAATAAAAATCGTTATAAAAACGATGAAGAATATAGAGAATATATTAAAGCAAAACGCAAAGAATATTATCAAAAAACAAAAAAATAAATATTTTATTTATTTTTATTTTTAATTTAAATTTATTAATTTAAATTTTGAATAAATAGACTTAAAAAAATATATTTGTAATAATTATATAAGAAAAATTATTTTATTACAAATGAATAATTTTAATAAAGAATTTGAAGAATATTTTGAAGATGATAAAGCATTGTATATTTTAGATAATTTTGAAAAAATATTTATAAAAGATACTGATAATGAAGAAGAAAAAAAAAACATGCATATCTTAAAAAAAAAATTAAAAAAATATATTGAAAATTCAGAAGAAGGAAAAATAAAAGTTAAATATTATCAAAAAAATAATCATGGGAGATATTATCCATTAAATGGTATTGGTCAATCTTCATTAAAAAGAAAAATAAGACATACTATTTCTAAAAAATATGCTAAAGACCTTGATATAAAAAACTGTTCACCTTCGATTTTATTTAATCTCTTAAAAAAAGAAAACGAAAAACTTGAATCAAATGAAAAATTTAATTTTAAAAATTTAGAAAACTATTTATTGAATAGAGAAAAATTATTAGAAGAACTTTCAATAAATAATAATTTAAAAAAAGAAGATGCAAAAATGTTGTATATATCTGTTATAAATAATAAATACATACCTAACGAAGAATTATTAAAATATCCAGATTCTTTTATTAAATTTTATTGGGAATTGTATCATACAAGAAAAAAATTAATAGATTTATTTAAGGATTTGTATGAAGAAGTAAAAAAAGAAAAAGAAAGTGATAATACTAATGATATTGATAAAAATGATTATGAATTTAATGAAGACAATATTGAAAATAAAAATATAAATGAAAATAAATGTAAAAATTATGCAGGTTCTTTTATGTCTCGTTTAATTTTTGATATTGAAAATGAGATACTAATGAATGTGTTACTTGTTTTTTTTAGAAGAAATATAAAAATATATGGACTACAATTCGATGGATTATTTTTTGATCGAAATGCAAATACTGATAATTTATTAGAAGAATGTCATATTGAAATTTTGAATAAAATGGGATATCATATTTTATTTGATTTTAAAGAATTAAATGAAGGTTTAGAAATAAAAGAAGAAGAACTTGATTATTATAGAAATCAAATAAAACTTGATAAAATTATTAATAACAATACAAATAAAAAAGCTTTAAAAGAAATATTGGAACAAATTGATATTAATGATGATACTACTATTTTACATTATCAGACAATAATAAAAGGAATTTTTAATAGTTTAAAAGATTTAACATCGACATTTTTATATACAAAATTCTGGATAAAAAATTCAAAGTTTAAAAAAAATGATGAACTGTTAGAAAAAGAAATAAATGAAATTCTTACAAATGCAGAAAATAAAGACAAAAACATAACTATTAATACTTTATCAAAAATAGCTGAAAAAAATAAAAAAGAAAAAGAAAAAGAAAAGAAAAAAGTTGAAAAAAATATTACTGAAGACGATTTATATCTTACAAATATGAATGAAGAAGAAATAAATATATTAAATGAAATTAAGTTGTTAAAAAAAGATTTTACAGCAGCTAAATTAGTAAAAGAAAAATCTGATGGTCGTTTTGTTGTTGCATTAGAAAAAATAGGAGACAATTTTAATAAAACATTGTATTGTTTTAATGATTTTTACAATTGGAAAGAAAATAATAAACCTCTAAATAGATGGTATACAGGAGATACGTTATTAAAAATATGGTTATCTGAAATAATGTATAAAGAATTTATAGAAAAATTTAATAGTATCAAAAATAAAATAACAAATAAAATTCATAAAAAAGCATTAGAATCCTTTATTGATAATTTAAATGATAGTGATTTTAAAAATAAAATAGTTAAGTCTTCTATGGATATTTTATGGGATGAACACATCGTTTTTAATACATCACCTTTATTATTTGGATTTACAGATTGTATTTATGAATTAGACACAGGAATATTTAGAGATTATACAAAAAATGATTATGTGACTTATAATTGTGGATGGGATTGGTATAATGGTGATACAGAAGAAGAGAATGAGAAAAAAATTGAATTAATAGATAATATTTTAAACACAATTATGCCAAAAAAAGAAAATAAAATATGTTATTTGGATTTATTATGTTCTGGACTTGATGGTTATGCATATCAAAATATGGTTTTTTTATATGGAAAGGGTCAAAATTCAAAATCAATGATGAGTGACTGGATTAGAGAAGATTTGGGAAGTTATGCTTGTAAATTACCAAATAGTTGTATATTCGAACAACCTTCAACTGGTCCAAATCCTGCAATGGCACAAATGAATTTGGTGCGTTTTTTACATTTTTCAGAACCAGACCCAAATAAAAAAGCTGATAATGGATTATTTAAAGAAATGACGGGAGGTGGTGTTATGAATAATAGACAAGCATATTCAAATAAATGTAAAGTAATATTAGCAGGCATTATTTTTTGTGAATTAAATAAATATTTTAAATTTAAAAATTTAATAGGACATGCAGAAAAAAGAAGAATAATTTGTTTACTTTTTGAAAATATTTTTACAGATGACCCTAAATTATTAAGTAAAGGTGGTATTTATAAAAAAAAAATTGATGAATATGGTACACGAGAATTTCAAATTAAACACAGAAAAGCATTATTATCAATTTTATTTAAAAATTATTTAGATTTTTATAAAAATGGAAGAATTTTTAGAATTAGCGAAGATTGTATTACAGAAAAAGAAAAATATTTAAATATTAATATAACATTAAAAAAATGGATATATGATAATTATGAATTTGCTGATAATAAACTAGAAGAAAAAGAAATTATTGATATAAATAATAATAAAATAAAAAGAAATGTTTTGATTTTTACAAAAATAGGTGATAATGATTGTTTAGACGGTATCTTTAATAAATTTTTACAAAGTGAGACTTATAAAAATTTATTGACAAAAGAAGATAAAGTTGAATATTCAAATCATTTAAATTTTATAAAACATTTGTTAGATATTGAAGAAATAAAAAATAATTATTGTCAAGATAAATGGGTAAGAATAAATAATGAAAAAATACATTTGAGAAACGTCATAATTAAAATGAGAGAAAAGACAATAGTTGTAACTGAAAATATAAATGAAATTGGAACTTTTGAGAATCCAGAAGTATGGGATTAAGTTTTTATTTTTTTTTTTTAATATAAAATATATTTAATATTTTTTATTATAAAAATATAGTAATTTATTGTGATTATTTTATAATTTAATAAATTTTAAATTTATTGTATATTTTGTTCCGCCTCTGTTTTTTAGATCAAAAATTTAAAGATTTTGAAATAAAAAAAATATTTTTTATTTTTATTTTTTTTTTAAAAAAGATTTAAAAAATGACTTTTTTTTGATCTAAAAAACGGAGGCGGAACAATTATGATTTGTTTATAATGAAATTATAAATATAAAAATAATAATTAACACATTAATTTATTGTAATAAATTTTATAATATAATAAATTTATGATTTATTGTATATTTTGTTCCGCCTCTGTTTTTTAGATCAAAAATTTAAAGATTTTGAAATAAAAAAAATATTTTTTATTTTTATTTTTTTTTAAA
>JACCED010361177.1_pt1 | contig 35439 bp, 48 predicted proteins | sample 7455021 | NCBI WGS metagenome assembly JACCED01 (sample SAMN15323456, study PRJNA562643) | freshwater metagenome | isolation source: river surface water | place: USA:Blue River Watershed | collected 2017-08-19
CCTTTTGACTAGTAGTTAATTTACTAATTTGACTTAAATCCACTGTTAGGCGGCTGTTATATGCATCTACTGCTTCCTGACTTATCATTTCATTTCCTTTATTTTATTTAGCAAATAAAATTAGTGTCCATAGTCTTGTGCGTGTCCTGTAGCAATGCTCATATAATTGAGTTGCGTCTCAGGATCAGTGCCTTCAACTTGTCCCATAATTTGTTGTGCTTTTGCTTGATTCAACGCTGCTTGAGCCATATCCTTTTGATCTTCAGGACTTGGTTGCTTGTTAGCACCGGCTTGTTGTGCTTGTTTAATCATCGTAGCAATTTCATCATCGCTTGGCAAGTAAGTATCGCAGTCCTTAACACCTAATACATATAGTGTATCAGCATAAGGCTTCTTAACTTTCTTGTAAATCTCTGGTGTCATAGCGTTTTGTGCAACTAAGCCTTGTACAGCCTTGTATAAATCGCCTTGGCACTTTTGAATGATTTGTAAACGGTTTAATGCGTTTTCTTCGCTTTGCATACCTAGTGCTAGTTCTAAGTGGATTTGCTTGCGGTCAATCATACTAGTCATATCGTCCCAGGCCTGGAAGTCTTTAAACACAGGAGCCTTATCTGGGCTGCATTGTGCTGCTAATTTCTTAACACCAAAGTCTTCGCCGTACTGGATTAGTGTACGCCATACTAGATATAGTGCTTCTCTTAAACCTTCTGCTGCATTACGAACAGTGTTATCTTGAATGATTTGGTTAGGACTTAATGCTAGTTGTAGTTTAACACCACTGTTGCCTGCTGCCATAACTTCTGGGTTGAATACGTCTTGTGGAGTAGTCATACCAATCATAGCCATTGTATCTTGTTGGATACGGTTCATACCAACTTCTAAGAAGTTTAAGTTACCACTTGGAGGTGGAATTTGATAAACGTCTTTAGCAGGATCAAACTTGCTGTCTAAGATAAAGATTGCTGCTTCACCGTCTTGTAACATTTCAAAGTCTAAGCGATCTGGCTTAACACCGATACGTGGTGTAGCAGTTAGTAGACCCAATTGGATTTCAGCACGAGCAGCACTTGTTGCATATTCCTGCATAGGGATAACACTTTCTGCAATACTCATACCATAGAAGTTGCCTGGTAGTGGCTTTGGACACATATTAGCAACAGGAATAAATTCTACTTCACGTGCAGAAATAATATATGAACCTGAATAAATCAATTCAACTAGTTCTAGTTCACCATCACCGTCAATGTCATACTTGTTCCATACGGTAACAATAGAAACTTGGCGACTATCTGGGTCAGCACTTGCAGCACTGCTTACAGGAATACCCATAACAGGTACGCTGTCACGTGCGTGGATAGCCAAGTTGTTTAATACGCTACCTGCTTGGTAAGCGCCGTTCATATTGTATTCTGCGTGTGTGCGGAATTCTTCTAAGTCAATGTCCGGATACAAGTCCATTGCTTCCTGGATTGTCATTGGATCATAATAGCCGCAGAAAGGTTGGTCTTTCATTTCAGGTACTGTAGGATCACAAATCCAGTAGTGCTGTGCAATAGGGTGGAACTTGATATTAATGTTATAACCAGTTACTTTATACTTTGCACGATAAATTGTGTTGCGTTTGATTGCTTCGCTGATGATTTCATCTTGGCCTTCTTCTTGCATTGCAAAGATTTCGCTTTGTTCTTGTGCAAGAGTTTCGTAGTTGCTGTCATCATCGGGACTACGCATACTGGCAATATGCTTGTCTAACAAATCAGTTGCCAATGTCTTTTTCTGCTCACCCAACAACTGTTGTAGTTCAGCCATTACTGCTTCCATATTAACAGTAATTTGACGCTTGCTTTGACGTAGTGTTGTTAAGCCGGATTCTGCTGCTTGAAGTTCAAATGCTTTAAGTTGTTCGTTTGTACCTTCACTTTCAACGTAACGAGTAACTTGCTCGCGCACAGGTTTGATCATCATCATACCGTTTTTGTGCATTGCACTGTCCATTACCCAACGTTCTAGGATAAAGTGAGGATCGTTCATTTGGTTAACAACTCGGCTAACCATATTAGTTGCTTGACGTGCTGCTTCTTCGTCCCATTCGCCGTCTGCTACGAACTCAAAGTTAATTTCGCCATTAGGCATTAGACCCTTGGCAATAACTGCGGTAGCATAATCAACTACTGGTTTGACGGAGGGGTGGATGTAGTCAATACCATTGACAGGGGCTGTTGAATCAGTAACAGCCAAACATAGATAGTGATAATCACTGGCCCTGTTAACAGCATTTTTAGTTCCTAAGTAACGTAGATAAGACGCCATCTTAACGTCCATTAAGTTTTTCATCCGGACAAAACGGTCGTTGGTTTTGTTGTTTTTGTTAATTTTTTCTACCGGAATATTTTTGATGTCAAGCATTAGACGAATCCTTAATTTAATGTAGTATTTAGCGTATTTTTAGGAGTAGGTTCCTGCTTGTCTTCTTTCGGGTCTTTCCTGCCAAAAATCTTATCCCAATTGTCACGGAATTGGTCCTTTGGTACTTCAAAGGGACGTGGTACACTGCCTTTACCCATAATTACTCCTAATTATATTGCTCGTTTGACTAGTACCTTCTTAGCGATGTCTGCACCGCTTACTATGCCTGCGTAGGCTAACATTAAGGTCCAATCTAGGTTGTTTATATTATATATCATAATATAGGTGCAAGTGGCGTAGCAAATGTTAGTCCATAGTCGTGTGGTACTAAAATTGCCGCCGATATCGGTAAAGAACTCTCTTACAAAGTCTTTCATAAAAATTCACCTGGTAATACGATACGCGGACGAGTCATCTCGTCTTGTAAATCACAAGCATAACACTTGTGTCCTTCAATCTCATCTTGTTCTAGTTCAATAATTGTATGCGGAGTTTTAGCAGTCATTGCGGCTAACTCAAATGCTTTAGCGTGCTTCTCGCATAGTACTAAAACGTTTTGTTCTACTGCACATACAAATAGTGCGGCTGTCATTGCTTGTGTCATATTAATTTCCTGGGTTGTAAACTTGTTTAATTGCGGGTTTGTTAAAGTAATCTCTAGACAAGTATCTATCTCGCTGTGCTCGCATACGTTCAGCCGGGGTTCTATTGTCCCAGGGCTCAGCGATTCCTTGCAAGCAAGCAAGTAATGCATAACGAGCACTATCAATACAGTCATCTGGATCGCTAAATCTTCCCTTTTCATCTACGAAATAGTTTCTTGCTTCATTTAAAAAGTATGTGCAGTTCTCATTAACCATCAAACTACCTACTTCTAGCATTTGTCGCATTTGGTTAATACCGTATGCTTTGTGGTTTGTTTGGCGACCTTGTGGGTCTGGCGGGTTCATAATTGCTTTTTCATATACATTTAGTTCGTATTCCTCAAACAACTCCCGGATACTACTGCTACTCATTGTGTATCTACCGCTAGTGCTAGCATCAGCAGGTAAAACAATAGGAGTACCAAACACTTCAGGGCGAAGTAAGTGGTTAATATACTGAGTAGGTACAGCCTCCTCAACACCTTGTACCACAATTTGCTTATGTAAGAATGCAGTGCGTTCAAATGGTTCCCAATACATTAAACTAATAACGGTTTTGTCGTTAACTAAACCCAAGTCAAGGGCAATTACACGATGCAAGTTAGGCATCGTTGTAAAGTTATAGTCACCTGTCTTGTATGTAGGCCAGTTGTTCAATTGGAATACTGCACCTTTACCCATAACAGGCTTACCAGCAATACGTGCTTCGCGCTCGTGCGGCAAATAATCTCTCTCTAATTGTCTACGTGTCTCATTTAATAAGAATGGTTGTCCCCAAGGATCATACTCGGGCACATCATCCCAACTTACACGAATGTATTCATAGCCGGGCTCTGTGTTCCAAAACTTACTAACCAATCCGTTCAAGCCTTTAAGCGGTGTAAACGAACATAATACTTTACCTTGCGTAGTTGCAGTACGTGTAACAACTTCACTGAAGAAATCATCAGGCGGTTGTTCATCAAATACTGCTAGGTTAAGTTTAAAACCCTGCAATTGGCGAACTTCCTGTGTGTAGTTGGCAAACAACAAATAACTTTTGCCGCCTGTTGCGTGTTTAATCTCACAACCAATACAGTTAGCACCATCATTACGCATTGTATCAACGACAATGCAATCACGCGGTATTGCTCCGGTACCTAACTGTTCAGTTATCTTAATATCCTGTGTGCCCAATAGTTCTGCTTGCAATACAAGCGCGACCTGACTCCAACCTTCACCTGCTACCATAGCAGTTATCGGCTGCGTAAAGCGATAACCTTCCCACCAATCTGGATAACGTCCAGTTAAGTGCATTGCAGTTTCAAAACAAGTACTAACTGTTTTACCAACTCGGTTAGCAGCAAGGATACCGCGGCGATCTGCACTGCCGGTAGCAAAGAACTTCTTTTGGTGCTCAAATGGTCTAAAGTATTTGAGTTGATTTGTTTGCATATCGTCGGCAATACTAAGTGCCAAGTCTTGCAAGTCAGCCTTTAAAGGGCCCGGAATATATTTCAGTGCATCTATAGTTAAGTTGTTTTCGTCTACAACATAACGCAAGGCACGAGACATAATAATATCTGTGCCTAACATATCAATTTCCTTTAAGTTTTTCTTGTAGATATCCTATAAAATAGTCTAAGTCATTAGCATCTATAGTATAATCAATGATTGTATCACCTAGGATGTCTTCATTGTGTCTAATAACTAAATGATATTTGTTATCGGCTAGTATAGTAACAGTCACATCTAGACTGCTGTCTTCATCACTGGCAATGTTCATTGTGTGTCTCCTGCAGGATGTTCTTTACTAATCAATGATAGAAAGTAAAGTGCTTGGCTTAGGTCGCGAATTTCCGCTGCTGTAGCAACCCAAGTCTCCGGATCTGCTAGGTCTGCCGGTTTGTTAGTTAAAACACTTTGCAAACGTTCGCTAGTCAAACGCATCATATGCTCGCAGGCACCCGGGAAGCGGGTTTTAAATGCTTCCCTATTGACACGATTAACCTTTTGTAAGATTAATGTGTCACGTGCCATACGTTGCTGCTGTGCTTGATCAATAATAGCAGGCTTTTGGTCTTCTGCCATTATTCTAGATCCCAAGGATTGTGTGCGGCTTCGTCAGTTAAACTTGCAAACTCACGGTCAACGTATACGTCCCACTGGTTGCTGTTGTTAACACGGAACTTAGTACTTTGCATCATAGCACGTAGACGCTTACCTTGCGGAGTTAGTGTGCCGTCTTCGCGTACTGCGGTTTGTTCGCCTGTGCGTGGATCTAACCAACGCATAATCTCTGGACGCTCACGTCCGTACTTGTCAATTTTAGTACCGTGTGGCTTTAATTCCAACGGGCCTAGGATTTCATAACTAACTTGTCCGTTGTTATACTTACGGAACATAACGTGGACTTTTTTATCTTCACTACGAGCATCCGGATCTGGATGCGGAACCATTGGAGTGTAGAATGTATTTTGTAATTGATTGGCTGGCGGTAATGTTTTGTCGCGTGCTGGCTTAGGACGAAGTGGTTCTTCAGGTACCATCTCGCTTTTTTCAACATAAGGGTTATCATCGCCTACAAACTTAGTGTCAACTTCAACGCCATTAAGCACATCCATTGCTACTTGGTATTTTAGTTTGTTTGCACGACCTTTTAAGTTAAGAACAATGCCGGTTTCATCAAATACAAAACGTTCTAGTTCTTTTGCAGTTGGAAAGTCTGTCATTAAGCCTTCCAAATCATACTCTGCGTTTGATACAGACTTTGGAGCAGTTGCTGCTACTTGTTCTGCTACAGATATAATTTCATCTGCTGATACATCAATGGTATCTACAGGAGCATCGTCCCATACATTCTCTTCGGCTACAGGAGCCTTGCTATTTTTTCTCATTTCATTTTCCTTGCATTAAAAGTAGGGGACTAGTGCCCCTACATATTTACTTTTTAAACTTAGTAACAGTTGGGTTAGACTTAGGACCAGTGTTGCTATGTAGACCTTCAAGTGCAGGATTTGTTTTTCCGCCTTGACCACGTCCGCGCATCTCTAGTGCATCAGTGACTACTTTTGCTAGTGCAGACTTTTCGCTGCCACTGGCGCTTTTTGCACTTAGAAATGCATCACGCTTGCTTGTAGTACCCGCGTTGCCAGTAGTAGGACCACGCTTTTGGTTGATTGGTTTAGATTGTGGATTACTCATAATTTATTCCTTATTAGCAACCGCAGTTGCCTTTAGTTGGGCCACGGCCAAAGTCAATCTTCTCGCCTGGCTTTTTAACTGTAGTACCGCCAACACCGCGATATTGTGCTGTACCAGTTGCACTAGTAGGTGCACCTTTGTAGGTGTTAGTGCCATCATTGCCCTTAATAGGACCACGACCGTAATTAACAGTGCGACCGTCATTACTATGACCACTCCACTGGTTTTTAGCGAAACGGTCTTTGCTACGATTTACTCCATCGCCTGCCATACCGTTGAAGTCTAAGTTGCTATCTTGTTTCATTTTTTGCTTCCTTTAGTCTTTGGACTTGTTTTAGCCGCTGCCCTCTTAGTAGAGTATGCGATTGCTACGGCTTGCTTTGTGGGCTTACCAGCAGCGATTTCTTTTTTGACATTCTCCTTGAATGCCTGTTTGGTTGTAGATTTCTTCAACGGCATAGTGATATTTATTCCTCTTTTAACCCTGTTAGTTTAGCAAGTGCCGCTGCAAATGCTGCTTTCTTTGCTTCAACTGCATCTTCACTGTCAGTTACTTCAATCTTTGCCAAACTGTTCATAACTTTACCTAGGATCAAATTGTGATACTTTAACAATAGTTCTGCATTGTGACTGTTTCTTGCATTTAAGAAGTCTTCAATTAACAATGCTTCGTAATCTTTACCACGTGTTTGGTTGTTTACTTGCGATAGCAAGCCAGCAATGGTAATAGCATTACCACTACCTTTTGGACGTCCGGCCCCTGCACGTTTGCCACCGCGCCCATCTTTTCTTTTCTTTTCAGTGTTATCGTTCATTTCCATACATTTATTTAGTGTAAATAGTGCATCAACATATTTGTAAAGGAACTGCTATGAAATATACCTGGGCTTATGCCAACATCAACGATGCTACCGAACTAATGTCACTTAACTTAAAAGTACAGTACGAAGTAGACACACTATTCAACTTTGATCCTAATGTGCTAGCACATCATCTTGTTACAGGATTAGTAAATCAAAACTACAAACGAGCCACCGACTTAATTGTCCTAGTACGCGATGAGCGCGGTATAATTGCATATACTTGGGCTCGCGCTGGAGAACGTAGCATTTGGAGCGATGACGAAATATTACTAGTCCGTATGGCTCACGTGGATCCTGCGTTATCTACTAGAGAGCGTGTAATGTTAATTAAAGATATGCTTGAGATTTGGGAAGGATTTGCAAAAATGCGTCAAATTCCTGTTATCGCTAGCACAACATTACGCCAAGAACAAACAGCCTTTCTTAAATTACATACAAACGCTGGTTATACATTAAGAGGAAGTCAGGCTTATAAACGAGTTGACCTCACTGACAAGCCCGACGCTGCTTAACTTAATGTAGCCTCAAGCATCCAAATATGTTTAGCCAATGCCAAGATTCTTTCTTGAGCATAGTTTGCAATTTCTTGCAATTCTTCATCTTCGGCGCTGAGCATTAGATCTTCATATAATGCTTTTAAGCCGCCGACGTCTTCTCTTACTGCCATTAATAATTCTTCACTAGAACCATCCATTGCTGAACTACTCATAATGCTTTCATTGACTACAGTTTGAATGTCATTAGGCATAAACTCGCCTAGGGTGCGTAATAGTTCTGCTAGAATATCAATTTGTCCTTGCAGTTCTTCATATATGCCGCCTAGCAATGCGTGATCGCTAGCAAAGTTGCGGCCCATAATGTTAACGTGTGCAACGTGGCTACGAAAGTAAGTTGTAAAGTTGTTGCAGAATACACCTAGCAACGCTTCTCTTGTTGTCATCATATCATTTCCTTATTTGTATTGTGCTAACTCTTGTGGAGTCCAAGGGCGACCTGTTCTTGGGTTAATTTCCATACCCTTGTATGGGCCGCTTGTTGGGAATGGATAATCTTGTCCAACGTTACCTGGGGTTAATGCTGCTGCAATTCCTAATCCACCCTTAGCCACAGTATTTAAGACCTTGTTCGCTGCTAGTTGACGAATCATTGCAGTAGTTCTATCAATTAGGCTAGACTGTGCTGCCGGTTGTGCTACTGGAGCAGGTGCTGCCGCCGGGGCTGCTGGAGCAACCGGTCCTGTTGGGACTGCGCCTGTCGGTGCAATCGGCTTGGCTAACTGTTGTCCCATTTGTTGGAATGCTCTAGATCCTGCTTGCTCTCCTGCTTGCACTGCTTGACCTGCTGCCTGACCGCCACGTGCAACACGTTCAGCAATCCGGGCTTCTTGCAATGCTGCATTACGTTGAGCAATTTCATTAGCAGTGTTAACACCGTGACGATATGCTTCCATACCTTCACGTGCAGTAGACAACATATCTCTACCCCAACCACCTATTTTAGCAGCACCGTATATACCGGCTGCTGTTGCTGCCGCTGGCACTGCGTAAGGCGCTGCTGCTGCACCTAATGCTGCTATATCTGTTGCAACACTGCCTTGATTAGTAGTAGGAATACCTTGTGCCTGTGCTTGACTTAATATAGTGCTAGGCTTAGTAACATCAATCTCAGGTAAGTTCTCAACTGGCGCGCCAGCAGGGGCACTGCCCCCTGCGCCTGGTTCAGTTGCCATATAGTCTTTGATGTCTGCATCGCTAAAACCAGCGGCTTTTAATTTTGCAATATCTTGTTCGGTCATCTTATTGTCCTAAAATTTGTCTCATCGCTGCTCGTTTAGCATTAGCAGTTTGGTAATCCCACTTACCTGTTGCAGCATCCCACCTAGGAGCAGGATATGCTTCAAATGCGCGGAATACGCGATCCTTATATGCGGCAATTGCTTCTTTGCTTGCGCCGACTTCCGGAGCACGACCCATAACATCAAAGCGTGCCTTAGCAATACCTTGATAACCTTTAAGCAAGTTGGCTTCTTCTTTAGCCCACGCACTGTTGAATTGACTTGTAGTCTTAATGTCTGGGTGTGTGTCCAGGAACGCTTGCTTACTTGCCGCTAGGTCACCTGCAAATTGGCTACGGTGTAAACCACTCATTGCTGCGTAAGCAGGAATACGGTCTACGTTACCAATGTTAGCATCCTTGTTAGCCTGTTGTTCGGCGTTACTGATTGAACCAGCGCCACTGTTGGCTTTCAATGTCTTGCTGTTAATACCTGTGTTCAAGTTAGCAAAGTCAATTAACGCACCTTGTTCACCTTGACTTAAGCCGGTTGCCTTAACATCTTTGTATAGTGCTTCTTTGTTTTCATCACTGTAAGCACCAGTAGCAATACGAGTGATAATGTTACGTGCTTGATCAAAGCGTGTTCCATCACCATTCATAATGTTTAGAATGCTTGGATTAGACTTGATTAAATCTAACTGCTGACGACGAGCACTACCAATCATTTGACCATCACTTGCTGCTGTACCGATTGCAGGCTTCATATCTTTTACGAATTCTTTTTGCTCTGTTTCGCTTACTGCAATACCAGCCTTGCCTGCTTCTGTGCCTAATGTTTCTGCTTGCTTAATTTGCGCTGGAGTTGCACCTGTTGGCTTAGGAATTGCCATACCAGGAGCAATAGGACCTGTTGGAATAGCACCTGTTGGTGCAACTGGACCGCCGCCGCTTGCTGCTACGCTAGGAGCAACTGTTGTAGTAGGAGCAGGTTGACCACCGAATGAACCCGGCATTTGATTCTTTAGTTCACCGGCAAAGTTTGTTCCGTGTTCGGCATCAAATCGTGCTGCAAATTCCATACGCTTAGTAGGTTCAACAAACTGTAAGTCTGTCATTAACTTTTGACGTTGACGTGCAAGTTGATCTTCTAATGTGCCAGTAACACCAATCTTACGTAGTACTGCGCCTTCTGCTGCTGTAGCAACACGACCTGTACCAACTTCTTTAAACACTGGTGCTTGGCCTGGACGAGTCTCAAGTACAAAGTTACCTTTTAACTTGCCTGTTGGATCGGCGTATGTGTCTGCTGCTTGGTGCACACCTTTTTGTGTTTGTACGCCTGCACTTACGTTTACCATTTCTTCCGGTGTTAATGCTGCACCTGTTTTAGCATTGAAGCCACCCATTACTTCACCGTTTGCACGAGTGCGTAGCAAATAACTTTGACCATCTGCACCTTGTACGTACTTGTCAGTACCGGTGTTGTCTAACTTGTTCCACTCGCGTGCTGCTAGGTCGTTATTACCACTCGCGCTGAATAACATAGCACGAATGCGAGTTGTTAAGTTATAGTCTTCGCCGGCCTTAGTTTTACCTTGTAGGTAACGTGCCAGGTCATTAGGAGTTGCTGCTGCCAATGCTTCTTTGGCTTTCATTGTATCACGTTGTTCTGTGATTAAATCTGCTGCACGATTGCGAGCACGTTCTTTAATCCAGTCCGGGGCAGTATCGTCTGTGGCTAGTTTCATTAAGCCTGCTGGATCTGTTTGTGTATCTTGGTAACGTGTAATGAATTGTTCGCTGCTAGGTAAACCGGGAGTTGCTGTTGGACCTGCTGTTGTTGGAGCCTTTAAGCCTTGACCTGTAAATGCACCTTCAGTTGGAGCAACTGGTGCAGTAGGCATTCCACCTTGTTCACCTACTACTAAATTAGATCTTGCTGCGCCGCTCGCCGGAGCAGCACCGCCACCTAGGCGTGCTTGTGCAATACGACGAACATTATCTTCACCGCCGTTTGCGGCCGCGGCCGCCGGACTTACAGTACCGTTTGTTAAGTACTCTGCTGCACCCTTAGCACCTAGGAAGTGAGCAAGACGTTGATTTGCTTCAGTTGGCTCAACGCCAAAACGCTGTAGTGCATTAGCATTTAAACCAGTGTACGTGCGGTAAGCCTGTGTTTGTTCCTCAGGTGTTAGTGATGTAATATCGCGTCCAGCAAACTGTGGATTAGCACGTTGAACATCTTGGTATGCTGCACTTGTTAAACCGTAAGTACCGTATGCACTGCCTTTTGTTCTATCGTGGTAACCAATATTGGGATTGTTACCGCTTTCCATTTGAGCAGTATAAGCACTTTGATCTACTACACCCGGCGCTACCGGAGCAACAGGTTGTGCTGCCTTAGCAGGTATTTCTTGCTTGGTTGTTACTGTGCGGCTACCATCGCCGTAGGTAGTGATTTCTTGCTTGTGGCTTACTTCACTAGCAAGTTCATTTTGTTGTCTGTTATATTCTTCAAGTTGGCGTTTTAGTGCTTCTTCTTTTAGACGACGTTCTTCGTCATTTAGAACTTCACTGCCAAAGGAATCATAGGAAGGCGCAACAGGCTGATAACTGTCGTCATAACCTGTGTAATTGCCCATTGCGTCATATTCTGCCATTGTTTTAAACCTTTATTATAGAAAGAATGGTAATACTTTAGCACCAATGTCAAATAGACTCGGTGTGCTGCTGCTAGTAGTACCTTGTGTACCTGGATACTGTGCTTGGTACATTCCGCTCGGCACGCTTGCATATTGCTTGCCTAATGTAGAATACCAATCCATTGGACGTTCTGCAAATCCAAGTTGGGCTTGCTTTGCGCCTAGGCCTTGATTTAAGTAACTGCCACCTAACTGTCCTAGTGCTTGTCCTGCTTGTAGGCGTTGTTGGTTTAGTTGGTTCATCACGTTAGCAGCCGCTTGCATTTGAGCACTTTGTGTTGCGCCTGCCATTTGCTGTCCTGCTAATGCTTGACGAGCACTACCTAATTGTCCTGCGCCGCCGAATTGTGCGCCTTGGTTAGCAACGTTTTGTTGATACTGTGCTTGGATAGGAGCCATTGCTGCTGCAAACTGTTCTTGTCCGTAGCCGGGACGGAAAAAGTCTTCCAATCCAGTAACGCCTGTGCGAGCAGCACTTTCGCCTGTTTCGCCCATAACTTGTCCAACTTGCCCTGCGTAACCAGCACCACCTTGAGCAGCCTTCATCATTCCCGGAAGTGCTTCTTGGTAGCCAGTACGTGCGCCTGCCATATAGTCTTTATAAGCCGGTAGCATAGTGCCCGACTTAAACTCGTTTGTTGCTTGAATATCTTGCATCTGTGAAGGCAGATAATTCACGCTTGTTTCTTTTTCGCTACCGAAAATGCCGCTGAATAAATCACTCATTGTTGTGTCCTCTTTGTTATATTTAGCGTATTACGCTAGGCCCTTACTTTGTAAGAACTGTTGTGCTGCTTGAGGCTCCAACATAGAAAGATATGCCTGCTCTGCGGCTGTTAGTGTTGGATATGTTTGTTGTCCTTGTAGCACACTCATTGCTTGTTGCAACGTCATTGGTTGACCAAATTCTTGTAAACCCCAGGCTGTTTGTGGAGCATTAGGTACTGCATTCCACGCATTAGCATCAAATGTAGATCCAGTTTGAAGCGGACGATCGCCCCAAAAGAATTTACTTTGCACTGGGCTAGTAGTTTGATAGAACGGTGTAGTTTCAATCATACCTGGATTTAGATATTTTGGATTAACAGGGCCCGGCGTTGTTGTAGGGCCCGTAGGTGCAACTGGAGTTACAGTAGTATCACCGCCGCCCCAATATCCACCACCATCTCCGCCACCGTCACCACCTATGCCGCCTCCATCTCCTCCTACTGCCCCATCAGTACCGCCAACGTCACCGCCTACAGCACCTTCACCTACGCTTGAACTGTTACCTGTGGCTGCTGCTGCGTCACTTGCTCCTACGCCTGCAATACCTGTGGCTGCTTCGGCATCACTAATGCCTTCACTTGATTCACCTTCGCCAGTGTCGCCTATACCAGCGCCTTCGTCGCCACCATCGTTGCCCGATCCTTCTGTATCGCCTATACCAGTATCGCCAGTATCGCCGGTATCACCTGAGTCTCCGCTATCTCCCGAATCTCCTGCACCACTATCTCCACTATCTCCTGCACCGCTGTCGCCTGAGCCTGAATCACCACCTGAGTCACCGGATGCTCCGCCGCCATCTCCGCCGCCATCTCCTCCGCCATCTCCTCCATCGTCAAACTCAATCATACCAGTGTGCGGGTTAACTGCTCCCGAACCTCCGGCATCTTTAAGCATATCGGCTTCGGCTTCGTTAATGTGTGCAACTAAGGTATCGTGTCCTCTACCCATATGGGCTAGATATGCATTTAGAGCACGAGCGGCTGCTTTGCCTGTTAAAGGCTTTCCGTCTGCATCATATACAGTTACGTCCGGAATTTGGTAGTGAGTGGATTTCTTTTTCATATTACTATTTAATCAATAATAGGCACCAAAGTCAGGCTCGCGCCCATAACGAAGGCAATAATCTTCCCACGTTAGAGCAAAATCTTCACAAGTAAACAGACTTATCAAGTGCTTATTCTTTAAGTACGCATCGTGCGATTCTTTCGTTTTGTTTAACAGAGTTACATATTGAGCAGCAACAGGTATGTTAAATGCCATCAATGTTCTAGCAGCCGTTCTTAACGTTGTTTGACTACCCGCTAAATCATCTACTAACAAGATAGGCTTACCTGTAAAGCGTCCTTCTGTAAAGTTCAACAGTCCATATGCTTTACGACTTTTCTTAATAGTAATCAACGGGCTACCTAACTGTGCTGCTAATGCTAGTCCTAATGGTACGCCTGCGTCTTCACAAGCACCAATTTGAACATCCCGACTTGGCAATATATCTGCTAGCATCTCTGCTGCTGTTATTACAAAGTCCGGATCAAACAAAACTCTACGTAGATAGAATTGCCAAGTGTAGCGATAGTTGGGTTGCTTGGCCGGAAGTGTTTCTCCGGGTCTGCATCTGTATATTGCTTTATGGTCTATCTCGCTACGTAGATATTCTAATTTTCCTGTCAGTTCATTTTCTTTTGTCATTACTTTACGTTTTCAATACTTGTGCAGCAAAACTTCGCTGCTTTAGAATACAGTTAGTGACTATGTTACCACCACTGTTGTCTATAAATTCTAATTCTAGAATGTACCAGAAGTACCCTGGTCCAGGTTGATCTATAATACTTGTTAAGATACTTTCTAGTTCAATTGTGTGACTTACTATGGTAGTAGGCACTAAGAACTCTTTGTATGCAATAGTCTTATCAAATAGGAAGATGTAGTCCGGGTTAGTAGGATCATTGTTAGTTTCGCCGTGATATCTATTAAGACGCACATTGCAATAGTAACTGCCTACGTAGGACGGATCTGCAAACAGTTCAAAGTTAATTTGGTTACTGATACTAACAATATCGCTGTTGCCGTTAACAGTAACGCGACCGTTACAGTCGGTACTGATTGCATAATTCATACTGTCTAATCCTACAGTGCCGCCTGTGCTAGGAGGTACTACAGCATAAGGACCTTGAGTTTTAACTATAACATAAGTGTCGGTACACTCAACTACACCTATAGGTGTATAGGTACCATCATAGTAACTGTCTGCTACACCTGCAACCGTTACGTTCTGCCCGTTTATAAAAGGAGCAAATCCGTACGGTGTTGCAAATGTATACTTCCAAGTGTATTCATCTAACATTTCACTAGTGCTTAAGGCAATAGGAGCAACGTAAAGATTAACGCCCGGAACGTGAGGAGGATTATAACTAATCTGTGTAAAAGGTAAGCGATAGTTTCCTGTTAGGTCCCATTGCTCTAGTCCGTTGCTATTATAGTAAGCAAACTCTTGTCCTAGACTAGTAGGACCGCTTAGTACATAGTTTAACGCATCGTAGATACCGCTTTTGTCTACTATAGGAAACTGTGCCATTATCTATCGTCCTCCACCTCTGTATATTGGAATGTTACCACGTTACACATCCAAATTGTACCCGGCGTTGTTGAGTCACTGCTTAGTTCAATTGAACTTACACGATTAGCATTTTGGTTAATCTGCACCCAAGGATAATCGGTGTCGGTGCTAATGTATTGTGCAACACGGTATTGAGGAGTTTGTCCTACGCTGTTAGCACCTTCAATAGTTGCACCCACGTTACCTATTAATGCAGTATCAACAGATGGATCAATTGCCACGTTGTTGCTGTTCAAGTTAATGATCTCCGGTAACACACGATGTACTAAACTCTTGCTTGAATAGTCTTTTACTAATTTGATGTTGTCTCTGCGGAAACTACTAACAATAGGTCTTGTACCGCCGTCTGCTTTGATGAATAGATAGCCATCATCCTTTTGGATTAGCGGAGTATCTTCTGCGCCTTTAGCATATACAACAGTACGACTAGCAGGATTAAAGTCCCATACGCTAGGACTTACTTCGCTCCACTCCGGACTTTCGCAAGCAAAAGTAGCCTTAAGGACATCACGCGGGGCATTCCAGCAGTCTAGGTCATAACGATAACTTAACATCTTGTTCGGCACACCTTCACTAGCGTTTGCATCCGGATAGTAAATCTCAATTTGGTTCTTCTCGGTGTTTGTTACCATATAAACACGAGCCCAGTACTGTGGATCCAATTGGTCAAAGAACCAATGTTTGACACGCTGATTACCTATACCTTGAAACGAACTTCCGTTAAACATCCAAATGTCACGTGCATCAATACCGTAGACAACGTTGTCTGTGTTTGCCCAGCAGTTAGCGTTGATAAGTCCGCGGCCTTGATTAAACAGCCTAACGCCTAGGATAGGCGTTGAAGTTGTTGCATAGTTCATAGGCGTAAACACCACAGTGTCCCAATATGAACATAGGTACAAGTTACCGTTAGCAGGGAAAGCATCTAGCACGCGGCCTCTTAACGGAACTTCCAATTGGTTAGCCACGTTAAGCACTGTAGGTTGCCAACTTAACGGAGCATCGTTAATACCAAAAGCCTGACTCCATTGTACTGTTACAGGATAGTTGTGGACGCTGTTGTCTAATGCAGTAGTGTATAAGTCGCCTGCTACTAGAATGTTACCTACGTTAGGAGTACTATAGATACGCATAAAGCCTGCTGCTACGTTCTTTAAGTTAGGATCATAGTTCCAGGTATAAGCACTAGCAACTTGTGGACTAGTAGCACTGTAAGCGCCGCCTGGACTTGCTAGGTAGTAAATCTCTGTTGTAGTAGAACCAACTCCGCCGCCGATGTCTGCTACAATAAATGTACCATTGTAGAAGTTGTTTGTGCCTGTAATTACAATCTTGTCGCCCGGAGCAAACGGTGCTGTTGTATATGCTGTTGCCACTGTTATCTTCTGCACAGTAGGACTATAGTAAGCGATAGTATCAATACTGTGCGGAACTTCGTTGCTGTAAAGAGTTAATGGTTTAGTAGGATTAGTTGCATCATCTTCCCAGAAGAATGGAGGATTGATTGTGTCGTTAAAAATAGGTACAGTACCGTTCCAGGCTTCTGTAATGTTCATACTTTGATCATACGTGCGATCAAAGCGTGTGTTGGTCCAGTTCGGGTTGGTAGGGGTAATGTTAGTCCATCCTCCTGTACCATTGCTAGCCCACCATTGGGCTGCTGTAGTTGCTACGATGAACCAAAACTCTCCACCGTGCCTAAAGCCTCCTGTGATGTAAGTTGGTATGCCGGGCACACTGTTTAATATTTCTGCTTCGCCTAGTACACTGCGAATGCCTCTAACATCTGTTTCAACGTTTTCGCCGGCATTGTATTCATTAGCAGCAAGTGCATTACTAGGAACGTCCGGCGTAAAGGACATTTTGTTTAGTGGAACACTGATTTCTGTATAACTCTTTTTTAATTGTGACATTCTGCAATTCCTAATTATCTAATATTTAGCGGACTTAGCAGCCCAGCACTTGACGAATACGCTCTAGTTCTACTGTGTCTGCTAGTATTTGTGTGCTGGTCCATCCTGTTTCTGGCATCCAACGTTCAATGAGAATCTCAAACTCCCCTGGCTTCCATTCTCTCAATAGTATGTGCATTTTGTAATCTTCGCGATCAACAATGTTAGGACCGAACTTTTTAGCAGGTGTTCTTCCTGGAGCGGGTGTTGTAAATGGTTGCATAATAGTTATGTTTAATGATGATTCCAAATCAAAACACTATACGCTTGTAAGCGAAATCGGTTGTGTTAAAGATTTGATTAAGGCGACGAGTAGTTGCTCTTGCACTACCTTCATTGTCGTATGTAGTCTTACCGTAGACTTTCTTTAATGTGCCTAATCCAGGTACTAGTCTTCTAATTCCAAAAGGCTTGTTTTTATATGTTAGTTGATACATTACACTAGCATCAGTTATCTGTAGTGTTATAGTATCTTGTTCTTGTTCTAGTATTACTGTGGGTCCGTTTCTTGCCATTGCTTTATGCTCCGTGTTTTAGTATCAGCATCATTTGACTTTCTTTGTCGTCTGGGAACAATGCTTTGGCAAATTCTTGTAGTGTTGAACATTCAATATCATTAAACACATAACGTGGTTTGCCACGTGATGCCTTTAACATTTGAGTATACAGTTGACTTTGTAGTAGCCCTTGACTGTATGTGTCTGCTTGTTGTAATGAACTTGATTGATTAGCCATTCCATTATGGCTATTGTATGCGTTAGTGCCAAACATTTGCTGTGCAGCGTGTGATTGTGCTGCTGATCCAAATATGCTATTAAACATTATAATTTCCAATCTACTTGAAAGACTCTGTACTGTTCTTCTAACAGTGCTTTAACCATTTGTTCGTGTTGTACTTCTTCTAAACTTGCCCAATAACCGCCTATTGCTTTATGTGCGCCGTAAGTAGGTTTAAGTTCTACAAAGTTTCCCTCTTTTGTAAGTTTAATCATCATATACGCTGTTATACTTGCTTTAGGCAGTATTTCTTTTATCTCTGTCATTTCATTTCCTTATAGTAAATTTACTGGCTGATTCTGGATCAGCAAGTTGTGCCAGGAACCAGGACTTTTTTGTTACTTTGAACCATTTGTATTCAAACTCGTGATCAATGCCTTGGTCAACGACTTCTGCTGTTTTGAGCAGTAGTTTTGCTTGTAAGTTTTGTTCTGCTGTTAATGCTTGTTGTTCGTGGAAACCGATTACTAATGTAATTGTTTGTGGGCCTCGCTTTGGTTGTGCAAGTGTAGTCATATGATTGTAGTTGCAGCAATGTTTGTTTCGGCAAGTCATAAACACTTGCTTGCCCGTAACGTCTGTGTCTGTATGTTTTGCGTAGATTAGTCTATTGGCTTGGGTCATTTGCTGTTGCCCATTTTTATATGCGCCGAATAAGTTTCCTTGTGGGCCTTTGGCGCCGGTCCAATTCCAGCAATTGCCATCATCTGTGGATTGTATTTTGGCTTGTAAACGTTCGTGGCTCCAAGTCCATTCACCTGAAGTGCTGTCAACTTGACGCTTTTGTCCGGGGCTATAGCCTTTTGGTCTTCCTCTCATTTCATTTCCTTTTGTTTAATATATTTATAGTTAATTGTTTAAATGTGCTAGTTATAAGGTTGTTTTTGGTTAGTCTGCGACTTTCACTACACTATATGCTATTTTTTGTTTATTACAAACAATTTTTCTCATATTCAATTTCTACCTCAAATCCAGTTAAAAGTTTGATATAACTAACCAGTTCATCTCGCTCAATTTCTTCCTTAGTAATCCACCCGTCGTGTTCCGCAAAAAATTGGTTCTCTGTCAAATTCAAATACTTGATAACTGCATCTAGCACTTGTCTTTCTAGTTCTCTATAAACACCTGTCTTTCTTTTGGTATTAAGTGCAATATTTCTAGTTCTACCTCGTTTATCTGTTTTAGTTCGCTTTTGTGTTGCTGGCTTGATTCTCTTCCACATCTCAGTAATATCTGCTCGTAGTTCAGTAAGGAATTGGTCCTGCTTAAGAAACATAATCTTGGCGATATCGCCATCAAGTTCTTTGTAGCACTCGCTTTCTGTGTATAAACTGATTTGTCCTCCCTGAAACAATCGGTTTAACATCTTCTTTACTTGTTCTGGATCAAGTTCACATTCAAAAGCAATACGTTGTCTTATTTCGCTTCTGTGTTTGATGTAGTATTCAATTGCCGTTAACGGCGTTTGGTTAGGAGTTACTTGACTGCTGTATTGATACAATAATGTAGGAGCACTACAAACAATATCATAATTGTGCAAGAACCCAGTGGCTTGGAATACCTGTTGCTTTTCTTCTCGTTTATAATGTTGTAGCCAATGCCATAATCTATCACTGCTATCTTTGTATTCAATGCCTGCTTTTAGTTCATTTTGGAACTGCTCAGTGACTTTCACTACACTATATGCTATTTTTTGTTTATTACAAAGACATTTTTCCTCTAAAAATTCTAAGCCGTTTTTGTTTAACAAATACTTCTTAGTGATCTTCAAGTCCTTGTTATATCTCTCGTCAATACAAACCAGTAAAGTCTCACGCAAATATTTGCTTAGTTCATTTCGTTGATTGCCGAAGTTATCTTTGTGATGTATCCATCTAGTACCAAGTGCTTGTGGTTTGTCATCTCGCAAATACTTCTTGCAGAAAGTAATGGCCTGCTGAGTTCTTGCTTGCACTCGCGGATTATTAAAGTTCGGCTCGTATTTCATTGGGACTTCCACGCAAGCCATTTATCACAAGTTGCACACTTGTAAAATGACTTATGTGGTCCTTTTGTTGTTGGCGCAGTTATAACATTATGTCCTAGGGCATAATGCTCAGTTACTGGCTTGGGCTGTGTAATCTTCTTAGGGCCCGGGTCGTTGCTTTTACGCCAAGGCTCCGGTTCATATCCGCCATTAGGGCGGTTCCAATTCATTTTAGCCATTAGTTTGTATCAAACAAGTCGCTAAATGATGTATTATATTTGGCACGTAAATTGCCCATACGCCATTCCCAACTGGTTTCTTCACTGATTGCCTGTATCAGGGCAGGCTGTATAACGCCGTTTTGTCCACTGCGCCAATTGACTAAGTTGCTGTCAATTAGTTCTTTAAGTGGGCACACTAACATATCACCCATAGTTTTGTGATAGCCTTTGTGCTTGTTATATTTTGGAAGTGCGCCTTTGGGGTGGCTTCTATTAAAAAGATACTGTATCTCGCCTACTGAGAAATAGCCCTTTTTATCAAAGTTCTCCATTGCTTGTTTAATTGCTGGATATCCATTCATATCCAAACCTGCGGCCTGCATATTAGCAAACCTGTTTTGACAACTACTAAGCCACTCACTGACTTTTCGTAATGTTTGATCATTAGCCATAATGATTTCTCCTTTGTGTTATTATATAATGTATTTACCTTGCTTGTCAAGAACTAGTGGTAAATGGGGTAAAAAACGCAAAAAAATAACCCTGGGTTTTAAGCAGGGTTATATGCAAACAGGGTCAAAGGAAATACACTATGGCCAGTATAAGGAGAGAAAGCCTGCTTGCACACTATTATTTATCCTCTGTCATAACATTTGTGACAGCAAGTTCTAGGAACTCAAGTAGCAGTTGTTGCCCGAGTTCGTTTTTTAGGTCCCGCAGGTTTTGTTCCAGTTGCAGGTACATCAACAAGTGTTCCATTGTCTGCGTCATTTAATTCCTCTTGCAGTTGTTTTATCTGCCTGCGGCGCTTTTCTTGCTCAACGATTAAATTATTTTCTTTTCGGTATTGGTAAAGTGCTTCGCCTACTTCGGTGCCGTTAGGATACTTGGCATAAAACTCTTTAAACCAAGTATAGGCAATAAGTGTGCCTTCTGGATCAGCACTGGCGTTTAGTAGTGCGTATGGTAACTTCATCGTGCAAGCCAGAAAACAAACTTAGCAAAGTAAACACCAACTAGCCCAGCCAGTGCTAACATAGTTAAGGGCACTGCAATTACTAACAAGATACCGAATAGTGTGCTCATTCTGCTGTCTCCTTGACACTGTCTAAATGTTGTTGCCAGGGTGTATGCACATAATGCGGCTGTGTTTGTTGTGCTAACTCAATCTCACGAATGCGGTCGTGTAGTTCACAGGCCTGCTTGTAGTTGGGATTTTTAAATGGAATACGACCAGGGTATACACTTCCAACTAAGGCAATGTATTGGCGGATTAGTGGCTTAAGATCTTGTTTCATTTTACACTCCCAACACATCTTGTTTGTGCTGTGCTCGCAACCAAGCATCGCTTTTGCTGTTCAAAAATGTCTTTGCAACACGATCAAACCAAATGTCAAAATTACGCTGTTTTGCAGCCTGCCCCATATGCATAAAATCCCAGTCTACTGTAGGCAGACCACAGGCCGCATACTGACGCTCATACTCGTCCATTAGACCTTTAGCAATGTACTCGCGCAAGTCGCGATCTTGTTGCGACCATTGCTCTACTAACTCACTAACCAATTTCCACTTTGCTAGTTTAGCCATTTAAAACTCCTGTTTTGTTAAAGTAAGTGTATTATAACACTGAATTGAATTTGTACCATTTATTAACCCTACACACTGTAGGGTTGTTGTTTTTACGCAACAGCGTCTTCTTTGTTCCACACTGCTAGCAAGACCCGTTTGTAGTCCATACCTTGTTTGAGCAACTCTGCAAGTTGTTGAGCCTGCTCAAGTGTCAAACTGTTAAAAAACTCATCTTCACGCTGATGTTGAGCAAGTTTTTGCTGTAATGTAAGCATACTGACCTCTTTAGTTGAGTAGCAACATCGCTACAAAAACAATTATACGACCGATTGAATTTTTGGACAAGTAATAACCCTACATTGCGTAAGGTTATGTTGTTTTTACGCAACTAGTACTAGAGTATTAGTCAGCAAAAGGTACGGCGTGCAGAATGAAAAAAACCTTCATACTTGTCTTTACCCCAATACTCATCTGCAAGTTCACTGACCTGCCCTACATCACAAGTATCGCACATAAAAGCATCTTTCATACCAGTTGCTTCGTCATTAATAAACTCAATTTTTTGCACTACATAACGCATACATAACTCCGTTTTTGTTTGTAGCAACATTGCTACAAAAACAATTATACGACAAGTTGAATTATTGAGCAATTTTGGAACTGTTGTATAAAAGCGACAATGTACAAAAGTATTAAGTAGTACTTTAGTTTAGAATACCACCGACATAGACTGTACGACCGTCCTTCTTCATTGCGGTCAATGGCATACGTCTATTGCTAGTTGGTATCATACGCAGGCTCAAGTGCGTCCATTCGCCAAACTCTAAAATGCATTGGTCATAGTTGAACTCGTCTCTAACAATGCAAGCAACTTCATATGGTGTTATGCCTTGCACAATAATATCTGCTGCTTCACCAAAAGTGTGTTGGCTGTTGTCGGCACCACCTACTTTAGCGTTTAACAAATTGCAACGATAGCCACTGCTAATTTTGATAGTGCGCCCAAGTCTAGTGCGTAATGGCTCTAACAAGTTGATGCACAAGTTTTGCAAATTGGCAATAACAACCGGGCTTGGGAGATTGTTTATACCCAATCTTGTAGCAGTTTGGCTTACTGTAAATTCTTCAAGTGTAAAGTGTGGTGATAAGTTCATTATTCAAATAGCCTGTGTCCCAAGGCTTCCTCTTCTTCTGCTATGCCTATACCTGTCGCATTTATGCCTTGTAAGTAGCAATCAGTAGCGTAATAGCAGTAAGTCCCGGTAGGCGGTTTTTCTGCTGAAACAGTGACGATTTGTTGTCGTTTTACCTTGATTATGAATGGTTTTTCTGCTGTTTTAAGCAATTTGTCTAAGGTTTTGTTTTTACCTACAAGTACCTTAGCCCATTCAAAAGTGTCAAAATTATAAGTTTGCATAGTATTAGTCCCGCTTACTTTATACGGGAGACACTACGCGGTCCAGTGAAATTTCGCGGACGCCTTTACCGCAGCGACAACGGTCCCTAAGGTAGGGTGTATTCTTATTTACAAAAAAACCCCGAACCATTGCTGATCCGGGGTAAAGTTCAAAAGGATATATGCTGCCTATTATCTCAGCACAATTATTTATCAAAACACGTCTACTGTCTGTTGTGTTAGTGTTGCACCTGACTTAGTGTCCCAATAGACCTCAAAGTCCTGTTTGCTCAACCAACGCATAAAATCCTCTTTTTCGTGCTCGGCTACGTAATAAACACTCCACCACTGGTCATTGGGCTGTTTGTAAAATATTTGATAGTCTAGTGCCAAGCAATTTAAAGGCTTGCTAGCACGGATGGCATAATTATAAGCATCCGGTTCGGGACTAGAGAAGGTGACAGCATCGTCGGCTTTTAACCAACCGATGTGTTTGCTGATTGCTATACGCGGATCGGGGATTCTTAGTTTATGTTTGCTCATATACTAATTTATCCCCGACAGCGTTATTTGTGTATCATATATCCTATAACACCTATGATAGCAGCGGCTATAGTACCAATAGTAGCAATCACCTGAACCGTACGTGAATTAGATTGCTTTTCAAGTAGTAACTTAATCTCCGTGAAGTTGGTATGCATTTGATTTTTAACATCTGCGATACTAGTTTCCACTTTAGTGATCCTTGTTTCAATGCCATCAATTTTCTCCTGGATACCTTTGTATCTAATAGCACATATCTCCACGTGCGCCGCTAAGTTTTGTTCTTCGTGACTCATTATGCACCCTGCAATGCTTGTAACAACGCGACACGCTGTTCTTCAGTTAAACTAGCAACAACGTCTGTCATTGGATTGTCAGGTATTTCTACTTGACGTTCTGTGCGGCTTACAAGATTGCCGTGTATGTCAAAAACTTCATCAATTTCTATTTTAATCATTTTGTGTCCTTATGCGTTTGTATACTTCATTGCAACGAAGAAATTCTTACCACTAGCACCAGTACCGCTTGGTGTAAAGTTAGCAATTGCCGCAGGAGTTCCGCTAGTGTATGTAACAGCGTTTCTCGCCCATAAGTTTTGTACTGTAAATCCAGTACCCATAGCATCACTGTACATTGGTACACTGTTACTAGATGCATTAACTGCGCCAACACCGCAACTGATACCAAATGTACCTGTAAAGTTGCTTATTTGCACTGCGATTACGTAATATCCTGGTTCTAGTGTAATGTTTAAACCTGTAATACTTTTTGCACCTGTTGTAGTGATGTTGGTAATTTCACCGGCGTAGGCTACTAATCCAGTTGGTTGCCATCCGCTAGTACCTGAAGTTACGCTGTTGATGTAAATCATTACGTTACAGTTGGCTAGAGTTGTTGCAGTACCGACGTATAAGCCTAGGTCAGTGATAGTAATAGGTTTTGTTAGTATCAGTGGTTGATACTGAACGCTGTTAACACCGGTTGCATATGTACTTTTAACTGCACCGGTTATAATAGTGTTTGGTCCGTAAGTCCAAGGATAAGTTGCAGAACCAATGATAAAGTCAGGCAACACTGCTGCTGGAGTTTGGTTGACCCATAAGCCAGTTGTAGAATCATATGTCAATACTTGTCCGTCTACTGGATCTGTAATCAACACATCGTGTAGTTCTTCTAGTTCCCAACCGTTTTGTACGTTGATGTAAATGATACCTTCAGTTGCGTGACTGCGAACGACCCAACCTAAGAATACCAAGTGTGCTGGGCTCAATGGCTTAGTTGCAGTGTATTGTCCGCTAGTACCTAACCAAATCGGTGTGCCTGCTGCAATAGCACTAGTATCTAATCCTGCTAGGTAGTCGTTAGTGAATACCATACCAGTTGCGTTGTCAACTATGTCTTGTGCTGCAAAACCAATAGTACTTGCACTGGCTGCTTCGTTTGCATTATCGGCTAAGCCAATAGTCATATTAGTACCAGTTGATCCTAGGATACGAACTACAGTACCTTTTGTTACAGTTGCGCCTGTTTCGTTTTTAACTTTGAGTGTGTCTTGACCGATTTGTGCAGTAATACCGTTAACGGTGTATTGTAAACTGTTGTCATCAGTACTCCACGAAATAGTACTTGTACCGGCAATGTTCACGGTGTTAAATTCAACATCATCGGTTGTGTTTAAGTTTTGGTCAAACGGGTTACCGCCGCCTGCACTCCAACTCAAGTTACCGGCACCGTCTGTTACCAGTGCTTGTCCAACACTACCACCAGTGATTTTAACTGCACTTACATCACCTAATCCAACGTTGCCTGCGGCTAGTGTAACAATGTTAGTGCCTGCAAATGTTTGCAAGTTATAAGTGTCACTCTTAATTGTTGTGTTAGTTGTTTGTGCAGAAATAACGTTTGCAGGAGTAACAGTACCTGGTGCTGTTAGTTGTAATTCCCACTTGGTAGGTGTGCTAGTTGTAGTAAAGTCAGCAGTAGCACTATAACGCATACGTGCCGCGCGGTTACCAGAACCAGCGTTAGCAAAACCAGTGCCGTTTTGTCCCCAGTGGTCAAATTGGTATACAGTGTCACCTGATTTTAATGCTGCTCTACGTGTGCTTACTGTGCTTTTACGGTGTGCGTTAGTTGTAAGAACGTTTGTGTTACGTATTGAATAGTTGTCTGGGCTACTAACCATATTAACTGGTGTGCCAGCAGAACCTAACAATTGACCTGCTGTGGCGTAGGTAGTTGCAACAGTGTATGTACCGACGCCGCCCGTTCCAGAGCCTAGTGCAGTAATGAATGTTGCAGGCTGAACACCGTTAGCGTTAACTAAACTACCAATGCTAATAGTGCCACTAACAACACTAGTAACTGTTAAAGTGTTACCTGCTGCGCCAGCGCCGTTGTCAATGTAACCAGCAAAACTTGCGGTATCTTCTAATGGGACACCAACGTGAATAAGTTGTCCACCGGCTTGTTGTAATGGACTTGCACCACGACCTTTGTAAATTTTAGTGCCGTCTGTGCTTACTAACGTAATTTCAGCAGCATCTACTACACCAAGTGCTGTAGTAACGCCCGGGGCGTTAGCAACAGTTACACTGTTGACTGTAGTAGTTGAAGGAGCGTTATTGCTATAAACTGCTGTTGCTTGTCGGCTTGTTATACCAGATGCTTTGATACCTGTTGGTTGTTGGCTTAATACCAATCGCATACCAGCGGCATTTGTACCAGTACCTGTAATTGTCGTGCTGGCTACTGTTGTACTAGTGCTAACAGTGTACGTACCAACACCACCGTTTGTGTTTGTGCCGACTGCACTAATTAACAAGCCTACTGGAATACCTGTGCCAGTTAACAGCATACCTGCTGCAATGTTTCCGCTTGTAACTGCTGTAACTGTTAGTGTTGTGCCGCTGATACTACCAGTAAACACGGCTGTGCTAGCACTCCAAGTTTCTGTGTTTTGGAAAGCAAGAACACCAGGTGCGCCCGTGCCGGCTTCACTGGTCCAACGTAAACCATCCCAACCACCTGCTGCCATTACACCCATTGCACTGTTGTTTACGTTAACTACTGTAGGTGCTGCTGCTGTGCCGCGACTTGCTTCTAAGTTAAATGTTGCTTGACCGATTGTACTGCTAGTGGCCAAGTCACCTGTGTTTTGTCCATACTCACGTAACATTACGTTTGCACGACGACCAGGTGTGGTGTTGTCAACGAATACGCTAACAGGTTGACGTGTAGTATTAGTAGTTGAATTGAATACCAATACGTTACCGTTGGCATCAACAGCCATACCGCCTGCTGCCATAGTTTTATCAACTTGTGCGCCTAAGTTGCCTATAATGTTACCATCGGCAGTTAAATCGCCCGGAGTGCGAACATCCGGACCTGTTAATTGTAATGCTAGATCAGTTGAACTGTAAATGTAACCATTACCTGCTACAGTTAAATCACCACCGCCAACAACTAAATCGCCTGGAAGTTGTGTATTACCGCTGGCATCTAAAAGAGTTGCTTGGTTAGTTACTGTTCCAGCGGTATACTGTCTTACATAAATTGGTTCTGTACCATCGTCGCCAGTAGCAATTTCTGCATAACCAGCGTTAGAGCCAGTTGCAGCACCACCAAACTTCCAATAGTCAGTAGCACCTACTGTACCGCCAACACCGCGGCTTGTTGTAGTTGAATTATCTGTAAAAGTAATGTCACCGGATACATTACCGTTAACTGCAACAGTATCACCTGCTGCGTTACCTAGTGTAGTTGCTCCGTTTACTTGAAGATTACTGTTTACTGTAGCATCACCGGCGGTGTAGATATCGCCGGATGTGCCATCAATAGTAGCGGCTGTGTCGCCAACCGCTAAGCCAAACTTGACTCTAAATTTTTCGTTACTCATAGTTCACACAATCCCTATTAGGTTAAACTTGTTCTAACTGCACTGAAATCAGTTGAGTTAGCACTTGCTGGAGTTGCTAGTATTCTTAAACTGCCTCCAGACACATCTGCTGTAAATGTAGCCAATGCACTTACACTGTACATTTCACCGTATGTTGTTAACATACCTGTTGCGCCACTACGCATTGCTAATGCTTCCACTGCGTGAACTGCACCAGTTACAGTATCTGTAATGTAGATTACTGCTTTAAGTACGTTTCTTGTTGTAGATGCTATAGCAACTGTTGTGGTGCTAGTTGTATTTAACGCTTGCGTATCGGTACCAGAACGATTATCTAATACTACGCTACTAAACTCAGCATCACTTGTTGTATCTAACGCTTGGTTAGGTAAGTTAATGAATGTTGAACCGTCAGTAGTAGTTGCCCAACGATCAGTTGTTTCATCCCATCGTACACTTACATCTGGGTTAGTACCACGACGAACTGTTAAGTTACTAGTAGCACCAGCACCGCCGTCATCGTTGTTGAAATAAATGTCATTGCCATTAGTACCAATAGTAGTGTTACCAATAACAGCACCACTAGCAAATACATCGTTACTGAAGTTCCAGAAACTGTTTGTGTTATCCCAAGTAATAGTTGCATCAGCACCACTTGTTCCGCGCTCAACAATAATGCTTGCATTAGAACCTGCAACACCTGTGTTTAACGCATTAAGCGTTAAGGTTTGTCCTGCTAGATATGTTGCATTGTTATCAGCACGAATCAATCGGTTTGCATTACGCTGGAAGTTTAAGTTTAACCCAGTACCGTCAGTTAGTGCAACTGCTGCACCACCTAATGTCAAACTTAATTGACATTGTGTAGTAGTTAAACCTGTGCCTAGAACGTAATATTGAGTCCATTGAACTAATCCGTTTTGTGTAGCACCCATAAATGCAACACGATTACCTGCTGACCAGCCGTGCGCGACAGGGAATACAAGCGTATTACCACCGGTAATGCTAGTTGCTTGGTCTTGTGCAAAACCTTCAGTGCTGTTGTTGATACTAATAGTGTGATTGCCAGCAGCATCATATGTTGCACTTAATGCACCGAAGTTTAACGCTGTTTGAGTGTCACTGTCTAGACCGATTAAAATACCAGATCCATCACCTGTTGTATAAGCAGTAGAACCTGTGTTGTTTTGGAAAGATGCTGCACTATAGTTTCTACCATATACGCCTGCGTTACCTACAAACGTTGGACGGTATGTGTTGCTAGCAAAAGCAACTGTGCTGCTGTTGACAAAACTTGTACCGTTATAAGTTAGCAACTGACCTGCTTGAGGACTGTTGATATCAAAACGTGCGCCACTCATTATTACGTCACCGGTAACGTTTACATCACCAGTTACGTTAGTAACTGCACTTGCCGGAGCAATAGTAATATCACCACTGGTTGTAGCAATAACGTTAGGGCTGCTGTTTACAACTATTGTACCAATGCGAGCCGCACCATTAACATCTAATGTGTATGCCGGTGTGCCTGTGTTGACACCAACTAATGCAGCACCGTTAGTAGTGTAATCAACGTACAAACTGTCGTTGAAGAACTTACTACGTGTAGTATTCCACGCTTGCATTACAAACGTACCTGGGTATACACCCGGACTAGTTTCTGTGAAGTTGTCGTTGCTCCAAAGGATTTTTGCTTCCGCAGTGTCAGTAGAGCCATAGTAGTCAAATTGGAAACTACCGTATAGTGTTTCAGGTCCACCACTTGCGCCACTTGTTCTAGCAAATAAAATGTTGCCACCACCATCATCTGTTTGGTTGTTAGGCGCATCAGTAACGCGAGTGTTTAACTGTAAAACACTTTTGGCTTCAAACTGTAAATCAGTAGAATCCTTTTTGCGTTCTAACTTAGCAGGTGCTTCGTTTGCAGTGCTAATATACAAGTTATCGCTAAGTTCAAATTGATTTAAAGTGTTGTTCCACTTTAGATACTGTGCAGTACCTTTAAAGTTTAAAACACTGTCAGCCGCTGTGCTATCAACGTTCATACTGATAGATTCGTGGCTAGTAGAAATTACTCCACCTACGTATAACTCGTTGTTAAACTCCCAACGATCTAATGTTTCGTTCCATACTAATGTTGCATTAGTTGCAGTGCCACGTTCAACTTGGAATGTTGCATCCAATGTTGGTGTGCCAGCAACATCTTTGTTTAATGTTAAAGTACCTGCATCAACTTTAAAGTCTGTTGGACTTGCTAACAGAATATTGTTGCTAGTTGTAAAGTTGTCGCTACTGATTGTTGCGTAGAATTGGTGATTTCCACCGGCGTCATATGTAAAGCCGTTAGAACCGTATCCGCTAGCAGCCTGTGTGTTGCTGGCTAGTTGATAAGTTACGCCTACGGATGCACCTGTAGTATAAGTTGATGCACCATAGTTTTTGCGAAAGCGTACTGGACTTGAACCTGCTGCACTACTGTTGTTGTAAATGAATACTGGACGTTGTTCACTAGCGTCTGCTGCAATTTCTGTAGAGGCAATCCAATCTGTGCCATCATAATACAACATATCGCCTTTAGTACCAGTTGGCAATGGTTCTGCACCGGTTACTGCAATAGTATTTGCATCAACTTGACTTACAGTGATACCACCGGCACCTTCAAATTTAACACTGTCAAATACGCCGCTGCTGCTTACTAGACTTAGGTTTGCACCGCCAGTAGCATTATCTGCTTGGATTGTATATGCAGCACCAGGAATAGCAGTGACATCTTGCCAATATACGTTACCGGAACCATCTGTTACTAGAACTTGGTCAGTTGTACCATCTCCTAATGGAAATGTGTAGTTTGGTAAACTTAATGTGCTTTGTAGTGTAACTGCGCCTATTAGTAGACTGTTACCTTGAACTGTTAAGTTGCCTGCTACGTTTAAGTTTCCGCTAACACTTCCTGCACCTGCATTTGGTACAGTTAAGCCGCTGGCATTGTAAAGCGTTGTAAAGTCGCTAGACGCTACATCACCTACGGCTGCGGTTGTTTCATATAAACTTGGCATCGTTTTTGTCCTTACTTAATGTTATACTGACGGTATTGACGTGGTTGCCATACGCTGGTTAGACGTGTGTGACCACCACTCCACTTACCTAAATTGTTTTGATCCTCAACAGTTGCAATCGCCTGTTGGAACTTTGCTTCAAATGTAGCAGCATCTGCTTCATTGTGACGCTTAATGTAATATTCACGCAATGTGCTGTAAATGTAACCTTCTGGCCAAGTTTGCAGAACAGGGTTTGTTTGTGTGTCCAAGCCGGTTAGTTTAATGTTTGTAATAGAACCTGTAGTTGGAATAGTACCGCCTGTTACAGTAACTGTAATTTGCGTAGCACTATCAACACTAACAACTTCAATAGTACCACCATTGTTAATAGTACCAGTGCCATCAGTCGCAGTTAGTAAATTGCCTACTGCAATACCGTCTGTGGTAACCATACCATCAATTACTACTGTCCAAGGGCTGCTTGCACCTGTTACAGAACTAACGTTACCGGTTGTACTGATTAGAATGTCGCTTACTGGACTGAATAGCAATGGCCAAGCCTTGTAATAGTACAAGTTAACTAAGTCACCTTCTGCTGCATATGGCAGGAACTTGTATTTCTGTCCAACTTCACTAAACTTGCCGCGAATAACTGCCGGTACGTTTACGGGCTGTAGATACAACTGTGCAATCATACCTTGCGTGATAATGTCTCTATCGCCGATACGGTCATAAACAATCCAAGGACCTGTTGAACTTGTTTGGGCTGCTGGGCTTGGAGTTTGGAAAATAACATTACCACTAACAGTGCCGGTGTTAGGCAAACTTAATGTAATCACTGATCCGCTTACTAGTGTAACTGTTGCACCACTAGCAATACCAGTACCTGTAACAAGCATACCGGTTGATACCGGACGACTTGGAGTTGCAGTTAGTGTAATTGTGCTAGCACCCATTGTACCATTGGCTGCTACGGTAACAAGATATTGGGTACCTTGTTTAAAGAACAAGATTGGCTTATTCATATCACCTGGAATAGGGATACCACCTTCGTGGTCTACAACACCGATATATTGGGGGCTGTATGGGTCGCTACGTAATGCAGGTAATTCAATATTACGCATTGATAGTTCGCCTAAGAAAATACATTGTCTAATCTCGGCATCGTTACTGCTACCGGTAAAGTCTTTAATATATTCTACAAGGGCATTGGCTGTTGGTATTGTAAACATTTAATTAGTTTCCTCTAAAATACTTCTTTTCACCCTGCTTAGTAGGGTATGGCACTTCAACTGGGATTGGTAATTTACCGCCTGGATAGCACACATATTGATTGTACTCTTTTTCAACTACCTTGTAGAACTGTGCCTTTAACGTTCTATCGTGTTTGATTGTATTCCACGGAATACCTCCAAAATACTCATCGCTAATACGAATACTTACAACGTTTGGAAGTTCCATCCATTTATGTTGTAGTTTGCCATCTTCGCCGATTGGAGCCATTGGATCTGGTAAGCCCATTTCTGCTGCTTTGCGATACTCTTGGCATCTACGGGCGATTGCTTCTGCGTTCTTCTGTTCGCGTTTAATATAAAACTTGCCGTCTTCGCGTCCGGTAGTAATTATAATGTTTCCGCTGGAGTTCTCGCTTGTTCTACTCCAATCGCCTTTCATACTGCGGTATAAGTCGTTGTTTTGAAGTAGTTTGTCTGCAACACCGTTATGGCTTGTTACCATACCACCGTGATCTTGGCGATAATAGTTCCAATTCTTCTCCGGATCATTGTCACTTAGGTATTCTGGTTGATTATCATTCATACTGTTATTTAGCGGTTTTTAGACTACAGCATAGACATTAAAAAAGGCTCCCGGAGGAGCCTTTTTGCGTTACTACCCTTACGGATTAGTATGTAGAACCAGCACCCTGGTTTACACGCTGTACCATAGCGGCTGCACGAGCGCCTGGTAGAGTTGGGTTAGATACATCGTTAGCCTTGATGTTGTTTAGAACACCTACGCCTGCTGGGTTGCGAACGATTAAAGTACCTTCCATAATGAACTGGTCTAGAGAAGCGTCAGCATTGCTGAATACTTCGTTGTTAGGACCTAGGTCACGTAAAGCACCCCACTGAACAACATCTTCGTTCAAGAAGTAGATGCTGTTAGGAGCAACTTGATCCATAATCCAAGAATCAAAGATCTCGTATGTGTAGTTGAAGTCACCTTCGTATGTCTGGATTGTGTCACCACGCTCGCTGTTTACGCGGTTGATACCACGAGACTGAGGAATGTTGTCACTGATAGAAGTACGTAGGCTTGTTGGAACAACAACTGTACGGATCTTAGCGTTGTAACGCTGTTCAGCAGTAGTAACTAACTGCTTGTATAGTGCTGGGCTGAAGTACTGGTTTGTGAAAGTACCGCTGTAGAAAGCAGAACCGTTACCATATACGTCTAGTGCGCCAGTTGTAGTTGCTGCACTGTCTGTAGACTCGTTGTTGACGCTAGTGTCAATGTCACCAACACCGGCTGTACCGTTGAAAGATTGTGTACCTGCGAAAGCAGATAGAGAACCCATACGACGACCAGTTTGTCCGCTCGGTAGACCAGATGCACTACCAGATTGACCAGCGTACTTAGTACCGATTTGGTCTTGACGAACTAATTGTAGTTCAACGTCAAACATCAATTCAATTAACTGCTTGACTTCTTGGTATGCTTGTGGGTCACCACCGGCTTGCATAACAGCACGAGCAGTACCGCTAGATGCGATAACAGTGCTGAAAATTTGTGTGTAGTTACCTAGGTTGTAACGGCTGTTGCTTTCTGCTTGGCTTGTTGCAACTGCTGCACCTTCAACTTGCGCCTGAACGCCTGGAGTGCGGTAAATGTCATCAGCCCATAGTGGTAATGTGCTGTTAACTTTACGCTTTTTGCTCATAGCCATATTTAGGACAGGGGTATCGTCCTTAACACGGTTAGACACATCTAGGTCTAGATCTTTGACAACGATGTCACTACCGTATGCTGTAGTACCGTTACCAATTTGACTTGTTGTAATTTCTGCCATTTTAAATTCTCCTTAATAAATGGGCTATTATCTTCCACCTCGGCCTGCTCGCATTCTTTGCAATTGGGCTACTAAGAGGTTGTCAGCGGCTTTCTTATCACCGCGATTGGCTTGTTCACGAAGTTTTGCGATGTTGTCATCTTGGCCTTTACTAGTGTTAGTTGAGCCTTTACGCTGCGTCAATTGAGCCATACTTGCACCTGCACTTTTAGTTTGGGGCTTGTCTCTATATTTAAGTCCATCCCTAACCAAACTTAACAAAGCCTCATCGCTAGCGATAAGATCAATGTTAGGAACTCCCGGAACTATTTCGCGCTTTGCACCAGGGTAGACTTTTTCAATCTTCTCGCGAAGTTCTTTGTACACATATTCGTTACGTAGTTCCTTATCTTGGAACTGCTTGCGAGCCTGTGTTAGTGCTTCGCTTACCTGTTGTGCTCGTATTTGCTTGAACTGCTCTACTGCTGGTTGCAACTGACCGATTGTAGTCTGTTGCGTCCTTAAGTATTGCTCGTTCTGCTGCATACTTGCTTGAATCCTAGCAATCTCTGCTGGATCCTGCGCCTTAGCCAACTGCTGCTGGAATGTAGTTTGATATCCTTGTACTTTAAGGATCTCATTGTACGCTTTTTGCAACTTAGGCTGAACCGTAAACTCCATTGCAAGAGTAAGACCATCTTGACGCTGACGAGTTTCAGTGAGGTATTCCTCAAATTCTGCTCTTTCAACTTTCAATTGCCTTGCTTCTTCGTGTATTGCAGATCCTTGACCTAAAATTGCTGCGGCTTTCTTTGCATCAATTACAACTTCCTTGCCGTTCTTCATAAACTTGAATTTGGCATTTGGGTTTGTTTCGGCAAACTCAATGAAGTCAATTAATTCATCTGCACTAGAATCAGTTTGAGTGTCGCTTACAGGTTCATCCTGGGCTTGCTCGTCGTGATCGTCGCTTGCAATTTCAATGTCGCTGGTATCAGCAACTTCGGCACCAGGTTCACTGGGAGCCACAGAAGTTGATGTCTCTGCCGATTCATCTTCCCCTGTTGCAGTCTGGGCAGGCTGCTGTCCAATTTGATTACGCAAGGTTTGTTCACGCATTGCGGTCATCTTAGCAGCGATAGCGTCCATACTTGGAACTGCACTTTGAACATTGGCCGCGCTATCTGCGTTAGGCGTATTCGTTGTCATATCTGTCATTTCTTCTTCCTTTATGCGTCGGGTGCGTCTGCATTACCAACACGGTTTTTTAAGTAAACAGCCCGCTTTAGGCTATTCACAAAACTGTCTATGCCAGTGAGTTGATTAGTTAATGCAACTCTCTTGGCATTGTCGTCTGCTGCGTGTCCGCTAATGTTAGCGAGTTCATCAGCAATACTAAATTTAAAGTGATGCACAAACATTGCCAGGTTTTTGTTTGTTAACAAAGCCTCTGCTTGGCTACCGTAATGTCTAACCTGATCCTTTTGACTAGTAGTTAATTTACTAATTTGACTTAAATCCACTGTTAGGCGGCTGTTATATGCATCTACTGCTTCCTGACTTATCATTTCATTTCCTTTATTTTATTTAGCAAATAAAAAATTAGTTGTACTTATATGCACATACTTCTTTCATTCCGGCACTTATCTTAGCACGAGTTTCTGCGGTATGATGTTGGAAAAACCCTCTACCATTGCAGCGTGCTTCTAGAATGTTTGCTTCAACTGTTATTTTACGTACATTATCTGGATGATACGGTCCTGTATCACCATTACGTGCCATAACTAACTGTCCTTTACGAGAACCTCTTTTTGTAATATCATCTCCCCACCAGGCAATCCAAGTATCAACGTTGAATTGCCATTCAATTCCACGACGTTTAGCGTGTTGTTTTTGTGCGTTATGTTTTTTACATAAATCGGTTCTTGTATACATTTCATTTCCTTTAATTAAATCAATGACCGTAGTCTTGTGCGTGTCCTGTAGCAATGCTCATATAATTGAGTTGCGTCTCAGGATCAGTGCCTTCAACTTGTCCCATAATTTGTTGTGCTTTTGCTTGATTCAACGC
>JACCED010748572.1_pt1 | contig 35423 bp, 34 predicted proteins | sample 7455021 | NCBI WGS metagenome assembly JACCED01 (sample SAMN15323456, study PRJNA562643) | freshwater metagenome | isolation source: river surface water | place: USA:Blue River Watershed | collected 2017-08-19
GAATGGCATCAACCGTTGGATTTAAAAGCGTGAGATTTGAAGATTGGATCCAAATTGGATAGAGTTTGAGGGTTTCGCTATTGGGTACGATATACGTTTCAATAATGACTTGATTCGTATCCAATGGTGCAAGTGACCAACCTAAAAATTGATAACCTTCCGGCATGTTTAATGTTGGTAACGTGCCAATGGCTTCTCCACTTGTGCTGGTAATTTCAATCTCACTCGTGTTCGTGATGAAAGAAATTTGGGTGGTGTTTCCTTGCCAACGTGCTTCAAGCGTGACATCCTCACTCGGCATCACAAAATCATTTGAAATCAATTGATCTTGATAGGTCCATCCAACAAAGGTATATCCGGGTTTTTGATCAAGTATCGGTAGTGTTACCTGACCTTGATAAACCAATGATATATTTTCAACAATTGCAGTTGAATCCAAATACTCCAAAGTCAAAACGTAGGTATTAATTTGCCATTTCGCATAAGCCGTAAATGACATGAATGGTAGGTTTGTGGTGTCAATTGGATTTACAAACGTATCTTCAAAATACCATCCTAAAAAAGTATGACCAGTTTTGCTTGGAATCGGTAAGTTAATGGATTCACCTGTTGTAAAACTCGATGGTAAGATCGTGTTGGTTTCACCGAGATTTAAGTCATAGCTTATGTTATACGTCATGGCGCTTGGTTTGCTATAAAGCGTAATCGATTGAGTTTGTGCCGGTATCGCAAGTAAGGGTTCACCATCGAATTGTGAATTGTCATACCAACTTGAATATCGATATCCATTCATATCAAAGGTTTGATTGATAACGTATGGTTCTTCTTCACTTGAGTGTAAGATACGTTCTTGAATTTGATTGGCTGCAACAAAGATGATTTCATAGATGACCATGGTTGATTCTTCAGAAAAATTACCTGCTTGATCAAACGCACGAGCTCGATACGTTGCAATCGTATTCGTAGAGATCGTAGTTTCATAAACTGCCCAAGGTTGATTGCCAATTTTGTATTGATAACCTGAAACAGAAGTCTCACTGTCTACTGATCCATTCAGTTGAAGTTCGTAATTTGAATCATTTCTGTTTACTTCAAATAAAGGAGCGGTAGGACCTTGACTATCTACCATATTGTTTGGAGAGTTTGGATGAATGCCACCTGGAATGTAACTATTCGATAAGTACCAGGACTTTAAGGTCATTTGCTGGGCTAATCCACCCGTTGCAGCAGTAAATCCAGCATAAAAGTAATTACTTATTTGGGTTAAATTCGTCACCCGGGAAATCAACGCATTCACCGGTCTTGGGGGACGATTAGATGAAGGATTTTCGTCATCGGAAGGTGCCACTCTGAGTTCAATGCGAGTATTGAGGTGATCATATTCAATCCATGTGTGGAAAGCCCTTACTAATTGACCTGCACTTTTGGTTGCCCATTGATTAATGTAACTTCCATCAAAGACCGCTCCAGCTGAAGAAGATGATTGACCATTGGTAAATATATCGGAAGAAGCAAGGTTTTCCCCACCGTTATCATAAAAATCAAATTCAACACCGACTGAATTGGATATACCGCTGTATCCTAAACCTCCACCAGAAGCGCCCAATGAGTTGGAATCCGCAGCGATCACGAACACGTAACCATCTGCAGGTCCTGGATTTAATCGATAGACATTCATGACGAAGTAAGTTGAAAATCCTGGATTGACTTCGTTGGCCTTTAATTGTTCTTTTAGAAAAATAGAAGAAGCTTGGGCCGTTCCTGTCGTCATGACTAAACCTTTATTTACATTTTTTTGAACGGTAACATTGCTACCATTAAAATTTAAATCTTGCGTGGAAACGCCTTCCGCGCCTAAATCGGATTGTGCATATCTTAAATTTACCGAGTTAACAGGCACAATATTTAAATTTCCACTCAAAGGTAAAATCCCATGAATAGGTATGAAAGTGATGAGGAGGGCTGTGAATAACATGTGCATAACATCAAATAAGATAGCACAACACCGCAAATAGTCAAAAATAGTTAATAGACATTAATTAAAATTGCATTATCTATAAACTAACCCTATAATCAATTTTTAAATGGAGGTCTAACAATGAATTTAGACATTATCTTAGGCGAATTTCTTGGACTCTTAGTTTTCGTTGTCGTACATGGTGGTATTCTTGCCAGCATGGCTTTAACTGGAAAAGTTAAAGAAGGCATGGCTGCTTTAGCCGTTTTCTTAGGTATTTCGTTTGGTGTCTTTGCCGCATTAGCAGGTGGTAGTGGTGCACACATCAATCCAGCTGTTACCATGGCAGTTTTTGTCACGGGTGGTATCGATGGTCTTGAAGCATTAACCTATATCGTTTCACAAATTCTTGGTGGTTTTGTCGGTGGTGTCATTTTATGGGTCATCTACCGTCCACAATTTAAAGAAGCAACCAATCCTTTAGCACCATTAACTGGAAATCCTGCTGCTAAAGATGTTGTGCAAAACGTCATTACGTCCATCTTAGGATCCTTCTTCTTAGCACTTTTAGTTTTATTCACGGTGAATTTAACCACTGGTACTAATCTCACTCCATTAGCAGTTGGTGCTGCAGTCTTAGCAGCCGCTTTAGCGGTTGGCGGAACTGCTTACTCCGTGCTTAACGTTGCCCGTGACTTAGGTCCTCGCTTAACTGCAACGGTATTAAGAATTGGTCAACCAACCTGGGTTCCAGTTTTAATTCTTGCCCTTGCTTCCTTAGTCGGTGGCGCATTAGCAGGTTTAGTCGTCACGTTATTAGGCTAATTCAATTTAAACTTAGCTAACCAAAAAATAGAGGGAGACCTCTATTTTTTTATTGGTTCTAAACATAATGGATCATTATGTTTGACGAGGTTTACATGAGAACTGACTTCATACTGCTTAAGACCCGTATAGTTACTTGGTTTGAATAAAAAAGCAAGTTCATCAATTGACGTTTTTGGATGCACCCAATGAAGATATTGATCTGGATTTAACATCACAGGAATCCGATCATGAATCGGTTGCATAATGGGATTAGCACCCGTGGTGAGCATCGAAGCATATACTTTTGGTTGCCCTTGGTCATCCTTCATGACTTGATATAAACCTGCAAAGACCATGAACGGTCGATTGTCGTGATGAAACCAGAATACTTTTGAAGGTTTTTCATCACGCTTCCATTCATAAAAGCCTGAACCAATAATTAAACACCGTCTTGTTTTCATCGCCTGACGAAACATCGGCTTTTCAAAAACCGATTCACTTCGAGCGTTGATCACGACTTGCGAGGTTTGATCAGATAAAGGAAATCCCCATTGGGACGTACCAATTCGAAATTTATGTCCATCGTGGATTAAAGTCATCAAGGGATGGGTTGGGGCGATGTTGTATTGAGGTAGTGGTAGTTTTTCTTCTTTGAATTCAACTTGAAATTGATCCCACAAGAAATGAGAGGTTTTTTGCCAATCAGCATGAAGACCAAATCGACCACACATGAATTTATTTTAGTGCATAAAGGTTCTATAAACTATAAAGATAGTATTTTTAGAGAAAACTAAATAATGAATTCATAGTTAATCTTGAATTTTTAAGATAATATTGAATTGATATGACAGTCCTGTGAAATTGATGATGAAGATTTAATGAGGAACGATGAATCAAACCATTGGAGAAAAAATTAAATTTTTACGAACTCAAAAAGGTTTAAGTCAATCCGATTTAGCCAAAAAGCTTTATTTTAGCAATCGTACCATCAGTAATTGGGAACGAAACTTACGGGAAGTCAGTATCCGTAATTTAGAAAAGCTCGCTCAATTTTTTCAGGTTTCCATCGACTACTTCACTAAACCACCGAGTCAAACCGTACCACCACAAGGTGCTTATCAACAGATCAAAGTCAAAAAGATTGCCATCAATGATCGCTTTTTTTATTTTCTTCTCATTTTGATGTTCATCAACACCTCGATGTTTTGGATTCCATTTCAAAATCGTATTAACGCTGTATTAGTCTTTTTATTGTTTTGGATTGGCTTCTTATGTATGACCATGATTCATTACTCAAACTTAGATCGCGAACGAACGAAAACCTATGTTGTACCCTTAGATGCGAGTTTGTCGTATCAGACGAGTATCTCAAACAAAGATCGACAATGGTTTAAAATTTCATTGGTATTGCAATACATCATGCTCATTTTGATTTCTACTTTTTATTATGTCGGTATCTTTGGAATGATTAATCGTGTCGAAGTTGATTTAGCTTTTAATGTATTTCTGATCTTTTTCTATACTTCTATGACATTGTTTCAATGCTTTGTGTTGATCAAAGAGTTCATCACGGGCGTTCCCAAGCAAGTCATCCCATATGTCAAACATCACAATGGATTTGGAATGCTTCTTCATCGTGCGGTGGTCTCCATTCAATATTCAATGGTGATTTTTTTGATTATTTACATGAACGGATTTGGTCATACCTTTTTCCCAATGGATTTACTCTTATTTACGTTGGTCAATGGTCTATCGATGGTGTTGCTATTAAGATTGATGTTAGTAACAAACGCCAAATTCTACGATAGTTACAGGTTAATAAGCCAACAAGTATCTAATCATCAAAGCGAAATCCTTCAGTAATATTTTTTCCATTCTTCGTGGATGGGGGTCTATAACATTCCACGTGTTGTGGAATTATTCCACAATGAACCAAACGCTATATTCTTCTTTAATTCACTTATCTATATTGGTGTTACTGGGATCCCATGCCTCAGCGATTGAATGGGGAAACCTGCCGACATATATGGACGTCTGAACCCAGGGATATTCATCCAAATATGTAGACAGATATCGATCGTGAGGCATGCATGGGTTATGTTAAAATTAAGAAGTGAAAATTCTTAAAGAAACAAGATATATAGAAACGTTAAAGCGAGAAGGCAATCTTTATGTTGCCCTCCCAAAAGATTACAATCCAAACCATCGGTATCCGGTGGTTTATTTTCATGATGGTCATAATCTATTTTTCAAACAGGATTCTTACGCGGGTGAAATATGGGATGTGGTATCGGCAATGCAAACAAAAGGCTTACCCAAAGCCATTGTCGTGGCAGTAAGTTGCGCGATGCGAGGGAATCAACGTCTTGAAGAATATAATATTTTTGACACGCGCTTTCCTTCACATCCGACTTGGATTGCACATGGCCGTGGCATGGATTACCTTCAATATTTACTGTTTGATCTTAAAAAAGAAATCGATGAACGATTTTCAACGTTAAAAGGCCCAGAGGATACATACATGCTAGGTAGTTCCATGGGTGGGGTTATTTCCTTAGAAGCGGGATTACTCTATCCTGACGTCGTTGGTAATGTTGCAGGTCTTTCCAATGCATTTTATGCTTCCACGGAACAAATCTTAAAATTGATTGGACAAAAACCACTTAAATTAAAGAAACTCTATTTAGATACAGGTGACAAAGAAGAAGGACTCGAAGTTTCAGATATTTATATGAAGAGTAATCACGCGGTTAAAGAAGCGATTTTAAGGAAAGGATCCAAAACGAAGTTCCAATTCCAAATTATCCCTGGCGGCGAACACAATGAGGCTGCTTGGCGGTCAAGATTACCGAAAATACTGAAGTTCTTGATGTTAGAATAAGATTTACCAATAAAAACACCACCTATGTTGTTAATAGGGTGTAAGGAGAATTGTATATGAATTCAAATAAGTTAAGTTTAATCGCGATTGGAGGAGCTGCTTTACTCGTGGGATGCGGTTTAAACGCCCCATCTCTACCAAGTAATGAAGTCGCTCCATTACCGACACCGATTAAGGAAGTTTATGCAGAAAAGGCGGTTGCAGGTGTCAGTATGCTTGCCACCAGTGGTTTAATCCAAACCACGAATGCTAATACAGGACCTTTATTATTAAAAGGACCCCAAGAAGCAGCAACCTTAGTCACAGAAGAAGCGTTAATCGCCAAATTCACAGAGTATATTACCCTCATGGATAGTTTACTGACTGAAGAAGGTCAACCTTTCCAAGTGGTAGAGTTACCGTCAGATCGAGAAGCATATAACTATCGTTTAAGTATTACCGTACAAGATTTAGCCGGCAACACGATGGTTTATGAAATGTATTTTAATGTCAAAGATGAAGTCATTGAAGAACCAACGAGTTCAGAAGTAACCTCAAGTGAAGTTGAAGTGACCTCGGAAGAACTCAGCAGTGAAGAAACATCCACTGTGATTGACTCCAGTGAACCAACTTCAGAAGAAGTGGTGACAAGCGATGTTGTTTCAAGTGAACTACCAACCTCTGAACCCACCAGCGAACCATTAGGCCGTCGTGATGGTGAAGATGATGAAGATGAAGAAAACGAAGAAGATGAAGAAAATGAAGAAGCCGAAGAAGATCGAGAAGACGAAGAAGACCGTGATGAACACGATGGTTATGACGATGATGAATTAAGAGATCGTTCTGAAGAAAACAGTTATGCTGATCATCACGATCGCGACTATGAAGATGACGAAGAAGTTTTATTAGAAGGTATCGTTATTTTTGAAGGTCAAGAATACGCCTTGTTAGGCATCCAAGAAATCGAAGAAGATGAAACTGAAACGAAGTTCTTCATTTCGTTAGATGAAAATAATTGGATCAAAATTAAAAGAGAAGTTGAAGTTGATGAACAAAAATATGATTTAGCGATGATGAAAGATGGTGAATTCTCCAAACTAACCTTCAAAGTTGAAACCGATGAAGATGGTGAAGTCGAAGTAAAATTAAAAACGATTATCAATGGTGAATTAATTTCCTACTCCTTCAAAAAAGAATTAGAAGAAGGCGTTGAAATTATTAAAATCAAAGTCATTGAAGATCGCCAAGTCTTACACGTCAAAGCAATCCCATCCATCGATGAAAACGGCGAAACCATCTATAGTTTCTACGTTAGAGAATCAGGCAATGATTATGAAGGACGCCCAGGACATGGTCGCGACGGCGGTCGAGGCCATTAATTCCTAGATATAAAAGTAAATGAAAAGTGGCACCATGTGCCACTTTTTTTATGTTTCTATTTTTCTGAGAATAAAGGGTTTTCTTGATTGTGAACAAGAATGCCATCAATATAAGATTTATTGTAAAGTCCATTACCAATGCAATGATGGATAATCAAGGACGTTTTATCACCTGAATTGAAGATATACCCAGCACCTTTCATTAAGTCAATCGCTTCTTCCATGTTCAATCGCATGCCGATGATGAAGAGATAGACCGTTTTTCGTTCCGGGCGATAATTATCATCAGTCCTAATTTTAGAAAAGAGCGCTCGACTCATATCGATGCTTTGATAAAGCTCAACTTCATCAATACCCTTTTTATCAATCAAATCAAAGAGGACTTGACTAAAAGTTTTCCCTTTTTTAAAAGTAGGTAATTTAAATTCATTTATAACTTGTTTGTATACGATTGTTGGTTTTTTGTCTTCGTCAAAATCATCCAGGCTTTGCTCTTTGAGCAAGGCATGACTTTCATCTAGATGAGGCCGATAATCTCGGTTAACAAGACGGGTAATATATTGAATCCAATAGTCGCGATTAAATGGTGTCATAAGTTCCCCCAATTACTTTATATTTTAATTGTTTTCTCGTTATTTTGTTATACTTTTATCGAGGTACGTTATGGAAAAAATCTTAGAATCCCAACGTCGATATTTTGCAAGTGATGTTACCAAACCCTATGCATTTCGCATCGCCCAGTTAAAGAAATTAAAACAATTATTACTGCAATATCAACAACCCATCATGGATGCGCTGTATGCTGATCTTCACAAAGGTGCATTCGAAGCTTACACCACAGAAGTGGGATTTAATTTAAAATCCATTGCACACGCTATTAAGCAATTAAAGAAGTGGATGCAACCTAAGCGATACAAAGGTGAAATCTTTTTACCTTTTGCCAAAGCTTTTGTCCAACCAGAACCCAAGGGCAATGTTTTATTGATAGGTCCCTTTAACTATCCTTTTCAATTGGTGATTGAACCACTCATTGGTGCCATTGCAGCTGGCAATACTGCCATCATCAAGCCATCTGAATATACACCCAAGACAGAAGCGATTCTAGAAAAGTTAATTAATGAAAACTTTGATTCACAATATTTATATGTCGCCAAAGGTGATGCGAAAGTTACCACTGAATTATTAAAACTAAGATTTGATCATATATTCTTTACCGGATCGACCAGAGTGGGTCAAATTGTTTATGAAGCTGCTGCTAAATTTCTCACACCAGTTACCTTAGAGCTTGGTGGTAAGAGTCCAACGATTATCGATGAAACCGCCAATCTTAAAGTTGCTGCAGAACGCATTGCATTTGCCAAATTCACCAACGCTGGTCAAACTTGTATCGCGCCTGATTATATTTATGTTCATGCTTCCGTTAAAGAGGCATTCTTAAAAGAATTTCAATCTGTCTTGGAGAAGAGATATCTTGATAAGAAAGCATTTGGAAGAATTGTTTCTGACCGTCATTATCAACGCTTAATCGGATTAATTGATCCGAGTAAAGTTTCTTATCAACCTAAACCAATTGCGGAAGAACGATATATGGGTCCTACCATTCTTACGAATGTTTCTTGGAACGATAAGGTGATGCAAGAAGAAATTTTTGGTCCCATCCTTCCGATTCTTACCTTCACCAATCTTGAAGACGTGATTCAAACCCTTAAGACCAAAGAAAAACCGCTTGCGCTTTATTTATTCTCTGAAAACAAAAAGACACAACAACGTGTATGGTCAGCCTTATCATTTGGTAATGGCGCGATCAATGATGCGTTAATGCAAGTAGCGACCAGTCAACTTCCGTTTGGCGGTGTCGGTCAATCTGGATTTGGAAGTTACCACGGCATGCATTCCTTTATGACTTTTTCGCATCAAAAATCTTATATTCGAAAATCCACTAAAATTGACGTACCGATCGCATATCCTCCATATGATGCGATGAAATTAAAAGTGATTAAGAAACTTCTAAAGTAAGTTAACCAACATTTTTCGCATTTTACCTTGTTGAACGTTGTAGTTGGATGGAACCGCTATACACTAAAAGTATCAAAAGGAGGATTCATGATGAATCTTAAACTTCATACTTTATTGTTCGCGACTGTTGGAATCATGCTTTCAAGTTGCGGCACAGCAGCAACGCCCGTCATGCTTTATGCAGATACCGCCAATGCCTTGGTCACAATCGACGAAGGATTTGATCAAGAAGTGGAATATGACTATATGGTGCAAGGCGGACAATTGCGTTTTCAACACTCTCATTTTATGGATGTACAGATGTCATCTGAATTACAAAATGATTGGGTTGAAGTTCGGGAAATGTTAGAAACGATTCGCGAAACACAACGACTCCAGAATCAACAACGGGTCCTCATTAAGATGGAAGCCAGCATCATTAGAACATTAGCGACCATCATTGAAACCAATGAGATTGTCTTATCGGAAGCATCGGCAACAGCGTTAGCAGAAGCTCAAACTAGCTTAGATGCAACCAAACTTGCCATTCAAACCACACGTAATGAGATTAGAACCTTACTCACGGAATTAAGAACCCTAATGCGTTCTGTAAATCGCCCAATGATGTGGGATGAAACGTTAATTTCTGACATTAAAGTTGTATTAACAGCATTGTTACCTTTAACAGAAAGCTTAGCGACAAGTATCAGCACGATTTTACCGTCCTTACAATCCATCCGGGATATCTTTATCGACGTGATTCCATCTGAACTTTCTCCGATCACTGAAGACGTGCTTTCAGCTTTAGCATTATTCGAAACCCAATTGACGGCATTGAATACCTTGCAAGATGAAATTAAAACTGTTCGACAAGATACACGACTCTTGATGAAAGAGATTCATGATATTGTGGCGACGATGAAGGCTAATAATGAAACCTTAAGTGTTGCCGATAAAGCTGCACTTGCTTTAAAACGATTAGCGATTGAAGATGCGATGGATTCATTAAGAACCATAGGTTTGGAAAATAAAGAAACTTTAAATTCATTGAAAGAAATGATGACTTTTGACAATTTAGATTATGTCAACGAAACCATCGCGAGTTTAATCCTTCAAGGTCAAGAACGATTAGCGATCCTGCTTTCCATTCAGAATTTATTTTTAGAAGCGGTTGCCATTTTAGAAGCTTAATTTTCTGATATCTCATGAGAAAGCAAAGTCCGACGACTTTGCTTTTTTTCTTTGAATCAATTTGGTGAGGTTTATAATGAAAGGGATGAAAAAACTGAGTATCTTATTTTTTGAATTCTTTCGCTTAGGTTTGATTACCTTTGGTGGTGGTATTGCCATGCTTCCGGTGATTAAGAGGATGGCGATCAAACGTCATTTCATTCAAGAAAACGATTGGGAAGAAATTGTGACACTATCTCAATTATCGCCTGGTGCGATTGCGGTGAATTGTGCCAATCTCATTGGGTATCGTACGCATCGATATCTTGGAAGTTTAATCGCGATCTTCGGTATGATTTTACCTCCAGTGATTGTGATCACGATTCTTGCATTAGGTTTTGAATTTATCCTAGAAGAACCCATCATGCAATCTGCCCTTCGTGGCATGTTTGTTGTCGTCTTTATCCTATTTGTTCAAGCACTTTTTTCACTTGGTAAGCTTGCCTGGAAAAAAGTTTGGATGATTCCTATTTCATTATTTGCGTTTATCATGGTCTATTTCAACGTACTTACCCCTGGACTGATGTTGTTAAGCACCCTTTTGATCGTGCTTTTGTTTACCTTTATCCAACAAAGGAAAAAGTCATGAACTTACTTGGGTTAATCTTGCAATTCCTCATGGTAGGAAGTTTAACCTTTGGTGGTGGCATGGTTGCGATTACTTTGCTCTATGATGTGTTTGTGCTGAGTGGTGTCATCTCAGAATCCTTATATGTCAAGATGATTACCATTGCAGAATCAACACCTGGTCCGATTGCGATTAACTTAGCAACCTATTTAGGTGTCGATCAATTTGGCATTCTCGGTGGAGTGTTAACCACGCTTAGTTTTATTTCGCCTTCCATTCTTATCATTTGGATTCTCTATCCTCTTTACAAACGTTTTGCACACTCGCCTTATATTCAACAATTGATGACCGTTCTAAGAGCGGTTGTCTTTGGTTTAATTACGATTGCGGTGGTGAGAATGGCTTTGACGTTATTCGAAGATTTACAACAAGCCCCCATCCAAATCGTGGGTTTACTGATATTGACCTTGCTTTTCTTACCTAATTTAAAAAACCGCCCATACATCTTATTGATGATCGGAGCGGTTTTTGGAATCTTATTTTTCTAATCGACTAGTACATGTCGCCTGGGTTTGGCATCGCAGGTGCGGCAGGTTTATCTTCTTTAATTTCCGTTACACCAGCTTCTGACGTCACCAGTAATGCAGAGATACTGGTCGCATTCAACACAGCAGAACGCGTTACCTTCGTCGGATCAATGATCCCTTCTTTAATTAAGTTGACCCATTGACCTTTTTTAGCATCAAAACCAAATTCTGGTTTTTGTCTCTTTTGATTTTCAACAATATCGCCACCATTGAATCCTGCATTTTCTGCAATTTGGAATAAGGGAGCAGATAAGGAATCTAAGACAGCTTGAATCCCTCTTTGAATATCGACGTTTTCATCTTTAAAGGTATCTTTGAGTTCATTGTAGATTTCCATTAAGGTTGCGCCACCACCGGCGACAATACCTTCTAATACGGCTGCCTTGGTTGCATTCAATGCATCTTCAATATGCAGTTTCTTTTCCTTGAGTTCGGTTTCGGTGGTTGCACCAACTTTGATAACGGCAACACCACCAGAAAGTTTTGCTAATCTTTCTTGAAGATTCTTTTTATCGTATTCAGAAGTGGATTTCTTAATGAGGCTTTCTAATTCTTTGATGCGGTTGGCGATGGCAGGATTCTTATGGGATCCACCAACTAATGTCGTGGTGTCTTTCTTAATAATCGCACGACCAATCGTCCCTAAATCATCAATGGAAACTTCAGATAACTTCATCGCTAAGTCTTTGGTCACAAACTTACCTTCTGTGAGAATCGCGATATCTTGGAGTTGATCTTTTTGTGCATCCCCAAAACCTGGAGCCTTGGTAACGACTACATTAAAGGTGCCACGTAATTTGTTGACGATTAAGGTATTGGTGACTTCATTTTCTACATCATCGGCGATGATGAGCAAAGGTTTACCTGCTTTGACCACTTGTTCTAAGACAGGAAGTATATCTTGAACGGTTGCAACCTTTTGATCAGTAACGAGCACGAGTGGGTCTTCTAATTCGACGGTCATCGTTTCGCGATTGGTGACGAAGTATGGAGATAAATAACCCTTATCGTATTGCATCCCTTCGACCACCGAAAGTTCTGTATCAAAACCTTTGGATTCGTCGACATTAATGACACCATTTTGTGAAACTTTTTGCATTGCATCGGCGATGATTTTACCAATTTCAGCACTACCTGCAGAAATCGTTGCAACGTTTTCAATATCAGCACGATTCTTTAAAGGACGTGATTTCTTGAGCAAGCGTTCGGCAACTTCTTTACCTGCTTTTTCAATACCTTGTTTAACAAGAACTGGATTGGCGCCTTTTTCCAAAGCTTTGAATCCTTGATGAATCATCGCTTGTGCTAAGACGGTGGACGTGGTGGTACCATCGCCTGCCATTTCATTGGTGTTACTTGCAACTTCATAGACGAGCTTAGCACCCATATTTTCAAATGGATCTTTCAGTTCAATTTCTTTAGCGATACTGACACCATCATCGACGATGGAAGGTGAACCATAACCCTTGTCTAAGACCACGTTACGGCCTTTAGGACCAAGCGAAACTTTGACAACATCTGCTAAGGTGTCGACACCTTTTAATACTTTTAATTTAAAATCACGACCAAATAAAATTTGTTTTGCCATAATGACTCCTTTTTATTTTTCTACTTTTGCGAGAATGTTTTCGGCTTTGATGAGTAAATAATCTTTGCCTTCAAGTTTAACGGTGGTGCCGGAATACGTTTGGTAAACCACTTGGTCACCGACCTTGAGTCCTTCAACTTTGGGGCCGACGGCAAGGACCTTACCAAAAGCAGGTTTATCCTTTTCATCCGTGCTGAGAATAATCCCAGACGCCGTTTTCTTTTCTTCTTTTTCTAAGGCTAAGACCACGTATAGTTCTAATGGTTTTAACATAGCCAACCCTCCTTTAGCACTCTTATACTTTAAGTGCCAAATATAATTTACTCGATTACTTTGAAGGTGTCAAGTTATTCACTAACGAATAAATGACATGTAGTTTTTTAGTTCGTCTGTATGGGGGTTTTCTAAAATAGAAACCGGTCCATGTTCAAGGATTTGACCTTGATCCATGAATATCACATAATCGGCAAAATCACGAACAAAACTCAGAACGTGGGTCACAAAAATAAAGTTTTTGCCGCTACCTCTTAGTTCTTTGACCGCTTGTAAAACTTCAAAAGTTAAGACCGGATCTAAACTCGCGGTTGGTTCATCTAAAAAGACAAGTTCAGGATCAAGAGAGAAGGCTCTCGCAATCGAGGCTCGTTGTGCTTGACCACCCGAAACATTTTTCGGTAACTTATACATTTGATCCTGTAAGCGAACTCTTGTTAAATAATCTTTTGCAATCTCAACAGCTTTTGCTTTTTGATAACCACGTGTTTTTTCGAGGATAATCGAAATATTTCTTTCTAAACTTAAATGCGGAAATAAATTGTGGTTTTGAAAAACAAATCCAATTTGCTTTCGATAGCTTTCATCTTGAACATTTAAATCATCAATTTGAATGGTCCCTTGACTTGGTTTTTCTAATCCGGAGAGTAATCGAAGTAAAGTTGATTTGCCAGAACCGGAAGCCCCAATGATGGCAACGGAACGATATCCATTCAATTCAAAAGAAAGTGTTTTTAACACTTCAACATCATATTGGTGACTGACATTTTGAATATTAATTTTCATGATTGTAATGTCTTTTCTATCCATTTGGTCAATTGGGATAAAGGAATGGTGATGACTAAATACAAAGCCCAAAGTAGGACATATCCTTCCACAAATAAAAAGGTTCTAGATTGGGCAATATTAATGGCATAGTAAAGTTCAGCATAGGCGAGTACATACATCAACGAACTTCCTTTGACGATGAGTGAAAAGTTATTCATTAACGGAGGCATTAGTACTTTAATCACTTGCGGAATAATGATGTATTGATAACGTTGCCAGCCGGTAAAGCCATACAAATCCATCGCCATATATTGTTCTTTAGGTATGGAAGAAAAGGATGATTGATAAACATTCTTCATGTAAGGAGAGATATAAAGAATCAAACCAAGGATGCCTAAAAACGGACGATTAAAATTACCAAATGCGGGTCCGATGAGGAACGCCATTAAGACAATCATCACCAGAAGTGGTGTACCGTAAATGACTTCGGTAAACACATCTACTAAAGCGCGAAAATATGCGAATTTAGAAATCGACAATAAGTAAAAAATAAATCCTAAGATCAAACTACCTATTAAGGTGATGATGGAAACATACAGTGAGTTTAATAAACCTAGAAAGATTAAACGTCCATAATCTTCAAATAATGGGGCTAATGTAAAGTTAGCGTCTCGAGAATAAATAACAAATAAAATAATCGCTACAAATGTTCCGATTGCTAATGAGTAGTTTAAAAGCTTTTTCATTGACCTTATTCGGCAGTGATATAAAAATCAATACCGTAACGTTCTAATTGAGCAAGAACAACAGCGTCCCAGTTTGCACGAAGTTGATCATACACACCATCTTCATCATTAAACGTGTCGATGAATGCATTGGCTTCTGCTAATAATTCTGTATTACCTTTATTAACGGCCATTCCAATTGGAGAAGACACCCATGGATCCCAGACAATAATCGTATCATCCGGATTAGCCTTGTATGCATTGACAACAGGTGATGCTGACATTAATAAAATATCTGCAGTACCTTGTGCAACGGCTTCAATGGCAGTGGCAAGATCGACATATTCAGTGACCGTTTTACCATAACTCGTTGGAATGGTTGCTGACACTTGTGAGGCAATACCGGCAAACTTAGCAGTTTCGATGTCGAGTAATGCTTCAGTAGTGGAGTCGACCGTTAAGGTATTAGCTTCTGCAAAATCTTTGTTTACTAACGTAATAATCTTAAAGAAGAAATAAGGATCGGTGAAATCCACAACTTCTTGACGGGCTGCAGTAATACTCATACTAGCGATGACAATATCAATTTCGCCTGATTGCAAAGCTGGAATTAATCCACCAAAGTTTGTATTGACGATTTCAGTTGGTCTACCTAAATATTCACCAAAGGCCATTGCAACATCCACGGAAATACCTTCTGGTTCGTTTTCACCTGTGACGGTTTCAAATGGAGGATAACGTAAATCCATTCCTACACGGATTGGATCAGTCGCCGGAATGCAACCTGCGAGAACACCAACGGCAACGAGAGATGAAAGTAAAAGAAACGATTTTTTCATAAAGAACTCCTTTTTATATTTTACTATTTTGCCTTAATTGGCAACACTTAACCAAGTGATATACTCAAAAACTTTTTGGATAAACGTTGCATCAATTCTTTTGATGCAGGATCCTTGATACCCATGATCATCGTTAATAGCATTGCCCGTTCGGCAATTGCACCACTGATTAAGGCATTACGTTGCCAGGCATCCTTTAAATCTTTGCTGTGGAATAACAAATGAACAATGATGGGCACACTTTGATTGATCGCGCATGCCGTACCTGCGTAATCTTTAACGAATGCTGCTGTATCGGTCATCTCTAAAGCTTTTTTGAGTTGGACTGCGAAACGTCGAGGTGCTTTCACCATCGCTTGTTGAATTGCTTGTTGCATCGATGTTTTGTTTAGGCCTTCGATGATCGCGTCAAACATCTCATAACAGTCTTGGTATTCTTCTTTGGTGGTGAATAGTTGGGCAAGGTCCCACGCACGTTGATTAGGTAAACCAAGTTGTTTGGTTGCAATGTAAGGAATAAAACCAATCAAGTGATCATCATCCATTGGAATCGTGGGTAATGATAATTTCATTTTTTGATTAAGCGTATTGATAATGAGTTTATGACCATACGTTTCAATATAACCTGCATAATCACCGCCGGGTCGAATATGCGAATAAATTAATTCACCATACGCTTCTCTTGATAATTTGGGATTGGCTTTTAATGCTTCTGTTAACCAAAACAAGAACATCCCTTGTGAGGTCACATCACCAACTTCGGCGAGTGGATAGGCATAATAAGATGGTTGGGCTTCGTCATACATTTTCTTATCTTGTTTTCGGAAGAATAGACTTTCTTTTTTAGCCAGATTAGCTAAATAGATTGGATTATAAATCCAATGAATGCCTAAAGTCGCGGCGTTGCCTAATAAGGCATGTTCAACAAATTTTTTCATGAAACTTTAATCCTCGTGATATTCATTTTAAATGGATGAAGTTTGTTTAACAAACGATACACAATGATCCAAACAAGAATAGTGGCAGTGTAATTCACGAAGACGATGCCCCACCAAACACCGGTAACACCCAAACTAAGTAATTGACCTAACGCATAAAAAACGATGATTGGTGTGAATTGGCGTAAGACACCAATCATCAAGGCATAATAAGGTTTTTTAATCGCTTGGAGCACACTGCTGGCAATCCCAATCATCGAATAGGAATAGATAGCCAATCCTTCAATGCGTAAGTAATGCGCACCTTCTTGAATCACTTGAGGATCTTGGTTGAAGATTCCAACAAGTTGAGGGGCAAATGGATAGATAATGACCAATCCAACCGTGAGCAAAATCAAAGCATATTTTCCTGCCTGCTTAATCGATTGAAGTATACGTTCCCATTGTTGAGCGCCAAAGTTTTGGCCGACAAGCGCGACGGTGGCAATATTTAATCCAATCGTTGGAAGTAAGGCAATTTGTTCAATTCGAACGGCAACCCCATACCCGGCAATGGTTTCATTCGTACCAAATTGATAGATGAAATATTGGATGATAAAAATACCAATCGAAACGGTCGCGTTATTCAAAGAGACTGGAATGCCTTGTTTGAGTAATTGACGAACCGCGTTCACGGACAAACGACTCTTGATAAATAGAGCCTTGTCATAACCTTGGGACTTAAAGAAGGAAATACCTAAATAAATGGTGCCCATCACTTGGACTAAAACGGTGGCAAGTGCAACACCAGCAGTGCCCATTCTTGGTAAACCAAACCAACCAAAAATAAACATCGGATCTAAAATAAGGTTTAAGAAAAAACCAATGATTAAGAAGTTACGAAAGGGTTTGGTATTGCCTTGTGCAGAAAGAAGGCCATTAAAGGTGAAGTTAAGAATTTGGAATACCGCACCGATAATCACCACATTCATATAAGCTAAACCTTCATTCAAGACGTCACCCGTTCCACCACTTACTTGTAATAACCAGGGGATTGCAAAGGGACTAACGATCAATAGAACCACTGCGATCAAGCATGAAACCAGTAAGGCATTTTTAGCAATTTGATGGTAACCAAGTTGGTCTTTTTTTCCCAAGGCAATCGCTGCTAAAGCTGTCGATCCAGTACCAACACCACTTGCCAGGGCGATGGTGATTAAAAAGATAGGAAATGAAATGGTTAAACCTGCGAGGGCTGAAACCGAAAGTTGACCTGCAAAATAGGTATCAACCACATTGAACAACGTATTAAATAAAAAGCCGATGGAAGCAGGAATAGCGATTTGTCTTAAAGCCTTCTTGATGGAGCCTTCAGTTAGGTTATTTTGTTGCATAGACATAATCATATCACAAGCAGATTTTGTCGTAGTTTTTGCTTTTTTTCACTTATAATATGAATGTATGCTTCATAAATGGATTGCAAAATTAACGTGGATGAAAACGTATCCCATTGAAATCATCATCATAGGATTTTTATTTGTCCTTGCCTTGATGGTGAGATTGTCCCTGATGGATTGGATATCAGGAGACTACACAAGTTTTCTCAGACCTTGGATGCAACAAATCGTCAATGGTGGTGGGTTTGCAAGTCTTGGTAGTAAGATTGGTGACTATACGCCTCCATACATGTACTTACTAACCATCCTTTCATATTTTCCGGATCAAAGTTCAAGTGAACCTTTCTTGAATGGCATTAAATTTATCTCGATTGGTTTTGATGTCTTATTAATGGTTGGCGTGTATTTGAATGCGTCACTTTGGTTAAAGGCATACCACCGATTATTACCAGTGTTAGTTGCCATTGGTAGTTTATTCTTACCAACAGTCTTGATTAATGGATCCTTGTGGGGACAAATTGACGCAAGTTATACAGCCTTTGGTTTGATTGCCCTTTATTACTTACAAAAAGATCAACCTTTCATATCTGCAGTTTGGTTTGGTGTTGCATTTAGTTTTAAACTTCAAGCGATTTTCTTTCTACCTGTTTTTATGCTCTACTTTTGGTATCAATATCGTCAAAAAATTGTCTATGTTTTCATCGTGCCAATCGTTTATTACGTCTTAGCTTTGCCCGCTTTGATCGCAGGTAGAAGTTTTACCGATATTACCACTATCTATCTTTTACAAACGCAAACCTATCCACTCTTAACGTTGAATATGCCGAACATGTATCAATGGTTTCCGAATCAACGGTATGAAGATTTAAGTTTATTTGCCATCGGTTTATTTACTGCATTGATGGCCATTCAGTGGTTAGCGATGTTAATGCAAAAGATCACACTCAAGAAAGAACACATTCTCCTATTTACCTACTGGAGTATCTTGATGGCGAATTTTTTCTTACCTGCCATGCATGAACGTTATTTGTTTGCTGCAGACGTGATCGTCATTCTTCTCGTTCTCCAATATGGCAAGAAGTATTTCATGGTGTTATTAACACAACTTATTTCTTTACTTGCCTATGCCCCTTTTATTTTTAACCAAACCCCCATTCCTCACGATGAAGTGGCTGTTGGATTTCTTGTGACTCTCATCCTTGCTACGTATTGGTTATGGTCATCCTTAAAGCAACCATTCCTAAAAAAGGAGATATAACATGGAAAAAGAAGAATTAAGAAAGACGCTGGAGTTAATTGCCTTAAAAGGTGATTTGAATGCTCGCCTTAATCAATATGGTCTTGAAGTCGATGAAGATATGGCATCGTTTAAACTCATTTCAGAAAAGTTTGAAGGAAAGATTGTTCAAGATACGATTCGGGATTTAGAAGAAGAAACTAGATATACCCCACTCAATCGAAAAGTTACCGTGGAAGTTCAGGCGGGTAACTTTGAGGTTCATTTACCAATCATTATTGATGAGATTCAAGATGAACTCGTTCCGATTATTTATTACATCAAAAAGGATATTCAACGACTCACCACCATTGGTGGCATTTTACTTGCCATCGGTAACTTTGTCCTGATTTTTGGTGGTTTACTGTCTGAGACCGTTTTCTTTAATTCGTTCTCCTCAGAAGTGTATGCGATTTTAAGTTGGATTTTTATTTGGACAGGCGTGGAACGCTTACTCTTTGATCGTCGAGCTTTACAATATCGCATCAAACTCCTAAAACGTTTATTCCATGCAAAATATATTCTCGTCAGAATGACGATTAAAAAAGGTGCTTCTAAGGAAACATCAGTTGATTAGAAATTAACATTTTACTAATACTATTATGCTAAAATAAGTAGAAATCTAAGGAGATTAGATATGAAGAGATTAACTTTAAAAGTACTACTCATCGCATCAGTTGCATTTATATTCATTCTTGGTTTAGTCTATAGTTTTTTAAATGAATGGAATGTTTCAACCCTAACATATCAATTTGTTCTATTGTCAGAAATGTATGTCGCTTATATGGTAACGTTTATCTCAACACTATCCTTTGAGGGAACCACTAGCCTTATCATTTTGTCGGGTACAGCATTTGCAATATTGATTGGTTTTGTTGCCTTCATTCGTGGATTTATTGTCCGTAGACCATTGTCTGGGTTAATGGCTTTTCTTGCGATTAATGCCTTTTTTGCAATCGGTGTTAGTTTAATTATCGTCAATCCAGATTTACCGAATGGCCGATTTATATATCTTTTAATCAATGGATTATCATCTAACTTCATTTATACGCTTTTTTTGGGTGGAATGTTAGGGTTTATTTTACTCTCTCTTTTAATGATCTTTTTACTAGGCATCACCACTAAAGCAAAAGTGGCAAAGAAAGTTTCCACTGTTAAATTAACCCCCACCATTAACCAACCATTACCTGTTCAACCAACCCTACAAACTGCACCAGTTACACCTACTCCAAATCAACCAGCAACGGGTGATAACTTATCTGAATTAGTCAAAGTTGTCATGCAAGAAGAACTTAACATGATGCGAAATACGCAACAAATTTATCCTGTACCGAACATGAATGTTGCACCCAACCCCTATGCTTCATCCATCGATCTCAATTTAGTCCGTAGAATCGTAATTGAAGAACTCGCAAAATTCCAAGGTCAATATATTTCTAGAGCAGAAGCTCAAGCGTTAATCGCTCAAGAAATTGCGATGATTAAATCACAGCTTCGAATCAAGTAACCGTTAAACGTCTAAGATTAATTGATCACCATCAATCACGACCTTATGGGTCGTGATTTTTTCTGGGCCAAAGTCAAAATAAATCATTTTACTAACTTCATCGATCTCTCCAGAGACAAGATTAAATTTTGCTTGATGGAGAGGACACGTAATGGTGTCACCTGCTAATTTTCCTTGAAATAGAGAAGCCTCTTGATGAGGACATTGATCGGGAATCGCATAAACATGGTTCCCAACTAAGGCAATTAAATAGGGGTGATCACTTAAAATCACACGCCATTTTTTATCTTGTTTTAATTTTGCAAAAGAACCCAACTTATATTGCATAGACTCACCATAAGTGAAATTACCAAGGGTTGTCAAATAAAAAACATCCATTATGGGGGATAATGGATGTTCTGTATTGGCATACGCCATCACAGCAATGTGGGGGAATCACGATTAGATTAATAATCTTTTCGCGCTTTTATTTTATAATAGCAATATGTTAATGTCAAAATATAAACTAACTATTGCAACCTTAAAAGACATCCCTTGGATTATGCAAGCGATTGAATTATGTAGACCGATTCTTGCCGCTCAACAATCCGATCAATGGCAAGGCAAAGAACCCTCATTAAAAACGATTCAAACTGATATTCAACATCAGCAATTTTATCTTCTATCGGATGATCGTCAATGGATTGGTGGTGCAGCCTTGTTATCCAAGGATGATGCGTATAATCATATGCTTTCTGGAACATGGTTAAATCAAGATCCTTATATTGTGATTCATCGTTTCTTTGTCCATCCAAAATTTCATGGACAAAAATTAGGCAAAGTTTTATTAACAACCATTGAAGATTTGGTCTGGAATAAAGGCATCCTTAACATTCGTCTTGATACCCATGAAAAGAATGCACCGATGAGAGGATTATTAAAATCAATGTCATATCTAGAAGTTGGTCGAGTCAATTTACCCCAAGCAGGTGAACGTTTGGTTTATCATAAAGTACGAGGAAAGCAAAAATGAATTTAAAAGATAAAGTTGTCATTGTCACTGGCGGAAATTCCGGCATTGGTTATTTCGCGATTGAACGATTTTTAAAAGAAGGGGCGAGTGTGGTGATGGCATCGCGATCAAAAGCAAGAGCAGAAGAAGCGATTCAAAAACTTAATACTTTGAAATTACCTGGAAAAGTTGAATTTATCGCCCTCGATTTAATGACACTCGCTTCCGTTAAAAATTTTGTTACCCAATTTAAAAAACAATATCAACGCCTTGATTTGCTCGTCAATAACGCTGGCATTATGTTTGGAGAATACAAGGTTACAGAAGATGGATTTGAATCACAAATGGCCACCAACCACTTTGGTCATTTTGCATTAACGGGTCAATTACTACCGATGTTAATTGCCAATCAAGGTAGAATCGTCAATGTTTCGAGTATTGCGCATCGCCGTGGCGAGATCGATTTTGATAATTTGCAATTTCAAAAACCAAAAACCTATTCTCCATGGGGAGCTTACAGTCGTTCAAAGCTTGCCAATCTTTTATTTACCTATGAACTTGATCGCCGCTTAAAAAAAGCCAAGTTACGCGTGAAAGTATTAGCCGCCCATCCAGGTGTTTCTAAAACAAACTTACTATTTAAAAATACGAAAACTCAACCACTTTATAATTTGATGAAATATTTAATTCCACTTCAATCTGCAAAGCGCGGTGCCATTCCCACGATTGAGGCTTCCTTGAATGCTGATTGCAAAGGTGGAGAATATTTTGGTCCAAGTGGTTGGTTTGAAATGGGTGGTAAAAAAGCTAAACTCGTTCGCTCTATTCCGTTAAGTCATGATACTAAACTTGCAAAAAAGTTTTTTGATGTTTCAGAATCTTTAACCGGCGTAAATTATTTATTTAAATCGTAACGTTATTTTGTTTTATTTTTTTTAATTTGTCTTACAATATTGGTGATGGAAAAAAAATTTAATCACCGCATCTTTATCATCGGCTTTGGTAGCGTTGCTCAATGCACATTACCGATTCTTTTTAAACATATTAATGTACCTTATGATCACGTCACCGTGATGGATTTTGAAGATAAACAAGCATCACTCCAACCTTGGATTGATCGTGGTGTTCACTATGTTCGAGAAAAGATTAGTCAAACGAAAATGGCTTCTCAACTTTCAAAATATGTTCAAGCAAAAGATTTGATTATTGATTTAGCATGGAATATTGGCGCAGAAGATGTGATTCAATGGTGCCATGAACACGACGTCAATTACATCAATACCTCAATTGAATTGTGGGATCCTTATACGCATAGTCATGAAAAGCATCCGACAGAAAAAACGTTGTATTATCGCCACATGCGTTTGAGAAACATGATGAAATCTTGGACCAAAAAAGGACCAACGATGATCACCGAACATGGCGCAAATCCAGGGTTAATTTCTTCACTCATTAAACAAGGTCTGATTGATATTGCTCAAAAAATGATCAAGGATAACAAGGTCGTTCATGAAGATAAAGTGATGCTTGAAAGTTTGATTGCCCAACACAAATTCAATGAGATTGCTCATCGCATTGGTGTGAAAGTGATTCACATCTCCGAACGCGATACTCAAATTTCAAATCAACCCAAACAAGTGGATGAATTCGTCAACACCTGGTCCGTTGAAGGCTTTAGAGAAGAAGGAACCACCACTGCAGAAATGGGATGGGGCACGCATGAAAAGCAACTTCCCGATTTAGCCTTTCAACATGCAGACGGACCCAAAAATCAAATTTGTCTTGCTCGCATGGGAATGAATACATGGGTGTCAACCTTTGTTCCACATTATGAAATTAGAGGGATGGTTGTCCGTCATGGTGAAGCTTTTACCTTATCCGATTATTTAACGGTATGGGATGCGAAGAATAAAAAAGCAATCTATCGTCCAACGGTTCATTATGCTTATTGCCCAAGTGATGCTGCAATTGCATCATTAAATGAATTACGTGGTAATAACTATAAGTTACAAACAAAAACCAGAATCATGAATGACGACATTATGTATGGTGAAGATATACTCGGTGCGTTGATCATGGGTCACCCTTATCAATCTTGGTGGATTGGTTCTATTCTTTCCATTCAACAAGCAAGATCCTTGGTGCCACATCAAAATGCTACAACCGTTCAAGTTGCAATTAGTGTGGTCGCAGCGATTTTATGGATGATCGATCATCCTCAAGAAGGCTATCTAAATCCAGAAGCTTTACCCCATGAATACATTATCAAAGTTGCCAAGCCTTACTTGGGCACGTTTATTTCACAACCCTTTGATTGGCACCCATTAAAAAATTACTACAATGAATTTAAAGGATATAATCGTCCCCGTATTGATCCAAATGATGTCTGGCAATTCACCAACTTCTTAATCACCGACTTCGATTGATGAAATAAAAAACCCAAGCATCGCTTGGGTTTTATCTTTGCTTATTTTATCTTTGCTTTTTTGATGTCTTCTAAGGTTGGAAAGGATTCAATCGCGCCTGATTTGGTGCACGATAATGCAGCCACTTCATTTGCAAAGGTTCCAAAGTCCTTCATTTTTAAGGCACTAGATGCAAGTTTTGCTTTTGGTAAGCCTGCTTGAAGAATCTTTGCGAGGAATGAACCAATTAATGCATCGCCTGCACCGGTGGTATCCACGACTTTTATCTTGGAACCTTTGATAAGAATAGGTTTTTGTTTTGCTTGATATAAGGCTAAACCTTGTTCGCCTTTAGAAAGAATTAACCAGGTTACTTTTGCTTGGAATACTTTTTCAATCGCCGCTTCCAGAGTCATATCTGGGAAGATAAAGTTTAATTCTTCCTCGGTGACTTTTAGTAAATCAACACCGACGATGAATTCTTTGACGGTTTCACGAAGGGCGATGGGACTTGGCCATAAATTGAAGCGAAGATTCGGATCAAAAGAAATGATTAAACCATTTTTCCTTGCCATATCCAATGCAAATTCATGAGCTTTTCTGGATAAAGATGGAACGAGATTTACACTGCCAAAATGGAGAATATCATTCGCCTCAAATAAACTAGGATCAATTTCTTCCTTCATTAAAAATAAATCCGCTGCATTACGGCGATCAAACGTAAAGGTTCGTTGACCTTTTTTATCGACTTGGACTTTTGCGATTGTTGTATCATGGGCATCTGTGACTTTGACTTGTGAAACATCAACGCCTTTGGCTTGTAAGGTTTGTAAAATCAGTTTACCTTCTTCGTCATCACCAATTTTAGAGATTAATAAACTCTTTTGGCCTAAATTGGCGACCATACTTGCTACATTTGCCGGTGCGCCACCTGCAAATTTTCCAATTAACTTGACGCCTTGTTTGACTTGGTCAATTAAGGCTTCACCGATACTAATGAGTTTTGGCATGTTGGTCTAAGACCTCCTGATAATAGTCTTCCCATTTTTTAAGAATGGCAGCACGTTGATAATGTTCTCTAAGCCATTTTGGATGAACCAAAGCTTGTTGATAAACCTGATCATCTTCACTGAGTTGCTTCATTATTTTAACAAATCCATCGATGGAGTGGGCAGATAAATATTGAGAATGGAAAACGGGTTGATAAAGTTCGAGATCACGAAGTAAAATTGGTTTGTTACAAACGGCAGCTTCCAGAACACTCATTGGCATCAGTTCATCATAGGATGGTAAGAAAAATAGATCGCAGGCATGATACAGTTCTTTCATTCTTTCCCGTGGGATAATCCCTATAAATCGAACATTTGCAGGCGGATTTTCCATAACATTTTTGAGTTCTTCATATCCAGCGGTTAACCCTTTAAACGAGAAACCTCCAGCCCACACAAAATCAAGTTGAGGAAGACGCTTAGCAGTTTCAACAAAATCCATCACACCTTTGCGATGTTGAACTTGACCCACACCTAAGACAGTAAAGCGTTTAAATTGCCATGCTTTTCTGACTTTGGCCACGGAATCGGTAATCGTAAATTTCTTTTCATCAACAAAGTTAGGGATAAAGGTAATCCGTTCCCTTTTAATACCCATTTTAACGAGCGGTTCAATAAAAATAGGGTTCACTACCACGAGATAACTTGCCGTTTTATAAAACATCTTGATATACCACTTTAAGATACCAAAGAAAATTTTAGGTAATTTAATCGAGGTTGCTAACGTAGAGGGTAAAAAATGCACATAGACCACTTTAGGAATGCCAATAAATAGCATCGCAATCCAATAACGAAAATTAACGGTATGGATATGGATAAGATCGAGTTTACCCGTTCCTTTTAAGACAACGTTGAGTTTCTTGGATTGCTGAATTAAATTAAGTTGTTCGATATAGGCTGCACCAACGCCTTGTCCAGGAACTGAAGTTGCCTTTGAAAAGACGCCAACAGAAATAATCTTATTCTTTTTCACAAATGACATTATAAAGGAAATAATTTAGAATACGTTTAAAATCAAACGAAACTAGAGACTTGTGAAGTTATTGATTAAAAGTGGCGCAATTGTTCTTAGATAAACATATTTTACATTTTTCTTAATTCTCGAAAATGAAATTGATATAATACTTTTGGAAAAAGGAGTTAATGTATGAAAAATTTACTTTATTTTCAATCCGGTGGTCCCACATCTGTTATCAATACCTCATTATATGGAGTCATTAAAGAAGCAAAAAAGCATCCTGAAATTGGTGGAATCTATGCTTCACTTTATGGTATCGAAGGTGTTTTAAATGACAATTTAATCGATTTAAGAGCAGAATCCGAAGAAACCGTTGAGCTTTTACCCCAAACCCCTGGTGCGATTTTAGGTACCGCTCGTTATAAATTAAGCAGTGATGTGAATCACCCTGATTATCAAAAAATCCTAGCAACTTTAAAAAAATATAATATTGGTTACTTACTCGTCAACGGCGGAAATGACTCGATGGATACCTGCCATAAGTTATCGAAGTTAATGAAAGAAGTCGGTTATGATTGCAACGTCATCGGCATCCCAAAGACCATTGATAACGATTTAGCGAACACCGATCACTGTTTAGGATTTCCTTCTGCTGCCAAATTTGTTTTACAAACATTACAAGATGTGGCGATTGATAACCTTGTTTATAACAAAGGTAAGGTTGCCATTGTCGAAGTGATGGGTCGTAACGCTGGATGGTTAACTGCCGTTGCAGCATTACTTGAAGGTGACGTCAAAGCAGATCGCATTTACTTACCAGAAGATACGTTTAACTTAGAGACGTTCTTAGCAGAAGTGAAACAAGTTTATGAACAAAAGAAAAAAGCTTTGTTCGTGATTTCAGAAGGTATCCTTTCACAAATGCCTCACCAAGGTAAGGAAGTGGATGGCTTTGGCCACGTGCAAATGGGTGGCGTCGCCTATCAATTAGCGCAAATCGTCAAAGAACGTTTTGGTTATAGTACACGTCCCATTGAATTTTCATTAATGCAACGTGCTGCTGCGCAATACATCACCTTAGTCGATTCCAAAGAAGCAATTAAAGTATCTTCCATTGCCGTGAAAAAAGCTGTTAAAGGAAAAACCGACTCCATGGTGGTCATTTCCCGTAAGAGTGATGAACCCTATAAAGTAAGTTTTAAACTACAAAAATTAAATAAAATCGCCAACGTTGAAAAGAAACTCTCTCCAGAATGGGTGATGGATGTTCATGGTTCAGGAACCTTAATGAAACGTTATGTTCGTCCATTATTAAAGGGTAGTCCTAAGTTTGTTTATGAAAATGGCGTCATTAAACGCGCGATCTTAAAGAAAGCAAAAGTAAAATAGGTCATCATATTCAACCGAGGTCAACAACCTCGGTTTTTTATTTGTATAATAGAATTAATGTCCTCAACTCAACTCATCCCGCTATCTCGCATCCATTATTATCGAGCATTTTTGAAAAGCTCAATCCATGTTTTATTATGGAAATTATTTCGCATCAAGCCTCCCACCAATCGGTTTTTAAGCTATCAACGTATCAACTTAGAAAAAGGTAATCAGGTTTTAAAGACCATGATTGAAAAGGGTGAACCCTTCGCCGCCGTACGTATTGGTGCAGTTGAAATGGGTGCGATTCACAATTATGAAAAAATGCTGCTTGGACTGAAAAAAACATTTAAACCCATCGTTCGTTGGAGTATGAAAAATAATGCCGGATTTTTCCCCACGGATGACAAATCTCTAACTTATTACGCGAAACATTTTATGAAGGAAGCTAAAAAAACCGATGTCTTTGGTGTCTCTGGCATTCATATGGAATCGTATATGTATCAACGATATTTTCAATCTCCAGACGTGATTCAATATGAATCATTTGAACCCTTAAGAGGAAATTGGATTCAAAGCTTAGAAGGTAAACGCGTTCTGGTTGTCTCCCCTTTTGCAAAAGATATCGAGCGGCAATACAAACGAAAAGATAAACTATTTCCCAAGGGTGTGATTCCCCATTTTGAATTAATCACCGTGAAGGCAGTTCAAACCATTGGTGATCAAATCGATGAACGTTATGCAAATTGGTTTGAAGCATTGGATGCGATGAAGGTTGAAATTATGAAACATGATTTTGATATTGCCCTGATTGGTGCGGGAGCTTATGGATCACATTTATGCTGGTTTGTAAAAACGATGGGTCGCCAAGCGATTCAAACAGGTGGGGCAACACAAACAATGTTTGGTATGATGGGAAGACGATGGGAAAAACGTATTCACGTTAATCGTTATCTTAACGATGCATGGATTCGTCCCAGTGAAAAGCCACGAGGGGCAGAAAAGGTGGAACATGGCGCGTACTGGTAAAACAGACTTGATCCAATTCGATTGGCAAAAGCTTTTTCCACTTTTCATCACACAAATGTTAGTCCTGGTGGGGTTTCAATTTTTAGGTATTCCCTCAGTCTATTTATTAATAGGACTTGTAGCGGGGTTGTTTTTATTTATTTTCAATTACCGGCAATTATCTGATAATCAACGAACCGACCTTGGTTTAATGCTGACGAGTATGACCATTTTTACTTTGTTTATGGGCATTTCACCTCTTTATTTGGAATCTGGAACGTGGTTAAGAAATGGATTACTTTCGATAGGGTTTTCAGGAGTTTACTTACTAGGTTTTTTTGCGGTTAAGTATTATCGATTTAGCTATGCTTCGATATTCAAACCAATCCTGATTGGTTTAGCTGCATTCGTTGCTATGAATCTTCTTTATACACTGTATCGATATTTACCGTTCTATCGATTTTTGTTTGCCGGGCAAGTGATTTATGTTGATGGTGAAGTTTATGTTGTTAGTGAAGAAGTGAAATGGCTGATTGGTCTTCAATTTGTAGAGTTCAATGTTGCATACATGGAATTTTATTTGACCTTATTATGTATGCCTTTGCTAGCGCACGCGAAATTACTTTTGAAACCAAGAGATATTTTAAAACAATGGAAAACCCATCTTTGGTGGATTTTTCCTTCAACGGTTGCCGTTCTTGGTATTGTTTTATTACCGACCTTTACACCCCTGATTGTTTCGATTTTGATTGGGTTTGCATGGTGGATCATCGTGAACTTGCCAACTTGGTGGAAACAAAGACCGACACTTGTTCGACCAATCCTCTATGGTGGTCTAGCGTTTTTTAGTTTGATGGTGTTGCTATTCTTTATCGATGCATTTGATATCTTCGGCTTAGGGATCTTGGTTAAACAATTTGGTCCTCTTGAACGAATCTTAGATTTTCCCATCATTGAAGGTTATCAAATTGTCTTAAGAAGTATGTTTGATAATCCCTTTGGCGGCTTTGCACCGATCATTATCAATGGACAATATCAAACCACCACCTATTCGATGATCTTTGACACCTTACATCAAGGTGGAATCTTTGCCTTGGTAGGATTGATCTTAATTGGAACATTTTACCTGAATCAACTGATAGAATTCAGTCAAAACAAACAAGTCGACCATGCTTTAAAAATGACGATGGTTTTATTGATTGTCGCCTTTATCCTTTATCAAACCTTTAGTACCCAACTTTATCCGTGGGTCAGAGAACTTGAACGTGGAACGCCGCGACTCATGTTTGATGAACCGCTTTGGATAGTGATGTTTTTCTTCATGGGAACGATGATGATTGATCCCTTTGTTGGTTTCTTAAAAATCGAGAAAAAAACAAAGGTTGAAAAAGAAACAACCATAAAAGAAGAATTGAAAGCTCCGGTTAAAAAGTTGAAGAAGGGAACAGTACTTCGTAAAGGAAAATCCCGGTCAATGTTTCAAGATCGTTGGAAGGTATTGGACTAACAATCGAGTAGCGAAATCCAAAACCAATCGTTCCTTCTAAGGTATTCGCTGGTAAGGTGATTTGATAATATCCTGGATAAAAGGTCGCCACTAAATCAGTGATTTCTATATTCAATTCAATCGCAATAATGCCGTTTTCTGTTGATTTAAATAAGGTGAATTGAACATTCAAGTCACGAATATGTTCGGCTCCAGCATCTGTATCTGCACCCGCTTTCATAAATAAGCCAATGCTTTGATCATCTGAACTTTGTAACGGAGAAGGGAAAACATAACCCATCCCAGAAGGACGAAGTTGAAGTCTAGATTTTGATAAACGTTGAGCATCCGTACAATAAAGAATGCCATCAAATAACTTTGATTCAATCCCATAATCAACAGCAGGTAAGGCTAGACTTAATTTTTGATTGAGGGCGAATTGATCGCCGTTAGGATCATCGTTTGTCGTGGGAATGGTTTGATTCACTTGGTTTGCATTGAAGGAATAGGTCGCTTGAATTTCTTCAATCTGATTCGCTGAAAATGTACCGGTTAACACTTCATCGACGTAAAAATTATTTTCAAAAATATTGGTGTGATAAAGGTTGCGATCGTACAGTGCAGCGACATCAGCACCACACGCGGTTAAAACAACACTAGATGCCATCAATGGCAAGAGTCTATTGAATGATTTCTTCATCAAGGGTTAACCATCCTCCCATCAACGTATCAATTGTATGATCTGCTAGTTTCAATGTACCTTTTGCAGGGGTAAAGGTCAACTCAGAAAAATATATTTTTCCGTCGATATTGTAAAGATCAACACGGACAAAAGGATATGGTGCTGCTAATTTTTCTGCTAATTGCAGCATCGCTTGAAATTGGGGAGGTTCAATGATGGGATAATCAGCACTACGCCATCCATTAAATTGGGCTCCTGGAAACGGCGTCCAATTGGAGAGTAAATGGGTGTAGCGAATGTCTGCACCACGTCCGGTCACCACATAAAGGTACTTCGCTTGACCATGGAACACATGAATTTTATATTCAATCGGCAGGCTCGTTTGAACGCCTAAATATTTCTCAATGATAAGTTTCCTAGGAATAGGGGAATAATGTCTTTCTAAGGTTTTCAATCCATAATCGGTTTTCAGCCAACGTTTGAATTGTCTTTTGAGTTGCTCATAATTTGCATTTTTTTTATCCAAAATAATGCGATTAAAACCTGAAGCATGACTGCACTTGAGGACAAATTGTTTTGGCAATCGTTTCCAAGGAATATCTTCAAAACGATCATAGACACCATAGGTTGGAATTAAATAAGTTTTTAATCCTTTTTCTTTGAGCATTTCTCTCACGGCAACTCGATCACTTCCTCGGATGACCAATGGATCTCTAGGGAAGACAAAATGCCGTAAAATTTGTAATTTTTCTGTGTAAGTGGTTGGGGTTTGTAGGTTTAATGGCTTACCCGTGATGTAGCGATATTGCCATTTTAAATAGGTCGTAGGTAAAAAACGAATCATCCACCAGCGAAGGGGGTTAAAGAAGAACCGTAAGGTTTTGGGTAGTGCACGTTTGGTCGTCATTAACTCTATTATACCGAATCGTTTATAATGGCGTTAAGATGAGAATTTTAGTTGTCACCCAATATTACTATCCAGAAAGCTTTGCCATCACCAATATATGTGAAGGTTTGGTCAAATTAGGGCATCATGTCCAGGTTTTAACGAGTAAACCACAATATGGTTTTGGCGAAGTCCCCAAAGATTATCAAAAAATCACCGATGAAATCATCAGTGGGGTCAATATCCACCGGGTCCATACTTTTGCAAGAAAACGTTCAAAATTAAGCGTTTTAAGGAATTATGCTACTTTTTATCAAGCCGCGATGCAAGATATTGATGGTCTTCCAGGTCGTTATGATGTGGTGATGTCGGTATCTTTATCACCTTTGATGTCGATTGCTCCTGCGATTCGATATGCAAGAAAGCACCACATTCCTCACTTACTTTATGCTGTAGATGTTTGGCCAGAATCCTTACTCGTCACCCCCATCTTGAGTCCAAAGGGAATCCTGTATGGATGGTTAAAGCGATGGAGTCTTGCCCTTTATCATCAAGTTCATCGAATTGTGGTTGGTTCACCAAGTTATCTCGGTCACTTTATTCCGATGGTTGGCAAAGAGAAAGTTGCACCAAAAGCACTTGTTCAACCTGCACTGATTGAAACGATCGGAAATGAAAAAATAGACTATGGTCAGGGGTTTCATCTTGTTTATGCCGGTAACGTTGGGACGATTCAACAACTGCTCCCGTTGGTCCAAGCTTGGAAACGAACCGGACCTCAAGATCATCTTCATATCATTGGTGAAGGTCGCCAACTTCAAGTCTTAAAAAACTTAGTCAAATCACTTCAATTACAAACGCGTATTCATTTTTATGCGCATCAAACACCTGAAAATCTTGGTAAATTTTTAATTGATGCAGATGCATTTTATGTAGGTTTACAAACCCCAGGTATTGTTGGTAAAACCATTCCTCATAAATTAATTCAATATCTCCCCTTTGGTCAACCGATTATTGGTTACTTGCAAGGAGATGGTTTATCGATTCTTAAACAATTCAAACCCAATTTTATTCTTCAACCGAAATTTGCAAATTTAACCAGCATCATTAAAAAAATTAAACTGTTGGATGCGCGAAAGAAAGAATCCATTCGTTTACAACATCAACAACTTTATGCAAATACGTATTCCGTTGATAAGGCCTGTGAAACGCTCGTCAATCATTTTAAAGAATTAATCCAACTCCATAAACGTTGACCGGTTGTTTCAATACCAAATTCCTGGATTGCGATGTTTTTTGCTTTGATCGCCTTCGCTTGGACTAAACTATAATCCAAGTTTAAAAATTGTTGTAGACTAACTCGAATCCCATCTTCTGAAGCATCCTCAATCCATTGTAATGTTTGGTCAAAGTGGCTTTCAAAAAATGGATGTCTTGTTGTAAGGGTTGGAGCGCCAGAAGCAATGTAATCAAGGACTTTAGAAGGGATGGCGACAGCATCTAAAGTTTTATCCAATGGTCGGGGATTGACGTTAACATAGGCTCCTGCTTGATATTTTCTTACTTGAGTCGGTGATAATAATCCAAGAAATTTGATATGACGATGTTGTTGACTTAATTGTTCAATCATACTGGCTTCAGGACCAAAACCCGATACGAGTAAATCTAATTTTTGATTGTTGAGTTGTAAAAATCCATTGATGAATGAATCGATTCCATAACGGCTATAAAGTGCACCTGAAAAAAATACATAAGGGCGAGGATGATGTTTTGCTCCTATTGCAGATTCCACGATACCTGGTATCACCAATTGTGGTTTTTGTTTTGGATTAAACAATGCAAGTAAAGGTTCTGTGATGCCGATGTAAGCAAAATGATGCTGATGTAAGGTTACCCATTGTTTTGCTTTGCTTTTGCTAATGCCTGTTAGTTGCGCAGGACTATCCGTGAATATACCGATTGTGCGGATACGAGGATGACGGCGATATCGTTTTGCAATTTGTCCTGCGATGGCGCTATTTCCATCAATGAAAAGATAGATTAAATCGGTTTTTGAATGTAACAATTTCTGGATATAGCGATGCGACGACCAAGATAACCATAATGCTTTCAAGTAGCGGTGATTAGGATGCCCAAATTGAAGATAAACTTGTTGATTATCTCGATGAATTGATTCTTTATTCCAAAGATGTTTATTCGCTTTTCGAAGAGGAGGAAGACAAATAATTTGGACCGGCGTCAGTTTTGAAAGGGATTGTATCCATCGAGAAAAATACAATTGATGACTAGGATTGATCACTTCACCAGCGTCGATCCTTTGTTGAAAGATAAAAGGTGGAAGGACTGAACTAAGCAAAACATATTTATTCATGATGAAATTCCAAAGAAACTTAAATGCGTTTTAACCATTTTTTCAATCGTGTGCTCTTTAGCAATTCGTAATGATGCTTCTGGGTTTTGAATCAAAATTAATTGATGAACTTTTTTAGGAAAAGACGCCATTGAATTGAGTGATATACGGTAACCATTAATGCCTTGTTGAATTAAAACTTTACTTGAAATCACTTGGTCAGAACTTAATACAGGGATGCCTTGTGATAATGCTTCATTGACAACATGGCCATAAATATCTTCTTTACTTAAAAGAATAAAACCATCACTTGCGCGTAACATTGAAAGTAATAAATTTTTAGGTTGAAAAGGTTTGATGATGACATTTGAAAGTCTGTTTTGACGAATCAATCGCTGAAAGGTATGTTTTAACGGTCCATTGCCGACGATGATTAGGTGGTAATGTTTAGGCATTTTTTTCCAAGCTTGGATTAAGGTCGTGAAATTTTTTCTTGGAATAAACTGACCAATTGAAATGAATACGTTGTCTTCTTGAGGTAAACCGATGGTTTTTCTTAATTCCTTTTTTTCTGCAGTACTGAGATATTTTTTTATAATTTCTTCTTGAAAAATCGTGCTGTAAGGGTAGTGCATAATCTTTTCTTTGGTAGCACCATAATGGACTAAATAATCATCCACGATTGGCGTAGGAGAAAAGTAACCCTTGGCTCCAGAAATGAGTTTCTTCTTGAAGGCGAATTTCCAAGGAGAATCCTTACGAATCACGCCTCCATTCACATAGAGGTAGTAAGGAATTTTATATTTTTGTAAAAAGAGAATGGTGATGATTTCAGTCCATGAGGAATAACCATTCATCACAATATAGTCATAACGATGTTCGCTTAAATGTTTTTTTACTTCAAATGAAAGGTGATTCTCTTTGCCAATCTTCACCCCTTTTAACATTCGATAGTTAAACTTCCAATGATCTTTGGAAACATATTGTTCTTTAGCGTAACCCGATAATTCACGTTCAAAAAAAACGGTTAAACGAAGATGTTTTGCCAATCCATTAAAGAGATTAACTTTGTAAGGAGCGGGGTGACTAAATAAAAAGAAACAGGTTTTCATTAAAATCATTATACAAAAATCCCATCTCTTCTTGGATTTTAGTAAGATAGACGTAAGATGAATTCAACTTGGCAAACATTCTTTAATCAAGAAAAGACCTTACCATATGCTCAAACCATCAAGCAATTCTTGGATCAAGCTTATCAAGACAAGGTCGTTTATCCACCTCGCCATCAAATCTATCGAGCCTTCGAATTATGCCCAATTGACCAACTCAAAGTTGTGATCATTGGTCAAGACCCTTATCATCAACCAGGCCAGGCAAATGGCTTAGCGTTCTCTGTGAATCCGAGTATCAAACTACCCCCTAGTTTGATGAATATTTATAAAGAAATATCTGAAGACTTAAATGTCCAGATGAATTTTCAATCAGGCGATTTAAGTTATCTTGCAAAACAAGGGGTTCTCCTTCTCAATAGTTTGTTAACAGTTGAAGATAGTAAACCCTTGTC
>JACCED010282823.1_pt1 | contig 35313 bp, 35 predicted proteins | sample 7455021 | NCBI WGS metagenome assembly JACCED01 (sample SAMN15323456, study PRJNA562643) | freshwater metagenome | isolation source: river surface water | place: USA:Blue River Watershed | collected 2017-08-19
GTCATTCTTCTCAGGGCGCTAGACATGGGTAAATTTTAGGCTTTCCCGGAGCGGGTTCCGAGTATTGAGCTACCAATTCGAAGATGTGTCGTTCCAAATTCCAGGGCCTGCTTGTAATCACCACTCATTCCGGCGGAAATGTAGGTAGCGCTAGGCGCCATCTGCTGAAGTTTTTCAGAGAGTCTTGCCAACTTCTCAAAGCCGGGGCGAGGGTCTCTATTTAACGGGGCGATACCCATTAACCCTACGATTTCAACAGATTGGAGTGATTGGATCTCTGAGACATAAGCCGGCATCTCTTCGGCAGCAATACCACTTCGGCCTTCGCCTCTCTCATTCTCATCGAGGTTTATCTGAAGGAATACTCTCTGAATTTTTCCGAGACTCTGTGAGATTTCATTTATCTTTTTGGCGTGCTTTAGATCCTCAAGCGAATGAATGAAGTCACTCCAACCAACTAGTGACCTAAGTTTCTTGCTTTGTACTCTCCCTTGAAAGTGCCAGATTGCATCTTCAGGCATCAATTCCGATTTTTCTCGACCCTCTTCATCTCGATTTTCGCCAAATTCGCGCTCTCCAAGTTTATATAGAATTTCTACATCTGAGAGTGGAAAAGTTTTAGTAACCACTATCAAAGTTACCTTTGGCGGGATTTGAGATCTGACTTCGCTTAGATTTAGCGCTAGCTCTTCCTCTCGACTCATGACAGCCAAATTACACCTGCTTGTCTGCCTGTTATGCCATCTCTTCTGTAGGAGAAATATCCAGGAGTATGCGAAACGCATATATTTGAAGTGCGGTGGTTTACTCCCGCTCTAGTTAACTTTGCGCTGACTCCAGCTGATACGTCTACGCACCTTTTTGTTTCATCACTTCCTGCAGTGGGCTCTGAGGCGACAACACTTCGATAACTATCTAAATCAACTTGATAACAGCTCTTACAGATAGCTGGTCCAATTTCAGCTTGTAAATCATTCATAGAGAAACCATGGCTCTTGAAAGTCTCAAGAGTCGCCTCCACTACTCCGGCTATCAAGCCACGTCTCCCAACGTGCACAGCTGCGATTGCACTCTTATTAAATAGAAGAAGCGGAGTGCAGTCCGCAACTAATGTGACTAAGGCGATATTGCGAAGTTCTGTATAAAGCCCATCCGCAACAACTGGATTACCGGGGTCTGAATTATGATCAATAACTGCTATTTGGTTCCCGTGAACTTGATTCATATAGAAAATCTTTTCTGGGGATAATCCGATTTCATCAGCTAATTTTTTTCTATTTGCTTTAACTGAAACTTCGCTATCTCCTACATGGAGCGCAAGATTCTTCGATTCAAATGGGCCAATACTTGCCCCACCGAGACGATTGGTGAAGAGCGTCCTCGCCATTCCTACTTCATGAAATCTGGAACGTCGATATCGTCTTCGGCTACCAATTCTTCAAAAGTTATTCGACGTCTGGTTGTCTCAGGCGCATCCATAGCAACAGAGATCGGGTCATTTGACGGTATCGGATCGGCCTGTCCATTTAGGGAGGCAGAGGTAAGAACTGGGACTGAAACGCGCTTCGGTACGCCACCTTCGAAACCTGCGGCAATTACCGTGACTCGTACTTCATCTCCCAGCGAATCATCGATAACAGTTCCGAAAATTATGTTGGCATCTGGATGGGCGTACTTGGCCACTAACTCTGCTGCTTCGCTGATCTCAAAGAGCCCTAAGTCAGAGCCACCGGCGATCGAAAGTAACACTCCGTGCGCACCCTCAATTGATGCCTCCAATAACGGTGAAGAGATTGCCAATTCAGCAGCTCTAGTTGCTCGTGCTTCTCCTCGCGCTGAACCAATTCCCATGAGCGCTGAACCTGCACCATCCATAACGCTTTTCACATCAGCAAAATCTAAATTGATTAGACCAGGAGTTGTTATCAAGTCAGTTATGCCTTGAACGCCCGAGAGAAGAACTTGGTCAGCAGTTCTAAACGCTTCGGGTGCAGAGATAGATCTATCTGAAATAGATAGAAGACGATCATTTGGAATTACGATTAAAGTATCAACTTCTTCTCGTAGTTCTTCAATGCCAATTTCTGCTTGTGCAGTTCTACGCTTACCTTCAAAACTAAATGGCTTTGTAACAACACCAACAGTTAGCGCTCCGACGTTCTTCGCAATTCTTGCAACAATTGGGGCGCCACCAGTTCCGGTTCCGCCTCCTTCGCCAGCGGTAACAAAAACCATATCTGAGCCACGAAGCACTTCCTCAATTTCTTCTGTGTGATCAATCGCGGCTTGCTTTCCAATTTCAGGGTTTGCGCCAGCGCCAAGGCCGCGCGTTAATTTTCTGCCGATATCTAATTTGACATCAGCATCACTCATTAAAAGAGCTTGTGCATCGGTGTTTATTGCAATGAATTCAACGCCTTTTAAACCAGCATCGATCATTCGATTAACAGCGTTAACGCCGCCACCGCCAATGCCGACGACTTTAATTACCGCCAAATAATTTTGTGGTGTCGCCATTTCTGCCTCTCTCCGACCCTAATTCTCAACTTTAGAGTTAGGGTTCCTATTTATAGTGCGCGCAAAAGTAGGCGGGCAAGGGTTAGGTATCAAACACCGACACGATAAATCTATAAGTAAAAAATAACTCTAAATTGCAATTGGCGAAAGTGGATTTGAAAGGTCAAAACTTTTGGCTCTGCGATTCTCTTTCAACTCCAACAATCTATTTAATACTTCAAGCTTTAGATCTAGCTCTTTGACATTCCCCCAATAAACCTCCAACTGTCGACCATCCAGGATGAGAGTTGAGGAGATATTCCCCCCGTCAGGGGCATTGATTCCAAGAATGGTCCACTCATTCAATTTGGCGACTAAATCCCGGAGCGAACCCTTCAATTGATCGTCCTCGCTGCCCATGTTGATCTCGGGAAGTCCGGAGCCTTTCTTCAGTAATTCACTGACCTCAAGAAAGTTCGCCTCATCTTGATTGACGTAAATGACTGATAAGTCCTCAGCGAGAAATGGAATCTGGCCCGGCGCAGCGGTCCAGCTCGAATTCAATCTAGCCATAACAACCTCGGGCTCAATTGCCAAAGTGACTTTTCCTGTAACAAAGTTCCGAGATAGGTCGACTTGGCTTGCCCAGGTCAGATTTCTCAATTTTCCATTTAGCTCGCGTCTATCAATTCGTGCTATTGGCTTGCCGACTTGTGAAGCTAAATCGAGCGTTTTTTCAATAACAGTCTTTCTATCTGGATTTTCATCAACGACTTCGAAACTCTTTACAGCAAATACATTTGTCCAACCCAGCACGTAAGCGAGGGCCGCAAATAACAGAGTGACAAGAATTCTTTTCAAGTTATTGTCTCTGTAAATTCTCTAGAATTAACGGAGCAAGTGCGGTCACATCCCCCGCCCCTAGCGTCAGGACTAAATCTCCTGGCTTGGCTTTATTGACAACTTGAGAAATCACATCCGGCATTGCTGGTTCATAGGTAACGCTGCCGGGATCCATCCGGTGGGCTATTACAGCTGATGTTATTCCGGGAATTGGACTCTCATCAGCAGGATAAATCTCCAAAAGATAAGTGTGATCTGCTGCTCCCAATTCTCTTGCAAATTCTTCAAAAAACGCTTTCGTTCTAGAAAATCTATGCGGCTGAAAAACTGTTAATACCTTGCCCGCGCCCGCAAAAGATCGAGCAGTTTCGATAGTGGCCTTTATCTCTGTTGGATGATGACCATAATCATCTATAACTGTGACGCCATTTACTACTCCGCGAATCTCAAATCTGCGTCGGGCGCCGCTAAATGAAGCTATGCCCTCAAGCAATTTATTTACCGGTGCGCCCAATTCAATGCCTGCCGCTATGGAAGCCGCTGCGTTTAAAAGATTATGTCGACCCGGTATAGCCAACTTCATCTCGCCTAAAACTCGACCGTTAAACGTTAGGCGCGCCATAGCACTTGTGGGAGCTAGATGAATTCGATCCAACAAAAGGTTTGGGTCTCCCTCGGTACCGTAGGTTATTACCTTTAAATTTGAATCAGAGATTTTTTCAATTAATCGCTTGGCGCCCGAGTCATCGCTACAAATCACTAAAAAGTCTTTGATAGTTCGACTGAATTCCGAAAACAGATTATCGATTTGGTCAAGATTTTCGAAGTTATCGACGTGGTCTAACTCGATATTTGTTATCACGGCGCCAGAGGGTCGATAGCTTGTGAAAGAACCATCCGATTCGTCGGCCTCGACCACGAAAATTTCACCGCTTCCATGATGAGCATTGGTGCCTGAATTTCTAATTGAGGCGCCAATTGCGAATGAGGGATCTAGTCCGCTGCGTTGTAAAGCAACGGTCAACATCGAGGTCGTTGTAGTTTTTCCATGGGTCCCCGCGACTGCAACGGATCTTTTGCCAATCAGAAGAGCAGCGAGAGCTTCCGCACGACCAATAACTGGGATACCCAATTGATTTGCAGCAATAATCTCTGGGTTTGAAGTGGGAATCGCACTGGAGCGAATTACAATCTCCGCTCCCTCTATGTTTGCAGGGTCATGTCCAATCTGAATTTTGAAGTCTAATGCGCGCAAACTATCTAACGTTGTGGAATCATGAAGATCGCTTCCAGAAATTCTTGCCCCGCGAGCAGCCATCACTCGAGCAATCCCGCTCATTCCGGATCCGCCAATGCCTACAAAATGAATTGAGATATCAGGAAGCCTTTTTGCCCAACTGTTAGTCATGGGTTTTCTCTCGACTTTTTTCTTCGATTAATACTTCTATGAGTCTAGCGATTTCTGAGGCGGCTCTGATATTTCTTCTCGTAGTTGAAAGCTTTTCGTGTTTTCTTGCGATGATTCCGGGAAGATTTTGGCGGAGCCAATCACCATTGAATGCTTCATCTGAAACAAGTACCGCATTTCCAGAATCAACAAGCTCCGAGGCGTTTTCAGCTTGTTCGCCATTTCCGTGTGGCAACGGGACCAAAATCGCAAATTTACCAACGGTAAGAAGTTCGGCGCATGTAACGGCACCACTGCGAGTGATTAGATAATCTGAAACATCATAAATTGCGGGCATATCTTCAAAATAAGGCAGTGGAAAATAGTCGCTTTTGCGCTCTGGAAGCGGATTGTTTGGGCCAACCGCATGAATAATCTGGAGCCCTGTAACACTTGGATTTTTAATGTAGTCGGAGATTGAGGAATTTATTCGACTCGAACCTTGTGAACCTCCAAAAACTGCAACAATCGGGCGACTGGGATCTAGTCCAAAACTATTTGCTCGCTCATTGCGCTTTATTGCTCCGCTCTCGGCGAGTTCGGAAATCCCAGTTCTAATCGGAATGCCAGTCAAAATTGACTCGGGCCAAATTGTCTTAACTCTAGAGAAATTAACCGCTACAACATCGGCAAACTTTCTACCTAATCGATTTGCCCATCCTGGTTTCGCATTTGCTTCGTGCACCACAATTGGGATTGATTTCGACCAAGCAGCAAGATATGCCGCAGCACTAACGTAACCGCCGAATCCAATTACAGCATCAGTTTGCGCGAGTGCGCGTCTGGCTTGTTGAATCGCACTGATGAATTTAATTGGAAATAAAACCGATTCGATTGAAAATCTTCGTGGCAGCGTAACTTTTGGAATCGTTATAAGCCGATAACCTCGAGCAGGAACTAGCTTTGCTTCAATTCCATTGGCAGTACCTAGAAACAAGCATTCCCATTGACCCGGCAATTTTGAGATTTCATCTGCTACCGCCAGCGCAGGTTCGACATGTCCCGCGGTGCCTCCGCCAGCAAAAAGAATTTGTCTTTTCATTATTTTACTTTACGGTTTCTAATCTCTTCAATGATTGCAGGATCTCGCTTCATAACTCCTAACACGTACCCAATTGCAAGAAAAGTCGAAATCAATGAAGACCCACCATATGAAATTAATGGAAGTGTCACGCCTACGACAGGCATCAGACTGATTACGCTTCCAATATTCATCACCACCTGAATTGCAATCCATGATCCGATTCCGACAAGAACATATTTATCAAAAGGTTTGTTTGCTCGAATAGCTACTCTAAAGATGGCAAGAATTAGTAGCGCGTAGAGCGAAAGTACGGCCAGCGTGCCCAAAAGCCCGAGCTCTTCGCCAATCACAGAAAATATGAAATCAGTATGTGCTTCAGGCAAGCTTCCCCACTTCTGTTTTCCTGAACCTAGACCGGTTCCAAATGCACCACCAGAAGCCAATCCCATAATGCTGTGAGCTTGCTGCCAACCAGCGCTCTTATAGTTTTCTTCCGAAAATGGGTTTGAGAATGCGGCAAATCGATTTAATCTTGTTTGATTCGAGGCGATCAAGATGATTGCACCGATAATCAATACCGATGAAAGTAAAAGTATTCTTTTAATTGAAATCCCGGCAACAAAGAGAACTGATAGAAAAATACCACCTACGACTAAGGCCGTTCCAAGGTCTTTACCTACGAGAATCAGAGCCATAACAATTGCCATGCCTGGGAGAAGTTTTGGTAGTGGATTCACTGATTCTTGAAGATTACGCATCATCAAGGCGCACCAGAGAATCATGGCAAATTTCGCAAATTCACTAGGTTGAAGTGAGAATCCTCCGAATCCAATCCAGTTGGTATTGCCTCCGACACTTATTCCAATTCCAGGAACTTGAGGTAGAAGCAAGAAGAAAATGGAAGCAATAAGCGCTAGTCGAGCCTGTGGTACCCAAAGTCGTTCCTTTAAATTCATCGCAAGCCAAGCCAGAAAAATTGATATTCCGAGATACACAACTTGGCGGATCGCAATAGCAAAAGAATTTCCTGACTCGTTCATTGCTCTCACAGAAGATGCGCTTAACACCATTACCACGCCAAATACTGAGAGAATTGAGACAGTCCCAAGAATTAGGTAGTAAGCAGACGCTGGTGTTGAAAAGAGAGATTTTTTTGTTCCACTTCTACTAGACATGAAGCGCCTCTTTAACTGCGGATGCGAAGCATTGGCCTCGATCTGCGTAATCCTTAAATTGATCCATCGATGCGCAAGCCGGCGCTAATAAAACTGTGTCCCCTGAAGCTGTCTGATGTTTTGCTACGCGAACTACTTCTCTCATAAGTTCCATTCCAGTTTTCCCGAGATTTATGGTCTCGAAGGGAACATTGGGAGCGTATTTCTGTAGCGCTGCCGCGATGAGAGGGGCATCTGTTCCAATCAGGATGGCGCTCTTGATGCGGCTAGAAGTCGATTTAATTAAATCATCCATATCCGCACCTTTAGCAAGACCACCAGCAATCCAAATCGCTCTCTCTTGAGAAAATAAAGCAGCTTTAGCCGCGTGCGGATTGGTGGCTTTTGAATCATCAATCCACTTAACGCCATCTTTTTCGACTACAACTTCCAATCTATGGTGATCCAAATGAAATGTCTTAAGCGATGAGGAAATCGCCTCGTGCTTTACACCAACAGAAAGTGCAAGTCCGGAGGCGGCCATGGCATTGGCAACATTATGAGGTATTGCAGGTTGTACATCATGTAACTCAAAGATTACTTCTGCATCACCTTTGGCAAAAGCTCTATCAACAATAAGTTCTTCCACTAAACCAATTTGGCCCAGTGCTGGAGTGCCGAGAGTGTAAGTGACCACTTGCTTATGCAAATTGTTCAATCCAGATTTCACTGTAGTATCGTCAAAGTTAGCGATGAAGGTTTCACACATGTTCGCTATTCGGAATTTAGCCTTGGCGTACTCAGCAAATGAACCATGCCAGTCAATATGATCTTCTGCGATGTTTAGTAGCGCTGAGGCTTTAAAAGTCGCCTCATGGCTCCAGCTGAGTTGAAAAGACGAAAGTTCAAGTATCAAATGGGAATACTCCGATCCGGCAACGTTCGCGATCGCAGTGTCGCCGACGTTGCCACATGCTTTTGCGTCAATTTCACTCGCTCTAAGCATTGCTTCAGCCATCTGGACTGTGGTGGTTTTCCCATTTGTTCCAGTTAGAGATAACCAGATTTGTTTAGGCCTTACCTCATTTTTTACACGCCAGGCAAAATCAATTTCGGATAGCACTTCAATTCCTGCTTCTCTAACCGAGCGTACGAGTGGATTATCGAGCCGCCAACCCGGGGAAACTATCGCCAATCTCTGTTCAGAGAGTGAAATTCTCTCCAAGCTTCGAATAGCAGATCCAACTTCCTCTCTCTCGTCTATAACCTGTACCTTAGATCCAGCGTCCTTTAAGAATTCCGTGGCTGCAGTGCCGGTAACTCCAGCGCCAAATACCAGAACTTGACTTCCCTTTAGCGATTCTAAGAATTTCATGCACCAACCCACTGGGCATAAAAGAGTCCGAGTCCAGCTGCTACGCAGATTCCAGCAATAATCCAAAATCTAATTACGATTGTTACTTCGCCCCAGCCAAGAAGTTCAAAATGATGTTGTAGCGGAGCCATTTTGAAAACTCTCTTACCTCCAGAGATTTTAAAGTAGCCAGTTTGAATAATTACCGAGAGTGTGATGATGACAAATAGACCGCCTAGCGGTATCAAAAGTAATTCCGTTCTCAGTGTCATTGCTAGTCCTGCTAGCGCGCCTCCGAGAGCGAGCGCTCCGGTATCGCCCATAAAAATTCGGGCAGGTGATGCATTCCACCAGAGAAATCCTGCACACGCGCCTGCAAGAGCTGCAGCAACTACAGCCATATCGAGAGGATCTCTTGTTACGTAACAATTTGAGACTGCTATTTCACATCGTTGACCAAATTTCCAGACGCCTATCAAGACAAACGCCAGGAATGACATGATGGCAGCGCCCGTTGCCAATCCATCTAATCCATCAGTGAGATTTACACCGTTACTTGCACTAAGAACTAAAATTATTGCCCAAACGATCACCAGAATTAGAGCCATCTTTATTCCAGTATCTCTTACCGTCGATAAATATAGAGAACGCGGAGTATTTCCAGATTCATCAGGAAACTGTGTTGCCAAGTAGCCAAATACTCCCGCTACTAGAGCTTGGCCAAGAAGTTTCTCTCGAGCCCTTAATCCCAATGATCTCTGCTTGAAAACTTTAAGCCAATCATCCAGAAATCCAATCGCACCTAGCGCTATGACAAGTCCAAAGACTAGAAGTGCTGAAGTAGATAACGGCACATCTGTGACTAGGTGCGAAATCAAATAGCCAAGAATCGCTGTCAGAATCAAAACCACTCCACCCATTGTGGGAGTGCCGTGCTTAATTAAATGGCTCTTTGGGCCATCTTCACGAATCTGCTGGCCAAAACCTTTACGCGTAAGCACTTTAATAAAAACAGGTGTCAAGAGAAAACTTAATAAGAAGGCAATTGCGCCCGCAATTAGAATTCCTCTCATTTATTCTCTCCCTTTTCGTGAATATTCCAGTTCCCAACGTCACCTGATACGGAACCATAGTGGCGCTTTTCGATAAATTCGAGAGCGGCATTAGCTAATTGATCAAGTTTTTCAGCCCGAGAGCCCTTTATCAGGACAACATCGCCGGGTTCTATTCTGGATAGAAATTCTGTCGCTGAATTCCAATCGGAAACAGAACTAACTTGCGTACTTTTACTGGATAAATTTTTAGTGAATGAAGGATCACCAATGGCAACTAAATTATCTAAGTTCGCATTTACTGCAAACTCGCCTATCTCCTTATGTAGCTTATTAGATTCTGAGCCCAACTCATGCATCTTTCCTAAGAATGCCCATGATCGGCCACCACTTTCTTGGGAAAGTTGCCTAAGAGTTTCAATTGCCGCCTTACAACTCTCAGGATTAGAGTTGTACGAATCATTTATCAGAGTGATTTCATTGATTTTATGGAGTTCCATCCGCCACTTACTCTGTGCAGTGTGCTGAGAAAGCCCTTCTGCAACAAGCCGAAGATCTATTCCTAAAGAAATTGCCGCAGCTGCAGCCGCAAGAGCATTTGCAATTTGATGTTCGCCAAGAATTTGCAGCTCGACACGCTCTCGACCTTGTTGTGCAACCAGATCAAAAGATGCGTACCCGCCTTTAATCTCAATATCCGCTGCCCGAATATCGCAATCAGGTTTTTCGCCGAAATGGATTACATTGAGACTTAAACCAGAGGCAAGGTTCGGAGTAAATTCATCATACGTTCCCAAAATTGCCGTTGCGCCAACTCTTAGACCCCGAATTAATTCTCCTTTAGTGCGCGCAATGTTTTCACGAGAGCCAAATTCACCTAGGTGAGCAAGGCCAACCTTTAGAACGATGCCAACATCGGGCTGCGCTATCTGAGTTAGACGAGCGATATCTCCTTGATGACGAGCTCCCATCTCCAAAATGCAATAACGAGTTTTCGCATCTGCTCTTAGTAATGTAATTGGTACTCCGATCTCGTTGTTATACGAGCCAGGCGGGGCAATTGTCTCGCCGGATAGCGCGAGCACAGAGCGAAGTAAATCTTTTGTAGTTGTCTTTCCTTGTGATCCAGTTATCCCAATTACTTTGAGATCCTTGAGGGTTTCTCTCAAATAATTAGCAAGCTTAGAAATTGCCACTAAAACGTCCGGAACTAATATGTGGTCTCCCACGACCTCTTTAGAAGTTATCGACAGCATGGCGCCATGATTAATAGCATCCGAAACAAAGTCATGACCATCCTTAAACTCACCTATCAGAGCTATGAAAACGTCACCTTTTTGAATCTCACGTGAATCAAACTCAAATTTTCCAGATACTAAAGTTTCAGGATTCCCAACCAGTTTTCCCTCAATAATTTTGGCAACGTCACCGGCCTTCATAGCAATCATCTGGCACCAATCGCTTCCATAAGTTCACTGCGATCGTTAAAAGGTTCTATTTTCCCAAGTATCTCTTGTCCAGTTTCATGGCCTTTGCCAAGAACGATTATCAGATCGCCTGATTCAGCTATCTCCACGGCACGTCTAATCGCAGATTTTCGCTCAACAATCAATTCCGCATCCTTCTTAAGCGTCAATCCAGTAACCATTTCATCAATAATCTTTTCTGGAGATTCACTTCTTGGATTATCGCTAGTAAAGATTGGTATATCGCATCCACGATTTAAAGCAGAACCCATTGCGCCACGCTTCGTTCGATCGCGATCACCACCACAGCCAAGAACGCCAATAATTCGCTTAGCGTTAACGCCTTTGACGGCTTCAAGAACTCTCGCAACCGCATCCGGAGTATGGGCATAATCGACATATGCTTGAAACGGTTCGTCAATAACGAGTTCGAGGCGACCAGGCGCGCCTTTTAATTGGGGAATTGCAAGTGTGACTATTGCTGCATCAATACCCGAATTAATTGCAATCGCAACAGCAAGGAGTAAATTTTCCAGATTAAATTCGCCGAGTAGGTTTGTCTCTGAATCAAATTGAACTCCATTAGGGCCAGAAATGCTAATCTGCCTTTTAGCGCCAGTTTCTTTAAGTATCCTTAAATTCCAATCAGCATGTACTTTTAGTGAAAGTTTTTCAAGTCTAATTCCTGCCTCTTCAGACATTCTGCGGCCAAAATCATTATCTATATTAATAAATGCATTGCTGGAGTACTTTTCAGTAAATAGTGAGCGCTTTGCTTGAAAGTAGTTTTCCATATTTCCGTGATAATCAAGGTGATCTTGCGTGAGGTTGGTAAAGCCGACCGAGGCAAAGTTAAGCCCGGAAACTCGATTCTGAGAGAGAGCATGACTACTAACTTCAATTGCGACGTGAGAGATTCTCGATTCTCTCATCTTTGCCAAGATTGAAACGATTTCGTCACCGCTCGGCGTTGTTTTTTGAGCTGGTATTTGCTCCCCTGCAATATCTATAGCGACGGTGCCAATTATGCCCGACTTGAGTCCAGCGAACTTGAAGATTTCCGATAACAAATAGGTCGTGGTGGTCTTTCCATTAGTTCCAGTGATGCCGAATAACGCCATAGATTTTGATGGAAAGTCATAAAGCCAATCTGTAAGAGTTACAGGTAAATTCTGAAAATTCTCAACTTTGATTGAAGCTATTTTACTTCGTGCTATTTCAAAACCTGCCGAATCTGAAATTACAGCCTTGGCTCCTTTGGAAATCGCCTGATCTAGGAATTCGATGCCATGGCGCATTGCGCCAGGTAAAGCAAGAAATAGATCTCCATTTTGTACGTGTCGCGAGTCGCTGCAGATTCCAGTAATTTCAAATTCTTCATTAGAGAGATCGCCTCCATAAGCTAGGAAATCAGCGACTTCTTTAAGTCTTTTTGAAGATTTTCCTAGCGGTCTAATCATGATTTTTTCTTCAATTCTCGTTCATCAAGAGCATAACTAGTACTTCGCTCCTCAGATGGGGCAATTCTTTGATCACGAAGCACAAAGCTCATTACCTCGCGAAATACTGGACCTCCTAAATAACCGCCGTAATAAACTCCTTTTGGATCTTGGATAGTCACGCTTGCCACATATTTAGGGGCCTCGGCTGGCGCAAAGCCAATAAATGATGATGTGTAACCTCTGTAGCAGCCGCAGGAATCATCAATCCTTCTCGCCGTACCTGTCTTTCCAGCTACACGGTAACCAGCAATTGCTGCTTGAGGAGCAGTTCCTGAACTTGAAACTACGCTCTCCATCATTAATCTAAGTTGAGTCGCCGTTTGAGAACTTATTATCCGTTCACTTTTTCCATTTTCGTTTGGCGAAAAACGACCACCTGCATCTGTAGTTCCTGCAATTAAAGTAGGAGCAACCCTAACTCCATCATTCGCAATTGTTGCAAAGACTGAAGTGGCCTGCATCGCTGTTAAAGAGTAGCCCTGGCCAAATGCGACCGTTGGCGCGGTTGTTCCAGACCATTGCGAAACATCCAAGAGTTTTCCAGATTCCTCTCCGGGCAAGCCGGAGCCTGTCTTATTTGCGATGCCAAATTTCTTTAGATAGTCGTGTAATTTTTCGTGAGAAATCATCTCTCCCACTTTTATTGACGCCACGTTACTTGACTGAGCCAAAGCACCGGTCAACGTAAGTTTCAAAACTGGATGAGGATCATGATCATGGAAAACTTTGTCGTATCGCTTTATTTTGTCAGGAACCGTAAGCACTGATTCTGGTGAAACTTTACCTTCCTCCATTGCGGCTGCAAATGTTATGACTTTTCCAGTCGATCCGGGTTCGTAGACTTCCTGAACAGAAGGATTCTGCCAGCGCCGTGAATCGACACCTTTAGTCTTTCCCGGTTCAAAAGTTGGATATGTCGCGTGTGCCAATATCGCACCAGTTGCCGGATCCATAACGATGACTGTTCCCGATTGCGCCCGAGCTTTAGTTACAGCTTTACGTATTTCGCGTTGGGCAATCCACTGAATATCGCGATCAATCGTCAAACGAATTGTGTCACCGCGCTTCTCCTCCACGGTTATTTTTTGGGTGCCTGGAATTATGGTGCCGGCAGCATTGGCATATGTATATTCACCATTTACTCCAGAAAGTGTTGAATTCATTGCATATTCAAGTCCTGCAGCACCTGACCCGGACTGGTTTACAAATCCAATTACCGCAGCGGCAAGACCTCCTTGAGGATATTCGCGTGCGTATATTCGCTCGGCAAAGAATCCAGCTAATTCGTTGGCATAGCCTCCGTCTTTTTTCGAAACCTCATCGTTATATTGGGAAATCGCCTCTTGAAGTTTTCTCCATACTGCAGGTTGCACGCTTTGGCTAATTACGACGTATCTTCTATCTCCAATCAACTTGCTCTCTAAAAAGCTTTTATCCATATTTAGAATCGGAGCCGCAATAGCGGCAAGTTTGCCTGGAAAATCAACGATAGCTTGATCTACCAAGATACGATAAGCGGTCACGCTTCTTGCAAACTCAACTCCGTTAACATCTGTTATCGATCCTCTTGGCGCCAAAATAATTGATTTTTTTGCCAATTCGAGATCAGCTTTGTTTGCATAACCTGCTGCTCTAACTGCTTGAACATCAATTAATCTGATTGAAAATGTAACTAATAGAACTAAAGAAACTGCAACTAGATATCGAATGCGCTTTTCGAATAATCCAGTAGCCATTTACTCACTAACCTTCTTCGTAACTTCAGGTTGTAGCAAAATGAACTTGGTTTTCTTATTTTCGACCATTCCTAGCGCGATAGCTTTGCGAGCAAGATTCTCTGGGTCTGAAATCCGAGCTATTTCTCTAAGTGCAGCTTCACGGTCTTCAGCTAATGCGACGGCCTCTAATTTGAGGTTTTTTATCTTTACCGCATCACTGCCCAGCAAGATATTGATTCCTAGTAAACCAAGAAGCCCAATTACAAGAATTGCACCTATGACCCCGTAAAAAATGCGATCACTGGCTCGCTGGCCAGATACGGGTCGGAGTTCTGGGACTAATTTAAGAATTGCTCTCGAGGACTTCTCAGCAAAAACTCGCCGAGAGCGAGTTATCGGAGCGGTTAATGGAAGCGCCATTAGATCGCTATCCGTTCAATTGCGCGAAGACGAACTGATTGAGATCTCGGATTTCGAGATAACTCGAATTCGTCCGGCGTTTCGCTGCCGTTGAAAACCAATTTAAATTTCGCCTTATGTTCTTTTAGCTCGATGGGAAGTCCCACAGGAGATTGAGACTTAGTGACTTCTGCAAAAGCTTGCTTTACGATTCGATCTTCAAGAGATTGAAAAGACATCACAACCATTCGACCATGTAGTTCAATGCAATTAATCGCTTGTGGTATCGCTCGCTTCAAAATTTCCAGTTCTTGATTAACTTCGATGCGAATTGCTTGGAACGTACGCTTAGCTGGATTCCCGCCCATCCTTCGAGCTGGAGCGGGGATGCTGTCTTTAACGATTTCAGCGAGTTGTGCTGTGTTCTCTAATTTTCGGGTGCCACGAGCTTTAACTATATTTTTGGCAATTCGATTGGCGAACCGCTCTTCGCCGTAAACTTTGATGATTCGAGTTAATTCTTCTTGCGAATATTCATTAATTACAGATGAAGCGGTAACGGATTTGGATTTATCCATCCTCATATCAAGAGGCGCTGCTTTCGAATAGGAAAAACCGCGCTCCAAATCATCTAATTGGAGTGAAGAAACGCCAAGATCAAAGAGGATTCCCGCTACACCTTGGATTCCCATCTCGGATAAGAGAGTTGGAATCTGGTCATAAACTGCGTGAAAAAAATTGACTCGGGAAGAAAATTGAGAAAGGCGTTCTTTAGATCTTTCTAGTGCGCTCTGATCTCTATCGATTCCAATGAGTCGTATGTTGGGAAATCTCTCGAGCAGCGCTTCTGCATGCCCACCAAGACCAATAGTTGCATCGACAACAACTGCTTCATCTCGATTTTCTAGAGCAGGAGTTAGAAGTGCTACGCAACGATCTAGCATCACAGGTAGGTGTTGGACTTGATCTTTTTTCATAACATCCCTTGTTTAGATTCCCTCTGCTCTGGTCACCGCCGGCCGACGGATGCTGGGGGTCGAGCGGCACCGGGGAAGAGGCGCCGCTCGGGCTGAAGGTCGGCGGTGGCCAGAGAAGAGGGAGCTCTTAAAACAGCCCCGGGAACACCTCCTCTGAAACTTCGGCAAAACCTTTTTCACGATCTTTGAGGTAGCTCTTCCAAGATTTCGCATCCCAGATTTCAACTCTGGTATTTGCTCCAATTACTATGCAATCGCGCTCAAGATTTGCGTATTCGCGAAGTCCATTAGGAATCATCACTCGCCCTTGTTTATCCGGGATTTCATCGTGTGCACCGGCGAACATCACACGCATGTAGTCACGTGCGGTTTTCTGAGTTAGCGGCGCCTGTCGAAGTTGTTCAGTTATTCGTGCAAATTCAGTTCCTGGAAATACATAGAGACATCGCTCTTGCCCTTTAGTAATAACAAGGCCGCTTGCTAATTCATCACGGAATTTGGCGGGAAGAATCAACCGCCCTTTTTCATCCAAACGAGGTTCATGGGTACCCAAAAACATATGAACCTCCCCAAGCTTGCGAGACCCCCGTCCCGCTCAATTCCCCACTTTACTCCCTTTTACTCCATTTTCAACCACCCTCCTCCATTTATCGCTTCAAACCGGTATTTCTCTAGAAATGAAAAAAGCCCGCCGAAGCGGGCTTTTTAAAGGCTTTTTTGATTAATCTGGATTTCTGCGATCCCAACGCTCCTCAAAACGGGCGCTCCACTTTGATCCAGTTTTTGGGGTCCGTGTTCGAGCCATTAATCCCCCAAGGTTTGAGAGAGCCAAAACCGCTCCGCCTAGAGCTATAGCGAAGCCAAAGACTCCAAGGAGAGGCGTTTTCCCAACCAAGCCGGCTAGTAGCACGAATAGACCGGCGACTATCAAGAGAAAGCCGATAACCGCCCGAGAGCGGTTAGGTGTCTTTCCGTTAAAGGTGGAGATCAGCCGCGGGTCGTCTGCGGCAAGGGCCTCTTCCATCTCGGCCAGTAGGCGCTTTTCATGATCAGATAAAGGCATAACCAGAGAATAGTAGAAGGGGCTACCCGGCGAAAGTCGAATTGGATATCTGCTCCTGCAAACTCACTGAGAGCTGTCTTCTATCAGCCGAGCGGGTTGAACCGAGCCATGGCCGAAGCGAGCGATGGCTCGATCGATTGCAACCTGCGCTTCCCGCCAACCTCGATCACGGCTTCCCAGCTCCAGTTGTTCGACGGCTCCATCTTCATCGACAAGTTGGTCAAGACCGATTCCGAGAAGCCTAATTCGAGAGCCAGTTAAATTTAAAGATTTATACAACTCTCTTGAGATTTCAAAAACTTCACGCATCCCATTTATTGGCAAAGGTAAGGTTCGCGACTTAGTGAGATTTGTGAAGTCAGAAAATCGCACCTTGAGCGTAATTGTTCGCGCTCTAAGCAAACGTTTACGCAGACGTTGAGTAACTCGTTCTGCAAGGCGCAACAATTCACGTTCTATATCCTCACTATCTTCTAAATCGTAAGAAAAAGTTTCGGCTGCGCTGATGCTTTTTTCTGGAGCATCAACGACAACTTCACGAAAATCCCTACCCCAAGCCAATTCGTATAGGGCTTCACCTGAAATGTCACCGAGCGCCCTTTTTAAAGTATTTAATGGGGTATTTGCAATATCTGCAACAGTTCTTAAGCCGAGTTGCTTTAACGTTTCTCCAGTTTTTGGCCCTACTCCCCACAGCTCTGTTACCGGAAGTGGATGGAGAAAAGTTAATACGCGGTCTCGTTGAATTTCGAGCATTCCATCCGGTTTACACCTACCTGAGGCTAGCTTTGCTATGAATTTAGATGATGCAATTCCAACGGAGCAGGTTATTTTTTCTTCATCTCTAACTCGCTCTCTGATTGAATTTGCGATATCGCGCCCATTTCCAAAAATACGGAGTGCACCGCTCACATCAAGGAAGGCTTCATCTAGCGAAAGTGGCTCCACGTAAGGTGTAAATTGAAAAAATATCTCCATCACCCTTCGAGAAACTTCCGAGTAGCGATCATGGTCTGGTGGGATAAAGACTGCAGTTGGCGCCATCCGTTGTGCCTGAATTACGGGCATAGCGGCACGGATACCAAACTTCCTGGCTGCGTAATTTGCTGAAAGAACCACCCCGCGAGTTCCCGCCCCAACAACCAGTGGTTTGCCTTTATGTTCTGGGTAGTCGAGCTCAGAGACCGATGCGAAGAAAGCATCCATGTCGACATGGAGAATCGTTGACTCTTCTCGCCTCATATCACTCACAAGCGGCGAGATTACGCCACTGGGTGTAAGCGTTAAATAGGTCCCAAGCTCCGGTAGCTTGTAGGGAAAGACCCCGAGGTCCAGTACGTCTAATGGCTCCCCTGACTAATAAGAGCGAAGAACTTCTCAAAACTTTTGCATAACTATTTTGAGCATCTTCAAAAAAAGTAGAGTCATTACATCCATAGCCATCATCTAAGGTTAGAAACATAACTCGCTTCCCCGAGCGAATCGGAGGAGTTTGTAGAGCTACTTTTACTCCAGCTACTAGTACCTCGCTCTTTGATCTATGTTGGCGGAGCTGGTCAGAGCGGACTGCGCCTATAGCATTTAAAAACTCTGAGTAGAACTCAATCATGTGGTGCGAGACATCCATATTTAAATAAGCAATCTCATTTTCTACTAGCTCATTTCTTCGTAAATCAGGTAGCCCGGTTTTCTCTAAAGGTGGGGTTAGATTGAATGTAAGTTGTGAGCTGGCGATACTTTTTTTCTGGCTAGAACGAGACCAGCGGTATAGATCATTTAAGTGAAGTAGCAGATCGCGACGGTTTAACTTTCCTCCGTAAAGCGAGTCAAAAGCGCCTACCATCAGTAAAGCTTCTGTTGTTGGCTTGCTAGAACCCGAGCGATCGACAAAATCCGGAAGGTCTATAAATGGCCTAGCGCTAATTATGGAGTCAATCTCGGAATCTGTTATTCCAGAGAGATCTTTAAGAGATATTCGAATAGCCCCGGCATCAACTCGATAAGTTCGATCGGATAAATTCACATCTAAAGGAGCTATTGCTACTCCGCATCTTCTAGCTTCATCTAGCATCAATCGTTTCGGGTACATACCCGGTTCATGAGTGAGAATCCCAGCAAAGAAGGCTGCTGGGTAGTGCTTCTTCAACCAAGCTGATTGATAGGTAGGAAGAGCAAAAGCGGCTGCATGCGCTTTGCAGAAACCAAATGATGCGAAGGCGCGTAATACTTCCCAAACTTCAGTTACAACTTTTAATGGATAACCCAATTTGGTGGCTGCCGGAAAGAACCAATCACAGACTGCTTGTTGACCATCTCGATCACCGAGAGCGCGTCGCTTCTCATCAGCTTGCGCCAATGAGATTCCGGTTAGTCGGGCGATTATCTCTATTACTTGTTCATGGAATACGACTACACCCTCGGTTTCACGCAGAATTGGCTCTAAATCTTGGTGGATTATCGAACGTACTTTCCAGCCTTGGCGAGCATTTAAAAAGGGAGTAATCATGTCGCTCTTCATCGGACCTGGGCGAAAGAGCGAAATATCGATTATCAAATCGGTGAAAGTTTCTGGAGCAAATTTTCCTACGAGTTCACGCTGTCCCGGGCTTTCAATTTGGAATAAGCCTAAGGTATTAGTTGAGCGTATTAATTCAAAAGTTGGATTATCGTCAAGTGGTATCGAATCAATATCTATCTTTTTTAAATCAACTCTTTCTATTTCTTTGACGGCGTAAGCAAGGCTTGACTGCATTCGAACTCCGAGAATATCTAGCTTTAATAGCCCAATTGCTTCTACATCATCTTTATCCCAGGGAATCATTGGGTAGCCACTGGCATTTTTCTCAACCGGTACGCGATCGTAAAGAGTTATATCAGAGAGAACTACGGCACAAGGATGCATGGCAAGATTTCTAGGAAGACCATCTAGTCGCTGCGCAAGTCCAACGGCCATCTTCCAGATAGGAGAGGTTAGATTTAGATTACGTAATTCGGGTAAATCGTTAAGTGATTTACTAATATTTCTAGCTCTTATATGAGGTAGCGATTTTGCAACTAAATCAACCTCCATCGGCGGAAGTGATAGCGCGGCTCCGACATCGCGAATTGCATGTCTTGCTCTGTAGGTATCAAACATTGCGACTGTTGCGGTTCGATCTTTATAGCTTTCAAATACTTGATCGTAAATCTCAAGTCGACGAGCAGATTCGACATCGATATCGATATCAGGAAGGGCATTCCTTAACGGTGAGCAGAAGCGCTCCATCAAAAGTCCAAGAGAAAGTGGCTCGACCCCAGATATCCCCAGCAAATGACAGATAAGCGAACCTGCACCACTGCCGCGAGCTGCAACTCTTATCCCACTTGTTCTAGCTTTATCGGTTATAGCGGCGACTGTTAAGAAATATGACTCATAACCCAGTTGATTGACTATTGCCAACTCTTTTTCAAGTCTTGTTAAAACTGCGGAGCGATTAGAGATATCTGGATATTTATTAGATATTTCAGCATGAGCGCGCTCTTTAAGAATTCGCGCTAACTCGATCTGATCTCTAGCGCCAGATAGAAAAGGTTCTGGTAGATGGATGGAGCCAATTCCAATGTCATCTGCTGGGGATAGTTGGGCTGATTGGGCCCACTCCTGGGTAGTTTTAATTAGTTTTCTACCATCCCTATCTCCAGCAGCTCTTGCGATTATTTCGGCTATTTGGAACATTTCAGCGCTATCTTTTAAAAAAGCTTCGGCATTTTTACGCTCTACTACATTTTTATGGAGTGGTAATAAATTTCGAGAAGCGTCAAGAATATCTGCGATAGGGGCATCGCTACGCTCCTTCATTCTTACGGCATTAGTCAATAAAGCGGGAATCTCATTAGACCTAGCAAATCCGAGCATGCGAGCTGCGTGAGCGGAAGATCTATACCCTGATTTATCTAAGTGAGACACACACTCAATGGCTTGTGATTTGAAAATATCTCTAGTTCTATTGAATAACGCTAATGCTCTATCTTCTCTATGGGATGCGATTGATCTGCTTATGTCTGAGTTAGGTCCTAATAACGCTAATATATTTTTGGTATCTTCATGATTCTCTTCAAAAAGTTGATAGTTAGCGGTTCCCGATTTCTTAACCGCAGTCATAAGCCTTACTAGAGATTGCCAGTTACCTGGTGTTGCGAGCAAAGTAATTCGAGATTGGTTCTCGTACTCGACATCAACTCCGATGATGGGTGATATCGAATTTTCTTTACAACTAACTACAAATTTAATTGCGCCAGCTAAAGTGTCGCGATCAGTCAAAGCTATCGAGTTCATATTTAACTCCGCAGCTTTTTCGACCATCGCTTCCGGGAGGGTCGTCCCATATTTAAAGGAGTAGCCACTTGCTAGGTGTAGATGGGTGAAGCTCATCATTAAGCGGGTCTAGATGTGGGGCGGATTCGCCAGATTGGATTTGCTGGATCGGTTATCTCTTCGCGTTCAATTTCAAAGGTTGAAATAGCGCCCAATGGAGCTGCTTCTACCCGCCAGAGAATTCTTGAGCCATCATCTGGGCGATAGAAGCCATCGCTAGCTCTATTCCACCAAGCTCCTGACTCGCGCCAAGAAGAGAGAACTGCATGGATGCGAAATCGTCTACCGCGGAAGGTGAACTCGATTGGTTCGCCCCCGGATAGATATCTATTTGGTCTTTCGAACATTTGTTCGAACTTTAGCGAGAGCTACCGACTAACTGCAAACCTCGCGTGTCCTGCCTCGAAATTAGTTGAATTTTCAATTATCTAACATATACTTCCCCGGTCCGCTTAATCGAAAGGGAAAAATGGATATCGTCTTAATTATCGGTCGCGTGCTATTTGCGCTGATCTTCATCAACTCAGGAATCGCACATATCACCAAGCTGCAAGCTATGACTGGCTACGCTCAATTTAAGAAAGTGCCAGCTCCTAAGCTCTCAGTAATCGTAACTGGATTGATGCTCATTATCGGAGGTCTATATATCGCTCTCGGCGTTTACGCAGACCTTGGCGCAATTCTGATTGCACTCTTCCTAGTCCTATCTGCATTCAAAATGCATGATTTCTGGACAATTCAAGATGCCCAAGCCAAGCAAGGTGAGACCATTAATTTCTTCAAAAATCTCTCACTTGCAGGCGCAGCTCTAATCATATTTGTAATGGTTGGCACCGGAGTCGATTTCGGCCCAAGCATTACTGATGGATTCTTTAACCTCTAAATCATCACCAAAGACCGGCCTTGGTAGCGATGCCAAGGCCGGTATCTTTATTTAATGGAAATCCTGGTTGCTGCTTTATGCGGCGCTGTAATCGGCTTAATACTTGGGCTGGTTGGTGCGGGCGGATCGATGATCGCAGTACCAATGCTTATTTATATCTTTAGCTTTTCTCCCGTACAGGCAACCACCGCATCACTACTCATAGTTTTTGCCGGTGCAGCAGCTGGCCTTTCTTCAAAATTTAAAAACGGAGATGTCCTGGTTAGAGATGGACTAGTTATTTGGTTCTTTGGTCTCACCACAAACTTTGCAGGTGCTTATTTCCTTCCGCAACTTCCTGAGACATTAATTCTTACCGGATTTTCTCTAGTTCTGATCAGCGCAGGCGCTTCCATGTTGTTAAAACAAGTTTCCCAGCGCGAAGAGCGACGGATGTCTATTTTCGCTTTAATTGCTTTATCCCTTCTCATAGGAGCTATGACCGGGCTCTTTGGAATCGGTGGTGGATTCGTCGCCATCCCTATCCTGATTCTTTTCTACAACGTATCGCCTAATAAGGCGGCTGGCACCTCGCTCTTTATCATCATGATAAATACCTTGACCGGATTTATTGCACATGCGCGACATTGGGAAGAGGTCCAGTGGTCTTTACCAATAACAATTGCAATCTTCGCGCTACTTACTAGCCGGATGGCTGCGCAACAAAGCAAGCGCTTTGAAGCCGCCACCCTTAAGCGTTGGTTTGCGGGAACAGTTTTTGCAATAGCGATTTTCACTTTGCTTGAAACTTGGACCTAGAATTTAGCTATGAAAGGAATCCTCGAAAAATCGGCAGTTAAGCGGGCTCAGTCAGCTATCTCTGAACTTGGAATGAAAGGTGAGATTAAGATTCTTTCCGAGAGCGCACGCACTGCGCTTGATGCAGCAACTGCGCTAGGAGTTGAGGTCGGCCAGATTGCATCTTCGCTGGTATTTAAATTACCTAGCGGCGAGCCTATTCTGGTGATTACTTCCGGCCGCCATCGAGTTGATACTGATTTAGTGGCTCGGCTCGTTGAAGTTGCATCTCTATCAAGAGCTGATGCCGATTTTGTTAAAGAATTCTCCGGATACTCAGTTGGTGGCGTTGCCCCTATCGGTTGGATCAATAGAGCAAAGGAAATAATTATTGATAAGGCGCTATCAGATTACGAAGTGGTCTGGGCGGCTGCAGGTCATCCACACGCGGTTTTCCCAACAAGTTTTTCTGAGTTACAGAAAGTTACCTTGGGTCGAGTTGAAGTAGTAGGTGACTAATGCAGAGACTTAGCCATGTTATTGAAGGTGAAGGCGATCCACTACTTCTTATCCACGGAATGGGATCAGCAAGTACTGCTTGGAAATTGGTAAAACCAGAATTAAAGAGAGATTACAAAGTAATTACCGTAGATTTGCCGGGACACGGTGAAACTCCACTCCTTGAAGGTTCTGCTATGGATCCAAATAGTTTGGCTCGCTACGTACTACATGAAATGAGCGAATTAGGAATTGAAAAATTTGATGTTTGCGGGAACTCCCTTGGTGGCTGGGTTGCTCTTGAACTAGCTTGTCTTGCGCCAAATCGCATTAACTCTGTTATTGGACTTGCTCCAGCTGGTCTATGGCTACACCCTTATAACGTGCGTTATCCAGCGACTGCCCTGGCGCGGTTTCTCGCAAAATACACTGCGAGGATTGCTCCGGCCGCGCTCAATTTTGAATGGGCGCGCGCATTGGGATTCTGGGATGTGAGCCCTCGGTGGAAAGATTTTTCCTACCAACTCTGTCTTGATGCCGTTGAAGCAATGGGAAAAGCTGATGGCTATTACCCTGCCTGGGATGGCATGTTGATGAAACGCTTCGATGGAAAAATCTCGAGCGAAATTCCAGTAACAATAATTTTTGGTGACACCGACCGTACCCTGCCAGCCACAAATTGTCAGGAGCGTTCCGTTGCGCCATCTCACGCAAAGTGGATTGTCTTTCCTGAAACGGGCCACGCGCCAATGTGGGATTCGCCTAGCGATGTTGTTGCCGCCATACGTCAGACGACTCGTATTCGAAAATGATTACTCGAATATATTTTTGGAGCATTCCAAAGCGAAATCTGTTATGGGCAGTACTTCGAATGTGGTTAAACCGTAGACCTTTGAAAAATAATCCCAATATCAAATTTTGGAAGTTATTAGGTACAGGTAAAGGTTTAACATTTACCCCTCGAGACGCGGACCCAACACGATGGGGATTGCTTGTTGTGCTGGATGAGAAATCGCTAAGTGATTTCGAAAATTCTTCAGTAATCAATTCATGGAATAAACGAGCCACTTCAAAATTTTCTGCCACGCTCCGCTGTATCTCTGTTCATGGAACGTGGTCTAGAAAAAAACCTTTCGCTCACGAAGTCGATCCTAGAGAATGGCAAGGACGAGTAGCCGCTATCACAAGAGCGCGGATTAAATTTAGGAAGAACTTTATTTTTTGGAGAGCAGTTCCACCGGTAACTAATAGCCTGCTATCGGCTCCAGGATTAATTCGGGCCATCGGCATTGGCGAAGCCCCCATTGGATTACAAGGAACTTTTTCTCTCTGGACAGATCCACTAGCAATTAGCTCTTTTGCCTATCGTGGCGAAGCCCATAAAGAGGCAATTTCGGCAACGGCTCGAGAAAGATGGTACGCAGAAGAACTCTTTGGCAGGTTCGCAGTAATAGAGTCGAGCGGAGAGTTCTAGTCAGACTAGGGCAGACTTAGCCCATGTCGATACGGAATTTCCGACCGCCAAGAGATTTACGGCGTCGTATCACTCCAATTCAAAGTGCTATTTCGATAGCCGTATTAACCGTAGCTATTGCACTACAAATCTCATATCCGCTTCTCAAAGACGAACCGTTACGTTTGGTAACAATTGCCTTTGTTTACTGGGCTGCTGGTGCCATGTTATTACACGCGCTTTTTGCTTACCGAATCGGATTTGCAGTTCGTTTTCTCTTGATCACATTCACTTACTCTCTCATCATTGAGCAGATTGGCTTTAGAACTACTTGGCCGTTCGGAGCGTATGAATATTCTGGATCTCTGGGATATCAAATATTTGGCGTGCCTTTAGTAGTGCCATTTGCTTGGGTAATGATGGCTTATCCACTATTTATCGCCGCTCGCCGAATTGCTCCGAAATGGGTTTTTTTGGTCGGAGGTTACGGTTTAATGTCGTGGGATCTATTTCTAGATCCGTTAATGGTCTCTGCTGGGCGTTGGACTTGGGAAATCACGGGCCGCACTGTTCCTTTTCAACCTGAAATTCCTCTTTCGAACACACTTGGCTGGTTTTTAACTGGAATGGGATTAATGGCAATTCTCGATCGTTTAATTCAGAAAGAAAGAAGGTCAGTCGGCGTAAGCAGAGCGATACCAGAAATTTTTCTATTCTGGAGCTGGGTAAGTGGCGTTATCGGGAATCTATTCTTTTTCGATCGGCCAGGTGTAGCTCTAATTGGTGGAATCGCTCTAGGAATAATTGTTTTTTGGTATTTCTTAGCAGTGAAATTTGGACGAAGTGATTAATGTTCTATTTCATTTTTATTTGGGCCCCAACCGCCTTTATTACTTTGATGCTGATTATCACGACTTACAATTTTTTCACAATAAGAAGACCTCGCCAATCTGATAAATCAATTTCACAGAAAGTATCTATATTGATACCTATGCGAAATGAACAACATAATGCTCAAGATTCAGTATCTTCAGCGCTAAGTCAGAAACTGCTTCCAAAACTTGAAATTATTATCCGCGATGATCAATCTACCGATAAGACTCTGAGCATTTTGCAACAATTCAGCGACGATCGATTATCGGTTCAAACAGGAAATCTTCTTCCAAGTGGATGGCTCGGAAAGCCCTACGCGATGGCGGAGTTAGCGAATGCAGCACACGGTGAGTATTTGATATTTTTGGATGCAGATGTCCGGTTGACTCCAAATGCTGTTGCAGACTCCATTTCTTTATTAGAGGAGTTAAATCTTGATTATTTATCTCCTTATCCAAGACAGTTAGTTGGTGATTGGCTCAGCGGTCTGGTTCAGCCGCTACTGCAGTGGTCCTGGTTTTCGACCCTACCGATTCGCGGAAACGAGCGCAGTCTTCGGCAATCTACCGTTGTTGCCAACGGACAATTCTTCATCGTCAGACGTTCCGCCTATTTTGCTGTCGCGGGTCACTCAAGCATTCGAAGCGAGGTAATCGACGATCTCGAGCTTGCTCGACTTCTTCGTAGGAATGGTTATCGAGGAAGCGTCGTTGATGGATCAAGAATTGCTACCTGCTTAATGTACGAAAATTTTAATCAATTGTTAGAAGGCTACTTGCAGTCACAATGGCGAGCATTTGGCTCAATCTCAGGAGCCATTTTTGCAATCCTATTTCTTACTCTTACTTCAATCGCACCGGCTGTATTGGCGATGTCTGGAAATATCTGGGCTGCGGTTGCGACTTTTGGAATCATAATTACTCGACTACTTGCAGCCTGGAAAACTCGATCAATAGCTTGGAGCTCCTTCTTGCATCCCCTTTCAATTTCTATTTGGATTTTTATCATCATCTCCTCGTTGGTGCTAAAACAAAGAGGAAAACTTTTTTGGCGAGGCCGCCCAATATGAAGCACCATCGCAAAAGCACCTCCCCAAAAAAAGTCGTTGTAATTGGCGCAGGCATGGCTGGATTGGCGTGCGCTGCCAGACTTGCAAAATTGGGGCATGAAGTAAAAATCTTTGAAGCAAGCGATCAGGTTGGTGGAAAATGCCGGACACTTTGGATTGAAGGATTTGGTTTCGATATTGGACCTTCTCTTTTAACGCTTCCGGCTGTGTACAAAGATTTGTTTCTTAAGACGGGTGGCCCGTCAGATTTAATTTCTGATCTAGAGCCAGTCAATCCTGCCTTCGCTTACCATTTCACCAATGGGAAAGTAATTCGTTTTCCAAATCTCTCTCATTCGGGTGTTGTCGATTCAATAAGTAAAGAACTTGGTAATGAACAAGGAGCAGTTTGGGATCGATTATTAAAGCGGGCTGAATCAATGTGGGATGCTTCGAGAGAGGACTTCATTGAAGGTGAATTACGTAGCATCTGGCCTTTCCTTCAAAGAAAGAATCTGCTGCGCGACATAAAAACTATTGCTCCTTGGCTCTCGCTTCGCAAGTTGACTAAACAAGAAGGAGCCGGGGATGAAATTTCAAAGATAGTTGATAGATACGCAACCTATACTGGATCTGACCCCAGAAAAGTTCCTGCAGTATTACTGACTATCGCATTTGTTGAAGAAGCATTCGGAGCCTGGCATATCAAAGGTGGACTAGGTCGCCTTCCTATTGCATTGGCCGAACGAGTAAAGAAACTTGGCGGATCAATAAGTCTTAATTCTCCAGTAAAAGAATTAGTTTTAAGAAATGGCAGAGTGAGTGGAATTGTTCTCGAGAGTAACGAGACTATTGATGCTGAAATTGTAATTTCTAACGTTGATTCTGAGATTTTGTATAACAAACTTATTCCGAGGGGCGCCTCAAAACTCAAGACCAGATCCGAACGCAAATCAATCTCTAGATCTACGAGATCATTTTCAGGCTTTAGTCTCTTACTTGCGCTTGATGGAAGATCAGATGTAAATCATCATACGGTTCTCTTTCCAGAAAATTATGATTCGGAATTCGATTCGTTATTCAGAGATAAAATTCCACCGGCTGATCCAGCGATTTATATATGTAATCCAGAAGATCCGACACTCGTTCCCGGTAAGAACTTGGAGTCTTGGTTCGTGTTGGTAAACGCTCCCCTGCATGACCCAAAAAATGGATTTGATTGGAATAGTCCTGGAGTGAAGGAGCAATACGCAGATTTAATTCTTTCAAAAATCGAAGAACGTGGAATCTCTGTACGAAGTCGAATTCGGTTTATGAAGATTAGGACTCCGTATGATTTGGAAATTGAGAGCCGTGCTCCGGGAGGATCTATTTACGGGCCTTCAAGCAACGGGTCTCGTTCAGCATTCCTGAGGGCTAAGAATCGAAGTGCCATTCCAGGGCTATATTGCGTTGGCGGCTCTGCACATCCTGGCGGAGGATTACCGCTAGTTGCAATCAGCGCAGAGATTGTCGCAAATGCAATCTCAGAACAAGAAACAAACGAAGTGAACTAGAAGCTTGTAAAGCGAGCATCAAATAAGCGATTACAGTGATGTAGTCGAAGGCAACGATGTCGAGAGCGCGTAAAAAAATTGCGATGAAGATAAGTGAAGCTCTAACAGGGCGCTCAGACCAAGTAACAATTATTATCTCCGTTACACCAAGGCTGTTTGATCTCGCCCTCATGTACTCCTGTAGGTATGCCGCTAGCCAAATTATCAAGATCGGCTGCCAAGGGGCTCCGATAATATAAAGTCCTAAAAGCCAGAAAACTTCAACAATTCGATCTGCGACGGAATCGAGAAGCGCTCCGTATTTAGTAGTTTTTTCGCCAATAATCGCAACTGATCCATCAATTCCATCGAGTAATAGTGACAAGATCAGAAAAAGAAGTGCCCAATTTGATTTAGCTGACAGTAAGAATGCCGCTCCAAAAACTACCGAAATATATGAAAGTGTATTCGGGGTAACTCTTAGTTTGACTAGCGGTAGCGATATCCAATAACTAATGGAAAGCCAAACTTTGACAATTCCTTTAACTTGAGCGCTGCCATGCAGTTCGCTCCATTTATTGAAGAAATCTTCTATTTTCATCGCAAACCTATTCTCTTAACGATTTCAATAGTTGAGCTAGCCGAATTCATAGTATAAAAATGAAGTCCCGGCACTCCGGCATCCATCAAATCTGAGCATAATTTAGTTGCTAAATCAATTCCAATCTCCCTAACCATCTCCACATTTTCAGAAACTGGTGTTAGTTTTTCGACTATATTGTTGGGAATTTCAGTTCCACTCAACTGAGCCATACGGTTTAGCTGTTTAAAGTTGGTTATTGGAAGAATTCCAGCAATTAAAGTTAGTTTGGATCCAGCGGCTTCAAGCGCTTCTTTTAGCTTTATGTATTTAGAGACTGAAAAAAAGAATTGCGTAGTAGCAAAAGTTGCGCCTCGACGCTCTTTTTCTAGCAATACCTTTATATCTTCTTGGAGACTAGAAGAAGCTGGGTGACCATCCGGGAATGCAGCTACACCAACCTCAAAGTTTTTTTGGTGAGCAATTGAAACCAATTCATCGGAATGATCTAGTCCTCCTGGAGTAGGAATCCACTTTGCACTTGGTCCGCCCTCTGGATCGCCCCGCAAAGCGAGTATCGATTTGATTCCGGACTCGGTATAACTATCTAAAATGGCCTCTAATTCGAACCTGGTTGCTCCGACACATGTCAGGTGAGCAACTGTCGGAATGCCCGTACGCTTTGTAATTTCTCCAGTTACTTTTACAGTTCGATCGCGAGCGCTTCCGCCCGCTCCATATGTAACCGATACAAAATCTGGTTCATATTGTGCGAGCGAGGTGAGCGCTTTCCAGAGTCTCTCCTCCCCCTCGCCATCGCGAGGTGGGAAGAATTCCAGGGAAAAAGAGGGCGTTACTCTCACGAGTTGAGGGTACCGTTACGCCGTGCCGAGTACCTCTTTAAACTCTGTCAGAACTGAAATTGAAGATTCCCTCTCTTTTTTTGTGAAGGGTAAGGCGGAAAAGCTCAACAATATTGATGAATACCTGCAACCGATAAGTAAATCATTATCTGAATACATTTTGGCTGGAGGGAAACGATTTAGACCTGTCTTTGCCTACTTGGGTTTTCTAGGAGCTGGCGGCGCTGCAGATCCCAAGATAGCCAGAGCCTGCGCGGCTCTTGAGTTAGTTCACGTTTGTGCACTTATCCATGATGATCTAATGGATGGTTCAGATACTAGAAGAAATCGCCAATCAATTCATCGAGAATTTCAGAACTATCACGACGAAGCCAAATATTTTGGAAGCTCTGAAAATTATGGAGCATCCGTGGCAATTTTGCTGGGAGATCTTTCCCTTGTTTGGAGCGACGAATTGCTTTTCTCTTCAGGAATTGCCACGGAACAACTTAATCAAGCTCTTCCAATTTTTTACGATATGCGTGAAGAGTTAATGGCGGGACAGTATTTAGATGTTCTAGAGAGCGTAATCGGCAAATCGAGTAAATCGCGTTCCTCGAAAATTGCTCAACTAAAATCTGGTAAATATTCGATTGAAAGACCCCTCCAATTTGGAGCTGCGCTTTCGGGAGCTAATCCAAAACTGCTTGATGACTTTTCAAAGTTTGGCCTTGCCCTTGGAGAGGCTTTCCAACTTCGAGATGACCTTCTCGGTATTTTTGGTGAGCCAAATGTCACCGGTAAGCCGAGCGGTGATGATATTCGAGAGGGTAAGCGAACCCTCTTAATTGCTCTGACTCTAGAGAGGTGTAATGAACCAGAGCGTCGCCTGCTCGAAAAATCTCTTGGGGAAAAGACCTTAGATAACTCCGCAATCGCTGAAATTCAGGAGTTGATTTCAAGATGCGGAGCCAAGGGCGAGTGCGAGAGACTTATAGCCGAGCTCTTTGATCAGTCTATGGAAAATCTAGAGAAGTCAGATTGCATTGACGAGATTAAAGCTTTACTCGCAGAAATGGCCAAGGCCGCGACCCAGAGGGAGAAGTAAACAAGATGCGCACTGTGACCGGCCCAACTGAGAAAGTTGTGATTGTTGGCGCTGGCCTCGCTGGATTGAGCGCCGCCATAAGATTGCTTGGAGCAGGTCGCGATGTAACTATCTTGGAACGAGAATCATTTCCAGGCGGAAGAAATGGTCTACTTACTAAATCCGGATATGCATTTGATACCGGTCCAACGGTTCTGACTATGCCCTCTCTAATAGAAGATGTCATGGCATCGGTTGGCGAGAATTTAGCTGACTGGTTAACTCTAATGCCGTTACAACCTCTTTATCGAGCTTTCTATAGCGATGGCAGCACAATGGATGTGCACTCCAACACTGAAGAAATGGAGGCGGAAATTGCCAGAGTAATTGGTGGCGATGAAGCAGCTGGCTATAGAAAATATGTTGATTTCGTAACGAAGTTATATAAGTACGAAATGAATGACTTTATTGATAAGAATATAGATACTCCATTTGATCTACTTACACCTAATTTAGCGCGATTAATTGCTATCGGGGGGTTTAGAAGGCTTGCTCCAAAAGTTGCACAGTTCTTAAAAGATCCTAGAACTCAAAGAATCTATTCTTTCCAGGCCATGTACGCAGGCGTTTCACCTCAACAAGCCCTTGCCATCTATGCCGTTATTGCATATATGGATGCGGTTAACGGAGTCTTCTTTCCCAAAGGTGGTATGCACGCAGTGCCGCGAGCCCTAGCAGCAATAGCAACTAAACATGGCGCCAAAATTCATTACAAATCTAAAGTTACTCGACTCGAAAAACGTGGTAAGCGAGTAGTCGCTGCTATTACGGAAGATGGCACTCGATATGAATGTGATGTTGCCATACTAAATCCCGACTTGCCTGTTGCTTATACCGAGTTACTTGAAAGACCATTGCGGCGAATAAAGAAGTTAGAGTATTCACCTTCATGCGCTGTTCTTTTGGTTGGATCAAAAAAGAAGTATTCGCATATTGCGCATCACAATATTCATTTTGGTGATTCCTGGGATGGCGTTTTTGAAGAGTTAATTGATAAGAAGAAACTTATGAGCGATCCCAGTCTCCTAGTGACTGTTCCCAGCAAAGACGATAGTTCTTTGGCTCCAAAAGATCGTGAAAGTTATTACGTATTATTTCCTACCCCAAACTTAAGCGCGAATATCGATTGGAAAACCGAATCTTTAAGATATCGCGATGAAATGGTGCGGGTCTTGGAAACTCGAGGTTATGAGGGTTTTGGAGATGCGATTGAAGTAGAGCATCTAACTACGCCGCTGGAATGGGAGGAGATGGGGCTTGAGATGGGTGCTCCTTTTGCTAGCGCTCATACATTCACGCAAACCGGACCATTCAGACCAAATAACTTAGCTCGCGGTTTCGAAAATGTAGTTTTCACTGGCAGCGGAACACAACCAGGTGTCGGCGTTCCCATGGTGATAATTTCAGGAAAGTTAGCCGCAGAACGCATACTCGGTGCGAAGCGTGGATGAACTCACTTCTGCCGGAATAACTGATTCTGAACTTAGAAAATCCTATTTGGAGTGTAAACGACTAAATTCGCTTCACGGCAAAACATACTTCCTGGCAACATTGCTGTTACCTAAAGCTAAGAGACCTTTTGTGCATTCACTATATGGCTTTGCCAGATACGCAGATGAAATTGTAGACGCAATGGATCCCCAGAGATCGCCGGCCTCGCGCCGAGAAGAACTTGAACAGTGGAGTTGGAAGATGCTCCAAGATATTAAGCGTGGCGAGAGCGAAGATTTAATTGGAATGGCGCTCGTGGATACGGTTAAACGTTTTGATATTTCGATTTCATACTTCGAGGCATTCTTGCACTCTATGGCCATGGATCTAGAAGTTACTGAATACTCGAACTATGAAGCTTTGATGGAGTACGTCTATGGTTCTGCCGCGGTAATTGGACTTCAAATGCTCCCCATACTTGGCTTTGAGCAAAGTCACGAGCAAGAATCAAGAAGTGCAGCACAAAATTTAGGAATTGCCTTTCAGCTTGCAAATTTCATTCGAGATATAGGTGAAGATTTGGATCGAGGTCGAATTTATCTCCCGCTAGATGAGTTAAAGAGTTTTGGTGTCGATAGAGAGATGCTGGAGAGGAGGGTTCTGACTGAAGAGATTTCTCATGCTATTAAATTCCAAATCTCAAGGGTGCGAGATCTGCAGAGTAAAGCTGCGATTGGAATTCAGTATCTAGAAGAAAGTTCTCAACCTTGCATCGAAGCAGCCAGCGAGTTGTATTGTGGAATTGTCGATGAAGTTGAAAATATCGATTATCAAGTTTTTGCAAAGAGAGCCAAAACTTCTACGCTGCGTCGATTAAAAGTTGCGCTTCCCGCATGGGCAAGAGCAATTGCGGCACGCTAGTCTCGCTGAACACCTCGCCGTCCCCAGTAAATCCAAAGGGACATAGTTAAAGTAACCATTGAAAAACCAAAAAATAGATCCTCGACGGGGGCAGACGCAATTCGTAGTCCAATGATGACTGATTCGTTATATGTAAGAATTCCTCTTGAAGTAAGCCACCAATTAGTTATCAATTGAAAAAATAGAATAATCGAGTAGGCGGTCCAAAAACCTTTTCTTGTAGTCAAACGGGTTCTCAGAACTAGATAGTCAATCAATAGAACTAGAAAGACTGAAAGAATAGCTAACTGTGTATACGTCACGCTTCGTCACCAAATTTCCAGTGTCGCTTCTGAGTACGAACAGCTTCTATCGTCAAGAGTGAAGCTAGCGGTACAACAATGAAGAATAAGAATTCCTCTAACGGGATTCCCTTGGGTCCAAAAATTCCCACAACCTGCTCTTTATCAAACCACCAATGCCCGCTTACAACGGCGTAGTAATCCCATACTAAGAAAATTATTGCTGTGGGGATAATGGATAGTACGGCCCTTTTCAATCTGCGAAGAACGCCTACCTTAAGAAAAATTTCAAGCCAGATAGATCCCACCACAGTGAAAAGGAGCATTGCAAAGTAAGAGAATTTCAGCACGCCGTATGCTAACCTTCGAATCAATCGGGAGCCAAAAGTTGGCTGAGAGGACCTTCGGGTCGACCGTTAGACCAGTTTGATAATGCGAATTGGAAAGGATAAAAAATGATCACAATTTTTACTGCGTGGAATTATGAAGTTACTTTGCTGGAGTTTATCTCCGTCGTAACTTCTCTAATTGCGGTTTATCTGGGGGCTCGAGGGGTTCGAATCGCCTGGCCTTGGTGGATCTTAAGTAGCGCTTTATACGCAATCTTCTTCCTGCAAGTTGACCTATTCGCAAGTGCGCTTCTTCAACTGATATTTATTGCCGCAGCTATCTGGGGATTATTTGGCTGGAAGACCACGGGTGTGGAGCCGCGATCGATGACTTGGCTGGAGCGGGTTCTCTGGTTAGGTGCGCTCATTATTCTTTGGACGGCTACGGCTCCCATACTCGAAGAAGTTGGGGCTGCAGCTTCTTGGCCTGATTCGCTGTTGCTTGTATCGAGCGCCATTGCGCAAATTTTGATGGTACTTCAGCGAAATGAAACTTGGATCTTATGGATTCTCATCGATACTTTCGGAACTTGGCACTATTTCCGTCAAGATCTCTTCTTTACTAGTTTGTTGTATTTTGTTTTCACGCTAATTGCGATTTATGGACTAGTGCGCTGGCGAAGCAGGTCTAGATGGCAAAATCCTTAGACGAACTTTTGCAATTAATCACCAAACAACCTCCGCTGAACAAGAAGTCTTACTTGATATCTATTGATGGCCCTGCTGGGGCTGGAAAAACTACTTTAGCCGCTCGAATTAGTAGCTCTTGGAAGCAAGGCAAAGTCCATACGATTCATATGGATGATATTTATGATGGTTGGGAAAATGCTCTCACGGAAACTCTGACGCGAACTCTAGAGAATCAGATATTAAGACCGCTACACCTCGGAAAGCGAGCTTCGCTAAGAAAATTCAATTGGCTGACCTCAAGTTTTGGAGATTTTTATCAAATACCAGATGCGAATCTCTACTTGTTTGAGGGTGTCGGAAGCGCTCAAAAAGTGACTCGAAAATACCTGGATCAAATTATTTGGATCGATATTGATCAAGAAGTTGGGTTACAGCGCGTGCTTCGTCGAGATGGCGATTATCTTGAGAATGAAATGAGAATCTGGCAACAGCGAGAACTATCCCACTTTGAACTCGAAAACACTCGAGATTGTGCCACCTTCCGCTTCGATGGGAACTTCTTCATCTAAAATCCTCGTGTGTCCGATCTGACTGGCGAAGTAATTGATGGCCGATATAAATTGAATCGGATAGTCGCATCTGGCGGTATGGCAACTATCTACGCAGCCACAGATCTTCGACTAGACCGCGTAATTGCGGTAAAAATTATGCATCCGCATTTAGCGCAGGATGAAAAATTCGTAGAAAGATTTATCCGAGAAGCTAAAGCTGCTGCCGCGCTTTCGCATCCAAACATCGTCGCAGTGCTTGATCAGGGTTGGAATCAAGGCGGAACGCCATGTGTTTTTATCGTTATGGAATTGGTCGAAGGCGCAACTCTCAGGGATTACATATTCGAACAAGGAGCGACAGAACTCACTAGTGCTCTACAAATGATAATTCCAGTAGCCAGCGCGCTTTCGGCTGCACATCGAATGGGAATTGTTCACCGCGATATAAAACCTGAAAATATTCTGGTTTCAAATGAAGGTCGAATTAAAATTGCGGATTTTGGCTTAGCCAGAGGTGCGCTACTCGGGACAACGATGACTGCTGAGTCCAGCGTTATTTTGGGAAGCGTTTCTTACCTTTCACCGGAACAAGTACAGCGCGGAGTCGCCGATGCTCGAAGTGATA
>JACCED011222885.1_pt1 | contig 35229 bp, 33 predicted proteins | sample 7455021 | NCBI WGS metagenome assembly JACCED01 (sample SAMN15323456, study PRJNA562643) | freshwater metagenome | isolation source: river surface water | place: USA:Blue River Watershed | collected 2017-08-19
AACAAATACACTACCGTCAATTGCCTGAGCTAATCCTACCGGAGCACCCTCAGGCCTCACCCCAGTTACAGCGTGCCATTGCGATATAATTTCTTCGTGCTGGGCAAACAAAGTGCGCCCATTACTTTCATCGTCCACGCCTGTCTTCGGCATCATTTGGTGTTTAGTATACGCCGCTTTGGGTTGTTCCGGTGCTCGCCAAAAATAAGCGTGATCCTGTAATTTAGGCCGCCCTGCCCCATCGACAACATAAGCAACCAATCGATTCCCCACCACCCGGTATCCATGCCAACTCATCAATAACTTATTCGCTAACTGCGGCAATCTATCGTGCTGATAATAAAGCATATCCAACGGCGCCACGTGCGGAGGCAACAATGTCCAGGGAGTATGGTAATTTTTCTCACGACAAACCCTACCATCCAACCCGATATTCTTGTTGTAACACAATGGCCAACCGTAAAAACCATCACCTTCAATAATATTTATTTCCTCATAAGGCTCATCTGCATCAGGAAAATCAATACTATTTTCAGCCTGCAAAACAGTGCCTGAACTATGCACTGCCAACGCCATGGAATTGCGCAAACCGCGTGCAATTACTTCATACGCTGGCGAGAAACTATCGCTCTCCTTGTTATAGCGATATCGGCGAATAGCGCCTTCGATTCCAGATTTGCAATCTTCCAAGGACACATGTTTTTCACAGCGATCCGAGGAGCTGCCAATATTGACTAGCAAGTTTCCCTGCGCATCAAAAATAAAGCTTTTAAGCGGATGCAAATATTCCGCATAGTAAGGCAAATCATCAATGACAATTTGAATGTTAGACAAGGTTCCATTTTTCCACTCAAACCGTTGAATGCGATCTGCTTCAGCAATATAAATTTTATTCTGCGGTCCTAGTAAAATTTTATGAGGAAGATTTAGTTGCGAAAGCAAAACACGCCCGGGTTTATTTGGGTCCTTATAATCCAACAGCAATAGTTTCCCACGCCTGGGCGCCCAACCGCCCATATCGAGAACTAATAATTTATTGTCTGTCGTTTGCAATAGACTGCGAGGCATCCTTAATAGCGGCTGCTGATCACGCTGCACAACCAGCCCCAAACAAGTTCCACCAATACTTACTATTGGCAGCTGCGCAAAGCCATCGCAATCTGTAGGGAGCGTTTGGTAAGAAGCAGCCATAGAAAAGGGGCACGCTAACCACAAACCAATAACAATCAATAATCCATTCAAGCTACGCATAAAAATCCTGTAACCGGGCAATAAAAAACCCGATTCGTTGACCGCATCGGGCTATTTAATAACAACAATTTATTAGCAGCGACCAATCCGATTAATCATCGCTAAACTCAATATCGGGAAAGCCATTCGCTTCCGCATTGTGCGCTTCTACTTTCCCGATTAACTTGCGCGCTATTGAACGATAACGTTGGCTGACTGCAGAATCAGGATTTGCCGCCACGGAAGGTTTACCCGCATCCGCATCAACACGAATAGACAACTCCAGAGGCAAAGAACCAAGCAATTCCGTGTGATAATCTCGCGCCATTCGCTCGCCGCCGCCCTCACCAAATATATGTTCTTCATGGCCGCAGTTGGTGCAAATATGGATCGCCATATTCTCTACTACACCCAACACAGGCACATTAACTTTGCGGAACATCTCCACTGCTTTCTTTGCATCCAGCAATGCAATGTCCTGCGGGGTTGTCACAATCACTGCACCGGTGAGCGGCACTTTCTGAGCAAGGGTAATTTGAATGTCGCCAGTACCAGGGGGCATATCAATTATTAAATAATCCAAATTATCCCAGCGTGTCTGCATTAATAATTGCTGCAAAGCGCCGGTGGCCATAGGGCCGCGCCACAGCATAGGGGTTTCTTCAGTTACCAAATAGCCCATGGAGATCGACTGGATACCGTAAGCAACCAAAGGCAACATTTGTTGTTGTCCTGCCTCGCTCACTATTTGCGGGCGCTTTTGACCAACACCCAGCATTTGCGGTTGACTCGGGCCATAAATATCGGCATCAAGGATACCAACCCGATGCCCTTCTGCTGCAAGCGCTAACGCAAGGTTTACTGAAGTAGTGGACTTACCCACACCTCCTTTACCTGAGGCTACTGCAATAATGTGTTTAACACCGGGAATTTGTTGATTAGCAATTGTAGTGGCGGCCATAACCTAACCTCGATACTTAAAACGCTATACAAAACACGCAGAAGAGCGCAATTCGGGCGCACCCTAACAAAAAAGGGTGCCAAATGGCACCCTTTTTTGTAGCAACGAAGAACTAATTGGTTTCCGCCAAATGCTCCAGATTTTCGCGATCGTGTTGATGGTCTTTAGCCAGCAGCATGTACACAGACGGGAGTACGAACAACGTAAAGAAGGTACCGATGGTCATTCCCAGTACCAGAACTATACCGATTGAATTGCGCGCCTCAGCGCCCGCACCCGCCGCAAAAATCAACGGTGTATGACCCGCGATAGTTGCAACACTGGTCATCATTACTGGACGCAAACGCAACGAAGAAGCTTCGCGAATCGCTTGTAACTTCGCCATCCCCTCTTCTTGCAGCTTATTAGCAAACTCCACTACCAGAATTCCATTGCGCGCAATCAGACCCATCAAGGTAACTAAACCAACCTGCGAATAAATATTGAGCGTACTGGTAAAGCCATCGGTGAAGAATGGAATCGGGGCGGGCATTTTCCAGAAGGTAAACAAGAGCGCACCAAACATGGCCAAAGGTACAGACCCAGCCAGAATAACCAGTGGATCGCGGAAACTGTTGTACTGCGCAGCTAACACCAGGAAAATCATAACAATCGCCATAATAAAGGCCGGAAGGAAGGTGTTGCCCTCACGCTTTAACTGACGTGACTCGCCGGTATAATCAATGGTGTAACTATTAGGCAGAATGTTGCGCGCTTCAGTCTCAATAAAACTTAACGCTTCCGCCAGCGTCACGCCAGGTACACCACTGATTTTCACCGCATTGAGTTGCTGCATACGGTTGATACTGCGTGGTTCGGTAGAGTGAGTAAGACTGGCGACCTGATCCAGGCGAATCAAATTCCCATCAGGTCCAGTTACATAAAGGCTGGCCAAATCTTCTGGCGTCAGGCGCGACTCACGTTTAACCTGAGGAATCACCTTGTAACTTTGTCCGGACATGTTGAAGCGATTTACCCAGCCACCGCCGAGCAAAGTCCCCACATCATTGGTCACGGTTTGCAAATCAAGCCCTAAGTCGGCGACTTTTTCGCGGTCGATACTTAGCTTGTAATCTGGCTGATCCACTTTCACATCCAAAGTTTGGAAATAGAACTTGCCGGACTTCGCCATCGCCTCCTCCAGCTTTTGAGCGTACCCGTAAATATCTTTGATATCCGCAGTCGACGCGATAACAAACTCTACCGGGAACTGGCCACCTCCGGGCAAGGCTGGTGGAGTAATGGGTAGAATTTTTACACCGGCAATTTCACTTAGCTTTTGTTGTACTTCCGGCATCATCTGGAATACATCGCGATCACGCTCCTCCCAAGGCTTGGTAACCATACCGGAGAACCCACCGGTAGGCATGGTCAGCTGAAAGGTAAAGTCCGTCTCAGGAACACTCATAAAGACTTCGTTCACTTGCTTACCATAATGAGCGGACTGATCTATAGTCGAGTTCGCTTGAGCCTCAACAATGCCGAAGATAACACCCTGATCTTCCACCGGTGCCAATTCTTTGGGCGACATGTTGTAAAGCGGAATACACATAGCCGCAATACCAACCCAGAATATGTAAACACCAAAACGATTTTGCAGAGAGGTATCCAGCTTGCGCATATACCAGATACGAAACTTTTCAAACGGCTTTTCGAGCGGGGCGTTAAGCCCCGTATGGGATTTCAACATACGTGAACCCAACATCGGGGACAGCGTAATCGCCACGATCGCGGAAATAGTTACAGCGCCCGCAAGTGTTATCGAAAATTCACGAAATAGAGAACCAACCAGACCACCTTGCAAACCTATAGGTACGTACACCGAGGCCAAGGTTACCGTCATCGCCAAAATCGGGCCGGCCAGCTCTCTCGCAGAAATAATAGCGGCCTGATAAGGCTTCATTCCGTCCTGAATGTGACGCTCGATGTTTTCCACCATCACAATCGCATCATCCACCACCAAACCTACACACAACACGATGGATAACAGGGTTAACAAGTTCAACGAGAACCCACACACTTGCATAATAAACAGCGCACCGACTAGTGACAGCGGAATAGCGAGCACAGGGATAATCACCGAGCGGCTCCACCCCAGGAACAGGAAGATAACCACCACGATAATGAACAAAGTTTCCGTGAGAGTTTTGATCACCTCATGAATAGCGGCATCAATATACTTGGTGGAATCGTAAGCGATAGTTCCATCCAACCCCGAAGGAAGATCTGCTTTAATCAATTCCATCTCTTTGGTGACCGCTTTCATTACATCCAGTGCGTTGGCGTTCGGTGCAACCCAAACGCCCATAAACACCGCTGTATCACCTGAGTAGTTAACCACCGTGTCATAGTTTTCTGCCCCCAAAACTACGTCAGCAATATCACTTAAACGAATAATTCCGTCGGCAGAATTGCGAATTACTAATTGCTTAAACTCATCAACACTTTTTAAATCAGTATCAGCACGCAGGTTAACTTGCGTATAGGTACCACGCGTCTGGCCCACCGCTGCCTGTACGTTATTTGCCTGCAACGCCGCGCGCACCTGCACAGGAGTTACATTAAACGCAGCCATGCGATCCGGCTTTAACCAAATGCGCATTGCAAAAGTACGCGCACCCAACACTTCAGCTTTTTGCACGCCATTCACTGCAATTAAGCGCGGCTGAATAGACCGAGTTAAGAAATCGGTAATCTGGTTTTGCTCAAGAATTTCCGAACTAAAACTCAAATAGGCGGCAGCAAACTGTGAATCAGCCGACTCGATACGAATAGCAGGCACTTCAGCTTCAGGAGGTAGTTCATTACGCACCTGATTCACCTTAGCGGAAATTTCCGTCATGGCTTTCAGAGGATCGTAATTAAGGCGCAAGTGCGCAGTCACTGTGGATGAGCTCATCCCACTTTGCGACTCGATATAATCAATACCGCCGGCAGATGCTATAGCGCGCTCAATCGGAGCAGTTACAAATCCGCGCACTAACTCAGCGTTAGCGCCGACATAAACAGTATTGATAATAATGACTGACATATCGCTGCGCGGGTATTGCCGCACTGTCAGGTTAGTGCCGGCCTGAATCCCAAGTATCAGGATTAACAAACTCACTACTATGGCGAGCACCGGGCGCTTAATAAAAATATCGGTAAATTTCATACGGAAGTCTCAGCATAAGACTGGGCGGCCATCTAGGCCAGACCTAACCCGCCGGGCAAATAACCCGGCAACCAATTTGTTCGAGAGTCCAGTCGTATTTAGCTATCACTGGGAGTTGGATCTTGCTTGAATTCAGGGGTCGGCAAACTGCTAACCACCACTGATTGTCCGTTACGCAAGCGGAATGCACCCGCGCTTACAACAACGTCACCAGGCTTTAAACCATCCAGAATTTCAATGAAATCACCCCGTGACTTACCTAGGCGTACGAATTGCTGACGCGCAGTCAGCTTGCCACCTTCGGCTTTATCAACCACAAACACGGTATCTCCATAGGTAGCAAAAATGACCGATGTCGCCGGCACCGCCAGCACATCTTGCGGTTCAGACAGGGTAACGGTAGTTTCCACCGCCATGCCGGGAATTAGCAGATTCTTTTCGTTACCCATATTGGATTGGACAATCGCATTGCGCGTGGTGGTGTTAATCTCTGCACCGATGGCGGTAATTTGCCCTTGCAGGTTTGCATCAGAGCCATCACCCACATTGACTTGCACTGGCAAACCGCGGGTCATTTGAACCAACCAAAATTGTGGGACAGGAAAGTTCACGCGCACACTATTAATAGCCTGAAGTGACACAATTTCTGTACCTACCTGCATGTCCTCGCCCAAATCCACTTTACGAATTCCCAGGCGACCATCAAAAGGCGCACGTACCAATTTTTTCTGCAGCGTGGTTTTCAGATCGTTAACGTCACCCTGCGCCGATTCCATTTGCTGTACCGCAGCATCAAGCTCGCTTTGTGACACAGTGTTACGCTTGCGCAGCTCTACCAGACGATCGTAATTGGATTTGGCCAAGCGCAATCTAGCTTCTGCAGCACTCAGCTGAGCCTCTTCATTTCCCGACTCTTGCACCAGAATCACAGTTCCCTTTTTGACCTGCTCACCCGATTTGAAATCGATCTTTTTTACCTTACCGGCGACTTCCGCCGAAATGACAATACCTTCCGATGCCTCAACAGTTCCCATGGCCGTATAGGTATTGGGCCACTGTTGCATTTCAGCGGTAAAAGTACTGATTGTTTCCGCTGGGACCTGCGGGGCACCACCGCTCATCAGGGTTGCAATTTGACTTGCCTTGACACCGGCAACAATCGCCAGTACGCCCAACAGACTGAATAACGCAATCAATGATGATTTCAGTTTGCTCATATACAAAGACCATAAAATAAGAGGAGAAGACGCAAAGGTATAAACAGCTACCAGGAATAGGACACACGGCGGGATAATCAAGACGCCTGAAACAAAGTATCCCAACCAAAGTTTCGGCTATGCAGGCTGCGAAATTGTTGCACAAGCACCAATAAAACCCAAATCGACAAATGTCACAAAATGTAACCTTTTTAGTTTAGATTTGTAATTACCGCAACAACAGACCGCACGGTCGGTTGGCAAATCATATTCCCTTTTTAGCGACTCTTCCAAACAATTATTGGACTAATGGGCAATTCATGACATTCATCACCGGCACAGAGGGGCATTATCAGCCCCCGCTGGTCAACATATGTCAGTAGCCACCGCTGATGACCTAGCAATACGCCAGTTCACTAATTCCGAGACAAGCCAAATCTTCAACAATCTCAACCTTGTACTCGTCCCCCGTGATTCGACCAAGTAACTGGCAACAATTGGAACATTGAGAACGATCAATAATAAACGAGTCCCCTTCAATGATGACAAGGTTACTCCGTTCATGCATGGCTAACCGAGCCGCCGAAAACCATTGCCCTGTAGATTGAATATGAATGCGGATAATGCTGTGTTGATACTTGTAGAGAGAATCTATTTTAGGAATAAATTGGCGGTAAGTGGATCCAGTAGTAAACGCGGGTGAAGCACGAAACCGGCTACCGATAAAACCCACATTTACCAATTGTCGCTCTATAAGCTGCGTCTTGTTGAAACCGACAAATATTTCAGGATAAAAAACCAATGCGGCTCTGCTCATATACATCCTTGTAATTGTTTGCAAATAAATTGTTTTGAGCCTAGCAAAGCAATTACTTTAGGGTCAACGCTTAAATCTAAACTTAGAGGACAAAAATAAGTGTTTGCATTTTCAGATTAGAGGATTACAAAGCACAACATCATTCAGTAAGATTTCACGAATTTTTTTTAGTGAGATCATTTATGACTTGGGCGCCCCATGTAACTGTTGCCACCATCATTGAACGCGATAACCGCTATTTAATGGTGTATGAAGAATCCGATGGAAAAAAAGTTTACAACCAACCTGCTGGGCATCTTGACCCTAATGAAACACTGCTCGATGCCGCGATTCGGGAAACATTGGAAGAAACCGGTTGGACAATTCAATTAACCGGTGTGGTTGGTGTAAATCTTTATACTGCCCCCAGCAACGGAATTACTTATTTCCGAACTACATTTATTGGCGAGGCGATTAGCCACGACGCCAAGCGCCCGCTGGATACTGGCATTATTGAGGCCGTCTGGTTGAGCTACGAAGAGCTGCTGGAACGCAAAGAGCAGCTGCGCAGCCCAATGACCCTTCAAATTATTGAGGATTACCGGGCAGGACGCCGTTTCCCGTTGAGTGTTGTCGGCTAACGCTTATACACCTTTAAGGTGGCAGTGACTGGCGCGGGCAGGTAAAATGCCCGCCTCATTTTCTGAACTGCTGCTATTTCCTTATGACCCAAGCTTCCAATCCCGTAGTTTCAGCCGGTGCACGCGTTATCGTGGGCATGTCCGGCGGTGTGGATTCCTCCGTATCAGCACTTTTGCTCAAACAACAGGGATATCAGGTCGAAGGCCTGTTTATGAAGAATTGGGATGAGGATGACGGCACTGAATACTGTACCGCCAAGGCCGACCTGGCCGATGCGCAGATGGTTTGTGACCGCATTGGCATCAAGCTGCATACCGCCAATTTCGCTGCAGAATATTGGGATAACGTCTTTGAACACTTCTTGGAAGAGTACAAAGCTGGCCGCACGCCGAACCCTGACATCCTCTGCAACCGCGAAATCAAATTTAAAGTGTTTATGGAGTATGCGCGTATGCTCGGCGGTGAGCTCATCGCCACCGGCCATTACGTGCGCCGCTCTGATATCAATGGACGCGCGCACCTGTTAAAAGGCCTCGACCCTAACAAAGACCAGAGCTATTTCCTCCATGCCGTGGGCGAAAACGAATTTGCCCACTCGCTCTTTCCAGTAGGCGAACTGGAAAAGCCGGAGGTGCGCCGCATCGCCGAAGAACACGGCTTAATCACCCACAACAAGAAGGATAGCACCGGCATCTGCTTTATCGGAGAGCGCCGCTTCAAGGATTTCCTGCAGCAATATTTACCCGCTCAACCAGGTGAGATTCAAACTGCCGGAGGCAAGGTCATTGGCGAACATATGGGTCTGATGTACCACACCATCGGTCAACGTCAGGGGCTGGGGATTGGAGGAGTTAAAGGCGCTAATGAAGAACCCTGGTTTGTGGCGCAAAAGGATCTCACACGCAACGTTCTGGTGGTTGTTCAAGGCACAGATCACCCTCTTTTATATACCAATCATCTAATTGCCCAGCAGGCCCATTGGATTAATGGTGCTCCGCCCTCACATGAAGTGCGATGCACCGCGAAAACCCGCTATCGCCAACCCGATCAGGATTGCACTGTACAGATTCTGGCCGACGGCACTCTGGATGTTCTCTTTGACCAACCGCAGCGGGCGGTAACCCCGGGACAATCAGTGGTGTTTTACCAGGATGATATTTGTCTGGGTGGCGCCGTCATCGAATCTACTGACAACCGCTAATCCGGTTGATCCATTTTCGTTCAAACCTGTTTTCAGCATGAGAGATAGCGCGTGAGTAAAAATTGGCAAGACATAACCCTCGCCCTCGCCGGGATATTTCAAGGCACTGCATTAGTGGAGCAAGTCGCCAAAACCGGTTACCTGCCGCCCGAGGCCTTTAAGTGCAATATCGAATCCATACTGGACCTTAATCCCTCCAGCACCTTGGCAGTCTACGGAGGCCAGATAGAAAACTTGCGTACCGGCCTTGAAGTAATGCGGGAACTGCTGCAGCCCAATTCTCAAAAACACCGCGAAGCCTTGCGTTACGGCTTGGGTGTATTGCATTTACAAAAAAAACTGGCTGGGCGCCGGGATATGCTGGGCGTTATCGCCAGCCGCATTGATCAAGTGAATCAACAAGCGCAGCACTTTTCCTCGACGCACGATAATGTCATCGCCAATTTAGGCACCCTGTATAGCGAAACTATTAGTACATTCCGTTTTCGCATTCAGGTGAATGGTGACTACAATTACCTGCAACAACAACGCATCGCCAACCAGATTCGCGCCCTTTTACTATCCTCGATTCGCTCTGCCATGTTATGGCGCCAGGTCGGTGGCAACCGCTGGCAATTACTCTTTAATCGCAAGGACATCGCCCGGCAGGTAGATGATTTACTGCGTCGCATTTAATGCTTTGATTTTTAACTTTCATTTTTTTGTTGAGAAACACAATGGACAATTCTTTCAATACTCTTTCGGCACTGAATGCGGTCTCTCCGGTAGATGGCCGTTACGGCAACAAAACGATTTCTCTGCGCAGCATTTTCAGCGAATTCGGTTTGATTCGCTTCCGCGTGGAAGTGGAAGTACGCTGGTTGCAACAACTCAGCCGCCACACCGGTATTCCTGAAGTACCCGCATTTAGCGCCGCTACCAATGCGTTGCTCGACTCAATCGTAACCGGCTTCAACGAAGCAGACGCGCAAGCGGTTAAGGATATTGAACGCACGACTAATCACGACGTAAAAGCCGTGGAATATTTTTTGAAAAATAAATTCAAAGGCAACGCCGAACTGGAAGCGGTACTGGAGTTTGTACACTTTGCTTGTACCTCGGAAGATATTAACAACCTGTCGCATGCATTGATGTTGCGCGAAGGTCGCAAAGTTTTTATTAAAGATGCTGAAGCAATTATCGATGGGATTGTAAAACTCGCGCACGATTACGCCGCTGACTCCATGCTGTCGCGCACCCACGGCCAAACTGCATCACCCACTACTGTCGGCAAAGAAATGGCCAACGTAGCAGCACGCCTGCGCCGCCAATTAAAAGCCGTCAAAGAAGTAGAGTTGCTGGGCAAAATTAATGGCGCCGTAGGTAACTACAACGCACACTTGTCGGCCTACCCGCAAGTGGACTGGCAAACCAATGCCAAAGATTTTGTAGAGAGCCTGGGCCTGACCTGGAATGCCTACACCACCCAAATCGAACCCCACGATTACATTGCTGAATTGTTTGACGCAATTGCGCGTTTCAACACCATCGTCATCGACTTTGACCGCGATGTGTGGGGTTATATTTCCCTGGGTTATTTCAAGCAAAGAACCATTGCTGGCGAGGTAGGTTCATCTACCATGCCGCACAAAGTTAACCCTATCGATTTTGAAAACTCCGAAGGTAACCTGGGCATTGCCAATGCAATTTTCACCCATCTTGCACAAAAGTTGCCGATTTCCCGCTGGCAGCGCGACCTGACCGACTCCACTGTATTGCGTAATATGGGCGTTGGTTTTGGCTACAGCTTGATTGCCTATGCATCCACGTTGAAAGGCATGAGCAAACTGGAAATCAACCGCGCACGTCTCGCTGAAGACCTGGATAATTCCTGGGAAGTATTGGCTGAGCCAATCCAAACCATTATGCGCCGCTACAACGTGCCAGAACCTTACGAAAAATTAAAAGCGCTTACACGTGGCCAGGCAATCACTCGTGAAGTATTAGCGGCCTTTGTGGAAACCCTGGATATTCCCGAGCACGCCAAACAAACCATGCGCGACCTCACCCCCGCCAATTACATTGGTAACGCAATCGATCAGGCAAAAGCGATCTAATCCAAACTAAATTTAAGGGCTCCTCGGAGCCCTTAAATTTAGTGATTTATATTGAATGCATGGGTTGGTGGTGAGCTTGCGAACCCCAATGTATTTATTCAACCATTATCGTAATTTTAAATATGGTCACGTTGGGGTTCGCGAAGTCACCCCAACCTACGCCAACCTTGTAGGTAAGTCCAAATGACAACTCCACTCACCCATCTTGGCGATATGCCGATTGAAGAATTTCTGCGCGATTACTGGCAAAAAAAGCCACTATTAATTCGCAATGCATTTCCCGATTTTGAATCCCCACTTGCGCCAGATGAGCTGGCAGGCTTAGCGCTGGAAGAAGAAGTGGAGTCACGCATTGTATTGGAAAATGGCACTACCCCATGGGAATTACGCAACGGCCCATTTGATGAAAAAACGTTTGAAAAGCTGCCAGAAACCCATTGGACTTTACTGGTTCAAGCCGTGGACCAATGGGTCCCCGAAGTAAACCAATTACTGGACTATTTTCGCTTTATCCCAAACTGGCGACTGGATGACCTGATGATCAGCTACGCACCCGATAAAGGCGGTGTAGGCCCACACTTTGATTACTACGATGTGTTTTTACTCCAAGGCTTGGGTAAGCGCCATTGGAAAATCGGACAGATATGCGATAGCAATTCACCGCGTGTTGAAGGGACTCGCCTGAAAATCCTCAGTGAATTCCACACCACCGATGAGTGGGTGCTAGAGCCCGGCGATATGCTTTATATTCCGCCGGGTATTGCTCATTGGGGCACCGCGCAGGGCGATGACTGCATGACCTATTCCATCGGTTTCCGCGCTCCTAGCCATGCCGATATCATTTCCGAGATTGGTCAGGAGATTGCCTTATCGGTAGAAGACGATTTGCGCTACACAGATCCAGATTTAACCTTGCAGGAAAACCCCGGTGAAATTAGTACAAAAGCCATCGAACAAGTGCGAGGTATTGTGCTGCAACATCTCACACCGGAAAAAATTGCGTTCTGGTTCGGCAAATTTATGACCGAACGCAAGTACCTGGAACAAACGCAAGAAGAGCCACTGGATATAGATGCTGATGAGTGGCAATCTGCATTGGCAGATGGTGAGTTGCTCTGGCGCCATCCTTCAGCACGCCTTGCCTTCCATAGCGATGAAAAAGGCACAATGCTATTCGCGGATGGAGAAGCGATTTGCTGCTCGCGCGAACTGGCAGAGCTGGTCTGCAAAGAGGTTGAAATTAGCTGGCGAGAATTAAAAGCGCTGGTACAGGATCCGATTGACCGGGCAGCTATTACTCAATTGATCAATCTGGAAACTTTATTGGTCGACGAATAGTTAGTGGAAAATCAAAAAGGGCAGAAATCGGTACTGCCCTTTTTACTTTTGGGAAGCAAAATGTATTCAATCACAACCACTGATTGGCAAGCTCATTCACACGAACTTGCAGGCATTCGCACTCAGGTCTTTATTGAGGAACAACAAGTTCCCGTAGCGGATGAATGGGATAACCTGGATGAGACCGCCACCCATTTCCTAGTGCTTCAGCATAATCAGCCAATAGGTTGTGCCCGGTTACTAATCGATGAACACAAAGGACTTCAACATTTTCATATTGGTCGTGTCGCGGTACTAAAACCTTATCGAGCCCAAGGTATAGGTCAAGCGCTGATGGAATTTGTTGTAGGCTTCTGCAAAGCTCAAGCAAACCACCCTATTTATCTACACGCACAAACTGATCGCAAGGGGTTTTACGAGCGCTTGGGTTTTATCGCGCAAGGCGATGTATTTCTGGATGCAGGCATTCCTCATATCACCATGTATTGGCAAATAGCGGAGTAATTCATGGCAGAACAAAGCGAGGCGAGCGCAGACCTTTGGTTGTTGAGCGGGATAGAAGATTTTCGTCATTACACCCTGCAGCTGGTACAACAAAACCGCCGCACCCTGGCGATACTAACACGCGATCTTGATGAATTGATCTTTGGCACCGATGAGTTCACTGAAGCTCTATCAGCATTTTCGCGCTCCAGTCGCCACACCCAAATTCAAATATTAATAAAAGATACCAAGCCTGCCATTGAATCCAACCATCAGTTAATTCGTCTTGCTCAGCGGCTCTCATCAAAAATTCAAGTACGCAAAATGACCGTAGAGCCTAACAATAAAGAAATGGCCTTCGTCTTGGGTGATACCGATAAACTGCTTTATAAAAACGATGAAAGTGTTTATCGCGGCTTTTATAACTCGAGTGCCGCGCGTGAACTAAAGCCATTGCGCGAAGAATTCAATTATCTTTGGCAATACGCAGAACCAGAGCCGGAATTCCAGTTACTCCTCATCTAACACCTTGCCCTTGCGTAAAAAGTGTTGCCAAAGGTCACAGGCTTAAAAAAAAGCTATTTTTCAGCGTAAAAAGCGCCTTTCTTGGTTGCCGATTCGATTTTTATCCTATATATATAGCGTCAATCCGTATTTAACGCTGTTTAAGCCTGTAAATATAGGGGTTTTAGAATGCGGATCAGCTAAAGAGCGACTATGCTTTGCTGGTTACGCGGATGCTGCTTATTTCATTATCAAAAGCATCCAGATGCGATAATTGTTTTACACGAGAGTCTTTGTTTAAAAGATAACCTTAATCAACATTCAGAAACACAAGGAATCCATTATGGCTGCCAAAAAACCTGCTGCTCCAAAAGCCGCTGCTAAAAAAGCTCCTGCTGCAAAAGCAGCTCCTAAAGCTGCCGCCAAAAAAGTTGCTGCACCTAAAGCGGCTGCCGCTAAACCCGCCGCCAAGAAAGCTCCCGCTGTAAAAGCGGCTCCAGCCGTTGTTAAACCAATTGCTGAGCGTCAAAACAAAACCCAGATGTTGCAACAAATCTCTGATGCAACCGAACTGAGCAAAAAGCAGGTTCAAGCAGTATTGGACGAACTGACCAATGTAATCGAAGGCCACATCAAGAAGAAAGGTGTAGGCGAGTTCGTTCTGCCGGGCCTGTTGAAAATTACCACCGTGAAAAAGCCTGCGACTAAAGCACGCAAGGGTATCAACCCATTCACTGGCGAAGAAGTTATGTTCAAAGCCAAACCAGCTAGCACCTCTGTAAAAGTGCGTCCGCTGAAAAAGCTGAAAGAATTTGCAGTTTAATTAGTAAATCCGCTTCATTAAAAACCCCGCAATTGCGGGGTTTTTTATTGCCGAAAGAACGATGAATTAGAGTACCCGAAAGCCTTCACCGACCAACGCGTTTTGTAGGCGCTTAACTCGCTCGGCAAATTCCTCTGGCGCATATTCTTTTGCTGGCAGCTTGCCCCAGATTGGTTGCGGCCACGCCGGATCATCGGTAAACCGTGCGATATGATGCACATGCAGTTGGCGCACTACATTGCCCAACGCCGCCACGTTCATTTTGTCAGCGTCAAACAAACTGGTCATTACTTCCGATAAACGACATGACTCCCGGATCAATTGCAGCTGTTCTTCCTCGCTCAAGTGATGGATTTCATAAATGTCTTCGCACTTGGGCACGAGAATACACCAGGGATAATTCGCATCCCGGCTAAGTAACAATAGCGATAGATCAAATTCACCAATAACGGCTGAATCCTGAGCGAGACGTGGATGAAGTTCAAACATGATTAAATCCTATAAAGCCTGTTATTTCCGAGACTAATCAGAAGCTGGCTCATTGAAAGACACAGATGAAACTACCTTATTCAATTCCACATTGAAAACATAATGATGCGCAAAATGCGGATTGGCATAAACATCGAACACCAAATGACGTTCATCTTTCCATACAACATCGGAAATTGGCCGCCAAGGCATATACTGATGGTGCAGCTTTGTGGTTTTTTTTGCTTTTTTATTATAGATAAAGATGCAATCCTGGCTGGGAGAATTAATCCCTTCTCCGGTCGCCACTGTGACCACATAATCACCTTCGGTGTTTCCTCCTGACTCGGCTGGCGCAAAATCAATGGATTGCACGACAATCGCATTATCGACCACATCATTTCCAGCACGAGGAGTATCTGGATGCTGATGAGGATCAAATGAATAGAGATCGCTAGCAAACGAACCGTGGCTTGCCAGTAACATGAGGATCATTCTTTTTTTCATACCTACACTCCTTAATACACCAGCACTGATCACCAACATAACCTCCGTAAATGCGCCAGAACTATAGTAACAATCTACCGGCGTTTAAAACATGCGATTCCGTTGAAAGCGGCAAGATTCACACCATCAAGATCTGTACCCACACCGGTATCCGCCGTAGAATAGGCGCCTTTAAATCCCATTATAGCCTTCAAGAAGTTATCACTATGCGCTCCAGTCGATTTTTAATTGCCACCCTAAAGGAAACGCCCGCCGATGCGGAAGTTATCAGCCACAAATTAATGCTGCGGGCAGGCATGATCCGCAAAATGGCTTCCGGTTTATACAACTGGCTACCGCTGGGGTTGCGGGTGCTGCGTAAAGTAGAAAACATTGTCCGTGAAGAGATGGATAAATCGGGCGCACAGGAAGTACTTATGCCCGTAGTGCAACCTGCAGAATTATGGGAAGAATCTGGCCGCTGGCAGCAATATGGCCCCGAGCTGCTGCGCATGAGTGATCGACACGAGCGCCCTTTTTGCCTTGGCCCAACTCACGAAGAAGTCATTACTGATCTGATTCGCAATGAAGTCAAAAGCTACAAACAATTGCCTGCGAACTTTTATCAGATCCAAACCAAATTCCGCGATGAAATTCGTCCGCGTTTCGGCGTAATGCGCTCGCGCGAATTTATTATGAAAGATGCTTATTCTTTCCACACCAGCCATGAATCCCTGCAGCAGACCTACGACGTCATGCACGCAACCTATTGCAGCATTTTCACCCGCCTGGGTTTGCAGTTCCGCCCGGTTTTAGCCGATACCGGTTCAATTGGCGGTGCATTCTCCCACGAATTCCACGTGCTGGCCGACAGTGGCGAAGACGATATCGCATTTAGTAACGGTAGCGATTACGCCGCTAATATTGAAAAGGCGGAAGCCCTTCCCCCGTCAACACCACGCCCTACCGCACAACATTTGCTGCAAGAAGTTGCAACGCCCGGTAAACACTCGATCGAGGAAGTGGCGAGCTTCCTGAAAGTGAACCCGGAACAAACTGTAAAAACCTTGATTGTGCTGGGTGAAGTGCGTGAAGACAAAACCCAACCACTGGTCGCTTTGGTATTGCGTGGCGATCACGAGTTAAATGAAATCAAGGCAGAAAAACTCACTGGTGTAGCATCGCCGCTTACGCTTGCACCTGAGGCACGCATCAAAGCCGAACTGGGTGTCAGCGTGGGCTCAATCGGTCCAGTGGGTCTGACCATTGCAGTTATCGTTGACCACGCTGCTGCCCACTTAGCTGACTTCGTCTGTGGGGCCAATAAAGATGGCTTCCATTTAACCGGTGTAAACTGGGGCCGCGATGCGCAAGCGCCTTTAGTTGCCGATATCCGCAACGTAGTAACTGGTGATCCAAGCCCTTGCGGGAAAGGCACACTCGATATCAAACGCGGTATTGAAGTGGGTCACATCTTCCAACTCGGTACCAAGTATTCCGAAGCCATGAAAGCCCGCGTTTTGGATGAAAACGGTAAGGAACAAACCATGATTATGGGTTGTTATGGTATCGGGGTTACGCGCGTGGTTGCGTCAGCCATCGAACAAAACTTCGATGACAACGGCATTATTTGGCCGGATTCTATTGCACCTTTCCATATCGCCATTGTTCCAATTAATATTGGAAAATCTGCTGCTGTCGCCAACAAGAGCGAAGAGCTTTATGCGACGCTGACTAAAGCCGGTTTTGATGTGCTGTTTATGGACGATGAAAAAGCGCGCTTGGGCGGCATGCTGGCCGACACGGATCTGATGGGAATTCCACACCGTATTGTTGTAGGCGATCGCGGTTTGGAAGCTGGCACTATCGAATACAAAGGCCGTCGCGATGCAGAAAAACAAGAAGTTGCTGTCACCGAGATAGTTTCCTTCCTGAGCGAGCGTATCAAACGCTAATTATCTAAAAGGCAATTGCAGCTAACACTGCGATTGCCTTTCCTCATATTATTTGCCGTCTGTTGTTACACATCACATTTTCTTTTCTCCGCTACTCTCAAGCACCTCGAACAAACGACGCTTAAGTTGTCGTTGACACGCCTCGCTATAAAAACAACCAATCATTAAAAAGAGCACAATTAATTTACCAGCGTTCGACTTTTATTTACCGTTCAAACACGGTGACCTTAATTCAAGTGCAAGTTCGATTTTCGCCACCATCAAGCGAAAATCCCTGCGTGCGAAGCGCCAAAAGTCCCAGTTTACAAACTGGCAACTGCACTAACTCATCTAATTCCTCACCAAAAAATTCCCACTTTTATTTTTAACTGGCACCTTTTCAAGGCTGTGATGCAGGTTACAAAGCTCCGTTTTCATTCGATGCTAACGTTTGCTCGTTGTCTGGCGAGCCATTTTTCATGGCGGTACAAATTACTTTGCTAACAACCGGCACTTCCACTGCCAGCAGGATTATTTATTCGGTCTGGAACCGTGGACTGTGTCAACTCAACACGGCTCCGCACAGGATCAATGCCTCAACCTAACTATGCCTCAGTACATAAAAATGAGAGGAATACCAATGAAACCGCGCATCACCAACGCATTAAAAAAACTACTGCTATTGGGGTTTAGCAGTTTGACAATGGCAAGCAGCGTTAATGCAGCAACGGTTGACCTGCTGGTGCTCTACGACACCTACACCAAAAATTATTTTGGCGGTGACCCACAAACAGCGATGAACAGCTGGGTTAACCAGATGAACGCCGCGTACACCGATAGTCAGATTGATGTGCAATTGCGCTTGGTGGGTGTACGCCCGATGGAACAAACGGGCGCCGATATGGGCACAGTGCTGGGTAATTTGCGCGTGAATAGCGCTGCGATCGCGCTGCGCGATCAACTTGGCGCAGATTTCGTATCGCAACTTCATGAAAAGGGCGCGTGCGGTGTAGGTTATGTTGCCGTCGATAAAAACTGGACCTGGAACGTTACCGCGCCCGGCTGCGGCCCGATGGTGATGGCGCACGAATTAGGTCACAACATGGGACTAAATCACTCGCGCAAACAAGGTGATCAATCCGGCGCGCGCTTTCGTTATGGAGTCGGATACGGAGTCGATAACGTGTTTGTCGATATCATGGCTTATGAGGGCGTATTCAACACCACACGCGTGAGTCGTTTTTCCAATCCCAATTTAACTTGTCGTGGATTACCTTGTGGCATTCCAGTTGGTCAGGCCAACGAAGCCTATGGCGCACTCGCTATTCACAATGTACGTGATGAAATTGCCGCATTTCGCCCGACAGCCGGCGCATCTGGCCCAGTACAAGTTGCACAAGATTGCAATTATGGTGGCTATAACGTTGGCTTACCAGCAGGCAGCTATACTCTAGCGCAACTGCAAGCGCGCGGAATTGTAAATGACGATATTTCTTCGCTCCGTGTGCAATCCGGTTACAGCATTACGCTCTATCAACACGATAACTTTACCGGCAATGCGATCACCAAAACCGCTGATGATTCCTGCTTGGTAGATGAAGGCTTTAATGATTCAGCCAGCTCCATAGTAATCAACACAACCGGTTTTAATACTCTCATTCAGGCAGAAAATTATTTTGCTAATAGCGGAGTACAAACTGAAGCAACTACCGATACCGGCGGTGGGCAAAATGTTGGCTGGATAGATACCAACGACTGGATGGCCTACAGCAACATCACCATTCCAACATCAGGTACTTACACCATTGAATATCGTGTTGCCAGCCCTGGTGGTGGGCGCCTTTCAGTAGACCTCAATGGAGGTGCAGTTGTATTGGGAGAGCTGGCAATCCCGGCAACCGGGGGCTGGCAAAACTGGAGCACCATAAGCCACACAGTTACCATCAATGCGGGTACTTACAATTTTGGTGTATTTGCCAAGGCTGGTGGTTGGAACATCAACTGGATTCGTATTAAGCGTTAAATCCATTTTATTGGGACAAACAAAATTTTTTGTGCGTCCCAATAATTAATCTGCAATTTATGAGGCGCTTATGCAAAACCAACGCATATTCTGGTTAACAACTCTGGCAATTACTGGCTTGGGGTTTGGCACCATCTATTGGTATAACCAAACCCCGGTCGACGCCACATCCAATCCGGTAACCAACAAAACCACAAGAATCACTACTACACATCTGGATAATAAAAACAACAAGGATGCCGCAATGCCAACTAGCAACATCCCAGCGAATACTGCCAAGTCACCAGCCGAAACAATTGACTCTGAATTACAAACGCGTATCGATGCAATAAAAAAGCGCCGCCCCAACCTGCAATACACACCGGAGCAAATTGCCGCAGCATCCGCTCGGAGCACCTCTTGGAGCCCCAGCGAAGAAACACCAGCCAATCTGCCATTGCAGCCGGACGAATTAACCGATGGCCGTCAATTTATTCAACTGGACACGTTAAAAATGGAGACCCTGATGCCGGGCGATGCGATTAACGTGCGCGTTGCAGAAAATGCCCGTGACTACCAGGTAGTCATTGATAAAGTAGAAAAGCACGATTACAACAGCATTAGCTGGTATGGCCATATCCAAGGAGATGATGGACAAAAATATTCCGTGAGCTTTACCCGCGGAGAAACTTTAACGGTAGGCGGACTGGATACACCTGATGGCCACTATGTGTTGCAAGCGCACGGCAATAATGGCTGGATTGCTTCCAGCCAATTGTTATTTAAAGTCGACCCTCACGTGAGCGATGCTATTCACCCGGCCGATGTAGATCCAAGTTATGCGCAAACTCCAGACAACCATTCACACTAATAACGCACATCAGTAACCCAATTAAAACTCGCGCGGCGCACACCCGGCGAGTTTTATCATCGCGTTCATTTGGGAAGAGATAAAAATTCATCGGACTGCAATACCCGGTGACTAATGCGCACCTGCGCGACCTCCCCTTTAAACCAATGCACCTGGTTCATTCGCGCACCAATGGAGGTTTGCGCGTGCGCTGCAATCGGCAAATAATCCACCTGCCCGGTTAATTCCTTATTGCCATTAACATAAGAGACAAATTCACGATTTTTGTAAGTGATTGCCGCATGAGCCCATTTACCAATCGGATGAACCATGGTGGAATCAATCAAGGTAAACTGAGATTGCTCGGATTTAATATAAGCATCCAGATACCACTGGTTTTTATCATTTAAGCGCAACTCAATAGTCACACGACGATTGGGATTATCCGGGGCTTCGATATGAAAAAAGCGCGGCTCGATATTTGCGGGAAATGCAGCAGCGGGATTAAAAATAATTTCGATAGTAAATTCAGCCGCGTCTTTTAGTGGGTTTTTATCTACCAGTAATCTGTCGCCGTCACCGTCAAAACTAACCACACTCCCCTGCGACGAACTGACCACTTTTGGGTTCCCCAGTACTATCACCGGAGAATCACCAATTTTTTCCAAAGAATTTACCAACCAAACTTCCGTTCCATTCGTTGGATCTAGCGAGGACGATAATGCGGTTTGAGAGGGAGCAGCAGTGCACGCAACAAACAATAAACTATTTAAAATTAACAGCGAATTGGACAATAACAGGCATTTTTTCATAAACATTCACCACTGCTTAACAGCAGTGCCCTATTTTCATTCGTATGGTTGATAGGTTTTGATAATAGTAAACGAATACTTAAAATTGCCGCGCGAATAATTATTATAGAAACGCAGCCGATAATTGTATCGGCTGCGGAATACACTTAATCCTCGTCGCCAGAATATTTAGCTTGTTGTTGCAACAAATTGCGTTCCACGTCACCCGGTGATCCGGTTTTGCGTGCTAACAAACTATAGGCAACCGGTACCAGGAACAACGTCAGCACCGTTGCCACCAGCACCCCGGAAATAACAACGATACCAATAACAAAACGCGTTTCTGCTCCCGCGCCGGAAGAAATTACCAATGGGATCGCGCCTGCAACAGCAGTAAGGCTGGTCATCAGGATTGGACGCAAGCGCGCCGACGCAGCTTCCAACAATGCTTCGGTAAATTCCACCCCGCGATCGCGTAACTGGTTGGCAAACTCCACAATTAAAATGCCGTTCTTTGCCGCTAACCCAATTAACATTAGCAAGCCAATTTGCGAATATAAATTAAAACTGCTACCGGACAAATATAACCCCAACATCCCCCCCAGAATCGCGAGCGGTACAGTCAGCATAATCACAAAGGGGTGAACATAACTTTCAAATTGTGCGGCGAGCACCAAAAACGTAATCAAAATTCCCAGCACAAAAATAAAAGCAACAGAACCGCCCGAAGATTGAAAATCGCGCGACAGGCCTTTGTAATCCACGATTGCAGTAGCGGGTAAATGTTCACGCACTAATCCATTCAGATAAACCAATGCATCACCCAAAGCCAGATTATCGGCGAGATTGGCCTCAATGGTTAATGAACGCATTCGGTTATAACGATTCAATCGACTCGCATCAGCAACTTCTTTCAGAGTCACCAAATTCGATAGGGGTATGAGTTCACCAGACCGCTCCGAGCGCACATACATATTTTGCAGACTGGTGGTAGTGCGCTGCTCATGGCGCTCACCTTGCAGAATTACGTCGTATTCTTCGCCATCATCAATGTAAGTGGTTGCGCGGCGCGAACCCAGCATAGCTTCCAGGGTGCGACCAATATTATTAACACTCACACCCAAATCCGCCGCGCGATTGGTATCTATCACGACTTCCACTTGCGGTTTGGTTTCTTTGTAATCCCAATCGATACCGGTCAAGCCAGGGTTATTTTGTTCAATTTTTTCCAACAAAATATCGCGCCATTTCGCTAATTCTTCGTAGGTACCACCACCCAACACAAATTGCACAGGCTTCTGCGCCTGGGAACCGAACCCCTGGCGCATAACAGGCGCCGCAGTAACACCGGGTAAGTCAGCAAGCTTCTGCCGAATTTCATCCATCACCACAAAGGCATCACGGCGCAGACTCCAATCATTCATCACCGCGATAATCATCCCACTATTAAAACTTTCAGTCACACCAAAGGCGCGCGGAGCACGAACCATCAAACGCGTAATTTCTCCGGAATCCACATATTTCATCATGCGATCTTCAATTTCGGTCATGTACTCTTCCATATAGGAATAGCTGGCGCCTTCAGGGCCATTGACCATCACAAAGAATGTTCCGCGATCTTCTCGGGGCGCATATTCAGAGGGAATCTGTTGAGCCAGAAAAAACGCACCCAATAGTAAAATGGCAAAACCAGCAACGATGGCTTTTGCATGACGCAAACAAGTACGAATCACCGCCATATAGCGAACACGCAAAGCCATCATCCATCGATTAACATTTTCAACAAATTTATTTTTTTGCTCGTGGTGAGTTAATACCTTGGATGCAAGCATCGGCGATAAGGTCAACGCAATCAGCGCCGAAAATCCCACTGCTGCCGCCATGGTAATGGCGAATTCAGAAAACAGTCGGCCCATATCCCCTTTTAAAAATACGATGGGAACAAAAATCGCAATCAGCACCAGGGTGGTGGCAATAACAGCAAACCCCACTTCGCGCGACCCATCGTAGGCTGCCAACAGCGGCTTTTTACCTTTCTCCTCAATATGGCGCACAATATTTTCTAACACCACAATCGCATCATCCACCACCAAACCAATAGCCAAAACCAACGCGAGCAAGGTCAGCATATTGACCGAAAAATCCATCGCTGCCAGCACGGTGAAGGTGGCAATGATGGAAACTGGCACTGCCACCGCAGGAACCAGCATGGCGCGAATACTGCCGAGAAATAAATAGATAACCAGGATTACCAGTACTATGGCAATCGCGAGGGTTATATACACTTCGTGGATAGCGCGCTCCACAAAAATGGAACTGTCATAACTATCTTCAAGGCTCATCCCTTTAGGGAGAATCTCATTGATTTTATCGCGCTCGGTTTTCACACCGCGCGCAACATCAATAGTATTCGCCGTCGATTGTTTAACGATCCCTATACCCACCTGGGTCACGCCATTACCGCGAAATAAATTGCGATCCTCCTCGGTGCCCTTCTCCACTTTGGCGATATCGCCCAAGCGAATTAAGTGGCCGTCATCGCCACGGTGAACCACTAGCTGACTGAATTGTTCTACCGAGCGATAGGAGCGCGCCATGCGCACGGTAAATTGCCGCTCAAGCGATTCAATACTTCCTGCCGGCAATTCAATGTTTTCTGCACGCAAGGCGGATTCAACATCATTCACGGTAAGATTGCGCGCCGCCAATTCACGCCTATCGAGCCATATGCGCATCGCATACCGTTGCTCACCTCCAATCCGCACACGAGCTACGCCATCAATAACGGAAAATCGGTCCACCAGATAACGCTGAGCATAGTCCGTGAGCTCAGGCATGGTCATGTTTTCGCCTTCGAAGTTAAACCAGAGAATTACGTCTTCATCCGAACTCACTTTTTGCACTTCCGGAGGATCTGCCTCATCCGGCAAATTCCCCAATGCGCGCGCGACACGGTCACGAATATCGTTTGCAGCCGAATCCATATTGTGGCCAGTATCGAATTGCACCACGATATTTGATACACCGTTTTCACTTGATGATTCGATATAGCGAATTCCCTCTACACCTGAGATGCGATCTTCAATCACTTTGGTAATGCGGGTTTCCACAATATTCGCCGCAGCGCCGGGATAATTGGTGCGAATAGAAACTACGGGCGGATCAATATTCGGGTATTCACGCAACGTCAAGCGATCAAAAGCTACCAACCCGAACGCGATTAATAGCAAAGAAATAACCGATGCAAAAACCGGCCTTTTGATGGATACATCCGAGAGCAACATAGAAATTACCCTCAGTGAGTTTGTGCGTTAATCAAATCAGAAAGATGCGGCGCTTCCCCCACCTGCTCAGCAACTGGCTTTTCTTCTGCCATTACCTTAACAACTTGTCCGGGGCGGATTTTTTGCAACCCATGGGTGACCAGTTTATCGCCGGCTTCTACCCCTTTAATGACCTCAACTGCGCCAGCGAGGCGTTCGCCAATTTGAATTTGGCGACGTTCCACAGTGGTTTTGCCGTCAGTATTTTTTATTGCAAACACAAAGTTATTACTGCCTAGAGGTACCAGTGCCGATTCAGAAATTACGAGCGCATCGCGAGCACCGGCTTTTAGGTCCACCAGCATGAGCATACCCTGTTTCAGCTCGTGATTCTTATTGTCGAGTATCGCTCTCACTTTGATTGAGCGAGTCACTTCATCGATACGGTTATCTATGCTGAGAACCTTGCCGTGAAATTCCCGTCCATCCAGGTCGCGGCTTTTTGCCACTATGGGTAAATCCAGCGCGAGACTGCGCAAATAGATAGCAGGCACAGTGAAATCCAACTTCATCACTGAATCATCATTGAGCGTTGTGATTTGATCTCCGGGTGATACCAACGCCCCAACACTCGTTTCTCGCAGCCCAACGACTCCGGAAAAAGGCGCTAATAAAATTAAATCTTTCAAACGGGATTCAGTCGCGTTGTAACGTGCACGCGCAGCCTCATATTCGCGAATACGCTGATCGAGCAATGATTGGGCAGCTGCACCGCGCTTAGCCAATTCGCGCACGCGATCCAATTGCTTTTTAGCTTCGTCGGCATTAAAGCGCGCCTCTTCAAGCAATGCCGATTCCTCACGGCTGGTCATTTCAACCAGCACTTGCCCTTTGGTTACACGCTGTCCATCGTCAAAATTAATACGGGTAATTTTTTTGGTTTCGTTGGAGGTAAGCGAAATAGATTCGTTGGCTCTCAAGGTGCCGAGCGCCTCTATATTGGTAGTTAAATTTTTAGTGCTGGCAGACTGCACAATCACTTCCACTGCTTTGTCTGCCGGTGGCTGCGCAATAACACTAATACTTAATAAGGCACTGGTTAAAATACCGCTTTTGATAAAGCGCGGTAGTAAAGTCATAAGGTTCTCCCTTGGGCTGCACATGGTTGTGCTTTTTTTGTAACCATGCCGGTCATTGAGCAAGTTTAGAATATAGGTTTATGTGCGGATATTTACGTAAGGATAAGGTTTCATCGAAGGGGAACTAAAAATTTAACACTTGTTTACAAAATCCAACGGATCAGTGCAATTGTGCAAACACGTTAAAAACGCGAAAGGGATTTAACAAAGCACTGTCGAGCCGTTTATCGTTGGCTCGACAGCCGCCTGGTTATTTTTTATCGAACTTGATTGATGCGGAGTTGATGCAATAACGCAAACCGGTAGGCTCAGGGCCATCGGTAAACACGTGCCCCAAGTGGCATTCGCAATTGCGACAGAGCACCTCGGTACGGAACATACCATGGCTGGTATCCAGCAATTCACGAATAGCCACCTTGTTTACCGGAGCGTAAAAGCTGGGCCAACCACAGCCAGCATCGAACTTGGTATCGGCATCAAACAGTAGCTCTCCGCAGCAGCGACAACGGTAATCGCCCGCATTGAACTCCTGCCAATATTCACCCGTAAAGGGCCTTTCTGTGCCTTTTTCACGGCAAATCCGGTACTGCTCAGGCGTTAGTATTTCGCGCCAGTGGTTATCACTAAATTTTTCGTTGGCAGCCATAAGGATTTCCTTGACAGATCAACTAGTTAAGGTCGATTATTCGAGTGTTTTTCAACCGCAATCACGCGTTACCGCAATCAAGGCATCTTACTGCAAATGAACCCGATTAAGAAATCCGACAAACTCAACGGAGTTTGCTATGACATTCGCGGCCCGGTACTCGAGCATGCTAACCGCCTCGAAGAGGAAGGCCATCGTATTCTGAAACTGAACATCGGCAACCCTGCCCCGTTCGGTTTTTCGGCGCCGGATGAAATCATCCAGGACGTCATCCATAACCTCGCCAATGCCGAGGGCTATACCGCATCCAAGGGTTTGTTTGCCGCGCGTAAAGCGATCATGCACGAATGCCAGCGTCTGGAAATCCCCGGCGTTGAGATTGAAGATATCATCCTCGGCAACGGTGCCAGTGAACTGATTGTGATGGCCATGCAGGCCCTGCTGAACAATGGGGATGAGATCCTGGTTCCCGCCCCTGATTACCCACTCTGGACTGCGGCAGTAAACCTTGCGGGTGGTAAGGCTCGCCATTACCTGTGTGATGAGCAAGCCGACTGGTTCCCGGATCTGGCTGATATTGAAAGCAAGATTACCGATAAAACCCGTGGCATTGTGGTGATTAACCCCAACAACCCAACCGGTGCGGTATATAGCCGTGAACTGTTGGAATCTATTGTTGAACTTGCCCGCCGCCATAACCTGATTATTTTTGCCGACGAGATATACAGCAAAATCCTGTACGACGATGCAGAATTTATCCCCATGGGTAAATTGGCACAGGACGTACTCTGCGTCAGTTTTAACGGTTTGTCCAAAGCCTATCGCTTGGCAGGTTTTCGTTCCGGCTGGATGGTCATCAGCGGGGCCAAGCATCGCGCGCGCAGCTACATTGAAGGCCTGGAAATGTTGTCGTCCATGCGCCTCTGTGCAAACGTACCCGCAATGTATGCAGTACAAACCGCACTGGGCGGCTATCAAAGTATTAACGAACTAATTATTCCCGGCGGTCGCTTGCGTGACCAGCGTGATACGGCACTGAAAGCCATTGCAGAAATTCCCGGCCTTTCCTGCGTAAAACCCAAAGGCGCTTTGTACCTGTTTCCAAAACTCGATTTAAGCATGTACAAAATTAAGGATGACCAGCAAATGATTCTGGATTTCCTGTTGCAGGAAAAAGTGTTGCTGGTACAAGGTACTGCGTTTAACTGGCCGAACCGCGACCACTTCCGCATTGTGTTTTTACCGAGAGAAGATGATCTAACCAAAGCCATTCAACGCTTTGGGAGTTTCCTGTCACGCTATTCGCAGTAAGCCACAGAAATTTCATTTTTGTGTTTCCGCAGAAAATAAAAAAACCAGCTTCGCGCTGGTTTTTTTCTGCTTTAAGCCTGTGACGGCACTTTATAGATTAATAACTTTAACTGCTGCTCTGGATCTACATCCGGAAAATCTTTATGCGACTGCAAGCGCTCAATAAATTCTGCTTCAGGGCAGTTTTCAGCCACCACCTGCCGTAAGAAACCCTCACTTAATTCCGGAGCATTTAAGCAAGCCAATACCAAACCACCTTCTGGCATAAGTTCAGGCAAACGACGAATTACTTTGGCGTAGTCTTTTTCTGCAATAAAACTACCTTTTTGATAAGAAGGTGGATCTATGATTACCAGATCATACGGACCGCGCTTTTTTATGCGGCCCCATGACTTTAAAATATTTTCCGCTAGAAACTCACTACGGGTTTTATCCAAGCCATTGAGCTGGTGATTACTACGCCCCAAATTTAGCGCGGCACTGCTCATATCTACATTAACAACAACCGCCGCGCCGGCAGCGACCGCCACGACGGAGAAGGCGCAGCTGTAAGCAAATAAATTCAACACTCGCTTACCGTGGGCATGCTGCTGAAGCCATGCTCTACCCGGCTCCATATCCAGAAAAAAGCCGCTGTTTTGCTGTTGGGCCAAATGCAAGGAAAATTGCAAATTCCCGCGGAGAGCAACGCAGTGCTCAGGCAAACTCCCCCACAGCAATTCACTCGGCGCTCCCGCCTGGTAACGAGACTGAACTAGAAAAGCGGTTTTATTTTCATCAAATAGCATTCTTGATTTGGAAACCAAATCAGATAACCACCCCTCTTGGGGCTCAGCAAACAAGGTCAGCAGAATGACAGGTTGGAAAAAATCGATAGTGACAAACTCCAAACCGGGAAAAGTCCGCCCTCGTCCGTGAAAAACGCGATAGCTATCGATTTTTTCCTGTAGACGAATCTTTTCAGCAAGCAGTTCAAATCGTTCAATAATGACTTTCATGTGTTATCGCCCGCCGAGTAACCAACCGGATACATAATCGCTTCGTTAAAACCGGTAATCACTCGTGTATAACCACTAAAGGATTGATCCAATTGCGGGTCGTTAGTATCCACCAGCAATGGACGACCATTAAGTGCAAGAATTTTTCCGCGCGCAGCGATAATAACAATATTGTCTTTCCCTACTCGCCGCAAAACCTCTGGTGTAAATTGTTGGTTGCCGCGCCCAAGAATATGCCCCTGACCTCCAATCGCCGTAATAATCATTTTAACCGGGCCAGAAAATTGCTTGAGTTGCAGGAGAATTTGCGCCGCAGTCACATCGATAGCGATCAATTCATCATTCAACAATATATCTACACCTAATAAACTACCCTCCAATCCCAACTCCTGCAAAAACAAGTGTGTCGTTGAGCCAGGGCCGACGAGGTACAAAGTATCCGGTTTTAATTGCTGAATCATTTCCTGCGCAACATCTAGTTGTGCCAGCTCATCGCGTTCAGTACCCGCATTTTTTACTTGCTGAAGAAATTGCGAATCCTCTGGTACCAACAAAGTGCCATAAAAACGTGCGCGCACCTGGCCGTTGCGAAAGGCATCTTCATCAATATCTTTTACATCGCGCTCGGCAATATTCACTAGCTGCCCAGTCAACAGCTGTTTAACAATTTCACCTGCCGCTTCCGGCGAAATTGCATAAACGCCGGAATGCATTTTCACGCCGGAGGGAACACCAAGTACTGGCTGACGGGTGCCAACCACATCGGCAATCAAACGCGCGGTACCGTCACCACCGGCAAATAAAATTAAATCAACAGCTTGATTCATTAATTCAGTGGCGGCAGCGCAAGTGTCGGCTGCTTCACTGGGAGATTGTTGTGCAGCACCGACGATATGCACGGTAAAACCGAGATCGCGAACAATAGTCTCGCCCATATCCTTCGCAAAACAAAAAATTTCAATTTGATTGCGAAATATCAGTAAGGATTGCAAGGCACGCGCCATACGTTGCGGGGCACGCATTTCTGCACCGCGCATCAACGCTTCAGTACGGATTGCCTCGCCGTCAGAACCTTTTAGCCCAACACTTCCACCTAATCCCGCATAGGGATTAATAATTAAACCCAATTTAAACACAGCGGAAACCCAATACTTGCAGCCATTGCTTATCGGAATCGCTTACGGATTCCAAATGCACCTGGTAATTATGAAATTCACGGCGTTTCGGATAGTGTTTCCGCAAATGATCAAAACCTTCGCCAAAATTAATTTCACCTGCGAGCGCTTTACGCGCGGTATCGCGCAGGCGCGCGTCATCTGCAACTATGTCGTACACCTGCTTAATAAGCGATTGAGCAATGGCAAAAACCGATTGAGTTTCGTCATCCACACACAATTGATTATTTTCCAATGGCGGAACCAACGCAATGAGAGAAGCTTTAGGAGTTGTATCAAGATGCTTACACAAGGCTTTGTAGACAATCTCAGTACCATTGAGCTTGCCATCGTAGCTATAACCGGCAATATGCGGACTGCCCAATAGCACTTTGTCCAGCAGCTCCAACGAAATATCTGGCTCTGGCTCCCACACATCCAGCACTACCCGCAGATCCGTACGCGCACTCAATACCTCTAGCAACGCTTGGTTATCAATCACCGCGCCGCGTCCGGCATTAATTAATACCGCCCCCGGCTTTAGTTGATTCAGCTCGGTATGGCTGAGCAAATGAAAACTGGGATGCAATCCACCCATAACCAACGGGGTATGCATGCTAATGACATCACAGGACAACACGTCCTCCAGTGACGTTAAATCCGGATTTTGCGCAGCGGTAAGATTGGGATCGTAGCAACGAACATTCACCCCCTGAGCCTTCAAACGCTGATAGAGCAGCCCACCTACATTGCCGCAACCGATAATACCGAACTTCACCGGAAGCCAGTTAATATCCAAATGAGCCAAGGCCGCGTACACATACTCAACCACCGAGTTAGCATTACATCCTGGAGCACTGGACCAGCCAATGTTATTGGAATCCAGATAAGCCTGCTCAAGATGATCAACCCCGATAGTACAGGTTCCGACAAACTTAACCTTACTACCCGCAAGCAGAGCCTCATTCACCCGGGTGACTGAACGAACAATCAGGGCATCAGCATCACGAATGTCCGCCGGGGTCATATTGCGCCCCGGAAGGCGGGTAACCTCGCCAAGGCGACTGAAAAACTCATTCACTAGCGGGATGTTTTCATCCGCAACTATCTTCATAAAAGCTCGCTTATTGCCAGAAAAGGCGTGTATATGTTCTGTTTGCTGCAAAAGTAGACGCCAAATAAATCCACGGAATAAAAAAAACAACCATAGCAGTTGTGCTTTGGTGAATTAGCATATACTTTATATAGTGATGGTGACGTTAAAACCATCGTTTGGAACCCGTTGTCAGGGTTTACCCGCAGCGGGATCTACCTCAATTTAGGGGGTGGTATTATGAAGACCTCGCACACTGGCCACAACATGGATAATGTGGTTGATCTCTTCACCAGGAAGACTTATTCAGCTATTCATGATGAGCGCTTTATCCGCCTTGCTCCAGAATTGGACGGGCTAGAGATGCTCTACTCTAACGATACCAGCTCCGAAAAACTCTACAGCCTGAAAATCCTTTGCTGGGGCCTGCGTGCCAATGGCGAAGTGGTGGGTTTAGTTCCCTGGTTAAATGACATAGTCCCCTGCCCAGACCTGTGTGATCCACTGAATGGTCACTGGGAAGGCTATTATGATCCGGGTATTGATGAGCTGTTTTTTGAAGCTCCGATGCACAAAGTCATAGAGCTTGAAACAGCAGCGGAATACTACGAAGTACAGTGCGACAGTGGCGATGACGTTATCCAGGAGCTGCCGGATACCATAGGTACCCACGCTGTTCTGGCGGTACCCGATAGCAAGCGCTTGTCATTGGTAGAAGTAGTAAGTTGGTGCCTGCATTATGACGGCAGTGTGTACGCCATGATCAGCGACCCAGCCAAGGTAGTTAGTACTCCGGTACTACCCGGCGATGACTCCTTGTATGAAGCTCAAGCCAGCGAACAATTCCGCTACTTCTTCCAACACCAGATCGCCAACAAAATTAAAGCAGAAGACCCGGAAGCGCTTGCTGCCATCTCCTTGCTTGTCGATGGCATCCAGACTTAATTTGCAACACGACCCCAAAAAATAACGCCGCATCAGCGGCGTTATTTTTTTGTCAGACAACAAAGATCTGATTATTTATTTTTGCGAATGTAATACAGATACTGCGACTCGTTTTTCTTCTGCTCAACCAATTCATGCCCGAGAAACAAACAGAATTTTGGAATATCGCGCTGTGTTGACGGATCGGTTGCAATCACTTCAATAAGATTGCCAATCGCCACTTCTTTGACAGCCTTATGCAACATCATTACCGGTTCCGGGCAAAGCAAACCAGAGGTATCCAAAGTTTTATCAATTTGTTCATTCATAGTTTTAAATCGTCTATAAAAAATTCAGCAAATAGCTAAGCGGTAGCTATGATTAACACATGGGAAAATAAAATCAGGAGAAACTTTTCACTACCGAGGAACATTGTTCGATGTCTCGGAAAACGATAAACGATTATATGCCTTCTGATTTTTTTAGTCGCCAGTCACTGGAGCTAACCTTCCGCTTATTACGCACCAACCACCCGCTATTGGCACACGCCGTAAAGCAAACGTTAGATTTCACCACAGCCGTTTCTTACGAAGATTTGCAGTCTGCATACACCGGCGAAATGCTGCGCAATAACGAAGTGCTAGAGGCATTAAAAGCACACACTATTGGCAAGATTGTTTCCGTACTCACGGACATAGGTGAGGAAGCATTGCGCAAACATGACCTCCCTCCAAGCCACATGACCCTGTTGCGTTCACTCATTGAGGACTGGGTACAACTCACTGAGTGGGTATTGCAACACACTGCAACGGATATGCAAGATAAAACGGCCTATCAGTAGACTTGCAAATACTAAACAATCGCTCCATTAAAAAACTCGCAAGTGCCCGGTTACTTCTTCGCGATCGTGATACAACTGCTTAAATTGAATATCCACGCGAAACCCCGCCTTTTCGAGTTCAGAAACTATTCGCTCTTCACATTTTTTTACTTCCATATAGCGTTGCTTCATCGGCAGTTTTAAATTAAACACCGCTTCACGACAATATTTTTTAGTGAACCACTTAATAATCATACTGGTAACGCGCGCGGGCTTATCAACAATATCGCACACCAACCAATCTACCGGTCTTTTGGGTTCATACAAAAACCCATCACTTAGCATGTGCGTTACCTGCCCGGTTTCCATTAGATGTTTGTCCATTGGGCCATTATCAACTGCCTCAACAAACATACCACGCTGTACCAACTGCCAAGTCCAACCACCTGGAGCAGCACCAAGATCCACAGCACGCATACCAGAGCCCAAACGCTCGTCCCAATCTTCCGCCGCAATAAAGTGATGCCACGCCTCTTCCAGTTTTAAGGTTGCACGACTGGGCGCCTCTTTGGGCAAACGCAAGCGGGTAATACCCATCGGCCAAGGCGATGAATTATTTACCGGACTTACACCAAGATAAGCTTGAGTTCCGGAAATAAACACCAGATGCATGCGCATGTTGCTTTTCGCAGAGAACAAGGATGCCGCACGCATTGCTTTTTCAAACGGTGCGGTGAATTTTTTGCACAAGCCTGAAAGTTCTTTGCCCTCATTGGTATCGACAGTCTCGATCACTAACTCGCGCACCTCACCAAATTCCTGCGCCCCGGCAAGCAATGGCGTTACACGATCCGCTACTGGCAAATCACTGATCATTTCAGCACAAGCAAACCACTGGCGAGCAAAAATAAATTTCCGAAAACGCAGCATTTTAATAAGCTGACTGGCTCCATCGGGCTCATGAGTGACGAATAAAATATAGGCACTACTCTCTTTGGTCTTACTGTAGCCGTAAATACCCAATTCACCCGCAAGATCAGTGATTTCTGCGGCACACTCTTTTTCAAACCCGGGACGACAATGTAAAAATAAATGATTCACAATTTTCTCTTTATTGATTGGAACGACCACTCATGCAAGCCACTATTCTTGCCCGAGTAACTCCGCATCGCGACGCGGCAAAATGCTGACCGATTCAGTGGCAGTATCAAATACCACCACGACTTCACGTCGTTTAAGCAACTGCCTGATTTGTTCAACTTTTACACTGAGCGGTATTTCTTCCTCACCGTAATCGGTGCCCTCGCGGGTAATGAATTCCTCAATCAATCCTTGCAATGCGTCGCTCGATAATTGCTCATAGGGAATAATCATCTAAAGCTACCAATTTTCATTGCATTCAACTCTGATTTAACCCCGATTCGATTTCTGACTTGTTCAGGTAACACAAGCGGAGTAATCTTGGTTTAAACCTACCGATTCTGTATCAACAATTTAACAATAAGGATGCAACGTGAACACGCAACTCGTATTAACTGTCCTTTGTGATGACCGTCCCGGCGTAGTAGAACAACTAGCGCAAACCATCAGCCAACACCAGGGGAATTGGCTGGAAAGCCGCATGGCGCAATTAGCGGGCAAATTTGCCGGCATTCTGCAAGTTGCTGTCGCCAAAGAGCATCAGGATCAGCTGCGCGCCGCTTTGAATGAGCTGGGTAGCAAAGGCTTCAAAATTGTTGTCGATAATGCGATTACCACCTCCAAGCCAGACAGCCGCGAATTCAGCTTTAGCGTTGTCGGTAATGATCGCCCGGGCATTGTACGCGAAATCGCCCAGGCGTTCGCTGCGCGCCATATTAACATGGGTGAATTGGAAACGGCCTGCTCAAGCATGCCTTGGTCCGGCGAGCCGCTATTCGAAGCGACCGGGGTGATTGAAGTCCCAAAAACTGTGGATATGAATGAACTTTATGACTATCTTGACAAAATTGCCGACGAACTAGCGGTTGATATTCGACTGGAATCCTCAACCGAGCGCAATAGCTAACCCCCTGCTTCAACATTCCCTTGCGTCAACTACTAAGGGCCACAATCGTGGCCCTTAATATTTACAATTTACAGCGTATCGATAATCCATACCCACGAGATACGCAGCGATAAAGCCATTCGCTAAAAGCTGGATAGCTACAAGGTATGTGGCTGTAAAATAGATAAATAAAGGCCGCTAGTGCTTGCGGCGCTCCAATTCAGCATCAAACTTTTCTAACTCAATATTGATCGCTTTGGTTGAGATATTCACTTCATAAAAAGAAAACAATAAAGAGACCACCAGCAGAATTAAACTCACAGCAAATAGGTACATCCCCGCCACCTGAAAAGCTAATAGCAGCGAAAACATCGACAGCGTACAGAACACAAATGACAAAACACCGAACGCCTGCATAAACCGAATTACCGTCATACGTATGCGCAGGTTTTCGATTTGACGAATTACCAAATCACGGCTGGGCGCATTTTCCAAATTACTTAGCTGACGAATCACGTTGGCGAGTGTTACAAAGCGATTGGTGTACGCAAGCATCAACAACGAAATTGCAGGGAACAATAAACTAGGCGTGGTAATGGTCATTTCCATAAATACATCATCCGGTATATGACTACTGAAATAGTTCGCGCCAATAGATTACGCGGTCGTGTCCGCGGTAGCTGCCAAACTGATAGTTGGCGCGCAGATTACAATCAGGACTACGACTTGGGTTTGTATTCGGAAGCGCGCAATTTACATCTGAAGGCACTCCACTTTGGCCATCCCAATCAAACCGCAACCAGGGATATGCAGCCAAATTAACATTAACCGAAAATGAGCCGGTCGCATTACTGGTTGGAG
>JACCED010113658.1_pt1 | contig 35227 bp, 36 predicted proteins | sample 7455021 | NCBI WGS metagenome assembly JACCED01 (sample SAMN15323456, study PRJNA562643) | freshwater metagenome | isolation source: river surface water | place: USA:Blue River Watershed | collected 2017-08-19
GGAACAATACGCTGATGTGTTGCGCGGGACAGCATGGGGTGATGCAAAAATAAAAGACTTGCTAATGATGACAAGTGGCGCACCGATAGACAGCCTAAATAAGCTAGAGGGCGATTACATTTATCAGTCGAGAGGCTTAATTCATGCCGTTTCTCGAAATATCTATTCTTTGAAACAAGCTTTCAAATTTGTATCGAGTGGTACCCAGCGTGCAGCACCGGGTGAGAGATTTGCCTACAGCAATCTAGATACGGAGGCTGTCGCTGCTGTTGTTCCTGGAGCAACTAATCAGCCATTTCAAGAGTATTTTCAAAAGCGAATATGGAACTCAATTAATCCAGAGCACCAAGCAGTTTGGCTACTTGATAAAGATAAGCAGGCAATTGCATCAGCTTATTTTTTCGCAAGTATGCGGGATTACGCGAAAATTGCTCAGCACATTGTCGATATCTATAAAGGACGAGCAGGTAATGATTGCTTAAGAAACTATTTGAAGGAAGCGACGACGCCTCGGAAAAATGATGGAGGACGAATTTGGTACGGCTATCAATTCTGGATCTATGGGGCCAAGGGGGATACTTTTGCGATGTGGGGGCATCAAGGCCAAGAGATTTTGATAAACCCCGAGAAAGAAAAAATTCTGGTTCTCACCGCTTATCATTCAAGTATTCGCAATAAGTACCGTGACCCAAAAAACTTGGTCCCATGGCTGAGAACGGACTGAACGATATTGACTAATGCCGTCCAGAGCGTCATTTTCTTATCCCTGGTGGAAAGTCGCTTCCACTTGATAGAGTTCTGCATTTTTGGCTCGGTTCGATTCCGCCCCGAGCCACCAAGACATACTAAGACCACCCTCGGGTGGTTTTTTCATTTGGGTCAACATTAATTCTCCCAATGTGCTCTTCGAAAACAATAACTGCTAATCCTTCAGCGATGACACCCTTGCTGGCTTTAAAACTAGTTCTGGTTGCGGGATTGTGGGGCGGAACTTTTATTGCGGGAAGGGTTTTGACTCAGTCCTTGCCATTAATGACGGCGGCTTTTTGTAGATTCTTTGTCGCCTCAATATTGCTGGTAATTGTCGCAGTAAAGATGGAGGGAAAGTTACCACTCTTAAATCGCGACCAAATATTACTCACTGCCGTTTTAGGCTTCACAGGCATTTTTCTCTACAACATCTGTTTTTTTGGCGCATTAGCGAAAATGGCTGCAGGGCGTACCTCTTTATTTGTAAGCCTTACCCCAATTGTCACGGCTATTTTGGCCGGCTTTATTTTTAGCGAGAGGCTCGGCTTGCGTCGCTGGATTGGCATAGTGGTAGCGCTTCTTGGTGCTATGGTCGTGATTACACGCGGCGATTTAGTAGGAGGCATTACTGATATCAGTCAATCACTGGGTCATGGCGAGTTAATGATGTTTGGCGCCGTTTTTAGTTGGGCCGCTTACACATTGATTTCACGTAAGGTCTTAGAGACGCTTTCTCCTATTGTCGCCACTACTTACGGCACCTTGTGGGGCTTTCTGTTTTTAAGTATTGGTGCTGTCGAAGAGTTCAAAGATATTAGTTGGATGCTTCTGGATTGGCATGTCTGGATCTCAGTGTTCTTCTTGGGCGCTTTCGGAACCGTTCTCGCGTTTATTTGGTATCACCAGGGCATTCAAACAGTAGGGCCATCACGCACAGCAATTTTTACCAACTTGGTTCCAGCGTTCGGTGTTCTGTTTTCGGCAGTATTGCTTGACGAACCCATATTAATTTCAATGGTGGTTGGTGGTCTGATCGCCGTCTTAGGAGTTTCTCTGGTTAACAAGAAATAGAATCTGACGATCCATGTGCTCGCTGAGTTTTTATTTAAGCGACACTTCTGAGAGTCTTGCAAATCCCGGAAATCAAGGGTAGCTGGCCTTGATTACGCGCATGAGATCTACGGTGAATCGATTTGCTGCATCAGGACTAGCACCTATCCAGCCATAGCGCCTCGCGGCAGAGGGCCCGGAGCCATAAGTTCGCATGCCCCGATCGATTGGCCCGAAGAGGATTCCGTGGGCTGCGTCCTCATAAAACCAAAACTCAATAGGTTGGCCTGCTGCCTTTAACTGATCACCCCATTCCTGCGGTGAAAGTCCACGCAAAGAGGGGTTTACATTGAGGCTACAACGCTGCGTGGTACCCGGTGCGGCTCCCTCAGCGGATTGGTTGACCACACAGGGATCGGTCCGCAAATGCATCCAGTCATCCTCTGTCCGACCGCCGTAGTTATCTAGCCTGCCGAAAATCATCTTCAGTGGCACTCGGATTTGATCGGGCATGCCAATGCCTGCTGACGGCGCCCCTTCTGCAAAAACTGCCCGAACATGCGCGGGATCAACTACGGCAGCCATATTCAGCGCTACAGCACCGCCGTTGGATAAGCCGTGAATAAATAAGCGAGAACCGTCGATGCGCGGGTGTTGCTTCACCCAGTGGTAAGCCCCGAGCGCCGCCTTGAAGATCATTCGCTGGCGCGACTCGTTTGTTGCGCCAGTCAAGAAAAGTGAGGTACCCCGATATCGAAACCCATTCATCTCGTAGGCATCAAATAGCAACGTAGCAACGCCTCGAGCATTCATCCGTCGAGCCAATTCTTGCTCTGCAGCGCCCGGGCCATTGCCGCCATGAGCAATGATCATTAGCGGGGGCTTATCCCCAAGTTTATCGGCAAAAAAAGTCGGCAGCGATAACTGTACCGATCGATGACAGGGATCAAATTCCGCTAACGGCCCTGCAACACGATGAAAGCCGGGTCGGATTTCAACAAGTTGCGCTACCTCGGGGCCCGAAGGTCTGCAGTCCGTCTGGGCTACGCCAGTGCCGCTAATGAGAACGGCCAACAAGAAACCACTTACTTTTGCTTTATCAACGCGCATTTGGAGGCGATTTTTAGCGTAATCAACCTCATAGGGTATCAGGCTGGCTTAAATCAAGCGATGACAACGGCCAGCGACGCGAGTATTTACAGAATTAAGAGCCGTTTAAACAGGCGCTCGGCAAACTGCTCAATGAGACCTTCGGGCTCATCGGGCAGCGCAGTATCAAAACCAGAAGGTGGGGGCATCCACCAAAGGGCAGCATTACTGCTCTCAGATAGCGTTTTTCGGGCGATTGCAGTCGCAAATTGCGGGGCAAGCGGTGTTGCGAGACTATCGGGGATACCTTCTATATATTTTTTGCAATGCGCTAACGCCGCGTCGAATAAGTAGCCATCTGAGGTACAGATCGCGTGTCCGTTCCATTGCCCTTGCGGGGGCGGATTAATAAATCCGAAAAGAAAAATCTGATTGGGAATTGCCAACGATAGCTGACAGGGAACGATGCTTGCTTCGTGGCCAAATTTCCGCAACACACTGTACGAAATTCTCGATGTGAGGGCGCAATACGTTTTGTATTGAGGTGGAATCACCTCATAGAAAATCTTTGTTAGCCGGGTGAGCACCCTGCGGCCCGTACTGTTCGGCATTTCAAGCTTTTATATATTTAGCTAACTACTATAGTAATAATACAATCGCTTCAAGTCAAAATCAACACAAGTGAACTTGGGCTTTCTGGCTTGTATGAAGGTCATTTTACGGGATCGCCGCCGTAAAAAGCTCAACACAACATGACGGAGAAGTCCCAGCGGATGTTGAATCTTTTGCTACTGTCGAACTCGCGAACGGCCCAAGGGGGCTACCTTGGTCACGCTCTAGAGGCCATCACCGAAATGGTTGTCGGCAGAGACCGCATTGTGTTTTTCCCTTTTGCGGGCGTAACTACCCACTGGCGCGACTACACAGAACTGGTCAAAGCAGCCTTCCAGCCGCTAGGGTTGCCAGTAATTGGCGCGGATGATCTCGAGCCGGTGGCCACCTCTTTGCACGACTCCGATGTAATTTTCATTGGTGGGGGAAACACCTTCCGACTGCTCGCCGAATGCCGCCGAAGAGAATGGTTGGACTTGATTCGTACTGCTGTTCAGCGGGGAACGCCCTATATTGGATCCAGCGCAGGATCAGTGATTGCGTGCCCAAGCATTCATACCACCAACGACATGCCCATCGTCGACCCGAAAGGACTTGGCGCGCTTGGCTTTGTTCCTTTCCAGCTGAACTGTCATTTCACCGACTTTACGCCGCCTGGCCACCAAGGAGAGACGCGGCGCCAACGAATTTCTGAGTTCCTAACGCTTCATCCTGATATGACTGTCATCGGACTGCCAGAGGGAGACTGGATCCGCACCCAAAACGAGGACTTTGTCCTGCACGGCACCCATCCCGCATGGCGGTTTCAGCTCGGACGAGATGCGGTCCAAATCTTAGTCGGTGATGCAATTCGGTGAGAAGTGCGTCATTGGATTCGCCTGTTGACGTGCTGCATCGCCGAGGCCTAGACTCCGGGACTATTACGCATTCTGATTCGTTACTCGATAAATTTGAGGCGAGCTGATAGTCTTCATGGAAAGGCAAGCGATGAAAAATTTTTTGGCTTTACTCCTCGGCATTGTTGTTGCATCCCCCGTTTTTGCCCAGGTTTCGCTCTTCCAGAGGGACCCTGAGATTGGGCGTGTCTATCTCGGACTCGGTTCGGGAGTTACGGATTTTAATAACCCCAAATTCTCATCGGTGAGCTGGTCACGGTTTGACAGCCGAGGAACTCCCTACAAGATTCTTGGGGGTTATCAATTCAATCGTTTTTATGCGGTAGAAATCGCCTACAGCCAACTTGGGAAAACGGATTCAGCCGGGATATTTACCGCCAATGACGGCGAGGCTTTTAACTACACATCATCGCGGCACAAGAGTTCGGCAACGGCAGCATCGTTTCGATACTCACCTCTGCCAGGTGGTGCTATTTCGCCCTTTGTGAAATTGGGGGTGTCTCGAGTCACCAACGAGCATAGCCTTTCGGGATTCAGACTTGCGGGCGCGTTTTCTCAATCTTCAAAACAAACTGAAACTAGACCGTATTACGCAATTGGCGCACTGATACAAGTATCAGAGGATCTAAGCCTGTCGCTAGAGGTCGAAGACTTTGGCAAAGTTGGCAGTAACGCTATCAATGCCGTTCCCGCCTTGATTCATCCCAGAACGGTCAGCGCGAGCATCATCCGTCGGTTTTGATCTTGCTGCCAGTCGCAAAATGAATAACGATTTAGCCTTCGGATGAAGCGAAGGGATTCGGCTGGCGCTTTTCCCGATAGTAGTAAAGTAGTGCCAAGGCACGGTAAATACCATGCACAAACTTACTGTAGGGCAGCAGCAAAAATAAAGCCATCACACTGGCAAGGTGCACAACGAGGCTGATCGGCATCAGACTCGTTTCACGGACCGCCAGCAGCACCAGGCCAGTCACCGCTACCGCAAACAGCAACGTGACAAATCCGAGATCCATGGCTTTCTGATCCCGGACTATCAGGTTGGGGTCACGTCGATAACGGTCTCGATAAATTCCAAGGCATCCGACTGTCATGGCCAGTCCGCCAACGGTGCCCAAGACCACGGGCAGACTCAACAGAGGATAAGGTGCTCGCCATCCCAGTAGGTAGTGGTAGACCGTGGCCACTGATGTCGAGGCGAAACACAGCAAAAAACCATAAAACACGAGGTGATGGAGCCAACGCCGCTTACTGGAGGGCCGATCAGACCCACTGGGGCAGCCTTCCCCGCCCCCGTGCAAGTAGCGCAGCGTCGACACCGCAGTGATCGTCTTCACACCATCGCTTGCCTTGAGCGCTATCGGTGAGCCAGCAGCCCGAATTCGCAACCAGAATCGCACGCAGCTGACCGATATCGATAGCAATGCGACAACGAACACGCTGCCGAACAGGGCCACCATAACCTCGTGGGGGACCACCGTATAAAAACCGAGCTCGCCGCCTGCCTGAAAAAGGCGGCTCGAATCTTTAAGCGTCATGACCGCGGCGATTAAAGAAATAACGAAGCCAACTAATGCGGCAATAACGATTGCCATCCCTTGCTGGGAATACAGCTGGCCCATCGTCCTTGGTGTGGCATGCTCGACGTAGGTTTCCTGTCGCACCTCGGCCATTGCTCGAGGTACATTGATTTTAAATTCATGAGGTGGCGCATACTGACAGGCATGAAAGCAGGCGCCGCAGTTATGGCAAAGATTAGCGAGATAGTGCAGATCAGCAGCTGAAAAAGCGAGCCTGCGCTCCATCGCAGGAAAAACCGCACAAAAACCCTCGCAGTAACGGCAGGAATTACAGATGCCCATCACGCGGGCTGCCTCTTGGACTGCCAAAGTAGCGTCTACGGATTTGTTCGTCGTCATGGTGTTCACGCTGTGGTGCCTGCTGCACGGGCAGCGCTTCTTCCTGCGATCCGACCAAAGACTGTCCCAATTGTCATGCCCACGCCCGCAACATAGCCCTTACCCAACACATTACCCGCGCAGATTTCCCCTGCAGCAAACAGATTCTCAGAATGATCAGTACTGCTCGCACCCCGCATGAGAACGCGCATGTCGTGATCTACTTTTAGACCCAGGTACGTGAAAGTAATACCTGGCCGCAGTGGGTAGCCGGTAAACGGTGGATCATTGATGGGCAGCGCCCAATGGGTTTTTGCCGGGTGAATGCCTTCGGTCTGGCAATCGTCCAGCACCGCGTGATCAAAGTGTCCTGGTCGCACCGCTTTGTTAAACCGCTCAATCGTCGAGACGAGGCGCTCTGAGGGCAGGCCCAGCTTAACTGCCAACTCTGGAATGGAATGGGCTGTTTCACCCGGAAAGACCGGGGGCATGAACCGGCCACGGGCCTTGTGATCAATGATCGAAAATGCGATTTGATCAGGCTGCTGTGCCACCAGTCTTCCCCAGATGGCATAGCGCTTTGGCCAGAAATCCTCTCCCTCGTCGTAAAACCGCTCCGCATTTTTATTCACGACAATTCCCAAAGAAACGCAATCGATTCGGGTCACGATTCCACCATCGTAAAGCGGCGCCCGCGCATCAACGGCAACGGCGTGTCCCTGCGTAGGGTCTCCAACCGTTGCGGCTCCTTTTGCAATCAAATCACGCAGAACAGCACCAGTATTAAATCTTGTGCCACGGATTAGAAAATTATCCGCAGCCGGCCCCCAGGCCTCGCGCAGCCAGTCCCGATTCGATTCAAAGCCGCCACAGGCAACTATGGCCGTTTTGGCAGTGACGGTCTCTTTGCGGCCATCCGGCAGACGAATCTGCGCTGACTTAAATCGGCCATTGTCAATATCCAGAGACTCGACAAAGGCTTCGTAGTCGATCTGAATTCCGCGTGATTCCGCTGAGCGATAGTAGGCATTGATAAGCGCTTTACCGCCTCCCAAAAAAAAGGCGTTGGTGCGAGACAGATGCAGGGTGCCCCCGAGCGAGGGTTGGAAACGGACCCCATGATGTTTCATCCACGCGCGGCATGTAGACGATTCGCGGATAACGAGTCGCGCCAGATCATGCGACATCTGGCCGCCGGTGACTTTGAGAAGATCTTCGAAAAACTCATCCTCGGGATACGTTCCGGTGAGGACATCTTCCGGCTGGTCGTGCATGCAGCGGATATTGCGGGTATGGGTGCTGTTTCCGCCGCGCCATACTTTCGGCGCGAACTCCAGAATCCGAACTGAGCATCCTTGTTCTCTAGCGGTTAATGCCGCGCACAACGCGGCGTTGCCGCCGCCAATCACAAGCACATCAACTGCATCCACGTCGCTAATCGATCTTCAGGCCAGATTGTTTCACCACATTGGCCCATCGGGCCTGCTCCTCGGCAATGAACTTGGTGTAGTCCTCGGGACTGCCCGCCGTGAATACCGCGTTGTCTGCCGTAAATTTTTCGCCAACCGTTTTTGATCTCAGAGCGTGATTAGCGGCGGCATTGAGCCGCTCAATGATCGGGCGCGGTGTTCCGGATGGCACCGATAGGCCGTACCACTGTGATGTCTCAAAGCCGGGGTAGCCCTGCTCGGCGACTGTGGGCACATCTGGCAGAGCTGGAATCCGGCGGGGCATGCCAACGGCAATTGCGCGAACCCGGCCATCGCGAATGTAGGGAAGCAAAGCGGGTGCGCCCGCCGATGCGGCCTGGGTCAACCCAGCCACCAGATCCACAAGCTGCGGGCCGGTGCCACGGTACGGGATGTGAGTCAGCCGCATGCCGGTGGCGAATTGCAGATATTCAAAGGCCAGGTGGCCGGCGCTGGCGTTGCCCGCGGAGCCGTAATTAATGAATCCCGGCTTGGCTTTGGCAAGCGCGACAAACTCTTTCAGGTTGCGCGCAGGCAGGTCCGGATGCACTACAAATAAATTCGGGACCTTCGAGAGCAAGGCCACCGAGGTGAAATCTTTGTTGACATCGTAGGGCTGCTTGGCCATGGCGAAGGGGTTGACCGCGAAGGTCCCCACGTGACTGATGACCAAGGTATGGCCATCGGCTGGAGATTTCAAGACATCATTCATGGCAATGACGCCGGCGCCCCCTGGCTTGTTCTCAACAAAGACGTTCTGCTTGAGAAAGTTGCCCATCTCAATGGCCACTGATCGGGCCACAATTTCCGATGTGCCGCCTGGAGCAAAAGGCACAACGATACGAATCGGACGTGAAGGAAACGTCTGGGCATGCGATCGGATTGGGGCGTTCAGCGCGGCTAAGCCGCCTGCCAGTGAGAGCGAGACGGTGAGTCTGCGGCGCGTTGAATTCGTCATGAACGTTGTCTCCTGTAAATTAATTTTTTTGATTCACTAGAACTGATAACGACGAAGCCCGCCATCGACTGGAATGACGGTGCCGGTAATATACTGCGCTAGGGGCGAAACCAAGAAACAAATCAGCGCTGCAATATCCTCGGGCTCTCCATAGCGACCCATCGGGATTTCATGCTCGGACTGCCAGGCACGATATTCGGGCGTGTAGTTGCGCAGAATCTGATCGCTCATGATCCGGCCCGGTGGAATGCAATTCACAGTGATGCCCTTTTTGCCAACTTCTCGTGAAAGCCCCTTGGCCCATGAGTGAACCGCCGCTTTCGCACAAAAGGCGCCGTTGATGCCGTCGGGCTCGGACTTACCAGTGATGTTGATGATTCGACCCCAGCCACCTTCCATCATGGGATTCAAGAGTTTGTGGGTCAGCTGACGATGACGGGTGAAATTCAGAGTGAGCGCTTCATTCCACTGCTCTTCACTGGAATCGAGCTTAAACGGCCGTGAGCCGCCAGCGTTGTTGATCAAAATCTCGATCCTGCCAAAAGCGCCCAAAACCTGCTCGGCGATTGCTGCCGGAGCTTGGTCCTCCATCATGTCTTGAACAATAAGCGTGGGGGCCTCGCCCCCGGCATCGCGAATAATTTGTGAGACTTCTTGCAGCTTATCGTGACGACGGCCGGCGATCGCCAGTCGGACCCCCTCCCTGCCGAGTGCGATCGCGGTGGCCCGGCCAATCCCTGCGCTGGCACCGGTCACGAGTCCTGTCTTTCCCTTGATTTGAAGTTCCATCGTTTGCGCCTCCTCGCGCCTGCTTAGCGTTGTTTGCGGCCATGATGGCGGGGCCAATAGCATTTGTAAAATGCATTATTTAAATTAATTGATGCAAAATACAAATTAATGAAATCCGCTGACTTTTCCGCAATCGATCTAAATGAGCTCGCCGCCTTTCGGGCCGCAGTTCGATTTCCGACTTTCACGCAGGCGGCCCAGCATATTCATCTATCTCAGCCGGCCTTCAGCCGACGCATTGAAAAGCTCGAGCAGGGCTTGGGCGTTCAGCTATTTCAACGGTCGACACGCCGCATCACCTTAACGCCCGTTGGCAAGGAATTTGAGCGCCGACTCGAAGAGGTCTTCTCGGCACTCGAAGCGACAGTGCTTCATGTGCGGGGCGCCGCAGCAGCTGTTCAGAACACGATCGCTATCGCCTGCGTGCCGTCTGTCGTGAACTATTTTTTAACCAAAATTATTCTGGCATTTCATAAAAAACACCCAAATGTCCGGATAAGAATCCTTGATGACAACGCGGAAGGTGTCCTGCGACTTGTTGCCGAAGGCGCTGCCGATTTTGGCTTGAACTTCATCGGCGTTCAGCAGCCTGATCTCGAATTTGCGCCCCTACTGGAAGAGGAGTTCGTGGTGGCCTGCCGGCGTGATCACCCGCTGGCCAGGAGACAGAAAATTCGATGGTCGGAGCTGTCAGGCTATTCTTATATTTCCATCGGCAAGAACTCTGGCAATCGTCTGATCCTAGATCAGGCCATTGCGGGCAGCCGGCAACTGCCCGAGAGCATGTTTGAAACACAACATGTCACCACGATGCTCGGACTCGTCGAGGCGGGAATTGGGATTGCAGTCGTGCCCTCGATCGCGGCGCCGAGAAAACACCACCCTCTGGTGATGAGTGTTGCACTTCATGATCCGGTGATTCGCAGAAAAATCGGTCTGATCAAGAAAAAAGGGCGGATCCTTCATCCGGCCGCCCAGCGCTTTTATGACCTTTGCCTTTAAGTTGATCCCAACGGACTCAACGCCTATGATGCGCAGGTGATTCGCCATCCGTAGCGCATCAGACCCTGTTTGATTAAAAAAATATTTTCGAGGAGACCGCGAGTGATCATTTCAAAAAGAGATTTCATCAAATTCAGTGCTGCAGCGTCGGCAACTGCCTCGCTGCCTGCCTGGGCGCAGGCTAAGCCCCTATTTGAAAGCATCAATATGTTTGTGCCGGCTGCTCCAGGCGGCGGCTGGGACAGCACGGCGCGAGCCATCGAGCGGGCCACAAAGGCCGGGGGCTTGGTGGGTAATATGCAGTTTGAAAATGTGGGCGGCGCAGGCGGCATGGTAGGCCTGCCTCGATTCGTCAACCAACGCAAAGGCCAAGGCAACAGTCTGATGATCGGCGGCTCGGTAATGGTTGGGGCCGCCATCGCCAATAAAAGCCCCATCACGATGCGCGATGTCACACCGATTGCGCGGCTGACCGAAGAAGCTGGCGTGATCGTTGTGCCGTCCTCTGGAAAAATCAAAACCTGGAATGAATTGATTGCTGCGCTAAAGGCAAATCCAAAAGCAGTCTCGGTTGCAGGGGGCAGCGCCGGCGGCACCGACCACCTCATACTCGGCTTGATGATTAAAGCGCTTGGCCGTAACCCCAAAGAGGGTGCGTATGTCGCGTTTGCAGGCGGCGGGCCCGCCAATGCGGCCATTATTGGCGGCCAAGTCACTGCGGGAATCTCGGGCTATTCGGAGTTTGAAGAACAAATCAAGGCTGGCCGCATGATTCCTCTGGCGACTTCAGGCCGAACACGAATTCCTGGGGTGAATGTGCCCACCATGACAGAGCTGGGGCTCAATGTGGTACTCGCCAACTGGCGGGGTGTCTTTGCGCCACCAGGAATTAACGAATCCCAACGCAATGCGCTCATCGATCTGATGACCCGCACTGTGGCCACGAGCGCATGGAAAAATGAGCTGGTGACTCGAAAATGGTCTGATGCTTTTTTAACCGAGCAGCCTTTCCTGCGTGAGGTGAATTGGGATATTGAGCGCACGACCGCAGTGATGAAGGATCTCGGCCTCGCATGACGCCAATCCGGGTCAGTCTGCTGCTGGGATTGATATGCCTGGTGGCGGGCTGGCAGGTTATACAGATTCCTCAGTCCGCAATTGAAATGGCGGTCGGGCCTTCCTTGATGCCGGCCCTGATTGTGGCCGGCCTATCGCTGGTGAGCCTGCTTTACGGCGTGAGCGCCTATCGTGGACAGCAGACCGATGACGCCGCCGATCCGGAGCAGGCCGCTCTGTCTGGCAGCACGACACGGTTTTTGTTTTTACTGGGTGCAGGCGCGGTTTTTATTGGGCTGGTTAGCCCGCTAGGATTCATTCCCAGCGCGACGCTCTGCGGGGTTTGTATTGGCCGCGCCTTTGATGCACCGATCAATTTGAAGTCTTTTTTGATTTGTGGAGCCATTGTTATTTTCTTTTGGTTTCTTTTTTCAAAAATTCTCGGCATTGGTCTCGGCCCGGCGATCACGCTGATCTAAGCCCACCATGGAAGCTTTTGAAGCGCTGCTTGCCGGATTTGCATCGGCCCTTACACCCACCACTCTAATGTGGGGCTTTATTGGATGTTTCGTGGGCACCATGGTGGGTGTCCTGCCGGGCCTTGGACCCGCCTTGACCATTGCGCTGCTGCTGCCGCTGACCTATCACGTGCCAGCCACCAGCATGTTTGTAATGTTTGCAGGAATTTATTATGGCGCCGCTTATGGCGGATCCACGACTTCGATTCTGCTGAATACGCCAGGTGAGACATCCTCGGTCGTGACGGCGCTTGAAGGCAACAAAATGGCGCGGCGTGGGCGGGCGGGTCAGGCCCTTGCCACCGCAGCCATCGGTAGCTTTGTCGCTGGCACCATTGCCATCCTGGCCCTAACGTTTATCGCCCCCTGGGTGGTCGAGGTGGCGCTTGCTTTTGGTCCTGCTGAGTATTTCAGCCTGATGGTGCTTTCATTAGTGGCCGTCTCCTCAGTGCTCGGTAACTCTCTACTTCGGGGCTTAGTCTCCCTCGGACTCGGGCTCTTGATTGGCATGGTCGGTATTGATCTTCAGACCGGGCAAATGCGATTTACGTTCGGCCAGCCCCAGCTGTTGGATGGCATTGAAATTACGGTGGCGGCGGTCGGGCTTTTTGCGGTGGGCGAGGCGCTTTATCTCGCCTGGCAAGGCCGCAGCAGTCGACCAGGAAGTCTCGCGAAGCTCTCGGGCAGTTTGTGGATGAATGCACAGGACTGGGCGCGGTCGTGGAAAGCCTGGATTCGTGGGGCACTTTTTGGTTTTCCGATCGGTGCCATGCCTGCCGGAGGGGCTGAAGTCCCTACACTGCTGTCGTACTACACAGAGAAAAAACTCTCCAAGCATCCTGAGGAGTTTGGCCACGGTGCAATTGAGGGCGTGGCAGGCCCAGAGGCGGCCAACAACGCCTCAGCTGCGGGAGTGCTGATGCCGTTGCTTACATTGGGAATTCCGACATCCGCGACCGCCGCAGTGATGCTGTCAGCCTTTGAAAGCTACGGAATTCAAACCGGTCCCCAGCTGTTCTCCACCAACGGCGGCCTTGTGTGGACCCTGATTGCAAGTCTGTATATCGGCAATCTCATTTTGCTAGTGCTCAATCTGCCGCTGGTGGGGCTCTGGGTGAAATTACTCAGGATTCCTCCCCCCTGGCTTTACGCCGGAATCATTGTTGTGTCGATCATTGGTGTCTATGGCGCCGGGCAGTCATTGTTTAATGTCGGGCTTTTATTTATTTTTGGTCTTGCTGGCTACATCATGCGTCGGTTTGACTTTCCTGCTGCACCGGTTTTGGTTGGCCTCATCTTGTCGCCGCTTGCAGAGCAATCCATGCGGCAGGCGCTCACTATCAGTCAAGGCCAGTGGAGCACTTTTGTCGTGCGGCCAATCTCGGCCACTTTGCTGGCCATCGCAGTGATGCTTTTGCTTGCGCAACCTCTGTACCAGGGCTGGAAAAACCGGCAGGCCCCAACAGGACCCGAGGATGGCAGCCCAACGGCCTGAGGTCTTGATCAGCGAAGTTGCGCCTCGGGATGGGCTGCAGTCGATTCAGTCGATCATGCCGACGGCCCATAAATGCCAGTGGATCGATGCTCTTGTGCGGGCGGGTCTGCGGGAAATCGAAGTGGGATCCTTTGTTTCGGAAAAACTTTTGCCGCAGATGGCTGATACCGGGGCTGTGGTGACCCACAGTCGGCAGCATTCGGGACTTTGCGTGCTGGCACTTGCGCCTAATCTCAAAGGCGCCCAATCCGCACTGGCTGCAGGCGTCCATAAGATCACAGTGCCCATTTCAGCAAGCGAGGCCCATTCGCTGGCCAACGTCCGCAAAACGATTGCAGAAATGCTGAACGAACTGGACCAGATTATTCAAACGGTTCAGCAACACAATGCCACATCCGGCAAGCCACCGGTTGTCGTTGAAGTCGGTATTTCAACTGCATTTGGATGCACGCTTGCGGGTCGGGTGTCGGATACCGCTGTACTGACACTGGCCAACAAGTGCGCGGCGATCGGGGCGCAGGAGGTGGGCCTATCGGACACTACGGGAATGGCCAATCCAGCACAGATCAAACGGCTATTCACCCAGCTACATCACGACCTCGGCGATCGGGCTGGGGCTGCCCATCTTCACAACACACGCGGCCTGGGCCTGGCGAATGCGCTCGCCGCCTATGAGGCGGGGGTTCGAACATTTGACAGCTCGCAAGGCGGCATCGGGGGCTGCCCCTACGCACCCGGCGCCTCGGGCAACATCGTGACAGAAGACCTGATCTTTATGTTTGAGGCCATGGGAGTCTCTACTGGCGTTCGTTTCGAACAGCTTTTAAAAGCCCGAGCACTTCTGGAGGAATTTCTACCCGATGAGCCGCTTTATGGAATGACACCCGCAGCAGGATTGCCGAAAGGTTTCAAGTGGCCAGCAACGCCGACGACATGAATCGTGTTCTTCCTTACACTGGCATTCGAGTATTAGAGTTTTCGCATATGGTGATGGGCCCAACTTGCGGGTTGGTGCTTGGTGATCTTGGCGCAGAGGTCATTAAGATTGAGCCGCCCGAGGGCGATCAGACACGCCGACTTCTCGGATCGGGTGCTGGGTTTTATCCGCTGTTTAATCGCAACAAAAAAAGCATCGCACTTGACCTGAAAACCACCGCGGGTCGAGAGGCGGTGCTGCGCCTGATCGAAACCGCTGATGTCATCAGCGAAAACTTTAAAACCGGAACAATGGAGAAGCTGGGCCTCGGTGAGGCCCAGCTTCGGCATCAATATCCACGCCTGATTTATGTGAGTCATAAGGGATTTCTTCCTGGGCCGTATGCAGACCGAACCGCACTTGATGAGGTGGTTCAAATGATGGGCGGACTCGCTTACATGACGGGCAGGCAAGGCGATCCCCTGCGTGCGGGATCATCGGTCAACGACATCATGGGCGGTATTTTTGGAGCAATCGGCGTAATGGCAGCGCTGGCCGAGCGGGAAAAAACCGGGGTCGGGAAGACCATCCAGAGCAGTCTTTTTGAAAACAATATTTTTCTAGTTGCCCAGCACATGATGCAATATTTGGTGACCGGAAAGCCCGCCGATCCAATGCCTTCCCGCATCTCCGCCTGGGGTATTTACGATATCTTTTCCACCCAGGATGGTGATCAGATTTTTCTAGGTGTGGTCAGTGACACGCAATGGGAAATTTTTTGTAAAAAGTTCCAACTCGATGATCTCTGGGCTGACGCACGGCTGTCGACCAACAACGGCCGCGTGAAGGCACGTGACTGGCTCATCCCACATCTTCGGGAGCGCCTTGGAACCTTAAGTGCTGGGGAATTGGCCCGACAGTTTGAACAGGCAGGTCTGCCGTTTGCGCCGATTACGGCGCCGCACGAACTGCTTGATGATCCGCATCTCATCGCTTCAGGCGGATTGGTGCCAATGCGTCTGCCCGACGGCGAGCGGGCCGGACAATCGGTTCTAACCGCACTGCTGCCGCTGATGCTTAATTCCGAGCGGCTGCCTAAGCGAATGGATCCGCCCACGATTGGTCAGCACAATCAAGAACTCTTAAGAGAATTGGGTTATTCCGAATCTGAGATTCGCCAATTGCATCCCATCACGACTGACTCAAACCCAATCCAGAAAAATTAATTCAATGCGAATTCGAATTCTTTTGGCGGTAACTGCAATGCTGTTGGCGCTACAAGGCTGTGCCGGCCGAAATTACGGTGACGGTCTTTTCCACTTAAAGCATGCCGCCAGCGGTAAAGATGTCATGTGGATTCCTACCAAAGTAGAGATGGCGCATGAGATGTTGGCCCTGGCCGGCGTGGGCACGCAAGATATCGTGATTGATCTGGGTTCGGGGGATGGCGTGATTCCCATCGAAGCTGCGAAGAAATTCGGTGTACGGGCCCAGGGAATTGAATACAACGCGGATCTGGTCGCCCTGTCGCAGCGTAATGCGCAGCGGGCCAATGTCAGTCATCTGGTGAGCTTTCGCAAAGGCGATATTTTTGTTGAAAACTTCTCTGAGGCTACCGTGCTCACGCTCTATTTAGGTGAAGCGCTCAATAATCGTCTAAGGCCCACCTTGCTGAAGATGCGGCCCGGCACGCGGATCGTCTCCAACACCTTTCGTATCGAGGCCTGGACCCCGGATCGTGAGCTTCGGCTGACCAGCGGAGAGAATGCCTACCTATGGATTGTTCCTGCACGGCTCGAGGGCGAGTGGGATCTGACGGGAATTCCAGGCGTGAGCAGCGCTCGAATGCGAATTCGCCAAGGCGCACAATTTTTCGATGGTGCATTGGATCTGGGTGCGCGGCGACTGACAGAGATTGAGAGCGGACGGCTCAACGGCAGCCGCTTTGAGTTTCGCTTCAAAGATTCGCAATATCGACTGCAGGTGGTGACGGGGACGGTAGGCGGGTCCACGCTCACTGCGACGCTGGCAGAAGATCCGAAAGCGGTAATACTCGGTCAGCGGCGAGCTATGCCCTAGTGAATAGCCGGTGGGTATCGTCAGGGCTCGATGCCAAATAGCGTTAGTGCCATGGCTTGGGTGCGCACCGCCAGCAGCTGAGCATATTCAGGGCTTTGGGCCCAGCGCTCGGCATCCTCCTGCTGAGGAAACGAAAGCTCTACAAAGGCATCGAAGTCCTCCGTGCCCAACTCATTCCATCGCATGAAGCATTTTTTTCCACGAAATTCAACTGTGCCTCGATAGCGGACTAGCGTATCGGCAACCTGACTTCGATAGGTTTGAAAGGCTGAGGCATCTAAGATTTTGATGAGTCCGATGACTTTGATCATGATCTTTTATCTCCCTTAGACGCAGTCCTGCGACGTACGACCGACTCTGCCAGAAGTTCCAGCAGCGGCTGTGTTTGAGCAAAACTAATACAAGGATCGGTAATCGAAACGCCCCGACGCAGTGCCTGCCCGGGCAACAAATCCTGACGGCCCTCTTGCAGATGACTCTCCATCATCAGGCCGATGATTCGATGGTCCCCTTGCGCAATCTGCTCGGCGACCTCGGTGGTGACTTGAATTTGCCGCTGGTACTGTTTGCTGCTGTTGGCATGCGATACATCGATCATGATCGCGGGACTCAGGCCAGCTGCAAGGAGCAACTCGGTTGCGCTTTGGACCGAGCCGCGATCGTAATTAGGAGATTTTCCACCGCGCAAAATGATGTGGCAGTCACGATTTCCCAGGGTCTCAAAAATCGCGCTTTGACCCGACTTTGTCATTCCAATAAACGCATGCTTTGCCCGGGCGGCCAGCAGGGCATCGACCGCGACTTTGACGCTGCCTTCGGTGCCATTTTTAAATCCAACCGGGCAAGACAGGCCGCTGGCCAATTGACGATGACTCTGGCTTTCAGTGGTGCGGGCACCAATTGCGCCCCAGCTCACCAAATCGCTGAAAAACTGGGGAGTGAGAAGATCGAGAAATTCCGTGCCAACTGGCAGCCCCAGTTCAAGAATTTCCAGCAGCAGACGCCGGGCCAACTCTAGGCCATCATTAATGGCCAATGACCCATCGAGGTGGGGATCGTTGATGTAGCCCTTCCAGCCGACGGTGGTGCGAGGCTTTTCGAAATAAACACGCATCACGATGAGCAAATCACGGGCAAGTTGGTCTGCCTGCGCTACCAGAAGATGGGCGTATTCGATCGCCTGATCGTGATCATGAATCGAGCATGGTCCCACAACCACTGCCAGACGATCATCTTGGCCAGATAAAATCTTGTTGAAATCCCGACGACCTCGGGCGACCACATCCCTGGCAAATTCGGAAATTGGCCACTTCTCCAACAGGGTTTGTGGATAAATTAACGGCTTTACCGCTCCAATGCGAAGATCGTCGAGAGGATTCACGTCGGGGATGGTAATCGAAGAGGGTTCAACATGAATTTGAGAATTCCATCATTGGTGCTGGCTGTGCTGGTGGCGGGCTGCTCGACATACGGGCCAAGCCAGCAGTTGATCGGCCAAGACCGAAACGCACTGATCGCACAGCTAGGGCCGCCAACGGCCGAAATAGCGCAGGGGCAAGAGTCTCGACTAGAGTATGCCCGGGGCCCCTATGGCCGCCACACCTATTTCATCACCTTAGACCGTGAGGGCAGGATCAAACAATGGGAGCAGGTGTTGCATCCCAATAATTTCCAGAAAATTGCTCCCGGAATGACCAAGGCCGATGTGCTGAATGTCATCGGGCAATCGTTTGAAGTTAGCTTGCTGGGCCGCAATCGGGGCGAAGTTTGGTCCTATCGCTACGAAACACCGCTTTGTGTTTGGTTTCAGATTGAGTTTAGCCAGGATGGGGTAATTCGGTCCGCCGGCGACGGCATACCTCCCGAATGTCTCGGACGACGTTGGTCCGCAGGGCTTTGAGAGATGACAAACCACAAGACTGTGCTCTAGACTTTCTGGCATGAGGCTTAAGCTTTTATTGCTCCTCGCCGCTTTACCGGCTGCTACCTTCGCGCAGGTGGGCGAGTCCACTTACAAATCCGTCTGCGCGTCCTGCCATAGCGCCGGAGTCGCTAACGCCCCAAAACTCGGAGATCAAAAAAAATGGGGGGCACTGATTCGCGAAGGCCAGGCCGTGCTCACCGCTCATGGCTATGTCGGAATTCGCGGCATGCCTGCGAAAGGTGGGAAGCCCGATCTCAGTGTCGAGGACTTTGCCGATGCGGTTGCCTACATGGTGAATCAATCGGGTGGAAAGTGGCCATCTCCGGATGCAAAGACTCTGGCTGCAATCCGCACGGAAATCGAAAAACGAGAGAAAGCCATCGCCGCGAAGGCCCGCAAATAACTGTAACTAGAAATGGATTCTTTGCATCCTGTTTATCTTCTTATCGCAAGCATGATCGGCATCAGCGTGCTCGTGCTAATTGGCCTGAAGATCTATATGAATCGGGCCCTGCGTGAAGACGAACAAGAGCGAAAAGAGAATGTGCCCTAATGACCTAGGCGCGGCTTAGGGAGTCAACGCGTTTTTCCAGTCGATCAAGCGCATCGCGAAAACCCCGAAGCACCTGGTCGTGCTCTTGAATCTGCTGACGGCTGACCAATACACCTGCTTCGTGGACCGCAAACTCAGCGGCCTGCCTGGCCATCTGTCCTGCAGGCGATTGACTCCAGAAGTGTTCCCAGGGACTCACTCGATCCTTGAGGAGCTTGACCAGTGGTGCCAGCCGTTCGGCCACCATTGCATCCCCCTCAATGCGCGGCCCGCGCGAGAGGTCTGTGCTGATCGTGATCGTGACATCGGGTTCGCGGCCAGCGCCTGCGCTTGCCGCTGAATTCAGCTGCCCGTACTGATTTTTGAGTCCGACCTCTTTTAGTAGGCCGTCAGCCTCGATTTCCCAATCGAGGCTGCCCAACACCGGGAGAACAATCCGTAGACGCTTGCCGGATAGGCCCCTTAGAGCAATATGTAGGGGCTCATCCTTGGCAATTGCCCAATTGAGGGCGCTGACAACATCAATGGCCAAGCTGGGCGATTCCCGCCAGCATCCAGCCGGCATCACCGCCTTTAACGCGGTGCAGGGTCCAGACCTCATCGAAGTCGGCTGCAGCAGCATCGGCTGCCTCGCGAATTAAGCCGTGGAAGCGAATCTGGACTTCATCAACAGGCTTGCCGTAATCATCCTGGCTGTCCTGCATGCCAAGCCACTCGGAATGCAGGCTCACCACCTGAGTCACGTTGGCTTGGCCTTTACGATCCGCGATTTGATGTGAGAGCTCGCGGGTCATTTCAGGTGTGCAGAACTCTGAAAGCGCATGAATATTGCCCGAATCCCAAATCGCCTGAAGCCGCGTGAACTGTTCGCGGGCGACTTTGAGAAATTGATCGACCTCTTCCGCGCTAATGTTCGAGCCGGAAGTGGCGGGCTCCTCGACCATCGCAGCCTGAGACCCAGCAACGCTGCCTGCTGATTGCGGTGCCCAGCCCTGCTGGCCCGCCGATGCTTGGTCGACCGGGCCGGTGGTAGCTCCATAGCCGGATCGGGCCATCGCGGGCTCACCAAAAGATCCTGCCTGTGCGGTGCGACGACGCAGCGAAACCCAACGAAAGATCGCAAATGCAAGCACGACAGCCAGAACGATCAGCATCAGGCTCATCAGCTCTTCGCCGAAACCCAAATACGAAGCCAGCGCTGCAAGGCCGAGACCTGCGGCGATGCCGGCGATTGGCCCGAGCCAGCTGTTCTTCGCAGGCTGCTGGGCGGCAGACGCAGGTGCGGCCGGCTTAGCGGCTTGCTGGCCCTGAGGCGCTGCCTGAGGCGCAGGCGTCGCGGGCTTCGCCGGCACTGCCTGGGGCTTTGCACCCGGTGCGGGGGCAACACGGCCAACGTTGCCGCCGCTGCCCAAGCGCTTGGCCTGGGCCTCAACGATCGGCGCAGAAAACACAGCGATACAGGCAATGAGAGCGAGAAATTTGGTCTTATTCACGAATGTGTACTCCTATCGAAACAACAGTCAACAGTCTTTAAATCACAACTTTTTCGAAACATTACAGCTTTACGCCCTGATGCAAGGCCACCACGCCAGCCGACATGGTTTGGTAGCGCACGATATCGAAGCCTGCGCCACTTAGCATTTCGGCAAGCTCTTTCGGCCCTGGATGCATCCGAATTGATTCCGCTAAATAGCGATAGCTTGCCTCATCACGGGCAATCTTTTGGCCCAGCCAAGGTAAGACCTTAAACGAATAAAGATCATAGATTTTTTCCAGAGGCGCTGCTACTTTCGAAAACTCTAAGACAAGGCATTTGCCGCCAGGTTTCAGCACCCGGGCCATTTGTTTTAAGGCGGCCGGCTTGTCGGTCATATTGCGAAGACCAAAAGCCACCGTGACCAAATCAAAGCTCGCATCTGGAAAAGGCAGATGCTCCGCATCGCAGACCACAGACTCGACCGGACAACCTTGGTCAATAAGACGATTGCGGCCGCGGGTCAGCATCTCGCTGTTGATGTCGCTCATCACGACACGGCCCTGAGGGCCGACACGCCTGGCAAACGCCAAGGCCAGGTCTCCGGTGCCGCTGGCGACGTCCAGCACATGCTGGCCTGGCCGAACGTTGGCCTGAGAGATCGTCACGGCCTTCCAGACCCGATGCAGCCCCATCGACATCAGGTCATTCATCAGGTCATACCGGGCCGCAACTGAATCAAATACCCGCGCGACCCGTTGGGCTTTTTCGCCCGTCGGGACCTGCTCAAAGCCGAAGTGGGTGGTGTTTTGGTCCATCAGCCGATTCTAGTGGCTACCGCAGCCTCCGGATCCACAACCCGGCTTTCCACAGCCGCCCCCGGTATCGGCTGAAAGGGCTGCAAAGTCAGGCTCGCGGGAGGCCCCTGCGATCTTTAGACGGGCCAGATAGTCCGCCCAGAGGGCCTCCTGGTTTTCTCCAAGCCAGGCGATGTAATCCCAGCTGAAAATTCCGGATTCGTGGCCATCACTGAATTTAGGCTTCACGGCATAGTGGCCCACCGGCTCAAGCGCCTCAATGATGACGTGCATCTTGCCCACCTGCAGGGTCTCTTGGCCAGGCCCGTGGCCCATCACCTCGGCCGATGGCGAGTAGACCCGCATCAGCTCGAACGGGATACGGTGGGTCTTTCCGCCCTCGTAGCCGACCTCCAGCAGCCTGGACTTGACGTGGACGGTTAGGCTTGAAGGCGGGGCTGTCGATACAGTTTCTTGGCGCATGGCTTGTGTCACTAAATTGTCAAAAATCAGGTTTAGGATCTTGTGATCCGGACAGAAAGGATCGCAGAAAATTAGGTCAAGCACACTGCCAATCTCTACGGATTTCTCCCTCCCCCGCCCGCCAAATGCCTTCGACAATTCTTATCGTTGAGGACGAACCGGCGATTGCTGAGCTTTTAGCGATCAATCTGGAATTTGCCGGCCACCGGGCCGTTCGGGCCGCTGATGCAGAGGAGGCGATTCGACTGATCCAGCATGAACTGCCTGACCTGATTTTATTGGACTGGATGCTGCCTGGGATTGCGGGTGTGCGCCTTGCGGAAAAGCTCCGCGCCGATGAGCGCACGCGTGAGATACCGATCATTATGCTGACCGCCCGTAGTGACGAGATCGATAAGGTTCAGGGCCTAGAAACCGGTGCCGATGACTACATTACCAAGCCATTTTCTCCGAAGGAATTAATGGCCCGCATCAAGGCGGTCATGCGCCGAAGGGCGCCACAACTCACCGATGACATTATCAACCGCGGTGGTCTAAAGCTTGATCCAGCGACTCATCGACTCTGGGCAACACAAAATACTAGCGAGGTGGCCCTTGATCTTGGGCCCACTGAATTTCGGCTGCTGCATTTCTTTATGACCCACCCCGAGCGGGTACACAGCCGCAGCTATCTTTTGGATCAGGTCTGGGGTGACCATGTCTATGTCGAAGAGCGAACGGTCGATGTTCATATTCGACGGCTGCGTAAAGCCTTAGAGCCGACGGGCCACGACGCACTGATCGAAACGGTCCGAGGAAGCGGCTACCGGTTTAGCGCGCGATAATCAGCCCCATGGCTGGTTTTTGGATCCGTATTGTGCTGTCCATGCTCGCGATTGCGGGCGTAGGCTGGCTATTTGCCGCAATTGGCGAGGCCCGCTCGGGCTGGATCGCAGTCGTGCTTCTGCTCGGCGGATGGGTGGTGTACCACTTATTTTATTTGCAAAAGGCTATGGCCTGGCTTGAAGACTTCCAGCTGGATCGGGTGCCCCATGGATCGGGTGCATGGGAGTCGCTTTACGCAAAAATCTATCGGCTAGCGAAATCCAGTGAGCGGCAGCGGCAGCAGCTCACCGAAACGCTGAGGGATTTTCGCAGCGCCACCGAGGCCATGCCCGATGGGGTCGTCACGCTTGATGAGGACAACCAGATTCTTTATGCCAACGAGCAGGCTGAGGATCAGCTGGGCATCAGCACCGAAAAAGATGCGGGCCGCAACTTGATCAACATTGTTCGCCATCCGGAGTTTGTCAGCTACCTCAATAGCGGATCGTGGGATAAATCCGTTGTAATTCGCGGCATTCGAAGCTCGAATCGGGTGCTACAAGTCCAGCTCATCCCCTACGGCACACGCCAGCGTCTGCTCATGACCCGTGACATCACGCAGATTGATCGACTGGAGACCACCCGACGGGACTTTGTCGCCAATGTGTCGCACGAACTCAAGACCCCACTGACTGTACTCAATGGTTTCCTGGAGACCCTGCGCGACCTCCCCTTGCGCGAAGAACAAAAAAACCAATATCTGGGGCTGATGCAGATTCAGGCACAGCGTATGCAGAATATTGTCGAAGATTTGCTAGTGCTGTCTAAACTCGAGTCAACGACCTCGGTGACCCAAGAGGATCCGATCGCGGTATCGGCACTGATTGAGCGGCTCGGCAATGATGCAAAAAGTCTTAGCCGAGGCCAGCACCAGATTCACTGCCACTGCAATGCAGATTCAATCCTGATCGGGGCAGAGGATGAGCTCAGCAGCGCCTTTGCAAATCTAGTGAGTAATGCCGTGCGCTATACGCCTGCCGGAGAGTCCATCACGATTCAGTGGGTCCTTGAGCCGGATGGATCAGGAAGCTTCTCGGTGGCTGATACCGGCCCAGGGATTGAATCTCAGCACCTGCCACGACTGACCGAGCGGTTTTACCGCGTCGATCGAAGCCGATCGCGGGAGACGGGCGGCACCGGCTTAGGCTTAGCGATCGTCAAACATGTGGCAACTCGGCATCAGGCCCAGCTTTTGATTGACTCCGAGGTGGGCAAAGGCAGCCGTTTCACGCTGCTCTTTCCCGAAAAACGCGTCAGACCAGCACCCGCTCAATACCTCCCCGATTCGCATCGGTGACATAACACGTTAGCCAGTCTTGGCCCAACACATGGCGGGCGATCTCGACCACGATGTAATCGGCCTCGACCGATACGTCCTCGGAGTAGCGCGATAGGCCCTGCAGGCAGGATGGGCAGGCTGTGAGAATCTTGACCTCAGAGGCGGATGAGGCCTCACGCAGGGCCTGCGTACCTTTGCGCATTTCCTCCTCTTTTCGAAAACGCACTTGGGTCGAGATGTCCGGGCGGGTCACGGCCAGGGTGCCCGACTCGCCACAGCAGCGGTCGTTCTTTTCAACTCTGCCGTTGAGATCACTGTTCATCAGCGTGTTGACGACCTTTAGCGGCTGGTGCTGCTTCATGGGACTGTGGCAGGGGTCGTGATACATGTAACGTACGCCGGTTACCTCGCTTAAGCGGACGCCTTTTTCCATTAGAAATTCGTGGATATCGACAATACGGCAGCCCGGAAAAATCTTTTCAAATTCATAGCCTGCGAGCTGGTCGTAGCAGGTACCGCAAGACACCACCACGGTTTTGATATCCAGATAATTTAAGGTGTTGGCGACACGATGAAAAAGCACTCGGTTATCCGTGATGATTCTCTCGGCTTTGTCGAACTGGCCCGCGCCCCGCTGCGGGTAACCACAGCAGAGATAGCCCGGGGGTAGCACAGTCTGAACACCGACATGCCACAGCATGGCCTGGGTGGCCAGGCCCACTTGCGAGAAGAGCCGCTCCGAGCCACAGCCTGGAAAATAAAACACCGCCTCGCTTTCACTGGTGGTTGCGCTGGGATTGCGAATGATCGGCACAAATGCAGGGTCTTCAATATCGAGTAGCGCCCGGGCGGTCTTTTTTGGCAGATTGCCGGGCATTTTTTTATTTACAAAGTGAATGACCTGCTCACGAATTGCCGGCTTTCCGACGGTTGCCGGGGGCCTCGCAGTCTGCGTCTTGGCAAGACGCTTTAGCAAATCATGGGCAACCCTCTGGGCCTTATAGCCCCAGTCCATCATGATCTTTCTGAGAATCGCGATGGTCTGCGGATTGGTCGCATTGAGAAATAACATCGATGCGGCTGCACCCGGGTTGAATTTCTTCTTGCCCATTTTGCGCAGCAGATTGCGCATATTCATCGAGACCTCGCCAAAGTCGATATCGACCGGGCAGGGGGTTAGACATTTATGGCAGACCGTACAGTGATCGGCGACATCCGAGAATTCTTCCCAATGCTTAATCGAAATACCTCGGCGTGTCTGCTCCTCGTAAAGAAAAGCCTCGATCAAAAGAGAGGTCGCAAGGATTTTATTGCGTGGCGAATACAGCAGATTCGCGCGCGGCACATGGGTTGCACAGACCGGTTTACACTTGCCACAGCGCAGACAGTTTGCAAATGAATCGGCAATCGACCCGATATCCGACTGCTGCATAATCAAGCTCTCAGCGCCCATCAGCCCAAAAGAGGGCGTATACGCATTGTCAAGATTGCCGCCGCGCAGCAGTTTTCCGGCATTAAAGTGCTGATCTGGGTCTACTTTATTTTTGTAAGCATGAAATGCATCGAGTTCAGCATCAGAGAGAAACTCTATCTTGGTGATTCCGATGCCATGCTCGCCCGAGATCACGCCATCCAATGACTTCGCAATCTCCATAATGCGTGCCACGGCCCGATGGGCCTCTTGCAGCATGTCGTAGTCATCTGAATTTACCGGTATGTTGGTGTGTACATTGCCATCGCCCGCATGCATATGCAGGGCGACAAAGACACGCGATCTGAGTACCTCTTGATGGGTAGCGTCAATCTTTTCGACAATCGCAACAAAGGCGCCGCCGCCGAAAATTCCCCGGAGTGGCTCTCGTAGCTCGCGTTTCCAGGAGATCCGCACGAGATGGTCTTGGATGAGTTCAACGATCCGCGCACCCGGCTGGCGGGCCAAGCGCTCGGCAATCAGCGTTTCATGAATGTCAATTCCCAGCGCCCGCAGTTTCTCGCCCAGCCCTGCAACGTCATCGTACAGATGGGAGAGCAGAAATGACCAACGCTGCGTGATGCGATCCAAAAGACTTGCGGCAAGTGCCAGACGACGCCCCAGATCTTCATGAAGCGTCTGCTCGGGAGTGAGATCAGTCTGGTGCAGGTGGGCGGCCGGCCACTGGCTTGCGAGAAGCTCCCGGCAGGCGACGACGAACTTTAACTTGTTGCCGATAGAAAGCTCGATGTTGATGTGCTCAATCGCATTGGTGTATTCGCCCATACGATCTAGCGGAATCACAACATCTTCATTGATCTTAAACGCATTGGTGTGCCTTGCAATCGCTGCCGTGCGTGCCCGCTCCGCCCAGAAGGCCTTGCGGGCCTCAGGAGAAACAGCAACAAAGCCCTCTCCGGCATGGCCATTGGCCAGCCGAATCACCTCCGAGGCTGCTCGGGCAACCGCCTGATCATCGTCACCAACGATATCGCCGATCAGCACCATCTTCGGCAACGACCCACGCTTACTCTTGGTGCTATAGCCCACAGCACGCAGGTAGCGCTCATCCAGATGCTCAAGGCCTGCCAATAAAGCGCCGCCGGGTCGGCGGTCAAGGTGATCCTTGATTTCAACAATCGAGGGCACGGCCTGCTGGGCATTACCGAAAAACTCCAGGCAGACAGTACGGATGTGGTTGGGCATGCGATGTAAGACCCAACGGCTGCTTGTAATTAAGCCATCACAGCCTTCTTTTTGAATTCCAGGAAGGCCGCCCAAGACCTTATCGGTCACATCTTTGCCCAGGCCAAGACGACGAAAGCGCCAGCCCTCGAGCTTTAATAACTCCTTGCGAAAAGGCTCACCCCGCATCATCCCAACTGCGCCTAATGGCGCAACCTTCGCTTCATACTGTTCGGGCCGATACCAGGCGAGCTCAAATTCGGCCCACTCCGCATCATGAATCTTGCCAAGATTGTGATGAAGACGGGTGATCTCAAGCCAATTGCCTTGTGGGTCCACCATGCGCCACCAGGCGAGGTTATCGATCGCTGTTCCCCACAGCACTGCTTTTTTACCGCCGGCATTCATTGCAATATTGCCGCCAATGCATGATGCATCAGCAGAGGTGGGATCTACTGCAAATACGAGTCCTGCAGCATCAGCAGCATCAGACACTCGGCGTGTCACTACACCCGCTCCGCTAAAGATTGTTGCAACCGGCTCCGCCAGGCCAGGCAGCCGCAGCCGCTCAACTGCACCGAGGGTTTCCAGTTTTTCGGTATTGATCACTGCCGAGCGGGCAGTCAGCGGCACTGCACCGCCGGTATAGCCTGTGCCGCCCCCGCGTGGAATGATGGTCAGGCCCGCCTGAATGCACCCACTAACCAATGCAGGAATCTCCTGCTCGGAGTCTGGTGTGAGCACGACAAAGGGATATTCCACGCGCCAATCGGTTGCATCAGTGACATGAGAGACTCGTGATAACCCATCGAACTTGATGTTGTCCGTTGCAGTGACACGGCCTAGAATTTTTTTGACTCGACGACGTAGCTTTGCGGTCTCGTCAAATCCCGAATCAAAGAGGGCCACCGCCTGCCTTGCCAACTCAAGCAGGCGGGCGACTTTCTGATCTCGTGAGCCGGTCGAAAACGGCGATGACAGCAACGCAGGATCCAAAGCATCCTGCTGGCGCCGCCGATCAATCTCAGCAAGCCGATGATGCAAGGCCTCGATTAGCTGCTGACGACGCTTTGGATTGTCAAGCAAATCATCTTGCAGGTACGGATTGCGACTGACTGCCCAGATATCCCCCATGATTTCATAAAGCATGCGGGCCGAACGTCCGGTCTTGCGCTCGCCCCGCAATTCGGAAATCAACGCCCAGCCCTCTGCGCCCAGAACTCGAATCACGATCTCGCGATCCGAAAACGAGGTGTAGTTGTAGGGAATCTCGCGCAGGCGTGCCGGATTTCGGCCCGGATCGGCCTGATCCAGGCGGGCCAGCAGCATCGGGTTTAACGGGGCATTCATGAGGGGGAAAAGTGTATCGGAATGGATCGTTTTCAGGCCCCATTGTCGCCCGAATCAACATCACCAGCGGCGCGTGAACGCGGCCTCGGTGTAGGGCTTTGGGCAAATTGGGTTATAAAACGGACATGGGATCCGATTACCTGAGAAGAATACTGACTGCCCGGGTCTACGATGTTGCCCAGGAAACGCCGCTTGAGGCCGCCAAGGGCCTGAGTCAGCGGCTTGCCAATCGCATCCTGCTCAAACGCGAGGACATGCAGCCGGTGTGCTCGTTCAAGTTGCGCGGGGCATACAACAAAATGGCGCACTTAAGCCCTGACCAGCTGGCCAAGGGCGTGATCGCCGCGTCGGCAGGTAATCATGCCCAGGGGATCGCACTGTCGGCGCGTCGCATGCGGTGCCGGGCCGTGATCGTCATGCCGGTCACAACGCCAGCGGTAAAAATCGATGCGGTTCGGGCCTTGGGCGGTGAAGTGGTTTTGCAGGGCGACTCCTACTCCGATGCCTATACGCATGCCCTGAAGCTGCAGCAGTCACAGGGGCTTACCTTTGTGCACCCCTTTGATGATCCAGATGTGATTGCGGGTCAGGGCACGATTGCCATGGAGCTGCTCGCCCAATACCAAGATCCGATTGATGCGGTCTTTGTTGCGATTGGCGGGGGTGGATTGATTGCGGGCATCGCTGCCTACCTCAAACAGGTCCGGCCAGATATCCGCGTCATTGGTGTTCAGATGACCGACTCGGATGCAATGTCCCAGTCCTTAAAAGCGGGGCAGCGTGTTGTGCTGCCCGAGGTGGGCCTTTTTTCCGATGGCACTGCAGTCAAGCAGGTCGGCGAGGAGACCTTTCGTCTCTGCCAGAAATATGTCGATGAGATTGTGCTGGTCGATACTGATGCAGTCTGCGCTGCAATTAAAGATGTTTTCGAGGACAGCCGCGCAATTCTTGAGCCTGCGGGCGCACTATCCATCGCGGGCATGAAGTCTTGGGTTCAGCAGCAGGCCTGCAAAGATAAAACCCTGGTCGCCATCGCGTGCGGGGCCAATATGAATTTTGATCGGCTACGCTTTGTCAGCGAGCGGGCTGAGATTGGTGAGCAACGCGAAGCCGTCTTCGCGGTAACGATCCCGGAAGAGCGCGGCAGTTTTAAGCGGTTCTGCGCCACTGTTGGCAATCGCAACGTGACTGAATTTAATTATCGAATCGCCGATGCCCGTGCCGCCCATATTTATGTGGGGATTCAGATCTTAAATCGCGACGAGGCCCACCAAATCGCGGCCGATTTTGAGTCGGCAGGCTTTAAGACCCTTGACCTGACAGATGATGAGCTTGGAAAACTTCACTTGCGCCATATGGTGGGCGGCCGCTCAGACTTAGCAAAAAAAGAGCGGCTCTTTCGATTTGAATTCCCCGAGCGGCCCGGCGCGCTGATGCGGTTTTTGTCCTCGATGCATCCGGATTGGAATATCTCGCTTTTTCATTATCGAAATCATGGCGCCGACTATGGCCGTATCTTGGTCGGTATTCAGGTTCCGGATGACAGCGAACGCGCCCTCGAAGCGTTTCTAAGCCAGCTGGGCTATCCCTATTGGGAGGAGACACAACACCCGGGCTATCGACTCTTCCTGTCTGCATCCGGCCTGTAAAAAATCCTTACAGCAAAAATTTTTTACAGCTGGAAAACCCGAAAAAATCTTTTAACGTGTCGGTCTTTTCGCCGCCATGATGCAAGTTGCCATTATCGAAGACAGCCCCGAGCAGGGCCGGCACCTGAGCCGACTATTTGAGTCGTTTGGGGCAGCCGCCGAGGTCTTTGCCTCCGGCCGGCAATTCCTGCATCGAATCCGCAGCACGAACTTTGATCTGGCTACGCTGGATTTACAGCTTCCTGATATCAGCGGCCTAGAGATTCTGCGACAGCTTCAAGCTGAGCGGCAGCTCTTTCATAGCGGACCCCCAGTGATGATTATCTCGGGCCATCATGATCTCGCCACGATGAAGACCGCATTTTCCAGTGGTGCGGATGATTTCATCAGCAAGCCCTTTCGGCCAGATGAGCTGATGATTCGGGCCGAGGCGATTGCGCGCCGGCATCAGCCCAATCTTTTTCAAGATCAGCCCATCACTGTGCAAGGCATCGAATTAAATCTGGCGACCTTACAGGCCTTCTGCGGCGGCCAAGAGATCACGCTTTCGGCGAGAGAATTTCGCCTGGCCTGGCTGCTCTTTCATCGGCGCGGCCAGACCGTGCCCCGCTCGCAGATCATGAAGCTCATCTGGGGCCGCTCTGACTGGCCGAGCTCCCGGACTGTTGACACCCATATCGGCCGGATTCGCCAAAAACTCCGCCTCGAATCCCACCCGGGGCTTCGGCTGCGGCCCGTTTATGGCGTGGGTTACCGGCTGGATGTTTTCCCGTAAAATCAAGGCCTTAGTCACTTTCTATCGCATGGTTGATGCAACTCATCACGCTTGGGCTGAATCATCAGTCCGCCCCACTGCAGCTTCGGGAGCGCCTTGCCTTTCCCGGTGATGCCCTGCGTGATGGTTTAAACGAACTGCGCGCTAGCCTAAAAGGCTTCGCCCCGGAACAGGCGCTGCTCTCGACCTGCAATCGCACCGAGATGTACTTGGCGGTTGAGAACTCAACTCAGGCTGAGGGTCAGGCGATGGATTGGCTGGCCTGGAAGTCTGGTACCCGAGCATCTGACTTGAGTCCCCATGTCTATCAACTGCCCGATGATCGGGCAGTACGACATGCGTTTCGCGTGGCCTGCGGACTTGATTCGATGGTGCTGGGAGAGCCGCAGATTCTGGGCCAGATGAAACTCGCGGCCCGCGAGGCCCAGGAGGCAGGCTGCCTGGGTACCCACCTGCATCACTTATTTCAGCAGGCCTTCTCGGTTGCCAAAGAGGTTCGCACCACCACAGAAATTGGCCTGCACTCGGTTTCGATGGCCGCGGCTTCAATCAAACTCGCCCAACGGATTTTTGGGGATCTCTCCAGCACCCGGGTGCTATTCATCGGTGCCGGGGAAATGATTCAACTCTGCGCCACCCATTTTGCTGCCCAGCATCCTCGGCAGATCGTGGTAGCCAATCGCACGCTGGATCGCGGTGAGCTTCTTGCAAAAGATTTTGGCGGTGAGGCGATCACACTGTCTGAGCTGCCACTGCGAATGCATGAATTCGATATTGTGGTGAGCTGCACGGCCAGCACCCTGCCCATTATCGGTCTGGGCATGATTGAGCGTGCGATCCGTCAGCGTAAACATCGGCCCATGTTTCTTGTTGATCTCGCAGTGCCACGCGATATTGAGCGCGAAGTCGCCGATCTGCCTGATGCATTTCTTTATACCGTCGATGATTTGGGCGAGCTGATTAAAGAAGGGGTCCAGGCCCGGCAAGATGCAGTGCTGCAAGCCGAGGCCATCATTGATCATGGTGTTCAGAATTTCATTCAATGGCGCGATTCGCGCCAACATGTGCCCGTGATCAAAGCCCTTGCTGAGCATGCGCAGGCCATTCAAGCAGGTGAGCTTGCGCTGGCCAAGAAACGCCTGGCCAAAGGCGAGGATATCGAGACGGTACTGCAGTCTCTCGCCCATGGCCTGTCTCAGAAATATCTTCACGGCGCCTACAGTCAGCTTCACCAAATCGGAAACGACAGCCCTGAGAGCCGGGAAACGAAGGCCGATCTCATTCGCGAGCTGTTTGGATTAAAGCCCGACCGACATCACTAGATGAAGCCCAGCCTGCTGGCCAAACTCCAGCAGCTGGCCGAACGCCTTGAGGCGGTCGACCGTCTGCTGTCAGCCCCCGACGCCACCGATCGCATGGATGAGTTTCGAAAACTCTCCAAAGAACGTTCGGATCTCGCGCCTGTGGTGGAGGGGTTTCGTGACTATCAACGGCTAGAAGCAGACTTGTCTGCCGCCCAGGATTGGATGAATGATCCTGAGCTCAAGGAATTTGCCCAAGAGGAGATTCTTCGACTTAAAGCAGCGGTTGAAGAAAAAGATGCGGCCCTGCAGTTACTCCTGCTGCCGAAAGATCCAAATGATGAGCGCAATGTCATTCTTGAAATTCGGGCGGGGACCGGCGGCGATGAGTCGGCACTTTTTTCGGCAGATTTGCTGCGAATGTATATGCGATATGCGGAGCGCAATCGCTGGCAGGCCGAGATTTTGTCGGCCAATGCTTCAGACCTTGGGGGCTATAAAGAAGTGATCGTGCGCATCGCCGGCAATGGCGCGTACTCCAAACTAAAGTTTGAATCGGGTGGCCATCGGGTCCAGCGGGTTCCGCAGACCGAGACCCAAGGCCGGATTCATACCTCGGCCTGCACGGTGGCAGTGCTGCCTGAGGCCGATGAGGTCGCTGAAGTGAGTTTCGCGCCGGATGAATTACGGATCGATGTTTTCCGGGCTTCGGGCGCCGGTGGCCAGCATGTCAATAAAACGGAATCGGCGGTTCGTATCACCCACCTGCCAACAGGACTTGTTGCGGAATGCCAGGACGATCGCAGTCAGCATAAAAACAAAGAGCGGGCCTTAAAGTTCCTGGCAGCCCGTGTTCGTGATCAGCAGATGCGTGAACTGCATGCCAAAGAGGCTAGCGCCCGAAAGCTGATGATTGGATCAGGCGATCGATCTGAGAGGATCCGAACCTACAACTTTCCGCAGGGCCGAATTACCGATCACCGCATCAATCTCACGCTCTACAAAATCGATGCCATGATGGATGGCGATCTTACGGAACTCACCCAGACCCTGATGTCAGAGCACCAGGCCGAGCAGCTCTCGGCAATGGCGGATGCTTGACGATTTACTGAGTGCCTCAGGCCTGCCACGCCGGGAAGCGATGGCCCTGCTCGAGGCGGCAAGTGGGCAGCGCCGCGAGACTCTGATTGCGCACGGAGCCGATCCAGCACCGCGCGAGGTGCAGGCGCTTTTTGAGCGCATGGCGGCCCAGCGCAGGCTTGGGGTGCCCATTGCCTACCTGACAGGATTTCGAGAATTTTATGGCCGGCCCTTCTGGGTCAGCCCCGCAACACTCATTCCACGAATTGAAACCGAGCTTCTGATTGACACCGTGATTGCCTTAGCCAAACCGGCTGATAGGCCGCTTCGGCTTGCAGATCTGGGCACTGGCAGCGGCTGCATCGGGATCACATTGGCTTTGGAAATTCGGCTGGCCGAAATCACGGCGACTGACCGGTCAGCGGCCGCCTTACAGGTGGCTCGCAATAATGCGGCCCGCCTGGGGGCAGTGCCAAAGACCCGCTTTTTTGAAGGCAGCTGGTTTGAAGCCCTGCCTCAGGATCGCATGAAGTATCACGGCCTCGTTAGCAATCCACCCTATGTTGGCGCAGGGGATCCGCATCTTTCGAGAGGGGATCTCCGATTTGAGCCGAAAGCCGCACTGAGCCCAGGTGCTGTAGATGGAATCATGATGCAGCCCGATGGGCTAAGCGACATCGCCACCCTTACCAAAGGCGCCCCACAGTGGCTTGAACCCGGCGGATTTTTGCTGGTCGAACATGGGTCAGAGCAGCAGGCGGCCGTCATTGCATTGTTTCACCAGGCAGGCTTCAGCAGCGTCCGGGGCCTTGCCGATGATCAGTCGCAGCCGCGGGCGGTCATTGGATTTCTGGCCAGCTAAAGTAAACTTCGAGCTTCTTTGGAGACAGGACATGGACGTAAAAGAATTTATTCAAAAAACCGTTACGGAACACCCTGTGGTGCTTTTTATGAAAGGCACAGCGCAGTTTCCCCAGTGCGGCTTTTCTGGCCGCGCGATTCAGTTACTGAAGGCCTGCGATGTAAAAAATGTCGTCACTGTCAATGTGCTCGATGACGACGGCATTCGGCAGGGTATCAAGGACTTCTCGAACTGGCCGACCATTCCGCAGCTGTATGTGGGCGGTGAGTTTGTTGGGGGCTCCGACATCATGGGTGAGATGTACGAAAGCGGAGAGCTAAAGAAAGTTCTCGAGTCTGCGGGCGCAACCGGCTAATTTGCGGCTTGCGCGGACGGTTTCTCCGCAACCGAATTGGTGCCGACTATCTGACTCGAACAGATGACCTATCGCTTACAAGGCGATTGCTCTACCAACTGAGCTAAGTCGGCAACGAACCTATTTTACGCGAGTCAGTTTCGGACGGCCGCCTGCAGGCGGCCGTGGCGGATCCTCAATTGTTGGCAAGCCTGCAGCGGGCTGCTCCTCGGACTCCTGTACCGCCTGCAGATGCGGCTCAACCTCCGCCAGTGGCTTGCTGACCTCAAAGGCCATGCCATTGCCGGTTTCCTTGGCGTAAATTGCGACTACGTTTTCAATCGGCACCATGATCTCGTGGGCCCGGCCCGAGAACCGGGCCTGAAAGCTAATGACATCGTTCGCAATCATTAACTTATCGGTCGCAAGACTACTGACATTGAGCACGATCTCGCCATTGCGCACATGCTCCTTGGGCACCTGGACCTGCCCATTGACCGATACCGCCAGATAGGGAGTAAGCCCATTATCCGAACACCACTCATGGATTGCTCGGATCAGGTAGGGCTTGGTGGATGATGGGGTTGATTCGGTCATGCCCAACGATTAACGGCGCATGATTTTTTCAGGCGGCGTTAAGGCCTCAAAAAACGCGGGCCGCGAAAAGATGCGCTCCGCATACTTCTGAACGGGTGCTGCGGTTTTGGGCAGCTCAATGCCGTAGTACTCCAGCCGCCATAACAACGGTGCAAGGGCAACATCAATCATCGAGAAATCCTCCCCCAGCATGAATTTATTTTTAGTGACAACAGGCGCCAGCTGGGCGAGACGGTCCCTTACCAGGACGCGGGCCTTATCGATTTTTTTGGCATCTTGTTTTTCCAAGGCCTCAACATGCACGAAGAGTTCCCGCTCGAAATTAAAAAGTAAAAGCCGTGCACGGCCACGCTGCACGGGATCGGCCGGCATCAGTTGGGGGTGGGGAAACCGCTCATCAATGTATTCGTTGATGATGTTGGATTCGTACAAAATCAAGTCACGCTCAACCAGAATCGGGACCTGACCATAAGGATTCATGACTGAAATATCTTCAGGCTTATTAAAGAGATCAACATCCCGAATCTCAAAATCCATGCCCTTTTCAAACAACACAAAACGGCAACGATGACTAAACGGGCAGGTGGTTCCGGAGTAGAGGACCATCATGGTGGAGCATTCCTTAAAGAAGAAGGGCGGGAAAGGCCCCGCCCTTGTGCGAAACAAACGAAAACC
>JACCED012404961.1_pt1 | contig 35198 bp, 32 predicted proteins | sample 7455021 | NCBI WGS metagenome assembly JACCED01 (sample SAMN15323456, study PRJNA562643) | freshwater metagenome | isolation source: river surface water | place: USA:Blue River Watershed | collected 2017-08-19
CAATTTATTTCTTAATCGAACTTGGAAAAACGTCAAATGGATATATATTTGAACGTTTAGAGATTTCTAAAATAAGTTCAATTGAAAAAATATTTCCAAAAATTAAAAAGATGAAATTATTCAACTTCAAAACACGTGAAAAGCTAAAAAGAAATGATGTTATTAAAGATGTCCAAGAGTTTGATAAACAATTATTCGAATATAAAGACGGTGGAAATTAATCGTCGTCGTCATCATCCCAAATATTATCATCTTTTTTTATTATAGATTCAATCATATTTGATATTTCTTTTGGGATATTTCTTTTAGGACGATTATTATCTTCATCAGATTTCTCTTCATAATAATCCACATCATAAACACGAAATCTTTTTTGTGATTTGTTATTAATAATTTCCAAAAACTCAAATGGATTAACCCCATTATATTCAATTGTTTTAATTTGTGTAGTATCCAACATTTCACTTAAAGACTTATAAATATTAACTTTCTTTAAATGCGCTTCAATCTTATTATTTTTACAACTAAAAATAATTGTATCTCCGACGCTAATCTTTTTAAATAATTTATGACAATCAATGAAACCATTATCGTTTTTACAACGCTTTATATATTGAAATGTTTTTTCATCTACATCTTCAAAAACACGTTTTCCCATAAACATAAATAATATTTTTTTATTTGATTGTAAGCGACATGTATTCTTCAAGTGTGTTCTTCTTCTGAATAACCGGCTTTTCCCGTCTTAACCTCAAATCCATAAGTGTCTGTTTATAATCATTATATTTTATATCATTATTCAACATGTGCGCTTTCTGGCGATGAATATTTACATATTGTGCGACTTCTGTTTGTGGATACATTGACGCCAATGGTGGATACATTAGCGTATGATTCGTATCAACCACATAAAAATTCTCCCTATATTTCTCAATTGTATAAGGACCCCCAAATTTTTTGAGTAGCCTCGGGTCATCCGCTAAACGAATCTTATGTTTCGTCTTTTCATCGCCTGTCATCTCCATATTGAATTTCGAGGCCATCAAACAAAGCAAAGAATAATACTCCCATTTCTTCGATTGACTCCGAATGTCATGACTCATAAAAATAAAACGACCAGCGCAATTGAATGAACAAAACACATCCCTACAATAAAAACGACCCCTATAATATCTAACCGGAATACCAATAGGAACAGTCTCGAATCTCTCAGTGCAATTAAAGCAACAGCAGTCCGTCGATAGGTCCCAATCCTTCTTGGTCTCCTCCGAAGCAACAATCATCAATATTTTAGCCTTCTTCAAAACTTTGAAGTTGTTCTTTGATGACTCCTCAAATCCAATATCACGAATATAAATCTCATCATTTTCCAATTTGGGAACACTATCACTTTCACTTACTTCATTCTCCGAAGGAACCTCTTCCACCTTATTCTTATCTAATATCATAGCAAAATCACTAATCATCGAATTCATAGGCTCATAAGGAGCTGGTTCCTTCAAATTTGGGTCATACTGAAGAATCCCACTGGTATCTATCTTATCATCATTTTCCACAGTTATATTCGCTTCTGCTGGTAAATGGAGAATAATATTATCGTCCTCTATTTCTGGAACATCCTCCTTATATGTGTTAATAACAGTGAAACTCTTATCCTTCGGACGGCGACCCCTCTTTTTAGGGGCGACTTCTTCCTCAACCTCTTTCGCCTTCGGCTTCCTTCCTCGCCTCTTTTGCGTAGTCTGATTATCATTCTCTAATTCAATGTCCTCCTGTAATTCCATTATTCCATAAGTTGTCCAATTTCTTTAAACCATTTTGGAAAAAATGAAAGTAAAAAAGCTTAAAATAATTTAGCTATTAATATATTATGAGTTTTCAAGAAGGAACAATTACACTCATTTTTGGACCAGCAAATTCAGGAAAGACGAATGAATTACAGCGAAAAATGAACCGTTATTTGATTATGAATAAATCGGTTGTCGTCGTGCTTCCGAAAATAGATGAATCACAAAAGGATAATGTTCTCAATAAGTATAGACCTTTTTTCATGGAATTTCTTACAGAATCAATCGATGAAGAATCTGTTCTTCGGGCTGATGTAATAGTCGTTGATAATCTTCATTTTTTCCAAGATTCTATTGGGGCAGTTCAGCTTCTTTGTAATAAATACGGAAAAATCATCATTTGCGCCGGATTAGATTCAAATAGCGACCGCGAATATTATCCGAACGTTATGAATCTGATTCCAAAATGTGATTCCGCCTACAAACTTACTGGCCTTTGTTCAGTAAAATGCGATAGTTCGAAGGGTATTTTCTCGAAGACAATCGACGGAAAGACGAAGACTGTTTCAAGAGAGGCCTATTTAGAAAAAGGATGTGGCCTCCTCCACGTAATTACGGGCCCTATGTTTTCTGGGAAAACTACTGAGCTTATTCGCATTACGCGCCAGTATCAATCTATTAATAAGAAAATAATGGTCATCAATTACAGTCGGGATACTCGTTATGACAGCGATGGAAATATTTCATCGCATAACCGCGAAATTCTCAAAAAGACTCTCTCTTTGGAAAATTTGGATTCCCTATTGACTACACATTATGACCTCATTCAAGAGGCTGATGTAATTGTCATTGACGAAATCCAATTTTTCCGGAATAGCTTCGATGTTATTCGAGAGTTGGTTGAAAATGAGAATAAAGTCGTTGTTGTTTCGGGACTCGATGGAGATTACCTTCAAAACCCATTCGGTGATATCTGTAAGCTATCCGCATTTTGCGAATATTTCTTGCGTTTGAATGCAATATGTCAGTTATCTGGAAATTTCTCGGACGCCCATTTTACAAGGAGGCTCGTCAATTCCGACAAAACTGAATTGATTGGTTCAACTGACAGTTATATAGCTGTTAGTAGAAGGGTCTATAATTTACCGGAATATGACTTCCGGAGATTGATGGAAATTAACGAAGAAATTGCACATTTACAATAAATTTAATTATTATAATTTTACTATGTCCAGTTTTCCATTTTTAAGAGCTCGGACTTTATATTCGTGAATCATGGTATTGCGTTTTGGATTAACTTTCTGAACTTTTATTTTTCCGGATGTTAGTTGTATGGTCGAGCATACTTTTTTTAAAGCGGTTAGAGCTCTGGACGCATTGATTGTGAATACCTTTTTATTTGCTAAAACGATATACTTATTCTTCATTCCTCCAACTACATTTCCCGGAATTACATATTCTTTTGCTGGAGGTGGAACAACGATTGATTGTGCATCAACAAAATTATTAACTCCACTTGTTGAAAGCGCAAGAAGTGCAGTTGATGATTGTGTAGAATCTACTTGCGCTGTCCCTTTCGCCTCTGGGGAAGTTGGAATCGCTTTTATTACTGTCATATTATTTTAATCATACAAAAATTTCTTCCATATCTTTTGTATATCTAGTAACAACATTCCGATGGGTTATCTCAATATGATTCCCATTTTTCTCAACGATAATAGGATTATCTAATACGATAATTGTTCCAATATAACCATCCATTTTTTTTGTATCTAAATCCATCATGTAAAAAAGTAAATATTTGGTCCCCATCTCATTATCATAATAATTGAATTCTTTGACTAATTTATTGAAAATCTTGTTTGCGATGACGATTTTACTGGAACCAGTATAAAGGCCAGTATTTTGACCCCTGACCGGATAATCCACAATACAGAACCGTTTTTTAGAAGCATTCGCGCGATTGTTTGGATTTATATTGTTGTTAATGTTATTTTTACTATTTATAGTATTTATATTCTCAATGTTTCCTAAATATAGATTGTTCATAAATTATAAGATAATCTTTTTTTTAGAATAATATATTCTAAAACTCTAAACAAAGAAATTATTCTTATTCGGAACCGAGAGCCTTAATTACATTTCTGTATTTCTTCACAACCTCCTTAGTCTTACCAGTTTTCTTGTCCTTAATTTTGAGAACGACTGCTGGTGAGAGCTTAACTCGCTTACCCTCATAATGATAGGTTTTCTTACTGGACCCCTGAGTAGTCTCCTTAATAGAGAAAGTCATCTTACATTCTCCCTTCATTCCCTGCTTATGACAGAGTTCAGTGAAAGCGGTAGATGCTTTATCAATGGGTCCGCGCTTCTGTTCCTTTCCTGTCTTTGTAGTCATTGGGAGCTCATAGCGACCACCGTCCTCTACGGCTTTCCCATTTACTTTAACAACCTTGAAAAAGCGCGATTCATCCTTAGAAGCACCTTTTCCTCCTACTTTCTCCGAAGATTTTTTAGTAGATAAGCGGTTAAGCATACCTTCAAGTTTTTTGAGTTCTTCCTTAAAACTGTTCGACGCTGGCATTTATATTATATTTAATATTTTTATTTTTTATAGACCCGATATAATTTATTCTTTGTATCTAAATTACTTACACTCACTAAATACAATTTATTCTTATGAAAAGATTTCCCGTTTTCAATCCGTGATTGAAGTTGTTTGAACGCGTCGGTGTGATTTTGAGATGACAATTTATATTTCCTAAGTGAACCACCGGACTGTTTTTCATCATAACCATAACCGCTCTCAATTGCTTTTGCAGTCGCTTCATATTGAGTCGTTTCTAAATCGGTTTTAATGAATTTAATTGAATAATTTTCAACTACATATCCACTATTTGCATAAAAATTGTCTAACCATCCGTGTATTCTCATACATTATTATACATTAATTTTTTTGTTTCTTAAAAAAACACAATTCATGGTCAGTTATTTTATCCCCATCGAACTTCTTTATTTCTATAAGTTTGAAGTAGTTCTCCACTATCTTCTCCATAATCTTATCCTTTTCGGGGATGCTTAAATTGTGCTTATAGTGGCGCTTTTTAGTTATCTTACCGTCGGCCCCATGAAGGGCAAAAATCTCATTATACTGACATACAGTTTTTCCCCTTGTCTCCCACCATCCGTCATGCGTGAAAGTTGGAAAATTTGTTATACTATGGACGCGTTTTTTAGCGTCTTTTCTGAGCAATGACATATTGAGAGGGGCTGGGTCCAACTTGGTCCTGTCGAATACGTGAATAATAAGATACCCACTCGGCTTCAACCAAAAATAGAAGTTGCTCAATATAGTATTCCAATCATTCATTGAATTATGATAGAGTGTGTCCTTCAAGCATAAAATGTATGAGAATTTCTCGCTCTCGAAAAGATTCTCATTCCGGAGGTCCCCCATAATCAATTTTCCAATTGGATTTCGGACATTGAAAATATCGGCCATCGCCTGACTCCTTTCTAAACCGACTACTGACAAGCCAGTATTTCCGGAATTAATATGTTGATAGTGTTTCCCTGTTCCTGTCCCCGCATCTAATATGTATGATTTATCATCTCCTGATTTAACGGGATGTCGCTTTATAAAATCGAGAATCTGCTTCGTTTCTGAAAGAATCGCAGTTTTTTCATCAAAAACTTTATCGAATAATTTTCCGTATAATTTATCAATCATGTCGGTTTTCGCGTCAAGTGGGTTATCAAATTCTTCAAACTCCATCTCTAAACTGCGTCCGTAAATGTATAATAATGTAAGAGTTAATAAAAATACGAATAAAACAATACTAACTATAATCCATAATTTCATATTATTTCATAGAAATAAAAACAACTTAAAGATAAAACGTATTTTATATTTTATAAAATGGATAAGAATTTTGTTGTTCAATCCGGTGGTAGCGCCCCAAATCTGGCCGATTTTCAGGACCAACTTCCCCCAATGACGAACAAGGATTTTGACGAGCATTTGGCGACGAATGATGTTAAATTACTCGTTTACCAGCTACTTTCGGAAACTGATAACCAGAATGATGATAAGCTGAGACAGCGTAAGAATTTCGCGGACCTGCGTGGAAAATATCAGAAAAAATATGAGGGATTTGCGTTCAGATATCCATCACTTTTTACGCTGGTTTTGGAGCAGGGGAAGGCGTTCGACTTATTACAGTTTGAGCAAATGATTGGGATGATTGATAAGGTTCGGAATAAGGAGACTGATGAACATACTGCCTCGAAACAGTTCGGGGAAATTATGGTGGATAAGTTTGTTAAACCGAACCTTCCACAAAGTCAGTAAAAATTGATGGTAAAGCTAATCAAAATTACAAGGATTTCGCAGGTAAGCAATACACAACAATGAGTAATCAACCCTCACAAATACCAATAACTGAACAAGACTGCATTCGCGCAGTAAAATGCCCCAACATGCATTGTCGGAGAAAACATCCGGCTGGTTGGCAAAAACCAACCAAATGTATGTTTGGCATAAAATGCACACACCCCAGATGTAAGGGTTCTGGCGGAGGTGCAGTTGCATTCGACGCAAGGTCTCACCAGCGGGTTCCGCCTGCTCAACAAGCTCCTCCGCCTCCTCCAACAGTGGATGAAATTGTGGCGAAGATATGTAAGCTGAATGGCCTTGGAGACATCGCGAAGTATATGTTAGCGTCTGTCCAAGACAAGATCGCTATGATCAAGATTCTTACCGCTCTCAATCTCATCTTGAAAAGGTTACATTCCCTTTTCGAAAATGATGTGGTTGAAGAAACGGCGGTTTCAGAAAGTGTCGGTCATATGAGGGAATGTGTTGAGCAATGTTCTCAACAGTTTTCTTCTGAAATCGACAAGAATTTGTTCACTGCCTTTCATGATATGAGTCTGGCCTTGACGAACCAGTTGGTTTCTACCGATTCTCGTAAGCTGTCACTCGGCGAATTTATGCAGATTCTTTCTCTTCCCGAAGGGATTGAAGAGATTTTGCAAGCGTTCGAGTCGCAAACGGCTTCTTACTCACATAAGGTGAGCATGAGTCCCTTGGACGTCGCTCGGATGCACCCAGAGCGAACTCCCGATCAGAATCTGATCGACTTCCTGAAATTGAATCCGGAAGTGTCAACTGATCCGAAGTTCACTAAGTTGATTGAATTGCATTCTTCTGCCTTAAAAGGAAAGAGTACGTTGAAAAACAAAGCTCTCGTCGGAATTTATGAAAGCACAATTGCTGTTCGCGAACTCAACTGTGTTATGGAAGAGCAAAATGCGATGGAACGTTCGAAACAAGAACACCGCAAGACAGTTCAACAGATTGTTGGGGAAATCCACTGCTTAAAGGCCACAAACCTTGCAGTTTCGTTCAACATCATGACGGCGAATTCTGGTGTCTTTGATGCTTTTGTCAATGAGCTTGGTGAACCCGAACGAATACTTCTTGTGCGACATTTCTCGACATTTATGTCAGTGTATTCGGCATGGATGTCGATGTCTATGACAAGAGGAGGTTCCATCTCGGTTGAATCCCTTAATGCAGCGTTTGCGAAGTTTCGTTCGTCATTCAAGCTCGACGAACAGAGCCAACGCGTTGAAAACGCGTTCTTTGATTTTTCCAAAACAGATGACTTTCGGTCATTCTATGAACTCTTCAACGTCATGTGTCCGTCTCCTGATAAAGACGGTGATCTTCAGATCGCATCATCGAATGTCTTCAAAAGGTTCTTGAAAGCCATGAGTGAGATCTTCGGGTCATCTGTCAGGAGATCTGTCGATGAATTGAATAGGGAGTCTGAGATGGAATCCTTTGAAATGGGTCTTGCCAGTCGAGGACTTGTCCTCTTGTGTTTGGTGATGATGTCTCCAAAGCAATTCTCACCCTTGGTCTCGGCTTCTTTTTCGAAGACTTACAATGAGATGAAGATTTTGCGCTTCAAATCGTTCTTGTATGCACTGACGCAGAATGTCACCAATCCAAAACGGTTTACCGATTCCACTTTTGTGTGGTCGAATCTACCAGACTACTTCATGGTTTCGAATAAGGAAGGAGGAGAACGAGTGTTTTCCAAGGAATCCCTGTTTGATACTATTGACGAGATTCTCTCTGATTTTATGAGCGCGTCCAACACTGGACTCAATCTGATCGATGTGAGAACATTCTTGAAAGCTAACTCGTTGGAGTGGCTGTTCGGTGTTGAAGAGGATTCTAGTACGGGCGCTTGTTACATTTATGTAAACGAGGAAAATATTTCAAAGGATGTGAAACGTGCTCTCCTCGATTTCTATATGGTAGACGAGTCCGCCGAGGGAGCACGTAATCTCAATCATATGAAAAGCTTGCTGTCAATTCCGAAGGAAAAACTCAAAGAAATGGTGAAGCTCATTATTGAGATGCCATCCTCTGAACAGCTCGAGGAAAACTTTGAGAAGCTCAGTAAAATGTTGGGTCTGGAAATGTCATCCACAGAGAAAGAAACAACATCTTCAGGATTGAACAAATTCCTCGGGATGTTGCAAGAGTTGACTCTGAATTCCGACATTTACTCGGAAGCACTGGCGATGATGTCCGTATTTTCATACATGCAGAAACACAGCAAGAAGTCGCGATATTTCATGAGCTTGCCTTGCTCGATCATGTTTGTTCTTATTGCAAAGAAGTTTCCAACTCTGACATATACGGAGGTCGCGAATTTGATGTACAGAGAAATGTACGGCCACTGCACTAATACTGGTGGTACATTTTATGTTGACCAGAGATCGGTTGGCGAGATGTTGTCTAATCTCGACGAACGGAGTTCAATGCGGGAACGCCTTGAATTATTCGCAATTCGAAGCCCGACGAAGAAAGAGAAAGAGGAAAGCAAGACAGATATTGCGCGCAAGGTTGTGTCTAGCCAATGCCAAGCACTTATAGTGGAATTCAAAAGCATTTTTGAGAGACACTGTCCGCTGTTGCATGAGTTTCTCAAGCGTGCCCTCTCGTATTTTATGAATCCGGCTTACATTGCGAAGTTGTTTCAAGACTGTGATGAACAGTTGGAGGTCTCAACAAGCTCACAAACTCCGGAAGAAGCATTGGACGAGCGTCAGAAGACATTGTTTAATCGGTTTCTGATGCAGGCCATCTCTCAGAAGAAGAGTCAGATCTTCTCTGATCTAATGAGGACATTTGAAGAGATTGAAAAGACATGTGCTGTTCCAAAAAATCTAGGATTTTACAAGTTTGCTCGCCATGTGTCTGCTTGGATTAACCTCGTCAACTCACTCTTTGAAAACATCGGAATCGGAATCGAGCACAGACTCAGCTTTGACCAAATCATGAGGGATTTCCCAGACACCAAGACGAAAATCTTGACTCCGCTTGAAAAAGCGATACTCATGACTCGTCATGTCTGCGGTGTTCTTCGTATTCCGGTTCCAGAGAACACTGATGATTTCGTTCAAGATGATCAGAACTCGGTTTTGTTCTGGGTTGTGTATCAGGCATTGCTCGCGACTTACAACACAGTTCTTCCGAATAAGGAAACGGAACTCCTCAAAGAGGTGATTGTCAGGACGATCTCGATTCCAGACTTGAAGACCCTCATCGAGGGATCTAAGACATTGGACGAAGTTTTTTCGATGTGCCTCCCATACATGAACTCAGGTCTCATTCGAGCATTTCTCATTCAGATTCTGATGCATCACTTTATGAGTGGGAACAAAGGAAAGCTTGATTCTCTGTTGCGTCTTCTTGCAACATTTGAGTCGAAGTTCACACAGGAAGAAAAAGAATCATTCTGTAATTTGTTTGCATACATTGAAGCTCCTTTGCCAGATATCTCAAATTTAGCTTCGAACTTCGTTTCTGATGAAGAACTTTTGGAACAGATCATGACTTCACTGAGTGATGATGGTGATTGGGAAGATGCTGATGTTAGTGTTGTCATTTCCGACGAGATTGTCAAGAAGGTAAAGCCACCTATCAAGTTCGTCAAAGCACCTGTCAAAGCACAAGCACCAATTGATAGTGGTATGGCTTTTGGAGGAGGATGTGCAGCAGTCGCGGTGGAATCTGAATCTGAATCCGAAAGGGAAGAGGAAAATGTTGAAGCTTTCATTGAAGAATTCGTTGAAGATTCAGTCAAGCCACTTTTTGATGCATCTGAACTTAAAAAATTATTGGTTGCCGATGAACGGTTGTCTGCGATCGAATATCTGCAGTCAGTGGAGTTAGGTGAAGACAAGGAAACGCTCGAAGCAACCATCCCGATGTTGAAGAATGAGACAATCAGTTGTGATGATGTCATTGTCGCACTCATCCAACACGGAATCTTTGAAGATGAATAAGATTAAAAAGAGACAGATCTCTTCTTAATTGAATTGTAACCCATTTGGGTTTTATAAATTATTGCAATCTCAACCTGTATTTCATACGGTTAATATTTCTAACAATATCGTCTCGAATACTCATCAAATCGACATTCTTTTTACTGTTCATAACACTTCCTAATGTATACTCGCTCAACTTATAAACACTATTATTCATACTATCCCCAGTCAAAAATTGTAAAACGAGATCCAAATAAGTAAACAGCTCATCCTTCGTTATCTGATAAACATTAACCTGTCTATTTTTACCCAAATCGAACTTCTTATGTTTTCCCATCCACACTTCAATAAATTTATCCATCTTTTTATTGAATTTCTTCAAAAACTTATCAAGTGTTTCATGGTCAGATTTCTTTTCTGATAAAAAGTGCGACACACGCAAAGTAGCCTGAATCTGAAACATAGCAAGAATAATATCCGCAATTTTGTTATCATTTGCGCTCGGAGTTATATTCAATTCCTTCTTATTCATTTCATTATTATTATTTAAAACTTCTTCATTTTCACTTACTTCAAGTTCATCTTCTTCGTTATTGTTAGTTTTCTTCTTTTGTTTCTGATTATTCGTTTCATTATTCGCATTATATCCATTATTATTCATCTTATAATATCTACAAATATTTTATTTTATCCTTTTCTAATCTTAATCGTAAACTTCTTATTTTCTAAATTAATAGTCTTCCCCTCTTTCTTAATCTTCTTCTGAATCATTGTCATCAATTTCTTATAAGTTGAATCATCTGCATCTCTCTTCTTAATAAACTTAAACTGATTATGTAAGAAACTGAACTCCTTCTCAACCGCGCTCATCGCCCGTAAATCATTCTCAAACTCCGTCCCCGCATCCAAAGCCTCTAAATATCTCTCCTCAAATCCCCGTATTTCCACCATTTCCATTCCATACTCTCCACAAATTGTCTTCAAAAATTCATAATTCACCAAATACTCCTTATGTGATATCCCAATGGTCTTCACAAAAACTTCAATCTGATGACCCATATTTGGCTTCTTCGCATCCCACTTCTTAATATCATACTCCTTTGTAATCTTCCATAGTAAGTCATCCCCAATTTTACCCTCCTTCATCTCGTCTTTCTCTAACATCTTATACACACGTCCCCCATCTAAGCTCGTCCCAATAAAATGCCCCCCCACCTTCAAATTATCGCTTACATTTTGTAAAACACTCCTTAATAAGATTTCATCCTCGAAAAAATAATGGACCGCGTATTGTAAGCTAACTACATCAAATTGATTCTTAGATAGGAAAGTCTTCTCCATTTTTACGCGCCCGTATGTATCCATAGCACAGTCAAAACTCGGAAAAATCAGCTTTCCACAATCACCCCAAATATATGTCGTATCCGGTCTTGGCTTCGGGACCCTCTTATACAGTTCAATTGCGCCATCAATATTATCCTTCGAAATATCAATCCCCACAACAGTCTTCAACTTCCCGAGCCTCCACTTCGAAGTATCTCCCCCATTTCCACATGCCAAATCCAATAATGAACCCATCATTTCATCCTTCCCACCTAAAACAGCCGGACAAACACCACTGATGAGTTTATCCTTAATAATCCGATTATGGAAAATCTGGAACGGATACTTCTTAATCCGATTCGCGTTCTCAATGTAATAAAAGGAACTCAAATCCTCCTCGGGAACTGACCCCTCCTTCAAGTTAGTCTCCGTAATCGGATTATTCAGCGCGTTCCATATATGATTTCCATATGACTCATTCAAGCCGATGTCCATCTTCTTTTGAAAAAGAGCAGTTTTCGAATAATTTATAGCGACCGGCGTCCAACGAAACAGGTTCGTATATTCTCCATATATCCTCTGGTATAAGAATGAAACGACCATCCCATTCTCAATCTCATCCCCACTACTAACCAGTAACCTCCCGCTCTCGTGTAAAGGAACATTCGCAATATTTGTCATCGGATTCCCCCCACGGGGATTAAAATCAACAGTCTTCCCACTTGCCCCCACAATCATCAATTTGAGCGTCTTATAATAAATAATCCTCCCGAACTGGCCATCATTGCTTGGTAATTGAAAAGGGCTCACCTTGTCATTTTTACCCTCGCGAACATAGTTTACTAAGAAATCGACAGTTCTCAACGACTGATAGCGCCATCTCATACACTCATACCAGTGGCCACTCCGCTCAGGATAAAAGTCTGCCATCGGGCGAAACATTATACCCTCTACGGGATACTCCTGAATGCTAATTTTATCAAATAACTCATTTATATTATCCTCAAATAAAGACCCACTTCCGAATAAATACTTCCCAACGTAAATTTTAGTGGCCTCCTCGCGCAATTCCGCCACAATATATGTCGATTTCTGAATACACTCCCGAAAGAATTGATACATGTATTCATGACGCATCTTCTCCTTAGTCCCCGCTCCCATAACGAAGAATTTTGTCTTCCTTACATCGGCCCCCTGATAATACAAAATATCAGTCATAACAAATGTATTCTTCTTTGCGTTATAATAGCCCTCGCAAATACTATTCTCATACCCGCTAACTTCCCGCCCAGTGTTTATAATCCGGTCATTCAAAATAATAAAAATTTTTCCATCGACATTCTTACTAAAATTCTCCGTGATAAATAAATAACAAATTTCCCCTTCTGGATAAAATGAGACTCCATAATTCTCACGAACATACGGTATTCCATCTTTCTTAAAGAAATTGCGCCTTAATACACCAACGGGCTCCACATAAAATCCATCACCAATAAAGCGACGAAATGACTTCATCAGATTATTTTTCTCATCCACAGATATAATAAAATGTGTCTGTTGGATTTCCTCAAATAACCACCGCAAAAATTTACTGAAATAGTTCTCGAACTCAATTGTCTCCTCGCCAATCTTGATACTATCTTCGACTTTCTTATCAAATCGCAGTTGGATACTATATTTTAATGGAATTCCCATACATCCACTTTCGCGAAATGAAACCTCGCTCTCTATCTGGCGCTCCTCAATCAAATCTAAATAAAATCCAAACATATCATCAAGTATTTCATATTTATTTACATATTGGTAAGTCCTCTTTTTGCCTTCCTTCGCCTTTTGCTCTTTAACCTCACCGTCATGAAATACGACAACTTTCATCCCATACTTTTCAATATCATCCTCTTGAACAACTGTCTCTCGAATATGTCGCATCTCGCAACTCCCAAATTGCCAGTAACGCTTAATTTCATCTTTTCCATCAACATATCCATAGTCTAATGGAGTTGTATATTCCTTTAAATGCGTTTTCATTTCATATTTAAAGCCCATCCCTCCTTTCTCGGATGAATATATACACCTTTCAACTATCGTAGTAAATAATTCTTTCGACAAATTGTTGGTGAATTCAATGCGAATTTTGTTGTTATTTTTTAAGTTGTTAAAAATATCGTAATTCATGTTTATAATATATTAGTAGATTAATTTTAAGCTATTATACAAAACTTCGTTATAAATAATTATTTATAATCAAGTCATTTTTATTAATTTTTTTAGAAAAAAATCGCATATTATAAGCAACAAGTCTCAAATATTTTCCCCGTTACCAAATACGGGTCGCAGTTACTCGCAGGACGCCTATCCTCAAAATATCCCTTCTTGTTATTAATCGTATCATTTCCTATGCGAACACTCTTCCCGCGATTAGCTCTCCCAAAACTAAATTCATCATAACTCGCTGTCTCGTGATGTCCGGTCATTCGTTCCTGATTTCCCTCTCCGTATATCATCATGTGTTCTAAATGCTTTTTACTCAATTTCATAATAGCCTCATCAATTATTTCTAACCCAGTTTTTTCAGCAGTCCCCTCTCTCATACCCTTCGTGCTAAAATTCGAATGACATCCACTGCCATTAATTTCTGTAATCAATTTCGGCGTCAAATCAACGCGAACACCATACTTCTCGCATACCCTATTCAGTATATAACGCGCCATCCATAAATGGTCCCCCGCCTCAATACCAACAGATGGCCCAATCTGAAACTCCCACTGCGCCGGAGCAACTTCCGCGTTTATTCCACTTACTCTCAGCCCAGCATACAAACACTTCTCTAAATGCTCCTCTACAACATCCCTACCCAACGCATTCCCACCACCAACCCCACAATAAAATGGTCCTTGCTCTGGAATAGAAGACCCACATCCCAATGGTTTCCCCGTCTTCAAATCCACCAAAAAATACTCCTGTTCCAAGCCAAACCATGGCTCTTCATCGGGTTTCTTATCAAAAATCTCAACAGCTCCCGCCCGATGGTTTGTAATATGAGGTTGTCCATTCGGTAAATATGTATCACATAATACCATCCGATTATCACCCTTCCTAAAAGGACACTTAAAAACAGCACGAGCCTTCATAATAACCTCGCTATCGCTTCCAATCGCCTGACCCGTTGAACTACCATCATAATTCCAGTCCGGATAAAAATATACAGAATCCTTGTCATATACACTGTCGCATTCATTCATAACCCGACATTTGCTACGCAATTCATTATTTCCACCAATCCAAATGTATTCAGCCAAGAATACCATATCTTATTATTATATATTTTTTTCACATATTTTCCAATTCTTCCCTCAACTCCGAAATATTCTTTTTCAAATCCTTTCCTGTCTTCTCTGACTTCTTAAATATTGAAATCCCCTTATCAGTTGCAACCTTCTGTAATTCAACTAATGTCATCTTCTTCAATAATTTAGTTTCAGATTTTGGTTGAGTCCCACCAGTCCGTAATTCTTCAAAAAACTCAATTCCTATACTCTCCCATGACATGACTCCTGTCATATGACTATTAAAAACTGGATAATATCGCCCATCCTTCTCAATCAAAAAACAAGATGGATTCTTCAAAACATATTCAGTCTTCCGGTCATCATTTTTCCACATACTCGGAATATAACTTATCCTTTCCACTTTCCTCCTCTTAACTAATCCACCTACAACCTCCTTAAAAATATAAACAGTCAGCGAAAAATAATCCACAATTATTCCCTTTAATACCACATCATCATCAATATCCTCGTTCGCCATAAACTTCTCCCTAATCAAAGTCCTCTTTCGTGTATAATCATTATCCTTATACAGAGCCTTCTCTTCCATGTCATATGCAATCTGTCGCATTAGGTCCTTAATCATTATTACTTTAGACTTAACATCTAAATAACGGAATTCACCCAAGACCTCATTTAATATTGAATAAATAAAACTGTTCTTCCTCTCATTGTTCCGGTCCTTAATCATCTTAAATGAAGAATCCAACCCAGTCCATTCCGGAACATCAACAATATCTTTATCTACAAAACTATACTTCGCATCCAAAATATATTTATCGTATATATGCCCTTCCGCGATGACCTTCTCCGGAATATGAAAAACATAATCCTTTGCGACATCCGCGCCTCCTTTATTCAAATAACTATGTAATTTATCAATTGGTATCATGACTGACTATTATATTATAATAGTCTGTTAGTTTTAAGTTAAAATATTCAAATCGCAATCACCTATTCATCATCAATCTCTTCTTCTTCCTCTTCTTCTTCCTCTTCTTCCGACAATTGCTCATCACCCTTCTCAACTGAAACATTCTTCTTCGTTTTTGTTTTCGGTTTTACCGCATTAAGTGAAGTCTTAACACTACGCGTATTAACGCTCATCCGAGATATATCACGAAACCGTTTCAATATTTTCGCCCGATTACCAACATATTTTGTTTTATACTTTTTCAATACAATCTTATAACCAGTTATTTCCCGCGAAGTATCAATAACAAAATTTGTCTCAAATTGAATCTCATCATCATTAATATTGCGATACTCTTCAAAAATCTCATTTATCCCATCCAACGAATAAATCTCAAAATTAATATTTTTCTCCATATCATTATCCATTATTGGAAATACAACCGAATTATTCGTATTTTTATCAAACGCCTCAATTCGTGTCTTCTCATTATTCAATATGTCTTCCGTTTTACTTAACTCGCGAACATTATCCTTTGTAAAATCGACAAACATCTTTATTTTATTCAATAAATGATTTGGTATATTAGTTAGATTAATAAAATAACCATTCTTATTCAATGTATAACGTAAATTATTATTTTTTATAATATCAATGATTTGAATCTTCTGACTATTATTCATCTTTTTCTCGATGAATTCTTTCATAATGCGAATATCTTTAACTGAAATTGGGTCCTCCATTTTAAACAAATATATCACATTTTTTTTATATTGATTATTCATCATCTTCATAGTCGCCGTCATCTTCTTCTTCATCATCGTCATCTTCTTCCTCTTCATCATCGCTTATTATTTCAGCATCTTCAACTGGATTTGCATCTCCTTCCATATCTTCATCCAATTCTCCCAAGTCATCGTCTAATTCTTCCAAATCCTCAGACCCTTCATCTTCATTCTCTGAATTTGAAGCACTTTCACCTTCACTCTCAGTTTCCGCCTCATCATCAACATCCGACTCCGATTCAAGAACAGATTCAGACGCAACCAAAGAATCCATATTTTTATGCTTATCAACCCCTTTTCTTACCTGAATCACGACCTTCTTTCGAACTTCGCTATTCAATTTTGCATATATCGAGATAACATTGCTATTCAAATGGAATGTCTTTCCAATGACGAGCAAATCAATTTCATCACCGATATTAATCTTCGAAAAAGGCTCCTTATCCTGATGAATTTCCTTCGGAACAATTATCATCAGTGGACCCAATTCCGCCAATATACCAAGTTTGTTAATTTTCTTAACGGACGCCTTGATTACACTATTCACCGGAATATTACATACTTTTGCCCCAATAGTAATATCGAACGTAATATTTCCATTGAACTGATTATTATTCATATTTCCAATACTCCTCTTTAATATGATAACCGTATTTGGAACAACGTATCCCTCCTTGATACATTTTCCCTCCACGTTATTTTTCACAATTTTCTCGATATATGCCGGAAAATTCTCATCTAAATAGCGTGGATTTAACGATATCCGTTTCTTAATTTGAGTGTAGAAGTATATGTCATTTTTTGTAAGAGAACTCATTATATAATATATAATAAATTAAACTACTTTTAAATTCACTTTTTTAGTAATTGCGAAGAATATTTCATCGTCTCTATCGAATTAAGAAACCACCGTTTCCCTTGATGTCTATCATAATCATATTCGCGCAACTTGTATTCAAATACGACGCATATCTTCTTCTTCTGAGTCCCAACTATTTCAATTCCGGTTTTCTTCGACATCTCGTTCAATTCTACCACGCTATGAAAATCGCACTCCTTTCCTTTCATTTCGGACCGCTTACTCTTCTTCATATTCAGAGTAACCGCTCCTGTGTCGCGTGTCCCATCATAAACCTTGAAAACGTATGGCCCATCCTTCAATACCATGAACCCGTAGATAATATTAAAATTTCGGGAAGCATTCTTCGACTGTTTTGAAGCCTTTATTTTCATATTGAGCTTCAATCGGTCCCGTATTTCCGACCCACATTCACCCACGAGCTTTGTATCCTCATTATAGCAAAATATCTTCATAATCGCTTTATTCTCATTATTATTCGCTTTCAAATTCTTGAATATATAATAGTATCCAATTAATTTGTCATTTGCGACATCGTCCTTCCCCACCTCTAAATCACGATATTTATAAAGGAACAATGGCTCAAAATATTCATATAGTAATACCAGATATGGGTTCGTCATCTTTCCTTTCGACTCATAATAATCAATGAAAATCTTCTTAATAAGAACATTCTTGTCTTTGTCATTTAATTTATCAACAATCTGTGTCAAAATAATATACATCTTATTTTTGTGATTAGATACTATCTCTTTTTGAATCATCTCCGCATTTTTAATTACGGATGCAAGTATATCTCCATCTTTTACCTGATTTTTCGTCATAATCATATTGTAATCAATTTCCTCCACATCATTCTTGAAAACGTATTCAGATGTCTTCTGTGAAAAGGGGCGCATCCTATAAAGAAGAGGGGCGTCCGCGTAAGTGAATTCAATCGGCTGAAAAATATAATACGGTCCCTTGTGAATCATATACCCACGCCGATTATACATATCATAAATCGGTTCATCCCGATTATTAATCATCTCCGTAATTGCTATATATATAAATTGAAGCTCAAAGTGCTTCATATTTTCCCGAATAATTTTAACCAAATCCTCCAACGTATAAACATAACCGATCTCAAATAATTTCTTCAATATCTTCTTCGACTTAGTTATATCGGACCGCGCGAACCTCTCATTATATGTATCGATATTTACCTTATACATCTTCTTCCTATCAGGCTCCCATACACACTTATAATTGCAGTCCTTGTAATCGCACTCCCTGCTCCCATTATTATCCTCCAAACGTATTCTTACCCTCCGACCCAAGCTACTAATCATCTCCACACTCTTTCCGCCAAAATCGAAAATATTTCCGTTCTTATTGAGGGCGCAATCCACTGCTGATTGTTTTAAGATGTATGATATTTCGCGAATTTTGCGGTCCTTTATTTCAGCAATACGATATATACGTGTATCAATAGTTTCAGTTTCCTTCTCTTTTTTACTGGCGTTCTTTGGGGGAACAACCGCGTATAAAAAGACTTCTACATTTCGCTCTACTGTGGGTAAATCGGCGTGGCTACACCATCTACTTGCGCGTCCAGTTGTCTGGTCAATACGCGACAAGTTGAACCATGGCTCCAATATATGAACCTGACGTATCCTCTTGAAGTCCAATCCCTCACCCAAAAGGCGTGTCCCTATAATAATTTTCACTTCCTCGCCGTATTTATTATTATCGTGGTTCATAATATTCATCAAATTGGATGTCTCAATTGTGGAAATGTTTGTGTCTCCCGAAATCAATATGTATCTCGCTCTCCGAAACTCGTGATAATTCGATGAACCACTGTTGTGTATCCTCGCAAGAGCATCATTCCCGCATAAAGCGCAAATAGGATTCCTCTTTCGCGGGTAGTCCAGCAATGGCCTCTCCCCGCTCCATAGGTAGCGCTCGAACCCATTTTGCTCCAACATCATCGCGAAAGGTAAAACACCTGCCCAAATAAATTCCGAATATATATAACAGATACCCTTCCCATTTTTAATATTTTGTAGAGCACTGTAAAATTTGGAGCTGTATTTTTCGAGATATTTTTCGTCCAAGAATGGGGCCTCGTCGCTCTTCCCTGCGTTGAATCGGAGGTGTGTCTGAAATCGAAACTGATAGGTCCTTTTCTTTTTCTTGGTAGAGTTAGTAGATTTTCCGGAATCAATGATGAATGCCCCACGACCATTATCGGTCGTTTGATAAGCATATTCACGCTTCGGGTTAGTAAAATTACCATTTTTGTCTGGTAATATAATATTACATATACGGCGAGACAGCGAATTTGCATATTTATCATAATCATTCTTTTTCAGAACGACTTCCTCATCATCATCTTCATTGACTACCATTTCCACAGCATCATCATCATCTTCTTCTGGCTTATCTTTATCAATAGTTTTCAACTTCTTCAAGTATTCATCATAATGATACTTGCTCATCTCACATGTAGATATCTTCAATTTATCAAAACGCTCATTTGGAGGGATGACCTTCCCATAAATATCATATTTTATATTTGGAACAATCGCATCCGCCGGTTCTATTTTCAAAGGGAAAACAACAGGATTCTCACCACGTAAATAGCTTATATAACCTTTCGATAGTTCCCGAATTCTCTCGGCCCCGCCCGGAACTAAATTCTCATTACTATCGAAGATTTCACTCCTTTTAATAGGAGGGCGCCCATCATTCAGTAAAAGGAGGTTCAATATATAAATAATCTCATTCGCATTATCATACATCGGAGTTGCGCTCATTAAAACGAGTCGAATATTCTCACCGTAAGTTACAATCGCCTGTAAAATTGGGGGGACCTTACGCAATTCAACATCCGAAGTATCACTCTTGATATTGTGGATTTCATCAATAATTATTACGCGGTTCTGAAATTTACTACGAATCGCCCTTTTTTGAATATCGGTCAGAGAACTCTTTTTACCGTTCCATCCAATGTCGCTCATAAGCTCATTAGCGAACTCTTCATATCCATAAAATTGGTAATATGAATTCACGAGGCGCCCCGTTTCTTTCCGTTTTTGTTGGATTGTTAATCCGCTAAACTGCTCAAAGTTGAGACTGTATGTATTTCCAGTGCATTGAACAATGTCGTCAGGGCGCTCTTTTTTAATTTCCTTTCGGATATCATAAATCTGGTCTTTAAACTGTTGAAGAATACGACGGCTTAATAAAACTGTAATCTTGCGCCGGTTATCAACGTGCATCCGCTTCATAATATCCTTGAATCCCTCCGCAATTTGAATACCTGAGCATGTTTTACCAACACCGGTCCCATGATAAATTAAAATGCCGTTATATGGAGTATCAATGCTAATATAATTTTTTAAAAACTCCTGCTGGGGAGATAAATTAAATAATCGCGCATTACAGATGTCCTCCGTTTTCTGATTATTGCGCTTTATCTTATTTTTGAAGAATTCTTTCTTAATATATATTTTTTCGTAGAAGTCTTTATCACTAAAATCAGGATAATACATATATTTTTTACTTGATGAATGTTCTATCACATTATTTTTATCAATTTTCTTTCTTATCCGGACCGCCAATTTATCTTTTTTCATTCTAATTTTTGTCATTCCTATAATATAAAAGATATAAAAATCTTCTGTTTTTATATCATTCGAATAAATAACAATATCATGATAAAATTTATTTTTTAACTAAATAAAATAGCGATATAATAATTATTATAGCAATTAAAACAGCAAAAAATATAAATATATTATAAAAAATTATTTTTGTTTTTTTATTGCTCTGGACTTTCCATATTGTATTATCAACATATTCTGGATTTATCAAATTGATCGGTTTTTCATACATCAATTCATAAGTATCAAGTTTTTCATCGCGTTTCGGGACAAAGAATGGTTTCGCCGGTTCATAATCTTCCGGTTTCATCGTAAAATAAATCTTTTTTATCAATTTTTTTGTATGAGAATGGCTTATAACTGCTTCCGTATTCCATTTCTTACTAAAATTGCGTTCCATAAATTCATGATGTTCTTTTGGACCATACACTTCATAAGCACCAAATTTATATTTTCTTAATGGAAATAAATCTTGTATATAAAAATATTCATTTGACCATTTTTTTTTAGATTGTTTATTATGATGTTCAATTACAATCTTTCCATTCTTTCTATTTTGCTTTGAATAGAAAATATCAATAAAATATTTATCAGTATTTCGATACTTAATTTTATTACAATATTTATTATTTTTATGAATATAAAAGGTTTTATTATTTTCAAATAATTTATATAATTTATTCTTATATTCAACTGGAATCATTATATCAATGTCATCATCCCATTTGATTATACCGCCCGACCTAACAGCTCCTAAAAATGTTCCTCCAATTATCCAATAAACTATTCCATTTTTTTCCAATAATTGAGATGCTTCATAAAACATTTTATATAAACTATATGAATCTTCTGGACTAAGATATATATCTTCTTTTTTTTGTTCCATAAAATAGCATGATAAATTTATTTTGTAAATAAATAAACGAGAGATAGAATAATAATCAAAAATATTAAAACACAAAAAAAGACGAAGTTATTTAAAAAAATAATCTTAATCTTTTTCTTGCGCTGGTCTTTCCATCCGGAATCATCCAATATATTACTCTGGGGCTTATGAGGCTCAGGGTCAACTAAATGGATTTTTCTTCCATAATTTTTTTCATAAATATCTAATACTTCCCCATATGAAAGTGTCGGCTTTTTATTTTCAATATTCACCATATTATGCATGTCAATACACCAATGAGCTAATTTTTTGCGGTTTTCTAAATGAGGCTCTATTGGAAACATTTCAATGTGTTTTTTATAATTGTTTCTGCATAATCCGCATGGGAGTGTATGTTCAAGTAATTTAAAATAATTCTTGTAAATTTCTTTATCTTTATCTGTTGGATAAAACGGGTAAGTAAAACTCATTGAATGTATTGAAAACCATAATCGTGGCCCCCATATATTTGGATCCATATATATAAAACAGATAAAAATTATATATATTCTAATTTTTCCATGTTCCAAAATGGTCATGTTTGGCGTATTTTCCAAAATATTGAGATTCTGGATATTCTAAAACGTGAATTTCGTTTTTGTCTTTATAATCCAAATAAATATTCATTACATAATCTGGTCCAGTTGAAGCATACACATAATGTAATGTCTGATTTGTTTTGAATTCTTGAATATATTTATCTATATTGTCATTAATTCCATCTATTAATGCTTTTATAAACGGGTGTTTTGGTTTTGCTCCAAATGCGTATTGTCCGAGTATATAATCAAGACCTTTATCGCAGTATTTTTTAAAACGTGTTGAAGCGCATCTGACTGGCTTTAATATCATATCTACTGGAAAAATGCACTCATATTTTAATATATTATCTAATGGATATAATCCAGTCATATCTAAATCAAAATAAAAGCCTCCATAATGATAAACCGCAATATATCTAAAAAAATCAATCTTTTGAATTATTACAGGTAATCTTTTATATGTTGAATAATATTGTGGATATTCTTCTTTAATGAATTTGTCAATGTCTTTATCCGTGAAAAACATGAATTTGTAATTTGGATTATAATGTTTTATTGAACGAATTGAGTTAATATATTTACTGGGAATATTGTGGTTTTTCCAAGTCTGAATAATTAGTCTGGGAATTTTTTCCTCATTATTTTCATATTTTTCATAATACTTTGTATCAAATATCGGAAAAATAATGAATAAACAGAGTATTATTATTAGAAAAAACTTCAACATAATAATATCTATAAGATATAATTATCTAAATTTTATATAAAAATTAAATATATATTATATTAATGTTATCATTAAAGAATATACAAAACCTTATTATTGTCTGTTTCGCAATTATATTTGTATATTTATCCCATAAAAAAAAACATAAAGAACATTTAACATCGAAACCGCATATATGGTGCTACTGGGAAACAATGGAAGGCCGTCAAAAACCCGCTTATATTGATTTATGCCACGATTCTCTTCAACATAACTGTAAGAACTGTTTTCAAATTCATAGGCTCAATGAAAAATCAATTCGGAATTATTTACCTGAATTAAATCCGGCTGATTTAGACCATCTCTCCATCCCACATAAAACAGACTATTATCGATACGCCCTATTAGAAAAATACGGAGGGATATGGATTGACGCAGACACGATTATATCAAAATGCTTGTGCCCACTCTATAAGAAACTGATGGAAAGTTCGCATGATTATATGGGATTCGGTTGTGGTCGTAGTCGCCAATCTTGCGCAAAGAATCCGGACGGTAAAAATAATCCAACAAATGGACTAATGATAAGCAAACCGAACACCAAATTTATGAAATGCGTTCGTCAAAGCGCGGAAGAAGTAATTCTTCAAAAAAAAAGATTCAATTATCATGAAATAGGAAGAAATGTATTGGAAAAATGTATTTCGCATATGAATCAAACTAGCGATTGGGATTATATACATGTTCCAGCATTATGTAATGAATACGATAGTCGTGGTAATAAATTGAATAATATTATGAAACCGTATAATGTGCGTGATTGTAGTTCAAAGCGGTATTTTTTCCCGCTTTATAATACCGCCCCGGGCTATCCAGACTGGTTTAAGAATTTGAGTAAAGAGGACCTATTGAATGGACGCGGACCATACAAATATTATTTGAAGGAAATAATAGACGAAGCATTTTCGAAAAAAGGAGCATGTTAAAATTCTGGATTACGGTTTCTCATATAGTTATTTCATTTTGAATTTTTATTTTCACACAATACAAATTGGTCCCAAAAAATAGATTGAAATCGTTCAAGTGGAAATGTAAGCGCATGAATATCTGGAATTATTTGTGGAGAAAATGGTTCTCTAAATAATTTAAAATCACAATCAAAATATTTTTGTAATAAAGCGGAAAATATTATTTCTCCGATTGACGCGCTTCCGCGTTCAAATGGACAAGTTTGCATGTATAACCAATATAATTTAGACAATAAATTTTTAGATGCTTCTTTATTATTTTTATTTGATAAACTTATCTTAAATTGTTCATATATTTCATTCATTTCTTGTAATAAATCTAAAATTAGTTTTCCGTTTGTATGATACCATAACCATTCTTCATTATTATTATTATTATTATTATTATTATTATTATTATTATTATTATTATTATTATTATTATTATTATTCTTTATTTTTAATAATCCTATTTTAGTTAAATTAATATTTTTGTATTTTATTTGCGTCTTATTTATTAATTTATTAATTAAATGAGATGCTTTTGATTTTTTAAATGTGCTATTAAATGAATACCCATTAAATGTAGAAGTTCCTCTAAATTTTCCGAACAAAATATGATTAGCTATTTCTAATTTCAAGAATTCAATTATTTGTCTTCGTTTAGCAACAAATAACATTATTGATTCAAAATCTGAAAAATCTTCTAAATGTAAAAGTAAAAATGTTATAATTTTTCTTAATTCATTTTTATATATATCTTGTTTAAATTTTACAACAGGTCTCTGTTCATTTACAGGCGTTTTATTTAATTCAGGTATTCTATTTATTTTACCTTTCAATTCAGAATAACCAAAAGGATAATTATATTTATTAATTTTATTATCATATACACCATAATATTCTTTCATTTTATCTTTTATATATTGTTTATCTTCTTCTGTTAGACATAATCTTTCATTAATTTCTTTAATTTTCTTTCTTTTTTCTTCAATATTCATTATTATATAAAATAAATAATTTCCGAAGCATTATTTAAAAAAATTGATTTAAAAATATTCTTAATTGAATATAAATAAACAATGAGTCATCAAAATATTTCGAAAATGAGCAAAATTGAATTGTTAGAAGAATGTAATAAGCTCGGAATTACAAAATGTAATTCAAAGAATAAATCGCAACTGATTGAACTAATAAACTTGAAGACTTCTGAGAAAACTCCTACTCCGAATATGACACAGACTACTGCAACCGCAACCGCAACAAAATTGAATGTCATTGACTTATTCTGTGGTTGTGGAGGAATGTCTTGGGGAATGACAACCGCTGGTCTAAATGTTATCGCCGGTATTGACATATGGGACAAAGCCGTTGAAAATTATAATCTGAATTATGAACATAAAGCATATTGTCATGATTTAACTGTTTTTCCACCGGAACAATTTGATGAATTATATAATACAGATAAAAAATCAGTAGATGTTTTGGTTGGAGGACCTCCATGCACATCATTCAGTATCGCCGGTAAAAGAGATAAGAATGACCCACGAAATACATTATTCATGGAATATGTCAAATATCTTGATTATTTTGAACCAAAAGCCTTTATTATGGAAAATGTAATTGGTATTCTTTCTAAAAAAACGGAGTCAAATGAAAATATTATTGATATTATAATGGAACACCTCGGGAGAAATTATAATTGTATAATCACGAAATTATACGCGAGTGATTTCGAAGTTCCTCAGAATCGGAGACGAACAATTATTATTGGAATCCGAAAAGATTTGGGAATTTATCCAACTGAACCAGAAAAAGTAATAAAATCAATTGAAGACCGAATTCCTGTTAAAACAATTTTAGAACCAAAAGAACAAATTGATAAAAAATACTATTTGAGTGAAAAGGCTATATTAGGAATTAAAAATAAGAAAAAAACAAGTAAAGAAAATGGACACGGATTTGGAGCGCAAATGCTGGATTTTGATAAGCCTTCATATACAATTTCTGCGCGATACTGGAAAGACGGATATGATTCACTTGTAAAATTCGGTGAAAATGAAATAAGGAGATTAACTGTTAAAGAATTAAAGCGCATTCAAAGTTTTCCAGATGAATATAAACTGGAAGGTTCAAATAAAGATGTTATTATGCAAATTGGAAACGCAGTTGCCTGTAAATTTGCGTATCATCTTGGTAAATATATAATCAATATTCTTCAACAATAAGTTCTTTCCAAAAATATGTTCCTCGAAATTGTGAATAATTCCGAGTATTTCCATCATACATTCCAGAATCAAATATTATTTTATTGTTTTTAATGCATTCAATAAAATATTCGAAATCAAATGGCTTACCGAAACATATCTTTTCATACTTATTACCAACTTTTTTACAAATAAAAAATCCTTTTTGATTAAATTTATTATTGATATGATTCATCATTTTATCTGATTTCCACAAAGCAATAACAATATTTTCATTTTGTAAAAATAAAGGAAAATTATTTTTTCTTGGTCGAGTATCCTTCGAAAAAGAATAATAAATAATTATATCATTATTTTCCGTTATTGATAAAAATTGACCATTTATATTCCATTCATCATAAGAAGGAATACAACTTCCAGACCATGAGAATCTATTATTTTTATTTGGATTTGGGTTTCCGAATGTTTGAATAAAAAAACTCCGACAAATTTTTATATCATCTGTCCAATTATTCAATGTATTTATCGTATTTCTCTTATTTTCACCAGAGAAAGCATATTCACACGCACTGAAATCTCCGAGTGTTGTTTTCTTTGACGATTTCTTCATTTCATAACCGTAAATATCTGGCTGATTTTTTGAATTATGCGAAATTCCCATTTTCTTTTCTAACCAATGACCTTCTTTTCCACAGTGTTTTTCATTTTGTTCATCAACATTTATTTCAACTCCTTTTACATTCTCATTGAATAATTTAATTATTTTTTGTTTATTATCTTCCATTATAACTATATAATGACATGAGTTTTAAGTCATTATAGAATCAATTTTTCAAAAATTTACACATTAACTTGCGTGTTAGGGAATCCAGTAGTCATCCAATAGTCCGGAGACAAATCAGGGGGCTTCGCTCCTGTGCTCGCGCATGGGGCCTCGCTCGGCCCATCATTAAAAATCTTCTCGATTGAGTAAAATGGGAGCGCATATGCGTAATATCGCAACCTGCTCAAAAACCCACTAAAACCTCCAAACTTGCATGCGTATATGTCGCCATAGTTCTGTTTAACAATCCCACCTAAGTCGAACCTCTTCTTTAAGTTCGCATTTACATAAACATCCAGCTTGTTCTCAATAACAACCATTGAGATGCATACCCACTTGTTCATTGGGATATTACTAATATCACACGAATTCTTAATCTTGTTGTGTGTATTCATATTAATCATCATCTTGTTTTCATTTGGATAAATCCACACCCCGGGTGCCTGTAATGGATTCGCGCTACTGTTTCCTTTATGAAACACATGATGCCACTTCCCAGAATTATTAAATGTGTTTTCATCTAAATATATCCAGAATGAATAACTAAATTCGAGTCCTAATGGTTGGTCATAAGAGCGCAATAGTTTCGACCCCGGAAAATACATCGCATTTGTCCCCTGAATCGTCTCCTCTATTATATAAGGAGAATCACTCTGATAATTTTTCACACTATATCCCAAACGAACAAACAAGTAAACCAAAATAATCACGATTACAAGTATCAAAAGAAGCGTAATCAAATAGTTCGATGTGAAAAATTTTCCCATATTCGAAGTTCCTGATGCATTTGTCATCGCCATTGTTCCATTATTCATATTCATTACTATTTATAGATATAAAAATTATCACTAAATTTTTATATCTCAGAATAATTTTAGTATGGCCCGTTTGAATAAATATTATGTATATCCTCCGGTTTGAGAGCGTATTTGTAATAAACAAGATTACTAATTTTTCCAAAGAAGCCATTGTTGTCGCAAACAACTAATTCACTATCATTCAATTTGGGAACACCGCGCAACACGCAACTCCTCTCCAATTTTCCATCAACATACATATCAACTGTTCGATTATTCAATACATAACCGATATGAACCCATTTCTGTAATGGAATGTTCTTAATATCACAGCCTTCATTCGGAGAAGCATATGTATTGATTCTGGCATGAAGGGAATTTGTGTCTGGATATAACCACAAGCCCGGGGCTCTTAATTGTGATGAAGCTGGTTCTCCAGAAGTGGAAGAGCCGGGGCTTCCAGACCCTTTAACAAAAATATTTTTCCAGCCGTGAGTCCAGTCCTGAATGTAAATCCAGACACTATATGAAAATTCGAGTCCCAATTCACTATTCTTAACCGTGAATTTATTATTCTTCAATCCAAATGCATTCACTGGAGTATCAATAATAATATTTTGATTATTCTTATTTTTATTATTATTTACAATAACCACTATAACAATTACAATAATAGCAACTGCTAATATACCAAGAAGAATATATCCCATCTGTTTATTAAAAATACTATTTGAGCCCATGTTGTTCATCGATGATGACGCCCCCATATTCGCTACACCTGCATTCGGAACACTCGCAGATGCTCCAGAACTATTTGGAATATTAAAATTCATTTCTACTAAAATTTACAAAGATTATTTTTTATCTAACATGATATAATATCATTATTTAATGGATTATTATTAATATATTCATCAATTGCTTTCCTCTCTTTTTCATACATTGAATGAATTGTGCTCCCAATTAAAGCGCTCGAATCATATCTAAATAAATAAAGTCTTCCATTAAATCCTCCATTTAATCCTTTCATTATATTTGTATTCTTCATTATCGGATTTCCAGTTAGACTAATCGATTTTTCAAGTAATCCATTTTTATAAACTTCTAATGACCGACCATTAATAACGATTGTAATACAAAATAACTCGCTTAATGGAATATCTTCTATAATTATAGCATTTCCTTCATCCGGTCCATTTTCACATGCAAATGTAATAATTAGATTATTCGAAGTTGGCTCTAAATAGACACCCGGGCTTTTATTTTTATATAAACTAATATCATTTTGGTCCCCACGAAACCATACAGTTTTCCATTTCTTATTAGTGTTCATAAAATTATCAGGACATACAGCCATCCAAAAACTATATGTTGCTTCAAGTCCTAAATCATTGGGTAAATCCTCCTTAATTGCGAAGGAATACATTGTCCCATCAGTCATAGAATTTAAATATTCGCTATTAGATGCAAATGGAATGCTCATTGGGGTTCCTACACGTAATCCAAAAGTTGAATCATCGTAGAAATTAATATAATCCTTTTGATTCAAATTAACATTGAATTTTGTCAGGAAATAAATAATAAAACAAACCTCAATAATTATTAAAACAAGTAATAATATAAATTGATTTGGAGGAACATTCTTGATAACATACGCATAATAAAAAATACATATTGTTAGCAGAAGAAGTAAACACGTCCAACCTAATTCGCTTTGGATTCCTTTTTTAGTGAAAGCAATTATCATAAATGTAATTATCGGAATTGAAATGACTATAAACATTAGGAGCCATTTATAATTATAAATACCAGCAAAACCATTACCAATCTTATTTAAAACACCTCCATTTCCATATCCATTCCCATAATTTCCTTGATTTGGATAAAACTGATTTAATCCAAAAGAATAATTATTATCGCTCATTAATTATATAAAATATATTTTTCTTTCATTTTACAAAACGCTTCATTATATTATTTCTCGCAGTTTTCTTTCCATGACAGTTTCTACATAACGCCTGTAAATTGTCTAAATCATTCGTCCCATTATCTTCAAGTGCGACGATATGGTCAATTTCGTAAGTTTCATCAAGCAAATTATTACAGCCCTTACATTTCCAATACTGATTCGCGGCGACATATTTCTTGACTGATTCTGGAACATTTCGGATTGACTTTGTTGTTGTATGCTTTTTAATCAGTTGTGGGCGATTTGTTCTAAAACTTGGGATTTCCTTCTTTTGAAGAAATGGTATATCAATATAAAGAGCAGGAAGAATGAAAGATACTATACTTACAAAGACAACAATTGTTTTTGATAGACCCGTAAATTGATTATAGGCCCTAATAATAATATTGTTGTATTTATAATTAATAAAAAGTAATACACCTAATATGAAAACCAGTAATACTATTTTGGCGGTATATTGTTTTTTCATAAATTATATTTTATTATTTTTTTATATCTTTTATCATAGCCTCCGGTAAAAATTGAGAAACCCCCTCAAATGGATTTGCTCGTCCTAAACTAAATGAGTTTGTCGGTTTCATTCGGTCAGGAATACAAGGCAACTTAACATTTAAAGGACCCTCTGTTGTCGAGCTAAAACATTGACCCTGACCTACATTGTTCCTACAATAACCACATCCCGATGTATTTCTACATTCGTCTTCATCTAAACCTTCGCAAGGCTTTGATTTTTTATTACATTGAGACTCAGATAAATAGACATCGAGTGGATACTGGCTTATTCCATTGTCGCCACACGTGTTTTTACTTGGGTCTGTGGGGTCATACTTATGCTTTACACAACCACATTTCTCATAACACCAAAAATATTTTTGGCGATTATCATCTATAAAGTTTGTAAAATTTTCTTTTGTAGTTTGTTTATTATATTCTTTTTTATATAAATCGGGGCATACTTTTTCACAATTTTTATTCGGTATTTTATTTACATAATTCCCTTTTATTATGAGGCATTCTGGTGGTCTATTATATGAAACTACACAATTTGTATCAAATATATCATAATACATGTCTTTTGGTTGAACAGAGACGTTCTGGTTTTCTAAAACGTCTTCACGAGTCGCATATTCATTTGGGACATCATTCGGATTTATAAAAATAGGTATTTGATTATTTGTTTGTTTTTCATTTGAAATAAGTGTTGGTTTTGGCTTAAATGGAGTTTGAGTTGCGGGTGTAGCAGGGGTGGCAGGTTTCTGAGTTGCGGGAGTTGTTGGTTTCTGAGTTGCTGGAGTTGTGGGTTTCTGAGTTACAGGAGTTGTGGGTTTCTGAGTTACAGGAGTTGTGGGTTTCTGAGTTGCGGGAGTGGTTGGTTTCTGAGTTACAGGAGTGGTTGGTTTCTGAGTTGCGGGAGTGGTTGGTTTCTGAGTTGCGGGAGTGGTTGGTTTCTGAGTTGCGGGAGTTGTGGGTTTCTGAGTAGCAGGAGTTGTGGGTTTCTGAGTTACAGGAGTGGCGGGTTTCTGAGTAGCGGGAGTGGTTGGTTTCTGAGTAGCAGGAGTGGTTGGTTTCTGAGTTGCGGGAGTTGTGGGTTTCTGAGTAGCAGGAGTGGTTGGTTTCTGAGTTGCGGGAGTGGTTGGTTTCTGAGTTGCGGGAGTTGTGGGTTTCTGAGTAGCAGGAGTGGTTGGTTTCTGAGTTGCGGGAGTTGCGGGTTTCTGAGTTGCTGGATTTACTGGTAGTTTTGGTGTAAATTGTTCATGAATCTTATTAAAATTTGAAAAAAATATAAATATAATGATAACAGATAATATATACATAAAGTTTTTTAGAAAAACTTTTTTTTCTAAAACATTAAATTTAGTTTAACCATAAATCATGATGTGATTTATGTTTTGATAGTTTATATATGAAAAATTCATATATAAACTGTTTAACTTTTTATCGTGATGGCATATTTGGAGTTTCTACATTATACTCGTGATAAATTGTTTTGTATTTACCATCAGATGGGTCCCATTTTGTTTCAATAATGAAGCCTCCATAAGTATTGAACCAAGAGCGAGATTCAAGTTCAGAGTCAGGTTGAAAAGTATTCGGAGACAGATTGATAGGCATAATATAATATATAAGATATTTTTATTATAGGATTACATTCGTAAAATAAAATATAACAAAATACTCTTATAGTTATGGCAACACTTCTCCAAGAAAAGAAAAATTACAGTATTGATGACCACGTCTCTTTATTTACTGAAAATGAGAATATGGACAACATCGAAATTGAGAGCCAAATATTAACTCAATATCCTAAACGATTCAATGAATTATTCATTCAAATCAAAAAAGAGGAATTTCCAACAACTCATATTACGGAAGAGTTAGAACTATTTAAAGACAATATCCATAATCAACTCACTAAATGTAATACAAATATTGGAATGATTTATACAGATAAAATATTAAAATCACCATCTTCTGATAAAGACATTATTCTAAAAAGACAAGACCTTATAAGAACCGTTTGTAATAAATTTACAGAAAAGACAGATGAAGAAATTAAAGGGATTAAGGATTCAATTAATGACGCACTTTGGTTTTATAAATCGAAGAATGAGCATAGTGATTATATTTACTCGATGATGTATTTCAATAATTACTATCTTAAATTTTTGAATAATTACGAACCATTTTTAACAATATCGAACGCATACAAAATAATAATAAGCCCGATTATGACAGCAGTAAGCCCACTTGTTTATATAATTATTCCTTTTATTTTAATGAAGTTCATGGGAATTAGTATCCCTATCAAATTATTCATTAAAATAATGTGGGACCAAAGTAGCATGATTTCAATTCCATTTATCAAGAATGAATTTCTAAAAACAGTAATCAAGTGGTTCTCAAAAGCAATGAGTGTTTTTTTATATTTCCAGAATATTTATTATACATATCGCGAATCTAAAATAACAGTCGGAATTGCTAACTTTTTCCAGAAGAAGCTGGAGAATATTAAAGGCCTATTGCGGATGAACACGTCATTGAAAGAGAATTTTGAGGGGGTAATTGAGAAAGATGAAGTCGGTTTTAAGAGAATAGAGAATGGTGGGATTTATAATGGGAAATACTCTATGATATCAAATAAGGGCGTTATATTAAAGGATTTCTATGAGTTTATGGATAACAAGCACGACTTTTTGAAAGTGTTGAATAATATTGCTTTTATAGATTGCTATTTTGGAATCGCAAAAATGATTCGCGAGAAGAGTTATTTCCACATCCCACGCGTTTTGGATTCGTCTGTCCCACTTTTGAAATTGGAGGGCGTCTGGCATCCTGCGGTTCAGAGAGAGAAGAACATAAAGAATAGCATCGATTTTAATGAAAAGACGCGTAATTATATACTTACCGGTCCAAACGCGGCCGGAAAATCCACTTTTATTAAATCAGTCTTCTTGAATATTTATTTGGCACAAACTGTGGGGATAAGTAATTCTGAGAAAATGGAATTTACGCCGTTCTCCTATTTCTTAACTGGTATCCGGAATCAGGACGCACAAGGTTATGAATCGCTGTTCGAATCAGAGGTCCATAAAATACGCGATTATTTTAATGTTATCAAGAAGTTCAAAGGATTTACATTCTCTATATTGGATGAAATATTCACTTCGACAAATTTTAATGAGGGATATTCCGCTGCGAATGGTATGTGTCATACAATTGGTAAAATGAAGAATTCCCTCCATATTGTGGCGACTCATTATACGAATTTACACAAAATTGAGAAAAAGGCGGATTTAGGATTTAAGAATATCCGGTTTTCTGTTAAGTTTGAAGGAAGTTCGATATTGTTTCCGTATAAATTGGAGGATGGTTATTCGAAGCAGTTCATCGCTTTACAATTGATGATAAATAAGAAATGCGACGGAGAATTTATGGAGAATTGTTTGAATTGCTTGAAGGAATTGGAGAGAAAACCAGAGAAGAAAAAGGTTGAGAAAGTGGAAAAAAAGAAAAAAAAATCAAAACGGATAGTCGTTTAGATTTAAAAACAATTATCTTTTAATATTTAAAATGCAGACATATATTTTAATTTTAATTGGTATATTAGTTTTATTATTAATTGGAGTTGTATATTTCGGATGGAGGAAAATTATTAATTTAGAGATTGAATCCAACAAAAATAAATATGATATTGAAGCATTAAGAGGACTATTAAGTAAATTATTGGATGGAGACGAAATAGAAATGAACCCATCGTATTTTAAGAAAGAGAAACCATATAATATTCAAATGAATGCGAATGAATTGAAGAATGCGCAATTTGGAGGTGGAGGTGCAGATGCGGATGAAGATGAGAGCGAGGTTGAAACATTACATAGTAGCGATGATGAAGAGGAAATTCCGGAAGATGAGAGCACTGTTTCAATTGAAAATATTGAGGATGAAGATTCTGATTCGGATGATGAAGATGATGATGAAGATTCTGATTCGGATGATGAAGATGATGATGAAGATGATGATGATGATGATGAAGATGATGACGATGAAGATGATGAAGACGATGATGATGATGACGATGATGAGTCGGAAGAAGAAACAGAGAAATCTGAAAAAGATGAAAAAACAGAATCAAACGAAGAAGAAGTTAAAGAAAATGAGCCAGAGCCAGAAACAGAAGTTAAAGAAATTAACCTTGAAAAATCAGAAGATAATCAAGAAATACAAGAAAATAATTTAGAAGAGGAAAGTAAAACAGAAGTAAAAGTTGTTGAAGTTGATAAAAAGAATATTAAAAAATTTCCAAGCGAATCTTTGAAAAACTATAAGGCAGGAGATGTTGTTGTATCAAAGAATGATGGAAATAAATATAAAGTTGTCATGTATAAGAATCAAAAGAGATGGAAACTTATTGATGCGTAAAATATAAAATATATAATATTTTTATTATAAAAAATATTATACTAATTATGTCAACTGGTCCCCGTGGTTTACAAGGTCCTACCGGAGCAACTGGTCTACGTGGTCTACAAGGTCTACAAGGAGTAGCTGGTCCTACTGGAACAACTGGTCTACGTGGTCTACAAGGTCTACAAGGTGTAGCTGGTCCTACTGGAACAACAGGTCTACGTGGTCTACAAGGTCTACAAGGTGTAGCTGGTCCTACTGGAACAACAGGTCTACGTGGTCTACAAGGTCTACAAGGTGTAGCTGGTCCTACTGGAACAAC
>JACCED011433210.1_pt1 | contig 35181 bp, 29 predicted proteins | sample 7455021 | NCBI WGS metagenome assembly JACCED01 (sample SAMN15323456, study PRJNA562643) | freshwater metagenome | isolation source: river surface water | place: USA:Blue River Watershed | collected 2017-08-19
ATCGGCGATGATGCGCAGCTTGCGCACCGCGCCGGCCTCGATCAGAGCGCGCAGAGTCTTCTCATTCATCGTCGGCCTCCGGGAAGACGGCGTGCTGCTCGGGGATGGAAATGCCATTGGCCTCGCAATGCTTGCGGATCAGCACCTCGATGAGATTGGCGATGGAGCGATGGTCCCGCTGCGCCGCGATGCGCGCGGCTTCCTTCAGGCGCGGGTCGATGCGCAGGTTGAGCGTGGCGGTCTTGGAGAGGGACATGGGGGCGGCTCCACTGTTGCAATGTGGAGGCATTGTAACGCAGATGTGCTTTGCGGCAAGCGAGCGTATGCCGTGGGTGGATGAGTGTCGATAAGACAAGAAGGGAATTGGTGCCCGGGCAGCGACCTCCATTGGTCTCACACGGTCCCACGAAGCCTCACTAAAAGTATAAGTATCAAATAGATAGATAACCCCTTGTTTCAGGTAATCTCAGCGAATATCATCAAATCGCAAATTTTATGTTGAGTAGGATGTTGAGACATGCCAAAGCTTGTCCCTGAGTTAAGTGATCTGGCGGTTCGAAGATTAAGTCATAACGCGATCCAGAATGACCCGCGAATTCCAAGTACAAAGAGAACCCGTCGGGAAGGTGAACCGTGCACCGCAATGCACGCAGTTGGTGGAGTATCCGGCTTATTGCTTCAGTGTCGGCCGCCTGCTGAAGGCAATTCACTCGGGGCAAGATCCTGGATCTTGCGGACCATGGTCGGCGGCAAGCGCTGTGACATTGGCTTGGGCGGATATCCAGATGTATCGCTTTCTGCAGCGCGTCTCAAGGCTCGTGAGTTGAAAGCAAAAATCAAGGACGGGATTGATCCTATAGCAGAGCGAAAGGCCAAAAGATCTGCTCTAGAGGCTGCGCGCGTGAAATCCGTGACGTTCAAGGCTCTTGCCGAGGAGTATATCGTCAAGAAGTCCAAGGAGTTCAAAGCCAGTAGTGCAAGCCAGCAACGCCGGAAGCTGGAGAACAACTTGCAGATGTACGTGTATCCCCACATTGGAAACTTGATTGTTGCTGATATTCAGCGACCGCACTTAGTTAAGGTGCTGGAACCAATTTGGGAGACGAAGACTGAAACTGCAAGTCGGGTACGCCTGAGCGTCGAGCGAATACTTGATCTGGGTGGTGTGAAAGGCCTTCGTTCTGGCGACAATCCTGCAAGGTGGGCGGGGAACTTGGCATTGTCGTTCCCCGCGAAGCAAAAAGTATCGAAGGTGGAACATTTCGCTGCACTTCCAGTTGCCGACATCCCTGAGTTCATGAAGAAACTACGAAAGTTGCGAGGTACTGGTGCTCGGGCATTGGAGTTTCTGATCCTGACCGGTTGTCGGTCTGGCGAAGTACGCAAGGCACTCCGAAGTGAGATTGACCATGAATCCAAAACGTGGGTAGTTCCGGCTGAACGTATGAAGATGGGCAAAGAACACAGGGTGCCACTTTCCGATTTCGCACTGACTGTGCTGAAGGAATTACCTGCTACAAGTGACTACCTGTTTTCTAATCGAAACGGTATGCCGATCTCTGACGTCATGGTCTGGAAAGTCGCAAGAAGCATGGGATACCAAATTACTGCACACGGATTTCGATCAACTTTTAAAGACTGGGCAATTGAGCATACCGACTATCCTGACGAGATTTCTGAACTCGCACTGGCGCATGTCAATAGCGACAAGACTAGGGCGGCTTATGCCAGAAGTGATGCATTCGACAAGCGGAGAACCTTAATGATGGATTGGGCTAAATTTTGTGGTGCGCGCGACAAGTAGAAGCATTTTTTGCTTCTTGTATTCGAGCCTTTACTGCCACGGCAATATGCGAATGCAAACTATGTTAGCGAAATCTGACTGCGTTCAGCTCCGCTCTCGGACTCTCCAATAATTCCAGGCTAAAGTCGTGAAGGCACGCCACTCTGAATGTTGCCGATTCGGGACCGAAAAAAGTCTCGAAACGCAGCGGTTCCAACGGATCTCCCGGGATATAAGATTGCATGTCACCATTGATATGCAGAAGCAGTACTTTTTCAGGAGTTCGGATCATCAGTCCAAACTGAAGCCAACGCCCTGCGAATAAAAATTCCTGCTTGAACGCGATGTGAAAAGTTCTTATCGCAAAATTTTTCTCGACGACTTTGCTGGTTAGCGCCACCATCTGATAGAAGTTTTTATCTAAATTGGCATCATGAGTAAAGTCTATGCAGCGCCAAGGATTGTCGGGAAAGTACTTTTCCAAGTAGTCCTTATGTGGCCACTGTGCTTGTCTTCCAACGAAGTCTTTTATGTAGCTGATTGCTGGATATTGGCCCCATTTGTCTAATTGGAACATGCGAATAAAAGAGTCAACTTCTTCTCCCTGAATGACTTCAATCTCGACCAATCCAATTGGGTCGACTTCCAGAATTTTTGCAAGTTTCCACAAATCATCAGAAGTTTGTGGAAGTGCGCCCGTGAGCCACCTTCCGCAGGTAGACGTTGAAGGCTGATCTCCAAACTGTATGGCCCATTCAGCCTGCAATTGCGGGATAGCCTTCTTGCCAGGAAATCTGACAGCAAGTGCGGAAGAAAGTCGGCTTCTACTAAGTTTCAATCCCATTTTCACTCATTCCAGTTAAGTCATTTGACGCGAAGTAGTGTCTCCCGGGGATCTCATCAATCGTCCCTCGTCCATATAATCTGGCAACAAATATCCGAGGCTGTCAACAACATAAGTCCAATGCTTTACCACCATGTTCAGGGAACATTTGATATGAAAACAACGAAATTAATTGGTATGACTCTTTTTGCAGCGCTGACTGGTTGTGCAACACCAACGGTTGTAACAGAAAGAACTGCGGCAGACCTCAATCTGAGTTGCGAGGCCTTGCTGAGTGAAATCTCAGAGGCAGAGCGCTTTGAGAATGACGCTCGTGGTGATAGAGGAGTTACGGGAACGAACGTGGCCGCGGCCGTAGTTTTCTGGCCAGCATTGCTTGGTACTTACGCGAACACAGAAGAGGCCATCAAGGCTGCCCAAGGCCGACAAGTGTACCTGTCGGGATTGTATGAGGATAAGAATTGCACCAACTCTGCTCCCGGGGGTTCATCAGGAGTGACACAGTCCGTCGCTGAGAGAATCCGTGAGCTAGATGAAATGAAAGCTGGGGGATTGATCACTGAAGCGGAATACCAAAGTGCGCGACAGCGTGCGTTGGGGCTGTAATCAAGCGCACTCCTTTCTTTGGAATCGAAGGTACAGGAAATCATGAAAGCATCAGGACACCAAGTTTCAGTACTGCCAAGGCGATTTGTGATTGCATTGCTTAGCTTCCTTCTTGTTGAGTTGCCAGTTGCGCATGCTCAGTTGAGCAGTGTTCTATCACCGACGCGTATTGCGAGATATGAAACAACAACCTCAACTCTTCACATCCCGGTACTGGAAGTAGGCGACAGCAGGCTGTGGGTTGAACTTCGGCTGGGCTTGGACGGACTGCTTTCAGTAGCGAACTCTGGCGTTGCAACAGGAAGCGCGCCAGTAATGTCTCTCTTCGATTCATCGAGCAATAGTGTTCGTGTCCCTCTCGCGGCTATGTATACCAATGGAGTGCGACAAACTGCTGCGGGCACGTATCGGCTGGAGCTTGGTCTGCGGTCTTCTGCACAGAACACGAGCCTGCAGATACTGTCACTCAAAAAGGATGTGGTGGGAAATGAGATGGTGTCTATCGCCAGTTCTGGCGATCAGGCGGACGGAAACGCCCAGGGCGCGCCATCCATTTCTGCAGACGGTCGCTATATAGCGTTTCAAAGCAACGCGAAGTCATTGGTACCGAATGATCGCAACAATGACACCGACATATTTGTCCGCGATACATTGACTGGTTTCACCACGCTGGTGTCTATCTCAAGTGCAGGTATTCAGGCAGATGGGAGTAGCACCTCGCCAAGCATATCTGCAGATGGTCGCTACATTGCATTTGTAAGCGACGCAGACAATCTTTCGTCCAATGACATCAATTACTCCAGAGACATTTTTGTGCATGACAGAGTGTCTAGGACTACAAGAATAGTGTCGGTCGCAACTGGAGGAGTGCGTACACGCTTTCCCAAGTACTCTCCGGCCATCTCGGCAAATGGGCGCTACGTTTCTTTCGCTAGTGAGTCTGAAGATCTTGTGAAATTTGATACCAATGATGAGGAAGATATTTTTGTCCACGATCTGCAAACAGGCGTAACTGAGCGCGTGTCTGTTTCCAGTTCGGGTGGGCAAGGCACTTTCCGCAGCGGACTGGCTGAGGTGCGAGGACGTGGCCTTTCCAAAATTTCCGCTGATGGTCGATACATCGTCTTCGAGAGTGCTGCCAACAATCTTGTCGCGAGCGATACCGATGCCTTTCTTGATATTTACGTGCATGACAGGCAGACCAGAAAGACCACGCAAGTGTCTATTACCAGCACGGGCGGTCAAAGCCGCGGAGCTGACAAAAAATCTCCTTCGATCTCGGCCGACGGACGCTATGTTGTCTATGAAAGCAGTGCAGAGGACATCTATCCCGGAGCAAAGTGGGGCAGCAATATCTTTCTGCATGATTTGCAGAGCAGAACTACTGATTGGATCTCTGCCTCCAGAACTGGCACTTACGCAAATTCGTCCAGTACGGCGCCTCACATATCTGCAGATGCTCGATACGTGGCATTTGAAAGTCGCGCTTCAGACCTTGTAAGCGGCGACACGAACAATCGAACTGACATCTTTGTTCATGACACGCTAACTAGCATTACTCGCAGGGTATCAAACGGAATGACTGGACAGACGAATGACGTCAGTGAGGCTCCTGTCCTCTCTGCGGACGGGCGATATGTTGCCTTTGAAAGTGATGCAACCAATCTGGTTGACGCTGACATCAACAATGCGACGGATGTTTTTGTGCGATTGCTGGAATAGACCTCTCCACACGAAAGTACTACCTCTTTGTCTTTGAAAAGGAAAACCCATGACTGACAGCGCTCGACTACATGTCCCCCTGGTCGCGGGAACTCTGACTCTTTTTGCCGCAAGTATCGATGGTACCGAAGGCGCCGATACGCTTACAGGCACTGATGCTGACGATGTGCTGTCGGGGTTCGATGGCAATGACACATTGAACGGCGGTGCAGGTAACGACGAGCTGATCGGTGGTAATGGCAACGACTCACTTGATGGAGGAGTTGGCGCGGACACGATGCGCGGTGGAAGTGGTAGCGACGCATACCTTGTCCGCGATGCTGGTGATTTGGTGATTGAGACGGATGCTGATCGAACGACGGGAGGATATGACTCGGTACTTCTTTACACGCTCAATTACAGGCTTCCTGAAAATGTAGAGTTCCTTCAGGTAGCGACGAGCAGCTTGAATGGACCAGCCATCACTGTTACGGGCAATGCGCTCGACAATATGCTTGTACTCGGACGCAGCTTGAACATTGTAGATGGAGGGGCAGGTACCGACACGGCGAGCTACGCAGCATTGTTCAACGGATCCTTGGATACCAAAGGCGCTACGGTCGATCTTTCAATTACGACCTCTCAAGAGGTAGGCAGATCCTCGCTTCTTGGCAGTGTATTCATCGCCAACCATACGCTGATCAATATCGAGAATTTATGGGGGAGCAACAACAGCGATACATTGGCAGGGAACAATAATGCCAATGAGTTTGCAGGGTTCAGAGGCGACGATTCGGTTGATGGTCGCGGTGGCGTGGACACGTTCTATGCAGTGGGCGCTCGTGCAGACTTCACTGTAACGCGCACCGGCAATAACATTGTTGTGCAGGACAATGTGGCTTCGCGTTACGGCACAGATTCACTGACAAACATTGAACGTGTCAGATTTTCTGACAATGTGCTGGCTTTTGACGTTGAAGGCAATGCAGGCAAGGTCGCCAAAGTACTGGGAGCCGTACTCGGCAAGGACACTTTATCCAACAAGGCTTTTGTCGGCATAGGTCTGCACTATCTGGACAACGGCATGAGTTATGAAGCGCTGGTGCAAGCAGCAATAGAAGCTCTTCTTGGTGCAAATGCCAGTCAACGTGCTGTCGTGGATCTGTTGTTCTTCAATATCGCCGGCGTGGCGCCATCCGATGAGGTCGCTCAGCCCTATGTCGATCTGCTGAGCAGCAAGACACATACTGCAGCAACCCTGGGCGTGTTGGCCGCCGATAGCGAATTTAATCAGGTTAATATTGGACTGACCGGGATGGTGCAGACTGGGTTGAGTTTTACCCCTTATGTTCTCTAGGCCATGTTTCAGAAAAGCGCAATCCACCAAATGGAGCAAAAGCAATGAGTCACTTCAGTCATCCAGCCAGGGTGCCACTTTTCCTGATCGCCACAATACTTGTTCCAGCGTGTACCTCAAGCTACGGTCCTTATGGGGCTTCCTCGTCCGGTTTAATTGAATCCAGAGGCGACCACTACGGCGCTGGGCCCTGTAGTTGGACGCAGTCAGTCATGGAGGGCTCTCAGGGCTTGATCTCCTGGGCTTCCAATAATGGTGCGGGGGTAGAACATAGGCACGCGCAAGTACGGGCCACTGATGGAGCATACAGTCGCGGAGATTTCGACTGTCAGGCGAAGAACTCGGGGAATTCCTATCAGCTAGGTGGTGAGATACTGCCCTACGAAAGCATGGAGCAAAGTCAGTTTCTAATGCGCGAGAGACCGTACCGTCTACAACATTATCGACAAGACTACTATGGCAGGTGACATGTGGTGATACGCGCAAGGCAATGGCTATTGTTAGCAACAACGGCAACAATTCTTGCGGGATGTGCCGGGATCCAGTTTGCCTCATCAATTCGAGTAGAGACAGATATCTCCGCGCTTGCTCCGGCAACTGCCGCAGTGGTAAACGCCCATAGCAGATTCGCATGCCAGGGAGCAGATTTAGAGGTTAGGAGCGCAGAGGTGATTGCACGGCAATCGGGGTACCGATATAGAGGAAAACCCTCGGAGAGGCACGTGTATCTGGCCAAGGCTGTGAGTGTCTGCCAATGGAGCTGGTAATTCTTTGGTAAAAGTGATCATTGCTGGAATCAAAATTTTATTGCACACTGCTATAAAAAATGACGACCAAAGTCTTTTGGAACAATGAGATGTTGGCGCAGAAGAAGTCCAAGGGATCGGAAGTTTAATGTCAGCACGTGTCCTACCAGATGTGCTATCTGATCAGTTCGTAGTGACTGACAGGTTAGACTTTGAGTCCAATGAAGGGAATGAACTCTACCTGCTAAGTCCACGCAATCCTCTTGATAGCACCAAATATCTCCTAAAATGCTCGCCAGCGGCGAGAACTAACTATGCAGCCTTTCAGACTATTGGCCGAATCAAGTCAGAAAATCTTAATTCGCCTCTCCAGCTGCATCGACTTGGAAACACATACTTCCAGCTTTATGAGTACATAGGTAGTACTACGTTCCACGACCATATAGTTTCCAGCTCTTCGACTAGTGTTAGCCTGGAGTCTGTCGAGTCTTTCATTCGTCAACTAAGCTCTGCCATAAGCGCTCTCCATACAGCGGAAGAAAATTCAATAATCCATTGCGATATAAAGCCGTCGAATATTCTAATTCGGCCAGGCTCCAAAGGCGCACTTAACGAATTCATACTTGCCGATTTTGACTGTGCAATTGCAGTGCATGGTGGGAATGCCCACCGTACTTCCCGCTATACGCCGGAGTATGCTGCACCCGAGATAGTGGCTGAAGGAGCGATGATTTCAAGTGCAGCGGACTATTGGTCTCTCGGTGTTGTGATACATGAGTGGGTTACTCACAGAAATCCGTTAGCCGGACTAGACAAGTCCACAATTTGTGCCCGATTAATCGCATATGGTCACGAGTATTTCGATCTATCTCCGATAGAAAATACAAAAGTTAGATCGCTTCTAGGAGGGCTGCTCCAAAGTGATCCGGTAATAAGGTGGCAGCAAGAGCAAATTGCTCGCTGGCTAGATAATGATCCGGACATCATTAGAGAAGGATTGCGACTGGGCGGGGCAACGTGTGCCAGGCAAAGTTTTCAGTTTGCAAATATTAGTATTCAAACCTTGGCTGAGGTTGGTCAGGCACTATTGCGCGTTCCACCTCAGAGTGCCGAGTTACTGGCTTCACTTGCAGATTGGATCAATCAAGAATTTCCGGAAGCACAAGATCTAGCGGCAGAAGTGCGAGAACTGCATGGGACTGAAGGTTCAAGCGGCATAGCAATTCTGAAGGCCGCATATCGTTGCTGGCCTTCAATGCCCCCTATCTGGAGGCAGGTCGTAATCAATGAGACCAATCTGATAAGTATGTGCCGAATTGCTATGGATGATAGCGAGACAGCGGCAGTGAGAACTCACAATTTAGAGTGGCTACAATCAGTATCTTCCATCGACGGCCCACTTGGCTTCTTCACTGCATTGACTGGATATGAAAATCAACGCGTAGCCGATGCTACTCGCCTGCTAAGGAAGTTACTGGAGGTGCGGGATGAGTACAGTCGTTCTTGGAGTCAGATTCTCAACGCTGCTGGAGAAGAGTTGGCAGGGCATGCTATTCCAGAGGTACACGCCTATCTTCCTCGACTTTTCTATTCGACCCTTGATTCGACGACAAGAGAAATATTGCGCGATGAAAATCGTAACCTTTTCTCCCCAGAGTTGATACTTTTTCGCAGGAACTGGTTTTATGTTTTTGGCACACACCATGATCTGTCGGTGGCTCAGATCATGGTTCTGGAGGAATTGGAGCAGGTGTCAAGAATTGGTGAGTTGATTACCATAAGAAATTCAGACGACCTTAACGAAATGTCACTCGAAGGTCTTTCGGGGAGAATCATTCAATTACAGACTCAAATGTTTGAAGACCTCATGCCTAGCCCTGGTGCTGAGATTCTGCATTTAAGGCCAGGAGAAAGCTTTAGCGAATTTCCAAGTGAGAGCACAACTCAGCTTCTGGCTACCGCTTTCTTGCGATCCGTACGCGAGTCCTGGCAGCACCTCAGAGGCATTCGAGCTACCAATGGATCACCTACTCAGCAACCAACTAATTCGATCGGGGGAGATCAGTCTTTCGATGTATTCCTGATTCGAATGAGCGCTAAAAGTGAACTTTTCTCTAGCGATGATTTGCGAAACATTTACTTGATTCGAATGTCTTGGAGGGGGCTGATTGGTAGGTCTATCAGAATCAGCATAAAAAAGCCGCTGTGGTTCTTCAGATCAAGGCTCTTGGAATACAGGCGCCTACCTATCAGTGGGCATATGGTAGCGTTCATCACTCAGAAGTGTGTAATTGAGTGTAGAGAGAAAGTTGGAGTATTTACACTGCATCGTCACGCTCCCGTAGTAATTAATCTTGGAGAAAGTGCGATTCAACCTTGCATCTCAAATGAGTCTCTTCAGGGCTTGAACGGGCGCGTTAACTCAGTTTTAGACAATAGCCAAATTGGTCATTTCGAGGTCGGTATTCTTTCTCCTGGTGCAGTTAGGGAGGTTTTTGAGGAGCGAATAGAAGCACCACGACTGATAAAAAGCACAAACAAAAAAGTAACAGCAGTAGGTGAACCGGAAGTTTCAAGCCAATCTGTCTCGGAGGTCGAGTGGAATCGATCGTGGAAATTGATCTTGAAGCGATGGAGCCTTCGCTTAAGCCGCGCAATTGAAAAATTGGAAATCAAATTCTCTCGAATCAGGAGTTAGAATGAAAACGTCTGGAAACGCTTTGCACCACTTGTCTGAGATCAGAAAGCACAGGCGCAATACTGCAAGGAAAGATCATAGTCATAAGAGATTGTCACAGATAAAAAGTGAACAAAATATTGGCGCACTTGAAGGCGTTTTACTCTGGCTAGCAAAAGCTGACCTTTATGTAGTTAGCATCTCAACTCGACACTCCAGATCCATGCTATCTGGGCTTGGTGCAATGGTCGTGTTTACGGCATTACTTGCATTTGTCACTTCTCTTTACACATTGCTCTCTACATTGATTGGTCCTGACAATGCCTACAGGTGGCCAATTGCAGTCCTACTTGCAGGCATATATACCTACGGCATTATTCTCATTGATCGTGAGATCGTAGGCGCCACGGAATCCTCTTGGAAAACAACAATAGTTAGAATGATATTTGCAATCTTTATTGCAGTTGCGGTCTCCTATCCGGCAAAACTGAAGTTCTTTGAAGGCAGAATAGATGCGGAGATTGACACGATAATCAGCGAACAAAATTCTGACTTGCTAGAAAGAAGAGAACTGATAGTGGTTAGAGCGGAAAGCGAGCGTGACACTCAGATCAGCAACATTCAGACACAGATTGACTCCTACAGTGAGCAAATTCAAAGTATGGTCGATGAAATTGCTGTTGAAATGTCTCAACGTGGCGGTTGCGGCCCCCGATGCGAATCGCTGACCGCTCAAAACGAAACGCTGAACCAACGCTTGGAGTCGCTAAAAAGTCAATTGGCCGATATGGTTCAGAATAGTAGTTTTTCCTCTTTGGCGAATAATGAACTTGAGGCAATCGATCAAGAGATTTCAAGCAAGCGATTAGTGGCATATGACATTCTTTATAAGATTGAGGCGCTTGATAGGATTACTGCGGCAAATACAAGCGCTCTAATGGTTTCATGGTTTTTACTTGGATTCTTCCTGCTTCTGGAGATGGTGCCTCTGGCTCTCAAATGGAGCATCGGTCACACCGAATATCACTACTACATCAACGCACGCAATAATATCAACAAGCAAAAAATCGTATCTATAGCCAATATATTTATTCAGATGATGCAGGATGATCCAGAGCAAGTATTCAACGGTGTTCCTAGAGAAATCACAGACTTCATTGCTTACATGCTTGAAGACGAATCTGTCGATTTGGATCATCCTGAGGATATGCTGAGTACTTATTCAGACGCGATGCGTAATCGTGAGCAGAGCACAGACATTGCATCTGACGTTGACGATGGGCATGCTGAGAATCAAAGCTCTCTGTCAGAAGATCCAGTTGGTAATAGACACTCAAATCCGCCCACCATTTGAAACTGATTTTTGCGGACTCAAACATGCGTTTTATTAAGGTTTGTCCCAATTCCGCTTGCGGTTATAGCGACAATATCAGCAGTAGCTTCAACTGTGCGAAATGCTTCACATCGTTGGATGGAGTGGCAGCCGCCAGAGTTGCCGCAAAGCCTTCCATACCAGTTCAAGACTCGATCGCCGAGGAAAAATGTGAGCAAGTGCAATTGCGCCAAGCTGAAGAGACCATTCGCAAGTGGAAGTGTGCAAGTTGTGGTTTCAAGAATCAGGCTTCGGACGAAAAGTGTATTAACTGCTCCACTACGATTGGGAGTACAGATGAAAAAGGTGGCGATGAGCGTGGCACAACTACAGCCCGCAAATCGGATATCGAGTCAAACGTTGAGCGGTTCTATTTGTCTTTGCCCAATTCAAAGAGAATTGACCTGGATACTCCAATTATTATTGGGAGAGACCGAGAGCGCGTGCAGGCCGAAATCTTTACTCTGTGCGAAGGGCGACTGGATGTGTCCCGCCTCCACGCCTGGATCGGATGTATAGGTTCCGATCTGATTTTCATAGACCTCTCAAGCAAGAATGGCGCTTCAATTGATGGTGCACCAGTACTCCCATGTTCGCCTGTATTTCTTACTGGCGGCTCATTTCCTGTAGCAATTTCTATAGGGAGAAATTTGGTATTCAGAGTGTTGCGCGAGGTCGTCAGCGAATGAGTAAAGGTAAGGGCTTTGACATCAATTATGACAGAGAAGTGCTGGGTAAACGCTATGATAGCTTTTTGGAAAGAATTTCAGAGGCTGCAATCAATACAGTCGTCAAGACAGCTCAGCAGCTACAGCAAGAATACCTAGCAAGAATCGAGTCGCAAAGGTTGTACGAGCAACATGATGACTTACATGGTCAGCTTGATGAGATCAGGGCTCTTCTAATGATGATAAATGAAGATGACTCTCTACTTGCGGAATTCCCCTCGCGCAATCTGCTGCTGTCGATCAAAACTATTGCTGGTGTAAAGAAGCTTAATGAAACTCTTGAGGAGTTTCTTGAAAAGGCGCGCACGCACACAGATAGAGCTCTAAAAGCGCATATAGAAGAGAGTAGGGCAAAGATTCGCTCACTAACGGATTCAATGCGTGCAGGTAAGAGCATTTTGTTAACTGCCGATCTGCTTATTCCAGCGCTCAATCAGTCAATAAATTTAAGCACTAAAGAGCAAGCAGGGCAGACAGTCAAGATCTACCTAGAAAAAGCCTCTTTCTCATTGAAAGCGTTCTCGGAAAAATTCCCAAATCATATCTTGTCTGATGCTATTCAAGCAGTAAGTAAGTCTATAGTTGAATCCCGAGAAGTGGCAGAGACAGTCCCACTGTTCGACCAACTTTCCAATCTACTTAGAATTGAGGAGGCAGATCTGACCAGTAAATTGGAAAAGCGAGAGGCCGATTCAGTCGCCAACCATGTTACGCCAGATAGTGAAAAAATTGGCGCTCTGATAATGAGTACCCTCGCCGATATGGGCTATGAGGTATCTGGAATTGAAGAATCGTGTTTTGTCGAGAATGGTGAGCTTTTTGCTAAGAACAAGCGATTTCCCAATCATGCAGTGAAAGTTTTGGTTGATAAGGAGGGTGCTAGAAAGTTCGAAACTGAACTCGTTCGTATAGCTGGAGTGAATGCAGCTCAGCAAATAAAATTGAATGAAGATGAGCAATTTGAGGACTTCTTTTGTTCAAAAGAGGGGATTATTTCCCTGAAGGAAAAGCTGAATCAATCCTCAATAGGCGACGGATTTTCCGTCACGTTCAAATCTATCTCAGAACGAAAGTCTAATGAACTATTGAAAGAGCTACCCGTCACCAAGCAGCCGGAAAGCATTGCAGAACCAGTTGCTTATGCCGATAAAATAAGCAAAAAGGTCCAACAGTTGCGAACGCGACAATCACCACGTACCAGGAGTCGCTAGATGATATCACCTTCAGCAGTAAGCGCCTCAACTTCCCCCAAATGGTTGCGAGATATTCTTCGACTTCTTCCGATCCGGTCTCAGTTTGTCCTGAGCGGGGCTATTCACGATTACGTTTCGTACACACATGGCGGGAATCACATTATCGCTCCTTTCTGTAATGCACTGACTGATCAGTTGAAGACAATCGGCTATCGCTATGTGCTGAAGTGGGATCCTATAGATAGATTGAAAGTGCTTTATTCGGTGGGCAATATACGGGATTCGGAGCTTCTCTCGAGACTGAATGCCAATAGAAATGCGAGCCTGGATGAGTTAGGTACTCTAGTGCGTGCTCTTGCATGCACGGACAAGGAAGAGCTTGCAGGAGTGGCGATTGTTATAGATTTTGCATCACGAATATCGGATGAGAGCAATGTAAGTGAAGAGGCCAAACGGCTGTTCATGAAAGCAGAGATGGCTTCACACGAAGCGGTGCCAATTCAGGTTTCAGCCGAAAGAGTGCCTTTGTTCAATCCTGTATTTTGGTTGACTAATAGAATTCGAGACCTGCCATATTGGCTTACAGCCGATAGCAGCAGAATACACAGCATTAGTGTACCAGAGCCAGGAGCGGCAGAGCGGCAGGAGGTTCTCGGGCGCCTTTACGGCCGGCTGAGTAACGACACCAGGATTAAGGACATATCTCAGGCCAAGTTCGCCGAACTCGGTGCCAGCCTGACTCATGGAATGACACTCGGCGCGATGGTGGATGTTATTACCTTGATGCAAGATAACGCTTTGCCCGCCAGCGCGATTGACGATGCGATCCAGGGCTATCGCATAGGCGATTTGACATTGGAGAACCCTTGGAGAACAGGGCTCCTGAAAAACAAAATTCAAAACGGGGCAGAAATTCTTCACAAGCGCGTTAAGGGTCAGGAAAAGGCAGTAATCAAGGTGCTTGATGTTCTGAAGCGCACTTCCGTTGGACTTACTGGCGCTCACGGCAAGACTGCTGGCAATCGCCCTAGAGGGGTTTTATTTTTTGTCGGGCCGACGGGAGTGGGCAAGACAGAGATGGCGAAGTCAATTACTGAGCTCATTTTCGGCAATGATTCTGCCTACCGCAGATTTGACATGAGTGAATTTTCTTCGGAGCACAGCGCAGACAGGCTGATTGGCGCACCTCCGGGATATGTGGGATTTGATCAAGGCGGAGAGCTGACAAATGCAATGAGAGAGAATCCTTTCCGGGTTCTGCTTTTTGACGAGATCGATAAGGCCAATCCGGCAATCTTGCTTAAGTTTCTTCAGATTCTCGAAGATGGACGGCTTACCGATGGTCGAGGAGAGACAATCTATTTTTCGGACTCCCTGATCATATTCACCTCGAATCAAGGTGTTTCCCGAAGAAATCAAAGTGGTGTAGTGGAATATCTGGTGACTAAGGACGACGAGCCTGAGGAGTTTGAGGAGAAGATTATCAGCGGTATCCGCGAATACTTCCATTTGGAGCTTGGAAGGCCGGAGTTGCTTAACCGGTTTGGTGAAAATTTTGTCGTATTCCAATTCATTGAGAAGAGTGTGGCATTGGATATCCTCGCAGGCATGATCGAGAATATCAAAACGCGGCTAATGGAAGAGCAAAAAGTAAGGCTGGAAATTGCAGATAGTGTGTACACAGAAATACAGCGTGTGACAACAAGTGATCTCTCGAATGGCGGTCGGGGTATCGGCGCAAAGCTGGAAGATTGTCTTGTCAATCCTCTTTCGCGGGCATTGTTTGATCTGGATATTGCAATATTGGCGGGGAAGACATGCGTCGTGAATTCAATAACTCAGAGCAATGGAATATACGAGCTTGAGTGTACCCATAAGAATTAACAAGTTGCATTGGCCAGTCACTGTGCTCGGATACGGAAAAAGAGCCGGAATCTGGCTGCAGGGTTGCACTATTGCTTGTCCAGGGTGCTGTTCCAAAGATACATGGGAGCTGCTCCCAGAGAGCCAGACAAGCATTGACAATGTGCTTGGCTGGCTATCAAGCATCTCACCGGCGGAACTTGATGGCATCACTATCAGCGGAGGTGAACCCTTTCAGCAGCCTGATGCATTACGTCATCTCTTGACCGCGATATGGGATAAATTTGGCCGTGACAACACACGGGATATTCTTGTATATAGCGGCTATTCGCACTCAGTGCTCACCAGAAAGTTCAGACATATCCTTGACCTTTGTGATGTGGTGATTTCGGAGCCTTACAAGCAGCATCTGCCTTCTCAGCCGCTTCGTGGATCTGGCAATCAGATTGTGCACATTAATACCGCACTTGGTCTGGCCCGCTACTCTGAGCTCCAGCTGGAACTCCAGGCGAACAAGCTCCAGATTGACTTCGATGGCACCGCACTGACTGTAATCGGTATACCGCGAAATGGTGACTTGGATAAGCTCAGCCAGCGAATGGCAGAAAGTGGACTGACCTTTGACAGTAGTTCTTGGAAAGGATGAAAGTACATGCGCGTACGTTTGAAATTCGTTAACGCGATAGCAATCATGATGATCGTGACATTCTCGTTCATCGATATACCATCTGCTGAAGCATCTGGAAAAGGAAGTGTTGCCAAAGCGTTGGTGGGACGCTTGTTTCCTGGCGCTGTCGAGAAGCGCGCAGTGCTTGCTGTAGCGGAGAGAAATGCCGCAACAGCTTCCCAGCAGGTTAAGAGTTCCGTATCCGCCATGCGGCCTCGAGATGTTGTCATCCAGAGGTCCCGCCATCCAACTGCTGCCCAGCATATCGATGATGCACAGCGTCAGGGGCAACCAACTGTCTTGCGTATTGAAAGAGAAGGTGCCAGCGTGCGGCGCATTCAGTCTACTGGATCAGTGGATCGGAGTCGTAAACCTGGGCCTCTATACGAGCGAGATGAGTATCCGCCAGCTTTCGTTCGCGAAGGGGGCTATAACGCTAATGTTCGTTATATTCCAAGGAGCGATAATCGTGGCGCGGGGGCTGTTTTGGGTGCGCAGACGCGAGATCTTCCCAATGGATCAAGGATTAGAATTCTAGTAAGTGATTAAACGTCTACCAAATTGACACAACAAAGAGAGAGTTTGAATTCGCCATGAATCGTCTGAAATCACTTGTAAGGAAAGGCGTTCAAGCTTTCGAAGCCGATACTCTCAACACTGCGCGAAAATTCAAAAGCCTGGAAGCAAGAAGGATGTACCTGGGCAGGCTTAATATCTTGGGAAACACCATGGCGATGATTGGGCTGCTAGCATTGACTGCGTTCTTATTCCTGATCACTTTCACCGGCCAAAAGTTAGCCATTTCGCTACTCACAATGATGTTTGGATTGTTATATATTGTCATTGGCTCTGCGGTTAGCGAGACAACAATCAACGCTGCGGACAGACTTTTTGGCGACCAAAACGACTAGTTTCCATTGTCTTATTTGCGAATTTTCTGAAGTTTCAGTGAAAGCTCACCAATTCCTGGGCTTAATCTAGCTGGAGATAAATGCTGTGCAGTGGGGTCTATTGGTGCTCTTGCCACAGGAAGTGGCACCTATCCTCATAGCGGTTGCGGGATTTTGTTTCATGATCGGAGCCAAGCGAATTGCGGTTGGCTTGCTGACTTTCAGCGCGGGATGCATATTTCTTCCTGTTCTACTCCTTCCACTGGTTGAAGCACTGCCAATATGGCTGGTTTGGCTAATCCTTGCTTATCTGGTCTTCTTGCTTCCTTTCATTGCAATCGTCATCCTTGGAGCTTTGGTTAGACCGGCCATTGGCCAGAACGCTGCGGACCACATGGTTGGTGACATGGCGGCCAAATGCATCAAGTGGATGCTGCTGTTTCCGTTTTTACTGCTCGGACTTATTGTTCGATTGATCTGGAGACGTTAGCGAGCCTCTAATAGCACATCCACATAAGTAGTGGACCTTCTCTTGATCTAATGTTGTCAAATGTTGTTAAGTTTGGGGGCCTCGAATTCTGAATTCGAAACTCTCACTCGTCTGTGATTTTGTATACTAACTATCACCAACGTTTCCAAGCTTTTTACCAAACTGCCTTCCTTGAAAGCTGGAAAAACGCCAGCGACGCCGCGTTACATATGCGATACTGTAGTTCCATATTAGATATATTGCATACTATTTTTCGAAGATTCGAAGGATCGATGATAGTAAGGCGATTTTATATTTCAACTAATTCATACAGATACGAGTTCGCTGGGCATGGCATACTACGTGCTTGAACTTGGGAACCTAATACTTAAGTAAGAGGAATATTATGAGCAAGTACTATTTGAAATCGCTTTGCATAGCATTTGGGGTGTTAATTGCTGGCTGTGGCGAGAGCAATACTCAGCAAAGCGGCCAACCAGTCACGCAAGCCGGGGAGGCCGGCAATATCGCTCCTGCCGCTCTTACCGAGATCACTATTGCTCAATTTGGGCAAGTTTTCCTATACCTGCCTTTATACGTGGCAAACGATAAGGGATTTTTCGCCGAAGAGGGTTTAGATGTCACGATTGTCAGTACTGGAGGTGATGATCGAACCTTCGCTGCCGTCAGTAGCGGTAGTGCTCAATTGGGAGTAGCTGACCCAGCTTTTGTGGCTATCGCCGCTGAGCAGGGCCTAGAAGGCAAGGTTATTGCTTCAATCGTCAACGGTGTGACCTTCTGGGGAGTTACCTATGATCAAACTATTCCTCAGATCAGTGAGGTTAATGATTTTGCCTCTAAGCGAATTGCGGTGTACACAGCTCCCTCAACGAACTACACGGTTATGAAAGATATTCTGGATAATGCAGAAGGTGGCGCTGTAGCTGGGGAAATTGTTCAAGGTGCTTTTGGTTCGCTCATAGCCATGTTGAAGGCTGGGCAAGCCGACATAGCAATGGAGCTTGAACCTGTCGCCTCGATAGCCGTTGCGGATGGCGCAAGAATAGTCTACTCGATGGTTGATTCGTTCGGAGATTTCGCCTTTACCGGATTGACAGCAACCACTGACTACCTGCAGAGCTCTCCCGAGGTAGCGCAAGCTGCCATCAACGGCATTAGCCGAGCGATGGAGTATATATATTCCGATTTCGATGGCGCGCTTGAGGTTGCAGTAAATGAATTCCCAGAAGTAGATGAATCTAGTTTGAGAAATGCCTTGCAACGATTGACAAGTGAAGGCGTTATTCCGCGCACTCCAATATTGACAGAAGAAGCTTGGGACAAAGCCATCCAGCTTCGCAAAGATGTTGGCGATATCACGGGAGAGGGATCATACGCAGCAAATGTAGATATGACCTTTGCCCAGAGAGCGACAACCCAGTGATCCGACGGATTATTAATGAGGTCCGTTTGGAATGACTGAAGCGGAAGTTGAAAGACGTCTTCAATCTGTAGGGTCGCAACGCTTCTTCAGAGTGCCGCCATCTTCAGATCCTGCTGTCTGCAAGGCCATTTACACGGCTGCAAACAGTCAAGAGAAATGTCTGAATTTCATTTATCTTTGGGGGGCACATAAGAAACCCGCAACAAACAGTTATGAAAGCCAAGCTCTGCTCTTCATATCAGGGTTGTTGGCAACGCTGTCCAGGGTATTTGAAGTGAGGACCGCCATTACTTTTGTGATTTGCGATAGCCACGGAATAGCAAATATGGCCGCACCTGAAGCGGTTGAGTCGTACGCGTCAGATATTTGTATAGAATTTGCCAAATATGGCTGGGCGTCGAGACGCTTAAGTGAGGTGCTGGATTGCTCAGCTCTTGACGGAAAGTCGATGTTCGAAACAGGGTTTTCCTTTGAGCTGGATACTATGGCAATCAAGCACTTACAAAGAGGAGCAAAGAAAAATTTCTTGGGGAAGGATAGCGAAGAAGGGTGGCAAAGATATTTGAAAATTAGACTGGGTGAACGGCAGGCCATTGCCGATACATTCGCCGGCAGTATCGTACTGAGCCCCGCCCAGCCATATTCAAAATTCTATCAGCCAGCATTGCCCATTATGTGGATTTGGTCACTCGGAAGACGCAAGACTTCACTGCCTTGGTTTATGAGTAATGATCTATGTGTGGAATAGCAGGTTTTGTTTCGCAAGCGAGAGGTGGTGCCACGCAATCGACTGTACAGCAGTGCGTTCTGCGGACTTTAGCGAATATCAGTCATAGAGGCTTTAGCCAAAATGAAATGCAATGCGAGAATGACTGGGGTATTGGAGCAAATCGTTTGCAAATCGTCGATGCAAGTAATGGCCGACAGCCGTTTACTTCACCCGACGCACGCATTACCGGAGTTTTGAATGGCGAGGTTTACAACCATGCTGAACTCAGGCAGTCACTGTTACAAGCCGGCTATGTCTTTCAGACTCAGTGTGACACAGAGGTTGTCGTCAATGCGTACCACTTTTGGGGTGACAAAGCCTTCTCAAAATTCGATGGAAAATTCGCAGTAGTTCTATTTGATAGAGTTTCCAGAATGTGGATCGCTGCGCGTGACTTTCATGGGATAAAGCCACTTTACTACAGCCTGCAGGACGTAAGTTCTGGGGCTGCTTTGCTTATTGCATCAGAAATGAAAGCACTTGACCCAAAGAATAATGCAATCCGGGAATTTTTGCCTGGTTCGATAGCTTCTGGGCAGTGTAATGCCAAGGATATCAATTTTTCCACTTTTATTCCCGAAAGCCTTGAGCATACAGCTCCTAGTTTCGGAGAAGCACAAGCTGCAACAAAGCTTAGGGGCTTGATTTCCAATGCTGTGCGAAAGCGCTTGCAAACAAGCCTGCCGGTCGCTGTTTTTTTAAGTGGCGGCATAGATAGTAGTGTCGTTTTTTTTGAAGCAATTCAGCACCACGCTAACGTCCAGGCCTTCGTAATAGGTGATAGCAATGGGAGCGATGTTATTGCTGCAAAGTTACTTTGTGAAGAGCTTGGCGTTTCTCTGGTTCATATTACAGTCACCAAAGAAGAGCTTCTACGAGCGATTAAAGAAGTAGTAATCTGCATTGAGAGTTTTGAGCCTAATCATATCAGAGGGGGCGCGCTATCCTATTTTCTCTCCAGGGAAGTGGCCAAAGCCGGATATCGCATTGCACTTTGCGGGGAAGGATCAGATGAGTTGTTTTGCGGATACGGAGAATTCGTACAGTCAAAGCACAATGGCCTAAACGATATTGCAATCAATAAGCTAAGGGCCAATTTTGTAGAGCAATTGCACAGAACTCAATTGCAAAGAGTCGACAGAACAGCAATGCGCTTCACGCTGGAAGTAAGAGTTCCATACCTCGACACCCAGGTATCCAGTTATGCCCGCACATTGCCGGTTTCAATGTTACTTAAGCAGCAGGATTCTGGAATATGGCAAACAAAGTACCTGCTGAGGATTGCTTACACGGGGCTATTACCGGATGAAATTGTGTGGCGCGACAAAGTAGTTCTAAGTGCTGGTGCTGGCTTTGGAAGCAATGGCCCGGAAGGCATTTTCTATGAATATGCCAATCAACACGTTACTGACGTTGAGCTGCAAAATCTGCAGAGGAAGTACTCTGAATTTCAAATCAAAGACAAAGAAGAAGCGCTTTATTTCAATATTTTCGTAGACTATTTTGGCTCCCAGTCGTTGGCTGCCAATCGACCGCAGGTTAACCAAACCTTGGCTAAATTAAGATGAGCAATATTCTGCTTAGTCTTCGGAGTGTCAGTTTCTCTTACATGGGCGAAAGTCGTTCAATCCGAGAAAGTACGATTAATGATATATCGTTGACCGTACCTAAAGGGGAAATTATCTGCATTGTTGGCGCCAGTGGCTGTGGCAAGAGTACGCTCCTGAATATAATGGCTGGGCTAATTCAACCTCACTCAGGCGATTGCGAAATCAGCCAGGAACTGTCCTCGCGGAAGAATCCTATTGGATACATTTTCCAACAGGATGCCTTGATGCCTTGGAGAACAGTTAGGGAAAATATCACGCTACCTGTTGAAGTTTCCAAAATTCTAACTCCTAAAGACAAATTAGAAATGGAAATTCAAAAATTACTGAGTGAGTTTCATTTAGACCGCAAGGTACTGGAGCAATATCCGTTGGAGCTCAGCGGCGGAATGCGTCAACGAGTATCGATTATTCAGGCGCTTATCACTAACCCCAGCCTGTTTCTGCTTGACGAACCTTTTTCAGCTCTTGATTACAACACGAAGCTAAAACTGGAAAGCGAGTTCTGGCATTTAGTGCGTCAACGTCACTGCAGTGCTGTGTTAGTTACGCATGACATAGAAGAGGCCCTAGCTTTGGCATCCCGTCTTTATGTCATGGCCGCTTATCCAGGTCGGTTACACAAAATATATGATATTGAGCCAGAAATATGTGAACTTGATCCTCTGGAAGCACGCAGCCACCCCGCGTTCGGTGACTACTTTCGTAAGATTTGGCAAGACATGAAAGATTTGGAAGCGGTATGACGGCAGCTCTCCAGAAACGGTTGCGTTCCTCCCTGGTGTTTCTACCTGCCGTGATATTTATTGCGGCGTGGCATTTAGCTACAGACGGGCACCCGGATCGGCAGTTTATTTTTTCCTCTCCCGAGCGTGTTTGGTTGGCGATGGTGCGACTTGCAACTAGTGGTGAGCTCTTTACTCACACCTATACGACCCTCTATGAGACGATTGTAGGCTTTCTGCTGGGTATGACTACAGGGACTATCTTGGGTTTAGCGCTCTGGTACTCGCCGTTGTTGGCATCAATGTCCCGACCTTACGTTATTGGGCTTGCTGCCATTCCAATTATCGCCTTGGCCCCTGTGATGATTGTATGGTTTGGAATTGGTGCGATCTCTAAAATCATGATGGCAGCATTTTCAACCGTTGGCGTGGCTATGGTGCAGGCATTTCAAGGAGCGAACTCCGCAGAGCTGCGTCACTTGCGTTACATGGCAGTTCTAGGTGCCACGCGTTGGCAGGTATTTAGAATTGTGATAGTCCCTTCGGCTACAGTATGGGTGATCAACTCAATGAAGCTGAATATCAGTCTAGCGTTGATGGGCGCCTTCATCGGGGAATTCATTTCGGCAGAAAAAGGACTCGGATATCTAATAGTGAGGTCATCAGGGCTGTACGATATGGCTTCTGTATTTGTGGGTTGCATTGTGCTGACGTTGATTGCCTTGTTGTTAAATGCTCTCACAGCAAAGTTGGAAAACGTCCTATTGAAATGGAAAAATCGTGAACACAAACTGGATGACCGATTTAGTTGAGGGTGGGCGACCTGATAGGAGTTTCAATATGGATCGTCGGCATATCGTAGAAATATTAGAAGGCGAGAGTACTTCCTCAAACGATTGCGTTGTCTATCGGTTTTGTGACAACAAACATTGCCCCCGATGTTTGGAAAAATGTGGTGAAGAACAGTCTAAGAACAAGGCAATATGCATAGCCCCTGACGCCTACTTCCAGTTATCTCCCCACCCCAGACCGTTTGTAAGTATAGACTTCCCCGACGAGGATATTCGCAAACAGTTTGATAAATTTGACTATTTCTACAGCGATTCACCACTCCCTGAAAATTCTTGTCGCTCCGAATTTAGCGGGAACAGGGACTTGTCAAATACCTTCCGCGCTGGAATTTTCAAAGTTTCAAAGCAAAGCGGAATATTTGAGAAAGATTTTTCTTTTCTGTTTTTACCAATAATACCACAAGACGGCGACTCTTTACTGAAGCGCGCAAAAATCCTGCAGCATGCTATTGGCTTCTGTCATGCGATAGGAATAGTTTGCCCACGCATCTGCATAATGACTTGCGCTAGCCAGGCGATGGCGACAGACAGTGTGGGAGCTTGGAAAGTAGCTAGAGAAGCAGAAATGTTGCTTAACTGGCTAAAGGAAAATTATTCAATAGAAGGCAACGACGTAAAATCGAAGTCCAATAGGGCTATCAGCATTGTTGCGATGGATGGCGATTCCTCCTCTTCCGCCAATTTGTTGAGTTTTGATTTTCATAGAGTATTAGAACCGGGTGACGTCGACATATTGATACCTTTCGATGGAGCATCTGGTAATGTACTAGCGAAAATGTGGTCTCTATCTACTGCCTCTATTCAGTTGTACTCCATTCCCTGGTTCATCATTCCGACCAAGACGATAACTCCCAATTCTCCAATGCATAAGTGCTTCTATTTGCCTTATGGGGAAGGAGGGGGCAGAAGTGTAATATCGAAACATGATGCATTTGCTCGGGCTAAAGGGTGGTATGCGCTGAGAGCCAAAATGGCAATTGAATCAAATGGAAATCCGGATGGAATTTCTTCCAACACTAACATCAGTCCTTCAATTGGAAATAAGCTTAGGTACGAGAAAGATGGTGCCGTAAATACTGCGTTGAGAGCACTCCAAGAGGAAGTTGTCCGAACCTTGATTGCGTTAAGTGGAAAGGGTCCTGAACTGTCCGCGAAGGACACTTATCATATATACGTACTGCAATTCGCCGAAACCATTCATTACCTGCCATTTCGTCTAATGTGGCGGGAGCTCGAAGACACAGAAATTACATACTGGGGGTCTAGGGAGGCCAATAGAGAGAAAAGCAATCGCAAGGAAGCGAAAGTTAAAATATGCATAGTAACGAACCTTGGTTTCGCTAGAGATATTCTCTTGGATGCCACCATTGATGAGAATGTCCGTGAAAGAATACAAAAAAAGGATACAAGTATTATAAGTGATAGGATAATTTCGGAATGGACTCGAGAGTTTGCTGATGCTGGTTTGCTGGCGCTCGGGATAAGTGAGCTAATTGAAAGTGGAATGGACGAGCTTGGAGATAAAGTAAAGGGTAGTAGAGAAAGCTTTAAAGCAGAGACACAGTACTACTCTAGGCCTTTGATTATTCGTTTGCCAATATGGGGTATTGCCCTGAGCAATAGTAAATTCCTCAATAAGTTGGCTCGCAGTGATAATAATAGTACTCGAGCTTTTTTTTGGCGGGAATTCGGTAGCAAGTCATCTTTAATGACCAAGGATTCGTTTTCAGAGAAAAGAATTTCAATATATGGAGATGAAACTACCGTCACACGATTGTTCAAAAAAAATGCCTCTACTTCTTCATATACAGCGCAAGACCTAGGAATTTTTTTTTCCTATGTAAATTGGGAGAACGAGTTCGATGATTTGTTAAACGGAGCAGTCGATGTTTCCATTACTTTACGGCCATGGGTTGCAATTCAACAGGCTGCCAGCAATAGCATCGACGTTAGCGTTGTGTACAACCATTTGGAGAGGCCAGAAGCTTTCACTAATTTATATCTAAGCAAGAAGTATTTGGATAAGACATTTATTTCAGAATCTCGTTCAATCGACTCGCATTGGAGCAGAATAGTTGAAGCTCTTCTAGATGGGCTGGAAGTATTGGCGCAGCATAAGATTGCGAATCTTTATGAAGGTGAGCCTGCATCAGTAACAGCATCAGAGAGCCAGCACAGCACTTTGTGGGCAAAGTATGGGGCTACATATTGCAAGTATTACGAAATATTGAAGTCAGAATATTCAGATAAAAATGCTCCTATACCTCATACGATCCACTATGAAAAAGGCTCGCATGGAAGTTATGAGGAAATTAGAAAATGCAAAGTCTGTGAGACTAACTTATTTGCACTGGATATCTTGAACGACAGTAGAATTTATAATTTGGAGTTGGATCTGCTAACGGAAAATGAAATATTAAATGCGCAACGTGAAATCACTGCGTCGGTGAAAAACTATGATGACTTGCACTCATCTCAGTTTTGTGCGCGCTGGTTTGAGAAGAACCCCCTGTACACGAGAGACGATTGCAATACAATTAATAAGCTTTGGAGTCATACAGATATCGACGGGGCTATGAATTTTGATTCTATTTGCCATGATGGAGTTTGTGCAGGGAATAGCCGTAAAGATAGTGGCTGTTTAATAAGCCACGGAAATAGAATGGAAAAATGTAGAACTAAACTAGACAGCTATAACAGTGGTGAGAAGAAAGTCTATCTAGCACATTTCCTAGAACATTTTAGTGGTGATAGTGAGGCAGATAAGCTGAATTTAATGTTTTCCGAGTTTTCGAAGTATAGGCTGCATGAATATTCTTCAGAATCTGGTGGCGAGGAAAGTAGGCCGATCCTATCTCATCTCAGAAGGTATGGTTACGAATGTGATAGCGTCGATTTCAAGGATCTTACTGATCTCGATTTGCAAGGGCACGTTATTTTGAAGAATATTTGGATTCCTCCGAATCTGTTCGGTAACCACAGCCATATTCTTTCAAATACCAAATATAGAAGGAGTGAAGAGAAACTAAATTTCGTGGTTTGGTGGTCTCAGCTCTATAGTCGATATTATGTCCTATATATTTTTGATTATATATTTGAGGATGAAGAGTCCTGCTGTTGCCTTTATCACGATGAGTATCTGTCTGGGTATAAGTCCGCGCTTACTGACCCTAAAGCAGTATGTTGCTACTCTGCGCACATTTCTTCTGCATGTGATTCTCATTCTGGATTGCCTCTACTTAGGAATCTCCAAGAGTCAATATATTTTGACGAATTGGAAGCTTGTCGTAATGGCGAATATGTCGTTTTAGAATTCAATGGAATAGAAGTTGCCAAAGTTTTATTTCGCCAAAATGCAAGACTTCATCTTATTGGTGTTTCCTATGAGGCAGGGGAGACAAGCAACCTACCTAGACCATTCTCGTCACGCAACAAAGGAGACGCCAGTTGAAGGTTTTAGTAATTGACCATGACGAACTTCGAGGGCCTTCTTTACAGGAATTCCTTTGCCGAAAATTTGGACAGGAGGTAGAAGTAACTTATCTTCCTGAGATCTACCGCCTGCGAGCAGATAGGGGCCCGATTGTTTCAAGCACTCAGGAAAATGTTAATGATCTCAAGTTGTATGACATAGTTTTTTTACATCTCGGAAGCACTCCGATTGGAGTTAAAGGCAATGGCAATTCGGGCTCATTGGCTTACTTGAAAAGTCATTTGCTAGTCGAGCATAAGAGAAGGATTTCGGATGAAAATAGTGGATTAATCATTTCAGCCTTTTCGGGAAGTGTCTCCCCATCATTATATGAGTTAGAGGATATAGATTGGGCTAATTCTGGTTGGGATAAAGATTGGCATACTTATTTTCACCTTCGTCAATCGGATGCGGGGTTTGGGGGGAAAGGGCGTCAGATCGAGAAATTTATTGAGTCTATTTCGAATATTGACTTCGCAAGAGCCGCTCCGAAGTCGATCTTGTTGGGCATACTTAGTGAGGAGCCCGCTTATACTAGTGACGAGGCGCTAATTGTTGCGGAAGACGTTGCTGAAAAATTGCGTAAAGCAGCGGCTTTACTTGTGGGCGTTAAGAATGATGAGGAATTTTCGGAAATACTGAATACAAGTTCTCTTCAGAGGCCGCTTGAGTAATTGATGCTCGCGAATTCATATGCAAATGGAAAATATTAATGCACTTCGATCTCGCATCAATCACGATTGGTTACGTGCGCGGTATTGCACCTTTCTATCGTACTTGACGACACATGATACTTCAGAGGCAGTGCGCAGAAACATTACCCTACAGGAGATGGCTCGGATCTATGAGTGGTGGGTATATGAACCGAAGTTAAGGCTATTGCTAGTGCAGACAAAGCACGTGGTTAACCCAGCTTGTTATTGCACTGTACACTTCTTGCCGGAGTTAAATTACTTGCAAATCGAAAATATACGGCGAGTGCTGTCCGACTGGTTTCAAAGCTCTCAGGTAAATTATCAGATCCGGGGGGCCTCTCTATTGATTGACGAAATCAATCAACAGCTAGTTAACACTCCGCCATCCGTGTTGGCGTCTGTTGATCAGGATTTCTGGGCTGCGCACTACAGAAAGTGTGTGAGTTTGTCTGAATTGTTATCTAGCATGCCGACGACAATGCAGGTTCCTCCATGATCCCGCGCATCCTGGTAATCGATGATATTTTCGGTAGCGATGCAGAGGAGCGCAGGAATTTCTGTCGGCTATTTGATGTGAAAGAGCTTGTGGCGGAAGATTTGCATGCTACCCATCAGAGTGCTATTGCCTTGGCACAATTTTGCTCTGCTCAGCTGGTGTCGAGCGGTAGTATTGAGAATAGCGTCGAGGTGGCTTTGAATGCCATTCAATCGGGCTGGCCCTGGCGAGATGGTCATTATTGGGCATTGGTTCTACTTGATCTTCGCTTTACATCAGGGGAGCTCGTTCATGGTCAGGCACAGGGCAGACCCGGTGATGACGAATTTGGCTTCGAAATCTTACGTGAAGCAGTACACCGTTTTCCGCAATTGCCAATAATTGTTTTATCGGGAGCAAAGCGCGCGAATGTGATAAGTCGCTGTCGGCGCTTGGGGGCCAAAGATTTCATTGCACGAGTGGGATCTACAGATGCCTTGCCACCTCGACAGGAGCTTCTCAACAAATTGAATTCATTCGGGTTGCTGCCGGACTTCTCTGGAAAGTTGATCGGAAATTCTCTTGTGCTATTGCAGTGTTTGGCTTCAGCACGCAGAGCAGCCAAAGGCAATGGCCATGTATTGTTGCTGGGGGAAACTGGTTCTGGGAAGGAGTTGTTAGCAGGCTATATCCATGCCGTTTCGGACCGGAAGGACCAATCATATTTTGTATTCCACCCGTTTGGTGTTGCTGAAGCCTTGCAGCAGGATAATTTATTCGGACACGTCAAAGGGGCGTTTACGGGCGCACAAGACGAACGTCCTGGATTGTTTGAATTGACCAGCAAAGGAGTGCTCTTTATTGATGAAATTGGAGATGTTGATCTGGCCGTTCAGAACCAGTTGCTTCGCCCTCTTGAAAGCAGAGTTGTAGCACGTCAGGGGTCATCTGTTCCTTTAACTATTGATACCAAAGTTATCTTGGCTACCAACAAGGAGTTGAGTATGCAGGTGAAGCATGGTGTCTTCAAGCATGATCTCTTGAACAGGATAAATGCCTATCAAATACACTTACCTTCGTTAGCCGAGCGCTTAGAAGACATTCCCTTGTTGGTTAATTTCCTAGTAAAACAGTTATGTGATGCTAACAATGCTAGATGGCCTCGCGAGCTTACTCCGCAAGCACTAGCAAGACTACAGGACCATCATTGGGCGCAAGGAAACATCCGCGAATTGCGAAATCAGTTGGAGCGAGCTATTCGAAATAATCCAGACTCTGAGTTAATTGTCCCTGAAGATTTCCTGTTTGAGACAGATGATCGGGCGATAGCTGATAGCGATTCGAGGAGGAGTAGAGGCCTTCTCGGTAGATCTGAAGAAAGATCTCCAGTGTTACTTGTGGAAGGAGGGACTGACTTATCGCATCTGTGGAAAAAGACACAATACGATGTTGCTAGGACAGTGGTTGCAACTCTAGATCAAGCTGTTGTGTTCAATCGAATCTACGATGATGGAAAAGCTTTGGGTTTACGGCCAAACCTTTGTGCCTCGGTTTCTTGTCTAACAGGACATAAAACTACCACAACAAGGGCCGCTGATTTTATAAAGCGTGAGTTAAATTTTGATGATTTAATCTTGAGGCCACTTCTTGACGAGCATCCGAATGTGGCTAAATTGCTGGATGTGGCGCTAAAAGTGCGCCCCAGCGAGCGTCGATTCACTTCGAAGAAAATACTAGAACAAATCGAAAAAAAATACTGAAAGGAATTTAACTAATGGCAGTTGCGTCAGTTGATTTTAGAGAATTTGCTACCCGTCATCCCCACAGTCTCGGATGCACTGAGCTAGCTATCTTTTCCGGACAACATCAAACTCTTGATGTATTTAAAGAAATTTCTGAAGGTATCTCTAAATTAGGTGTTCCTTTTGTCAATCACATTAAAGTCTGCGAACCTTGTACATCCGAGACTGATGTTGTCACTTTCATTAACTCTTTAGGCTTGAAGCGCTCTTGTAACCTCTTATGTGTCATTGACTTAGTAACACATCAATCCTCAAGGATAGTTACTGCCGAGAGTTGGAGAAAGGGCACCACATCCCGACTGCCATATGGAGCTCGTGAACTATCGTTGATGTTTCCCGAGGTTCACTTTATTTTTCTAGTAAATAGCAAGGAAGCTGCTGTTGCGAATGGGATATCAGGTGAGATAAGTCCTAATTTTTGTGCTATGGATTCTGAAGAAGGACCAATGCAAGTTTTTCGGTTGCTGCAACAACATCTGAATGGATATAGATCATGGTTTGATCCCGAGTGTTTCAGAGCAAATTTGGAGTCATCAAGTGATGCTGCACAGAAATGCAAGACAGGCGTAGCTATCGACGATGAAGCAGCTTTCCTGACATTGCATGGCTATTCACTTTATTCTAACGGGCTAAACACCTTTCTATGTTCAACTAGAACAGAGATTGAACGGATTCTAAATATTGATGCACTGGAAGTAGCGCATGTTATTGAAGATCTTGATCTAAGAATGCCTGACGCGAATGACAGCGCTAAGGGTTGGCTCGCACTTGAAGAGAAGTACTATAGTGAAGAGAAGCGCTCTACTGGTTGCAGTGGTTTGCTGGAGAAAAGGAAATTTAAATTTGAGAAATGGAGTAAAAAAAGAACATTGGTAACTGCTCATAAATTGTCGGTACCTTTTGCATGGGAAAGTTTCGGATTGAGAGGCCCTCAGGTCAAGAAGCCTCATTCCGGCATCTATGAGTTCTTTTTAAAAGAAGAATTTGGCTATTCTGAAAAATCAGAGCTTGCTAGTGCTAGCAGTAGTTCTCATTCCGCAGGTTTCACCAGTCAACATTTGGCGGAACAGCTGCTTGTACGTGCTGAGAAGGCATACTCAGAAGCTCATGTAACTCAGGATTTCATATTGTGTGCCTTGTTATGTCGAGAGGCATTAACCATTTTGGACGGCAAGACTCTAACCACATCGGTTTCATGTTTTGCTTTGATGCAAAAGGCTGAAGTTGAAGCAGAGTGCTATTTTGCTGGCATACAGATGGACCCGGCAGCTGTAACTAAAAGACTGGATTACATTCACGCATATTTGGAAAAATTAGGCAGCAATCAGGACAACTTGCAAATTAATGCGATGGAAATAGAAATACTGACAAATATTCGCAGAATATATTTGAAATATGGTCATTTTGATGAAGAGATCGCAGCTCTTGAACGAGCCAGGAAATGCATTCTTAATGTGAAGGCGAAAAAGTCTGGAAAGTTCGCATACAATCTTGCTCGCTACTCGAATTTTCTAATTAAAGGGAAGGAATCATTCCTAATAGGCTTTTTGGCAACATTCTTTTCTCTCTGCGTTATTACCTTTCTAGTTCACCCGGGCATTGGTATTTTCGCCCAGGATTGGGAAAGCGCTGTTGTAGATGCGTTCAGGCAGACTGGGACCGCAATGATTGCGCTAGATCCTGCAGGATTTGTCGATTACACAAAAGAAACGGAAGAACTGAAGGGCTATTGGAGTCAGCTAGGGGGGCACCTTTTAACTTTTTCTGTATCATTTCTAGGCTTTTTTATCACTTTTATTGGCTACTATCACTTAGGTATATCCGTTTCCATGGTTTATACAAAACTTTCTCGGCGCTAAGGCGGCTGTATTTGTCATGACTCCCCACTACAGGCGAATCTTATTACTCAGTACGTCACAGATCGAATCTACGCTCTGCTATTTGGATGGAATAATTTTACACCATGTTCCTGATGCGAGGACCTTTAAGCTTGCTCTTTCAACTGATGATAGTGTTTATCCACTCGCCTATCCCGACATTGTAAAGAAGCAAGTCGTAGAGCTGATAGAGTCACATCAGATCGACATGATCTTTCTTACTTTAATTGAGTTTTCGTATCGGCGAGCGATGAATTTAATTGACTATATTAGGCAGCAACGCCCGATACTAGTCATAGCTGGAGGCCCGCATGCTATCGAGTACCCGGAGATTGTAATCCGAGAGCCTGCAGTTGATGTTGTGTGTTATACCCACGGTTTGCACATTCATAGATTACTGGATCAGTTTGATGACCTGATTCAGGTTCCAAACATATTGTTCAAAGATGATTCTGGCAAAATTGTCAGAACAGCACCCCGGGATATTCAATACGATATGAATCAATTGCCATTGCCAAACTGGTCGGTGGCGAACAGCTATAGGCTTTTTAATCCCGCTTGGTATGGGATTGGCCATGACGAACCCGCAATTGTGTCAATTGCCCACTCCCAAGGTGGCATACCTGTTGATCATCATCAGCTACCCGCAAAGCACACTGGAGTCTTAGTGCTATCCATGGGCTGTCCTGTCAATACTTGCAAGTTTTGCTCAATAGCGAGAATGTATGATAAGGAGGTTGAGCTCAATAATGAGGAGGCAGAACTTGAAGAGTTTAGCAAAGGCATGCTGCGAAAAACTAGCTGGTATAATCCGGCTAATGCTATTGCTACAATACACGCATTTCTGAAAGCTAGACCACTCACTAAATACATCGTTTTTAACGATAATGATTTTTCTTCTATTGATCTCGAATATATTCCTGAGTTTTCAAGACGTTACAGCGAAGAAATTCACTTACCTTTCTATGTACAGTCAACGCCGCATTTGACTGTTGCCAGAGGGAGAGGTTTTCTGGCCACGCTCATTGCAATGGGACTGGATACCTATTGCATGGGGGTGCAAACTGCACGAACAGTCAACGTGGAGATGTATGGGCGTGCGGGTAGCGACAAATTTGTAAAGAAAGCGATTGATATGGTCTCTGAATTTGTAGCTTCTAATAACATTCATTTGGCTCTGGATTTTATTAATTGCAACCCCGCTGAGACTCGCCAAGATATTGAAACAACCATAGCCTTTATTCGCAGTTTTAATACGCCATGGGATATGGCCATTCATAACTTAACGTTGAATGACCACACTGAACTGGCGCGACAAATAGCTAGTCAGGCCCAACCCTTAAGGGTAATGGGTGTGCCTCTCAGTATAGAAACTTCGGACTACCATCATGTATCCAGCAGTAATTTCATGAGCCTGCGTGAGCCGTATTTGAACTTTGTACTTGAGTGGCTCGATGGATTTCATGATTCCCAGAGCATAGGTCGCATGCCAAGGTTCGCAGTTGACCTATTCGGTCATAGCGGATTTTTACAGGCTATCGAGCAGTGCCAAGAACTGGAGACGCTCTTGCACCGTAAGCAGTTAGTCCATAAAGAGACATTGGATGTACTTCTTGATGATGATGTCTACCAATTCTTTTATGAAAATTTGTCACTTCTTGACGTAATACATACTCATATCCCCGCTACCTTTTATTCCTATCAGCGCAGTGATCGATTGGAATATGACTGGAAGAAATTTTTACAGTAGTATTGATTTGATATTTGGAAGTATTAACTGCTTAGTCTTAAAGATGGATTAAGCCCAATTGGAAATGATTAAGAACTTGTAATTTCTTGGCCTCCAATTGACACTCTCCTAGAGATCAAGCCAGCGAGTTAACATGTCGCGTAAACCATCTTGGCTTGTTCCGCTCAAGACAAGAATTTCCTGGTCCTGCGCGCGAGCGAGTTCCATCCTCGTGGGTGGCATGGTCGACACCAACAGTGGTTTTGCTCCAAGGCCATGAGCATTGACAATACTGTGCAGTTTAAAAAGCACTGCAGGCCCAACACCGTAGGCATTTTCCCTGCTATGTGTTTTGCATTCACACACATACAATGCGTTGTTATGAAGTACAGCCACGTCGAGTTCGTTTACAACACCCTCTGCACTCTCAAACTTCAATCCAATTGCTGCATCTTGCGGAGCACCTGTGCCAAAAAGATCTATCACATTACGATAGATTGCGAGTTCCAACCAACCTCCAGTTAAAAATCGCTCTACTCCCTGGTGACTAGCTCGGTACTGAATTCCATGTCGCTTGAGTAGCGAATGCGAGGCCAAGTATTCTGCCAGCGATCTCGCCTTTCCCGTTGGCACTTCCCTCAAGACCTTGTCTGGGGTAAATGGCAAAAGTGACATAAAGCTTCTGATTGACTTTGGGCTGCGAAATGCCAGATGAAGCATGTAACTGGCTACTTCGTCGAATTGTGTATGAGGGTCGCCCAATTCGGCTTGTGTACTGATGATATTCAATCCGTGTGCCGCGAAGTAGCCATCTAGCGTGATGTTCTCTGCTACTTCAAAGCTCGTATACTCAGGTGGTGCACTGATCCAATGCAATCGATCGGTATCTGGCTCGACTGCGCACACTGGTACATTTCGGCGCTCAGCATGGCGCAATGCCAAAGCTGCGACTACGGGAGGAGCTCCAGAGATATTGATGATCGCTTTTTCGCGCCGCGATTCCAGAATTGAGACAAGTGCTGCCTCCAAATGCTCTGGCCTATGCAGATGCGGCAGTGGGATAGTAGTAACGGCAAGCCCTGCTTCTCCAACTACAAACGCCAATGATTCCGCCCTTCGTTGTAAGCGTGGCCCGTACAGCAAGCTCACATCGCGTATTCCTAGGCGCTTGTCAAACGCAGGGGTTATCGGATCGGTATTCTCATCGCCAGCAAATGAAATAAGGGAAGGTCTGGTGCGCATTTGATGAGCCTTGATTTGCTCAAGATCGTGATTACTTATTGGTGTTCAATTTAGACTAGCAAGCGGAAATTAGTTAACAAAACTTTTCAAAAGTGGTCGCATCCTTGTCCATGTATTCACTTCTTGCGACTATCCGAAATACACATTAGAACCTCTATCGTTAAATCGACGCCCCCGCTATTTTAGTAGCGCTCTTATGGGCGACGGGCTGATGCGTATGAAAAGTGTGTCGCGTGATCGTTACTCTGGTATGAGTTACTTGTTTCTGCAAAATGTGAAGTGAATTTCCCTAACTTAACTTTCTTTCTTGTATTTCGCCAATAAGGCGTAGCCCATAGCGGTAGCCTCGTCGATGTTCTTTTGCCCTTGCGGTGAGTATCGCCCAACACCCAGTTCAGTGAGGAAATTAATCAGCTCTGACTCCTCTTCATCTATATACTTCATTAGTTTTCTGTATTTTCTAGGCTTACGTTGGGCCTCCAAGTCTGCCGCGTTTGCCTCGCTCTGATGCACTCTCCTCACTACTTCCGCAATTTCTTCCTTCCGTGCTTCATCAAGGTACAGGTGATTGCCCGCAATTATCTTTCGAAAAGTTTCTATAAGACTTCGCGTAAGTGACTTTTCTTGCCTCCAAAATAGCAGTTTCACGATTCAGTTCTCCGAGGCAGCGGTTCTTAAAATGTAATTATTCAAGTGCTCATACTCATTAGTTTCCCGAACATAGATATTCAGTTTAGGTGTAGTGCTTGAAACAGCCTTTGCAATTGAATATGTCTTACAGATTTGATCGAAGGCAACTTCAATTGGTAGTCGCCAGCCGCCAGTCAGCACAGCAGTCCCGATCGACTGTATGCCTCTAGCCTCACCAATCGCAAGTACTTGTCTCAGAGCGTTGGATAGTACGTTCAGCTTTTCCTGTTCAGTAAGAACAAGCAGATGGTTTAACGTAGATGCAAGAAAGAAGAATTTGTAATGACATTTTAGGTCCGGATTAATTTCAATAACTATTGCTGTTCCCAGTGGAACTGGATACTTCAGTTTGTAATTAATCTCATCCCATGCATCAGGGTACAAGCGTGAAAATGCTCGTGCTAAATTTCCCTCCATACCACTAGCAGTGCCATCAATAGTTAGAATCACACCTTCGTCAAGTCCGTCAAAAAGATTTTTATGGAGAAGATCGATACTCATCCTGCTTTTGCTTCTGCCTCTCACTCTTTACGGACGTTTGTCGAGCGCCTGAGATCTCTTGTTCGCGCCTTCCCAATCGCACTTTTCATCATTGGATTTTGAAACAGCTCAATGTAATTGAACACATCATCTTTTGCTATTGTCAACGTCCTGAATTTGCTTCCATATACGTGATCCTGTTTGAGCATCTCAGCGAAGCACTCATATGCTGCATTAGCTGCGCACTGCTCGATATCGCTCATTGAAAAAAGTGAGCGTGTTCCGCCTCCGGTAGTTTGGTTAACAGGCCGTTGAAAAATTCTCAGAACTCAGCCTTTCTTGCGCTTGTGGCCACATGAATGAAAATCCGCTCGCGCTCGTATTGCTGATGTAATTTCATCGACTGCATTCCACAGAATCAAAATCG
>JACCED011317912.1_pt1 | contig 35143 bp, 52 predicted proteins | sample 7455021 | NCBI WGS metagenome assembly JACCED01 (sample SAMN15323456, study PRJNA562643) | freshwater metagenome | isolation source: river surface water | place: USA:Blue River Watershed | collected 2017-08-19
ACGGCTTTGGTTTGCTTAGCTTTTCTGGCAGGCTTTTGGGGTTTGGCGTTTCCTTCGCCCACCGCTTCGCCACCTCCGGCTGGTTCGCGAACATTTCCCTCATCTGTGCTTTGCTCTTGAACGGCATCTTTATCTCCTTTCAGTTTTTGGTACTTTTTGTAAAGTGCCTCAGCTTGGCTTTTGCTTTTTGCAGACGCGGCAGCGGTGACAGCATCCAGTCGAGCTTGGTTTTCTTCGGATGGGTCTTTCTCAAACCTATCCATTTCTGCCAAGTACGCTTGGCTGGCGCGGTCGCGGTAGTCGGCCTCATCCACAATGTTGGTCACATTGGTCAGGTCTGACTTGCCAGTCTTTTTGCCAGTTTTGTCGACGCGCGCTTCGCGGTCTTGAATGGCCAAGCCAGCACTGACGAGATCAGCCTCGTCGACTTGTGTGCCTAATTGAGCGGCCTCCCCACCTTCGTAGGCATCGTGGATAACCTGCAGCGCGTCCAACGCATCAAGAAGGCTCATGCCCGACTGCTCGGCCTGTGTGTTGACCGCAGCCAAGAACTTATCAATGTTCTGCATGATGAAGCGCGGGAATGGTTGACCCTCGTCTGTAGTGGCGTCGGAGCCAAGCTCACTGACGTACTGCTCAGAAAGGCCATATTCCTTGGCTAGCTGCGCATATTTAGTTCGTTGGCTCTTTTCAGTCAAGCGCAGCAACAAGTCGATCTTGCGATCAGACTTGTAGATCATACGAAGGACATTGCGAATTAGGCCGGGAACGCCTTCGACTTGCTGTTCTTCGATTGCCTGCTCTTGTTGTACTGAAGGAACTGTCCCAAGATTTTCATCAGTTTGTCGTTCTGTGGTGACTTGGGGGGCACCTGAAACGGCTGCTTGGGCTTGTCCATTTACTTGCGCGTTCTGCGTGGGCTGACCATCGCCAACACTGGTGTCTGCACCGGTGCCTGCCCGTACTCCGCCTGCTGGCGGCTGTCCAGTTTGGAGGCCAAGCGATCCCTCTCCGAGACCTGCTGCTCCGATGGGTTGAACTTGAGCGGGTCGTACAAGCCCAGCTCCTCCAGCATTTGCTTCTCCTGCGCCGCCTTCGACTGGAACTGTTCCCAGCCCGGTAGTTGTTTGCAATTGCAATTTTCCATCTTTAGCTCCTTTTTCAGCTTTGGATTGTTGAGCGGCTATGTAGCCGGAAGTGTCTTCACCGGTTAAGGCGTAGTGGATGGCGTTCAGCTGCTCAAGCTTAGTGCCGGAAAGAGTGTTCGATTGCTCGTCAAGAATCTGAGCGGCCTCTTGGGCAGACTGCACGTCGGCGATCTGAAAGCCAACAGCGACTTTGCCCACGGCCTCGAACGCTTTTTGGACTGACTTGGCGGGGTCGTTGGCATTGAACTGGAAGTTCAGCAGCTTGCCGCCGGTCTCTGCGTTGGCCTTGTTAACAGCCTGAGCAAGCTCAAGCTGGTAGGGTGTCATGGTTTGTGTGGCGGTGGCAATTGCATCGGCCACGGCGGGCACGTTGCGACCAAACAGGGGCTTACCAAACAAGTTGCCCTTGGTTGGGTTCTGTGGGTCTGCGATGCCGTACTCTGTATAGATTTGCTCACGTGCGGCCTGCTGCGCTTGGGCAGCTTGGATTTGCTGTGACTCAGCCTGCGCTTGCTGTTGGGCTTGTGCAATGTCAGTCGTACCGCCGACGACGGCGGGGGCTTGCTGCCCATACAAAGACGACCGACCGGCCAAGGGGTCTGCCGCGCGGCCCATGAGGCCCGACATGATGCTGTCAGGAGTAGTGCGGTCGTTGGCTTGGAATGCTTGGCTAATGTCGTTGGCTGGGGCGCCCTGCGCTGTCGGCGCCGCACCTTGATTGGTGTCAGGGATCAGAGAAGTGCTCTCTCGCTGACCCGCAACAGCACTGAGGCCACCACGGACAATGCCGCCGCCAAGGCCGCCTTTGATAGCAGCCAAGCCGTATTCGTTGAGTGCTTCGGCACCGGTCAGTTCTTTGTACGCGCCAAAACGCTCTAGCGCGGTCTGGACAGCTTCTGTTCCTGCTTCACCAACAGCACCAAGGCCAGCTTGTTTGAGCACATGCGTGGGGAGTTTTTCGCCTGCTTCACGCGACAGAATATTTAGGCCCTTGTTGCCAATCTTGTTGACGAGGCGTTCTGCGCCCAGCGCAGTATCGAGGGCAGCCGCAGTAGCACCGGCGCCCAAAGCACGGGTCTTGTCCTCAATGCCTTTTTCACGCTGCTCAGAGCGGATGCCACCGTATTCTTGAGCTAAGTTGCCGAGGTACGCGCCAGCGCCAGCACCGATATTTTGACCAATGGCAACACCGGCGGGGCCGAACGGAAGACCCAGAACACCGCCGACAACACGACCGCCGATACCGGTGGCAACCGATGCGCCGAGTTGGGGGGCTAGTTCACCAAGGGCTTCTTTGGTTGTAAGCCAAGGGCTGCTGATTGCCTCGCCAACTGTGTTGATGCCCGATGGGTTGCGAAAGGCAACGTCTTCGCCGTAGGCTTCCAAAGCGCGGCCAGCGCGCTCAAGTCCTAAATCTCGAGCTGTAGACCCCAGAGCCGACTCGACTTGACCAACACCGCGTTTGACGCTGGTCCACATACCGGGGGAACTGATCTTGACACCAACCTCTGAAGCGATATCAGCGGGGGAGATACCGAATTCGGCAGCCGCTTTTTTGATGACATCAGAGTCAGAAGCCGCGTCTGGGAACAGTGCTTTCAGCTGATCTAGGGTTGCCATGGGCGGCCTTTTTATTTCGGAATTGCGGACATGCGAGACTCACCTTTACGGGCCTCGAGTTCAGCCTGAGCGTCATTCGCTTCAGCAGAGCTAACCCCTCTTGGTTTCTTGGCCATGCTCTGCAACTCAGCTGTGGTTTTATTGTATAGCGGACGGTTGGGTACTTCCGGTGCAGCAGCGGTGGAACCGCTAGAGCCACTCTTCAATTTTTGAGCAATGGCGATATCCAAGGTGGACTGACCTAAGCCACCAGCAGGCTTGTACTCGCCGGGTTTTGCTGGATCAGGCACGTACAACATCCCACCTTTAACGACTGTGCCGTCAGGGTTTACGGTAATTTTCGTGTCTGCATCAGGCTTCTTCAAAGCGCTGATGATTCCTGTGACATCGTTTGTTTTGCGTGCGGCGGCGGTTGCAGCTTGGAGCAATATAGCCTGACCTCTAGCACCAGCTTGCTCTTCGGGTGTTAGGTTTTTGAAGTCGTCAATAAACGGCTTCATGGCTTCGCCTGCTGCACGGTTATCGTTGGCCAAGCGCAGCATGTTTTGGTAGACCGAAGCGTGCGCGGAAGACGCGCTTGCTGCCGCATTGGCTTGGTTGGCCTGCGCCTTGAACAAACCGGCATTGATTTTCTCAGACAGCTCGCGCTCTTTGACACCTACTTCACGGGACTTGAGGTCAAACTCAATGCCTTTGCCAAAGTTGCCAGCCAGTGCGAAGTATTTCTGCGCGGCCATGCCCTTGATGCCTTCTGCCAAGGTCTCTGGCGTGATGATCGTAGAGTCAACAACCTTGTTGGTCTTGTCGTTCATGCGAACGAGGTAGCTGTTGCCCTTGGCGTCTTTGGTGATCGTAGCTGTGATGCCATCCTTGTGGGCGGCACCGGTGTTGTACTCGTTCTTCAACGCCTCAGCGGCTTTGAGTGGGTTCTCGGCTGCGAGCTTCAGCGTGTTTTGATGCCATTCTGCAAATTCATCTTCTGCTTGAGCGCGTTTTTCTGCACGCTCACCACCGGCGATCTGTAGGGCTTGCGCGCGGTTTGCCGTAGCTTTTTCAACGGCAACAAGGTTGCCCGACTGCGCGGCCAGTTCTTGGAATCGACGTGCGGACTCGAGGCTCGTTGGCATCGCTGATTGGTTGGTAACGCCAAGTTCGCCACCGGCGCCACGGTAAGTGGACGCTCTGCTCAGGTCAAGACCGCCTTCTGTTGGCTGACCGTAGGCAGCCCCGTATGCACGCAGTGCTTGCTGCGCTTGCTCAGGAGACAGACCTTTCAAAGATTCATATAACGCAGCGCGGCCCTCAGGGGAAATCTGGGCAGCTTCAGGTGCAGCCCCAGCTTGCGTACCAGTCAAACCACTCAGGGCTTGTGGACCCTGCACGCCGGTACCAGCGACACCTCGCTCTTGCGAAGCCTGTGCCAGCAAACGGCCAGCTTCCGCCTGTTGAGAGCGTTCAAACTGCTTAGCGTCGAACTCAGCTTGGTCGCGTTCTTCACGCTTTTTCTTGAGCTCCATCTCGGTCAGAGTGGTGTACGTGTCCATGCCGCCTTTAGCAAGGCCGCCTGCAAATGCGCCGAAATTAAATCCCATGATTAGAAGCCTTTCATTTTGGCGTATAGACCGACACCGGAACCAACTGCGCTACCGAGGCCAGAAGCAAACGCGCCTTGTGCTTGTTGTTCGGCGTTGTATGCAGACACGTCTGCTTGGTATTTGCTGACACCCAGTTGGCCCACACTGTTCCAGCCACTCATAGCTGTTTGGGCCCCAGCGTTCAAAGCACCACCGGTGGTGCCGAGGTTGCTCATTGTTAGCTGGCCGCCTTGCAGCCCTTGGTTGGTAGCCCCCAGAGCAATACCAGTAGAAGCGTTGCCTTGTGCGGGTAAGCCCGCGTACATGTTGTACACGTTGGCCTGCTTTTGTAACCCAATGTCTTTTGCTGCTTGGCGGGTCTGGTTCATGGCCTGTGCTTCGGCCAAAGCTTTGTTGATACCTAGGGCGCCGCCGCCAAATTGAGTGACACCTGATGTTGGGTCAATACCGTAAGCACGCTGGCGACGTTCGTAGTTTTGCTGCTCTGCGTCCATTGCGGTAGCAATATCTGCTTTGGCTGCAAGTGCCAAGCGTTCACGATTAGCTTCAAGGTTGTATTCTTCAGCGTCTCGGCGCAGAGCTTCCATTGCGGGAACCGCACCTTCTTCGTACCTTTGGTACGCCTTCCTAGCCTGTTCTAGCTGCGTGGACGTGACGTCTTTAGTCAGTGCAAATTGTTGGTTTGCACGCTCTTCTTGCACCTTTGACTGGCGCAGCATCTCAGGGTAAATGTCGGTGGTAAATTTTTCCCACTGCTCTTTTGCAAGCGAAGACATCTCCCGCTGGGCGATGCCAATATTCTCATCTGGTTCTGGGGCGCTACTTGACGATTTACCCATAAATTAACTCCTAATCCACTTGCATTCAGACTTCAGCATTCCATACAGAAACGCATCTTCGCCGTCTTCAAAAGCCTGTCGAACTACACCTTCTTGTATAAACCCGACATGCTCGCTAAATTTTTTAGACACTGAGTTGCTTCGTCGTATGAGTGCGGTTACTCGGTTGCATTTCAATTGGATGAATGGGTACGCAAAGAACGCATACATGAACTCTTTTTTAGTCCATCGCTTGCTTGGGTCAGCAGCGACATTCATACTAATTGAGGCCCCCGTGAACATGTTGTACACCACACCCGCGATAAGTTCCCCATCTTCTTCCACACCAATGGCCACTTCAGAGTCTGCAAAGGGTTCGCCGATTCGCTCAGACACCCACTCTCTTACTCGCTCACTCTGGCCATATACCATGGTTTTCATAGGGCCGTATCTTACCCTGAGTGCTCAATTCGTGAAAGCAGTAAATTTAGTTGCGTGATGATTTGTGCGGTTGTCGCCGTAGCTGGCAGAGGATCAATCGAGACTGCACCCGGGCGAGCACCGGTGATCAACTCCACGTTGGCTTTGATTGGCTCAATCACTCGAGCGAGGTCTGTAGGGAGCGTACCTGTACCGGGGATAGCTGGTTTTCTCATATCTGCCTCAACTCAGACACAGTGGTGGCCATAGCAAATTTGCGGATAGGCGCGTTGCCAGTCAATTCAACTTCGTACACATACTGCTTTGTTGTGGCTGGCATGCGCACTGGCTCCTGCCCTGTGAAACCCTGCTGAGCAACCAATACCTCGTTTGCATAAACAGCTGCCTGAACAGAGCGCAGTTCTGCGAGTGACGGGATGTTGGCTAAGATGCTGCCGTTTATCTGTATACCGCCAAGTAAAGAACTGTTGACTGTGCTCTGCAATGGAGTGCCAGCAGCCCAGATTGATTGGTTGTTAGCGACAAGCGCGTTCACGTAGGCGTTATATGCTTCCGTGTCGTCCATGTAGTCCCAATCGGCCTGCAGCTTCATGGCGCCAAAATTGGTAGGCTCGGGCAGAATGAAGCGCTTAGACAGCCATTCATAGTACGTGTTGTTTATGGGGTCCGCGTCTAGCTGGTAGATATCGTTGTCTGTCGGCGAAACAAAAAACACTTCGGCTGTTGACCGCGCCACAAAGACTGCCTGAGACGCCACGTCGAGAGTAATCAAGGGGGGAGTGTCCCCACGCATGATGATTAAGGCGGCCTTCACACTACCTGCTTGGTAAAAGCAGATGTACATGTTTTGGTACACAACGCCAACCATACTCGAGGGGGTGTAAGTTTGCCACTCGTCGCGGGTGAACAAAGGGCGTGTGATGACGTCTTGAGTGCCCGGGGCAATAGACACCATGCCGTTAGGGCTAGCGTACAACACACCAAACTGATCGGAGGTGATGGACTTCTTGGCCACGCATGGCTCTGGCAGCGGCACCTTTTCTTGCGTCATCGCCCCCGGCTGAGAGCCGGTGATAAGGTACGGATTCTGTGTCGTACAAACAACAAGGGTCTGGCCAAACACACCAAGCCCAACAATCGGGGCACCCACCGTCATCATGTACGACACGGGCCACGCATGGGGCAAGTATGGCTCACAGAACCAAACTTGGTTGTCTGTAAACCCCGCCAAGATACCGTTTGGCATTGGGGTCAAACCGCGCAAATTCGTGGGTGGCGGCGTAAAGTACGTGGAAGTAAGCGCAGACCCTAAGTTTGCAGCAGTAATGTTGTCAGTAAAAGAGCCAGCAGGTGCCCCAGTAGCAGGGTTGACTGAGACTTGACCTACGTACAAATACTGAGCCGTGGCCCCGCCGGTGACGGAGCGATAAATACGAATTGCGGTGATGTTGTACCCAGCCGCCGCATTTGGTGCGGTGCTGAATGCGCTCACAGTCACCGTTGTGGTGGTAGACGCTAGGCTGATTGATGCTGCAGGGCTAGGGGCAGACTCTTCAAGAACAGAACCGAACGTGGCAACGTATGTATAAACATACGCACGTGTTTCAGCAGTGCCGGTTGACGCAGCCAAAGTGGGGGCAGCCACGGGGGCAGGAACACCCATGTTGTAGGCAGTGTTTGGGAATGGTTTTACGCCTGTTCCGCTGGTCGTGGCCAGATTCCAGTTTGTCTTTTTTGGGGCAGTCCCGTCGGTGTAGTACACCCGAAAGTCAGAGACATCGGCCACAGGGCCGGGGACAACGTCGGTGTCGCTGGCGAACTCCAGCCAAGCTGAAGCACCGGTGTTGGTGTTCTCTAGGCGATAGATTGAAAGTGTGTCTGAAAGCCCGGTCTCGTACGCACGTACAGAATTTCGCCATGGACGAAGTTCACCGGATTGCAGCTTAACGTTGCGTGCTACCTGTGCTTGATTGGGCGCGAGCAGAGCTGAGCCCGTGCGGGGCGAAATACCCGAGAAACCTTCTAGCTTCAAAAATGGCATATCGCCCCCTTACTATTACTCAGCGGCTGCAGCAGCGGCCTCAGCGGCCACGTCGACATCGACGTCAGACTTCTTCTTGCGGGCAGCGCGTTCCGCTGGCGTGGCTTCCAAGTCTTCGGCCAACTCTTTGCCTTCGTCGTTTAGGTTGAAAACACCGTCGTCGCCCAAAGTGCCGACTTTCTTGCGGTCACCCATGATGCCAACGATGATGTTGCCAGCGACCAGTTCGGCGCCAGATGCTTTCATGAATTGCTCATAGCTTAATGCCATTTGAGTCTCCAGTTAAGTTAAACACAAACGTATTATGACCTAGGCAGTCATAACTTCCAAGGCGTGCGTGGTGTGCGCAATGCGGTCTGCAATACCAATCGTCCCGCCGTTGATGAGCTTTGTGACTCGGTTGTGGTCGCCCGCGATTGCAGGGGCGTTGATCTTGTGGGTATCCCAGAACCAGCCTGCTGTCAAGGCGGCATACTTAGGAGTACCAACAAGATCAGGGTCCATAACAAAATCAACGCCCAGAGATTTACTGGCGTGGAAATAATTAGCATGACCAGTAAGCTGGATACAGCCACGACCACGAAAGCGATAGCCATCCCCGCTAGACTCATCGCGGTTACCCATGCGGTTTGCGTAAACCATGTTGGCAATTTTCTTTGGGTTTCCTGCGTAAGCATTGGCGACCTCCAGTGTGGGGAAACGTTTTGGCCACAGGCGCATCAGCGTCGCGGCTTTGTAGTTCAGGTTTTCTTCAAGGATTCTGAAGTTGCCGCACTCATGCCCGCACTGCCCAATGAAGGCGGCCTGAGCGTTCTTGTCGAGGATGTTGAAGCGCAGGAACGTTTCGTTCAAGGCGTCGACCCACACAGGGTCAATGCGCAATTTCTTGAGCTGTTCAGCGTTTACCATTGATGGTTTCCTTCACTTGGTTGTAGGCGTCGATGCAGGCGTTGAGCTGGTTGATGGCTTTGTCTCCGTCTGCGGTGATTTCTGCAATAAGCCTAAGAACCTCTCGCTCAGATTCGGTTGTCGTTTCTGGGCTATTGCTGGGGGCAGCTCCGGCACTTGGGGCGGTTTGTACGCAACTTGAGGTCGGGAGGCGCACGCGGCCAGCGTTGATAAGGCGATCAAGATCAGACTGCTTTTTACTAACTGCATTGTTAGCCTCCATGAGTTGTGCTGTTTGGTTATTGAGCTGCTGTTGCATTTGCTGCTCTTTGGCTCTGGCTTCTTCGTTCTTCGCGGCGATCTCCACCTGCATCTCCATGTCACGCTCCCACCAGCCTTTGTGGTGACCATAGCCGTATGCCGCCGCACAGGCGATCACGGCTATCAGAATGAACTTGGGGTTAGGCAAGCCAATCATGACTCACCCTTTGCAGCTGCGCGCTCGTGCGCGATATCTTCCCGCGATGGGTCGAGGTGATCTTCAGGAGTCGTGGGTGGCGGAGGTGCCCGCCACTCTTCGTCCAGCTCAGGGTTCTTGAACCCGTTGAAGTTCAAGTCAAACATACCCCCAGCTGCCGTAGTCACTGGGGTAGCACTAGGTGCTACGGCTTGGGGCTGTGGGGGTGAAGTAGGCGCTGAAGGAGTCAACGAGCTTGCTATTTTTTCTGCTACGGCAGACACGCCTTTGCGGCTCATCACACCACCGATACCACCCACCACGAGCAGCACGATGTCGTTGAGCATCTTGGCAAACGCCTGATCCATGGGCGCCATGGACTTGAGCGGCTGAGTCACATAGGCCAAGCTGTAGAGCATGAATGCCACAATGCCAGCCAGAATAAGAGTAACCACAAGCACAACAAAGCCCCAAACAATGGCTTCAATGAGCTGAATGATCTCGGTTACGGTGTAATCAGGTATTTTCATACGGCCCTTTCACTTATTTAGAGTCCGCAGACGCTGCGGGTGCTGGGGTGTTTGATTGTTGACCAATTTGTTTCTCCAATACAGGGGCTACTAAGTAATCTGGGCAGTCTTGTGTAAACAAGCAGTCAGGTCGTTGGCATCGTTTTGCTTGGAAATTTTTAGGGTCTTGGCAAAAGTATCGGTACCTGTCTTCACAGCCCATCAGGGCTATCAGGCTTAGGATCAGTGCGAGTTTTTTCACGTTTTCTTTCCTTTTCTTCTAGCCGTTGCAACAAGACTTCAGCTTTGTTGAGCTGCTTGTATGTGTGAGCAAGCCCAAACGATACCAGCATAATGCAAAACAACAGCAGTGTGACAATTACTACCCAGAACCAAAACTCTTTCATAGAGTTAAAAACAGTCCCGTCATCCACAGGACTGCGATTGCCACCACTATCGCGTAGCCCAGCTTTGCCATTCTGATTTGTTGCCGGTACTCGCGTTGCCATTTTGCGTCGATTTCCTGTTTGCGCTTCAGCGCCCTGTCGAACTCACGCTCTTCCAAAATCTGGTCATACATCTTGAGAAAACGACTGTAGATACTTTGAAGCCCGATCTCTTTTGGTGTGTAGATCATGGTCTCGCGTATTTGTACAGTCATCTGCTCAAGCTGCATCTCAATCTGAATTCTGTCTAGCGCCGCCCCTTCGATGTCGGTTGTTGTTTTGCTTTCTTCTTCGAGTTGGTGGCAGTATTCTTGGAGTTGTCGTCTGATTTCAAAGAACTGTTTGAGCTGCTCACAGATTTGGTGGACTGCTTGGGTTTGGTACTCTTCGTAAGTGAGCTGGTCAACTGGTTTTGGTTTGTAGGCTGCGACTCTGGAAGTGGCGGCTGGCTTTGCTGCAGCGGGGGCTGCGGCTGGCTTGGCAGCTGGCTTGCCTCCGAAGAGGCCTTTGACCCATTCCCAAAGCCCAGCCACTTCTGAATAAATTGCTTTAGCATCTGCTACTCCACCTTCTACAGTTTTTTTAAGCTTAGTGATCTCGGCTTTGCCCTGAGACAACATCTCGCACCCTTGCCGAATTCCGGCCACGATGCCCTGAGCTGCCATAAGCAGGGTGAATGGGTCCACATCTTAGGTACCAATAAAGGTGTAGTAAGAAGTGCCAACACTCCCGGGGCCAGAGTATGAGTAAGTCACCGAAAAATTGCTGTTGGCCGTCCCCGTGTATAAAAACGAAATTGTGGGGGTTGAAGAAGTCAAACGGCTTCCGTTGTCGTATTCCATAGTCAGCGTTGTCTGCGAAGCGCGTGTCACACCGCCAATGATCATGTACACCGTGCCGTAGCCAAAGCTGCCGTAGGTCGAGTAGACAGCTGCTGAAATCGTAATCATGCACTTGCCGGTTGAGCCTGTCGTGGCTGTGAAGGAGTTGCCGGAAGTAACCGTACCCGCGCCTGTAGCGATGACCGGGACAGCAGGAAGCGCTGCAGAAGCCCATGTGGTGCCGTTGGATGTCAACACATTCCCGCTAGTGCCGGGCGCAACGGTCTGCACTGCGCTTGTGCCGTTACCAAGCAAAACATTATTGGCCGCCAGAGTTGTCGCGCCTGTTCCGCCGTTGGCGACGGGAAGCGTTCCAGTGACACCGGTGGTTAAAGGTAAGCCTGTGGCGCTGGTCAAAACCGCTGCTGAGGGGGTTCCCAGATCAGGTGTGACCAGTACGGGGGTGGTCAAGGTTGGGCTAGTCGCGCGCACAACGCTGCCTGTACCTGTTGCTGTAGAGCCTCCAGTTCCGCCAGACGCCACTGCGAGCGGGGTAGTGAATGTCTTCACCCCAGCAATAGTCTGGTCACCATCTAGCTGCACAAAGTTGTTCAGTACGGCGGCTGTGACACGAATTTCGATGCGATCAGCTGCGGCGTATGCACGCGCTGTCGTGCCTTCTTGGGCGCGAACTACGGTCAAAACATCCGATGTGCGGCTTGTGACCTTGACGATTTCCAAGTTGTTGCTGGAGTCTGTCAGTGTTGCGTAAAAGAAACTACCCGCAGGCACAGCGGGGAACAGCGCACCTTGGCCTGTCGAAACCGTCACCGTGGTGGTCGACGTGGTGATCGAAGAGGCTAGCGTAGCTGATGCGTTGTTGGAAAAAAGTGCTGGCATGTTGGCCCCTTACTTAAGATTTTTCAGTTTGTACAGCGTGCTGAGGTACAAGGCCACGGCTTCGTCGATCAGGTTTTGGATGGCGGTCTCGTCCTTACCCACAGCGGTGTAGCGCAGCTTCTCAATCGCAGCGAGCTGTTTTGTAAGCACCGTGATGATGTCACCACCAGAAGACTCTGTCAGCATCGGGATGTTGTCAATGATGCCGTGGCGGCCTTGGTAGGCTTCAGCAATGGAGTCGGCGATGCCGATAATTTCGTCGTAGAAAGCCCCAAGCGCCACATGCTGGGCGTATGACTTGGTACGAAGGTGCTCTCGGTGCGCTAGCTCGCGGCCTAGAAACAGCAGGGCGATAAGGCGTCCAATCATGGGGTTCTCCAGTAGTTGCCCATATTTTAGGCGTTTGTGTCGTCCGCTGGCAATGGCGTGTTGCCTTCTTCCAGCCATTTCAAATAGGCTTGGTAGTCGGTGTTGGCGGGGTCGAAGGGGATGTACGCACTGTCCGACAGGCGTTGCACGCACTGCGCTGGGCCGGTGATTGGGTTGTCTGGCTGAAGTTTGTACATTTACAGCTCCGCTGAAGCAAAGAACGAACTGACCCCGCCGAACGAGCGAACAAGGGTGCCCGGAGATGCGCTGTTGGTGCCGTTAATCATCACGCGATTGTTTGTAGCACTGATGAAACTGATACCGAGGGAAACCCACGAAGAGCCGTTGTAGTATTGCATCGCTGACGATGAGAACGTCACTGTCGGCGCCGCGCGCATTTGTGGGAGAAACGTACTTGGGCGCACACAATTTGACCCGCCTAAATAAGACGCCCAAGACTCGTAAACGGTGCTTGCAAGCTCTTCTGTGTAGTAATACCGCTGGCACAGAGCCAACTCAGTACCATAGGGTCTGTAGTCAAATGATGTGGCTGTGCTGCCTTTTTCTAGTTGAACGCCGGTGATGTAGAAGGTGGCTCCAGATGTGCCGACTACGGATGTTGCTCCTGTGGCTGAATATGTGGACGATGCGGTCCACGAACCTGCCGTTTGAGAATATGTGGAACCAACCCCAAGCGAGAATCGGACATCAACACCTGTTGAACTGCTTGTGTTCCAAGTGCCAGAGGTACTTCCTGCAATCGTAATGGTTTTGTATTCCCAAGTGTTTGCAGAATTAATCGTGTAGGTAAACGGGTAGTTCTGACCGCCACCCAAAGCACCACCAAAGGTCCCCGTTAACGAACTGCGAACCCAGAAAGACAGCGTTACAGTCTGGGCGTTTGCAGTCCCCCATCCAAAGTCAGCAATATTGAAACCTTCAACTTTGTGTTGAATCAGAAACAAGTCTGTTGATGTGATTGAGTAAGCAGACGAAGATGTAATGCCGAGATAGTTCGTGAACCCCACTGGCGGTGTAACAGACCCAGCATTTTGCTGCGCGGTGAATTTAGATGTTACCGAACCGTAGATGATAAATCTATCAACAGGCCACTGGTTTGCAATGGACTGAGTAACACTAGCCCCAGCATTACGCTGGTCAATCATCATCGCACCATTGATGATGCGGTTCTTGAATCCTGTGTACTGCGCTGCTGAACTCAACAGCCCTTGGTCAACTTGGGTTAATGGCATTACTGCTCCTCTGCTGGTTCAGGCGTGTTGCCCTCGGCCAACCATTCTAGGTATTTCTGGTAGTCGGTGTTGGCGGGGTCGAACGGAATGAAGGCGTTGTCGGACAAGCGCTTCACGCAGCTCGCTGCGCCCATCGGTGTGTCTGGTTGAAGTTGGTACATGATTAAAGCTCCGCACTTGCGTTAAAGTCAGTAATCCACACAGTCGCACCGGTGCCGCCGTTTGCGCGAAGAGTTGTTGAATAGATGCTTTGTGCTTGAACTACCGTGCCAGATGCCCCATCGAGATTGGCTCCAGTAATAGTGACCGTAGGAGAAGTCCGCATCACTGCGGGGAACATAAATGTTGCCCAGCGAATATCTTCCGACAGCCTAGCCAGCGACAGATGAAGAACACCGCCAGCGTTTGTGTATCGTCCGTAATACCGCTGACACAAAGCCAACTCAGTACCGTACAAGCGTTGTTCAAACGGTGATGCGGCGCTTCCTCTTTCGAGTTGTACGCCTGTGATGTACCAAGTAGCACCGTTTGTCCCGACTACGCTGGTTGCGCCGGTAGCGGACAACAAATTAGAAGCGACCCAAGCACCAACAGTTCCGCTGAAGGTGGGGCCAACACCAAGTGCAAAATTAATTTCTATGCCGCGACCATTAGTTGTGTTCCAAGTGCCCGTGGTGTCACCAGCAATTGTGATTGTTTTTTGCTCCCACGTATTTGCTGCGCTGATGGTGTAGCTGAAAGGGTAGGCGCGAGTGTTGTCAGTATTCCGCAAAGCGCCACCAAATGTGCCAGTCAAACTTGAGCGAACCCAAAATGACAAAGTAACCGCTGCGGCAGACGCAGTACCCCATCCTAGGTCTGCCACATTGAAGCCTTCAACAGCTTGCGTGACGGTGAAGTAGTCTGTTGAAATAACACTGTATGCGGAAGAAGATGTGACCCCGAGGTAGTTTCTAAACCCTGCTGGCGCAGTTACGGACCCAGCGTTCTGCTGCACCGTCAATTTGGATGTTTGCGACAAATACACATTCCACCTATCAAGTGTGTATTGGCCGCCTGTAGGAGTAACACTAGCCCCCGCATTACGCTGGTCAATCATCATCGCACCGTTGATGATACGGTTGCGAAAGGTTACGTTGTTCGATCCGCTTTGTGCGATGTTGACTGCGTTTGTCATGCTAGTTGTTCCTCAGTTGGGCGGGGCAGTGTTGGGTGTTCCCAAGCCGCGATGTAATCGCCTCTGCCGTCGCTGTCGTTTTGAAGGCGAATGGTTCCACGCGGCCCAAAATCTTCAAAGGTCAATTCTGGATACAAAGCGCTGATTTTTTCAAAGAGTGTCATTATGCTGCCCTCACAAGTACGCCAGAAAAGAAAGAAGATGAGGTGGGGTTTTTGCTGCTTCCAGAAGATTGGTAAGCGAAAATTTCTACATAATCAGTAGAGCCATTCAAATAAATAACTGCGCTACCGTTAAGGGTGTAAACAAGAGTAGCGCTTGCAATATCCGCAAGATAGTAAAGCAAGCTTCCGTTTCTGTACAACGCAACAACAGTTTCCCCCGTAGTAGCGTAAGAAATAGCAGTTGATACATGATAATAGCCAGCAACAGTCGGCGTAAAACGACTAGACGCAAAATTATTGTTGGTGTCAAAAACTTCGGTCGCAAATAAAATTTTTGTGTAGCTTCCAGAAGCAATTGTCTGTGTGCCATCAGCAGCGGCGTTAAACGCGGGGCCAGTACCCGCTACGCCTGTCGCTAAGTCAGCCTGCACAACTGCACCCGGAGCAATCTTCGCTGTGGTAACCGAGTTGTCTGCCAAATATGTTGTGCCCACCGAACCTGCTGTTGCAGGAATGGCATTCAGTACCGATGACACATAGAAGCTAATCACTTCAACCAAATCACCGGCTGTCGCGCCAGAGGCCAACACAATCGTTGTGCCTGACGAGGCTGTGTAGTCTGCTGAACCCAGCATCACGCCGTTTCTATACACATCCACAAAACCAACTGTGTAGCTTGGCACGCTGAATGATGTCTGCCCTGCGGTGGCTGTGAACTCTGTGACTGTGCGGTAGGCTGTGGTTGTTACGCCGCTGGCAGGTATGCCAAGGTAGCGCACAGAGATGTTGCTTGTGCCCGATGGTGGTGCGGCTGAGAAGGTCAGCGTTGTACCCGACACAGAATATGTCGATGGGTCTTGCAACACGCCGGTGACAGCAACAAGAATTGAAGACGTGTTGGCGGGAGCCACCGTCATGGTGAACGCAACAGTCGAGCCGTTACCGCTGAACGTGTCAGTCAGAAAAGCCGCTGTGAATGGTTGGTTTCCAATGTAGGCCATTACTTAGGGTACTCCTGCTTCACAGCTTCGATTGCCGCCTTCCAAGCATCATAGCCACCGTGGTACAGCAAATCAAACTGATCGGCAAATGAAGGGTATGCTGCGGCGCGTTGTGCCTTGTATGCGTCTGGGTCTACCCACGATTCAACTGCGGCCATGTCAATCGCGACTTGGTTACCTTGAGCGTCAAACGCACCCGCACCGTCATCAACAGTGACAACCTGTGGGTACAAGGCGTAAACAGCTTTGTGGTTCATCCTGCAATCTCCATGACTGTGATTGATGACGCAGTTCTTGCAATGACGGATGTGTCCGTATCAGCGTTTGTTCTGTTTACGCAACCCGTCCCACCTTGAACTCTTAATTGAACTTTGTAGTTTGTTGAAGATGTTGTTGAGGGGCTGTCTAAAAACGTCAAAGCAATTGTTAAAGCTCCATTAGAGTCACCAATAACACGTGTTTGGGCAGAACCTTGTGCCCTGCTACCAGCAGAGTTCCCTACAAAAATAGCAGTGCTGTCTCGAACTAATTGCAGGATACCGTTCTGGCCGCCCGAATCGTTGCTGTAGTTTGTTGTTACCAAAACCAAAATTCTGCTGGACGCTGAAGACGGTGTAATGCTGACCGACAAACCTGTGACATCCGTGTATGTTGTACTGGTAGTAGTGAATGTGTCTGTCTTGGCTGTGCTCACCACCTGCAACACCGCACCGGCGTAGCCGATCTTTGGTCGCGTTACCGAGCTTGCTGCAAGAGCGTTGGGTCCAAGTGTGCTGATTGGCATTACTGCACCTCAATCCAGTTTGTGGTTTGTTCGTCCCACTGGTAATCTTTGCCGTCTGTTGGGCGCGCTACGGGCGCGTTCCACAAACATGTTTCTTCGTCCAGCACCCAGCTTGGAAATGGCTTTGGTGGGATGAACGCGTCGCGTTGTGCGTCATACGTGAACCCGACACCCGCGTAGTTTTTACGCAGGGGTGTGCCGCCCAGTCTGTGTGCGCCGCCATAGGTGTTGTAGCTTGTCTGAATCCATTCGCCGGGAGAGTTGTCCACGAACGTGTCAAAGAATTCTGGTTCAGCCACGATGACTTGAACCACAACGCCGTTATTGACTTTTGCAAAATGGCTCATGCTATGAACGTCCCTGAAGTTGTAAAGGTGTGTATCGTAGTCCCGTTAACAAACGTAATAACCCCCCCAGTAGCACGTGGCGTCCCTGAGTACCGAATAACGACAACTCCTGAGCCACCAGCTCCACCAAGGCCGCTAGTACCACCGCCACCGCCACCACCGTTGCCAGTGTTTGCACCCCCCGCAGAGCCAGTTTCACTACTGCCACGACTCCCGCCATTACCGCCAGCTGAGTATGTCGACCCAGTAAACAAAAATATTCCCGAACCGCCGCTCGTTTGATTTCCGTCAAAACCCGGACTACCTGCACCGCCGCCGCCTGCACCACCTGCGCCATTACCGCCTGAGCCCGGCGTATTACCGCCACGGTTGCCTTGCCCAGACGTGCCTGCACCACCCGATATAAATCCAGAGCTGTCACCCGCGCCGCCGCCAGAACCACCAGAAATGCCCACCCATCCGGAACCACCACCGCCGCCGCCAATAGCAGCAGCCGCGCCTGAGAAATTAAATGATGAGTTGCTACCAGAAGCGCCGCTCGTACCAAGGGAGCCTGTAGCCGCTGCCCCGGCGCCAACTACTACTGCATACGACGCGCCAAGAAAGACGTTTCCCGCACCTTGGACTACACCACCGCCTCCGCCACCGCCGCCACCGCGAAGTGAGCCTGTTGCAGCAGCTCCAGCTCCGCCTCCCGCTACGATGAAAAAGGTAATAGCGTAGACGGGATTTGTAAAAAACGGCGCCCATGTATTGGCGACAGGGCTAAACCATTCAGGGTTTGCAAGTGTGCTGTTGTAGCGAATAAACCCGGCAGCTCCGGTCGGCCTTTGGGCAGTAGTCCCTGAAGGAAGCAGCAAAGCGCCGGTTCCGCTACCGCCCGTCACATCAAGCTGCGTTGCCCCAACCGTACCCTGACTCGGCGCAATCACCTGAGTAATCGGGCTGGTGTAGTACACATAGATGTTGCTTGTACCGCTGGGTGGTGCGGATGTAAATGTGATTGTGTTGCCGCTGACCGTGAACGCATCACCGGGGTTTTGTGGGACGTTCTCGATGACCGCTTGGACTTGAGCAACAGACGCAACAGGACGTGACAGCGTGAAAGCTGTCGTAGAACCATTACCGTTGAAGAAGTCAACGGCAGGCGTGAAAGCCTGTTGATCGGGAGTGTTGCCTATGTAGCTCATGTGATGTTCAGTACAGAAGTGATTACGTCAGCTGAGGCGGCTGCCGAGGAAATGACTTTTAGCACGTCCCCCGTCACCATGACAAACTTTTGATCCCCGCCTACGACAACAAGCGCCCCGCCTACCGGGACTACGGCATTCCTCACAAGGTAGTAGTCCACTGCAGAAACGGTCACGTATGCGCTCACCGTAATTGGAGCTGTGGTCGTGTTGGCAAGGGACAACCCGATGACTGTTGTCTGAGTCGCCGCGCCAACAGTGACAACCGATGCAGCTGAAGTGCCCACATCTTTGTTGAGGTATCGGGTAAAAGTATTTGGCATGATTTATCCTAAGGCAATTGCCATCGCAACAGCAGTACCAGCTGGGTCACCGATTGGAATAGAAATATCCCCAGACCCCAGCAACGAAGTGCTGTTAATTGTTTTGATGTTTGAGCCACTCACCAGCGCATCTTGTTTTGCGTTGAACGTAGACCAGTCAGTACTTGTCAAATAACCATTCACTGACGAAGTCGCCGCTGCCATGCTGATAGCGCCGGTTGTCGAATTGAACGACACGGGCGCAGTACCGGAGATTGCCGCACGCACGCGGGCGTCTGTGTAGTAAAGGTTGGTGCCTTCTGTGATTGACGAAGTGGTCAGAGTCTTGTTCTTCCACAAAGTAGTAGAAGACTCATACTGAAGCACTTGGTCGTTGGCGATTGACGTGATCTGTACGTCATGAATTTCGTCCAGCTCGTACCCATTTTGAATACGGGTCTGAATCTCGCCCTGCGTGGCATGCACACGCGTGACGATACCAACATACACCAAATGGTTGGGTGCATAAGGTTTGGTCTGTGTGTAGCCGCCTGCAGTAGTGGGGCTCAAGTAGAGAATGCCGCCTTCAGTTAGACCTGACGTGTTCAGTCCAGACACAAGGCCTGAAATCACAACAAAGCCATTCTGGTTGTTTGGGATATCCGCTTGGATCATCCCGTATGTTTGCGCAGATGTTGCGTCAGAGGTTGCTAATGCTTTTTGCACCAGCATTTTGTTGCCTGAAGCCCCAGCTGGGTAGACGATGGTGCCCTTTGTTAATGTTGCACCAGTTTCATTACGAACAGCTGCAATCAGGTTACCAGTTGACGAAGAGATGCCGACACTGAAGTCAACCGAAGTACCAACCCGAGACAAAACAACACTGCCGTCTACAGACGTGACCGTCTCCACCTTATCTGAGTTAAGGTTCGTGAAGTTGCTATCAACCTCGTTGTTGGTAAGGGGGCTGCCCTTACCTGCTCGGGTAACAATCGTTGACATCAGCTAGTCCTTAGCTAACAGTAACCGCCCAAGTGATGCTCATCGCGTCGTCCACGCCTTTGTTCACCACGGCAAAGACCGTGCGGCACAGCAACGTACCGCCTGAGCTGGCGTTGAAGATACCTGCCTCTGTCACCGCACCTGTGCCAGTTCCTGCAGGGAACGAAGCTACGTAGGTGGTAACGGCTGCGGCAGTGGTACCGCTTGTCAAAGCAACACGACCGAGCTCTGATTGAAGCGCCGTGTCTCCAGCTGCAGCTGCCGTAGTACCCGCGCCGACAGCCATATGGCTCATGATCGTGGGGGTGCCGGTCATGCGCGCCGCAATAAACTCTTTGCCGGTTGTGACTACGAGGTTTTTGATCTCGCGTTTGTCTTTGAGCGACCCGTCTGCGTTGAATAGCTGAATGGTGACGTCGCCAGTGATTCTGATTTGGTCGTTAATCATGGGGTTTCCTTATGTGAACGTTCTTGACTCACCGACATAGTCTTCAGCAAAGTAGGTGAAATCGCAATAACCTTGTGACCGCAAACTGCCGGAGCTGTCCGCTGCCACCGAGTCTGTAGCCCTGTTTTGCAGGGTTTTCGCTATCGCGTCCGTAACGAATGATACATTGCTTAGCGATTTAGTGAAAGTGTAAGTAGCCCCATCGTTGAGGTCAAACGAGTCGATCATGCCGACCCCATCGGTCAGCAGCTTTGTAATGGCAAAACTTAGCTGGTCCACCGTTGAAACAGAGTCAACCAGTGTTTTGACGAACGAATACGCCTGCGCGTCAGTGACCCCAACAGAGTCAGCAAAATTGCGAATGAACACCAGCGTAACGGTTATGGCGTCTGCGGTGGCTACAACGTCTGCCAGTGCTTTGCTGAAAGCAAAAATGGGCTCTGGTTGCGTCAGAGTAACAGCGTCAGCGAACCCTTTCGCAGTAGAGATGAACGTTTGATCGAGAGCTACAGCCGTGTCGGCAATGTAGCGGTAACGTCCTGACTCATCCACCTCCATAGCAACCACGAGCTCGATGTACGAGACGGCTGATACTGGCAGCGCATAGGAAACCGCAGCAGAGGGCTGCACAGCTGTTGCAGCTGCGCGAATGTAGTGAACTTCAGTAGAGACTGACGGGTTGACAACCGACAAGCTCGCGCGCAGCCGCGTGGCCGAGGTCTCCGCAGAGACTACTACGGACGAGGCGCGCAACTTCATTAGAAGTCACTCCGCACCTTGAACTTCAAAACGTCATACACAGTCTGAATTTGGGTATCAGAGAACGTAATCTGAATCTCGCCTTCAAACTCGCCCGAAGCAGTAAGCATGGAGGGGGCTGAAGCAGGGTAGAAAGTGATCTGGCCATTAGGGCCATCGGTAATTGAGCCGGGTACGGTGGCCTGCAGCGTGGTGCTACCGACTGCTCGAAATTTCAGCACGGCGGTGGCGCCGGTCACGTTGACAACGTTGCCAGTCGTCTCATCCGTAATAGTACACACCAGCGCGGGGCGGGTGTCGTTCTGAACCAGTTTGATCTTGTCGCTCATGCAAACCTCTGGAATTCGATGCGTGCAGCTGCACGGGTCAAGCCCTTATACACACGTGTACGTACTTCAGCCATATTGTCGTTGAAGCGCTTGGTGTAGTCCATCGCAGTCTTCGGGTCGTAGTACGGTTGGTTGGGTGTGTTGTACAGGCGCGCGCGGGCGCCATGAGCGATGTACTCAAGGAAACGCTCGTAGATTTCCTCGTCAATCGTGGTGGACGCGCGCTTTGGTGCAATCGCGGCCCGCACCTTCAGTTTGTTTGCCTCAGTGACGATGGGCTTAGTCACAAGCCGCACGACGCCAGCGCGTGGGCGGAAGTAGTAGTACGGGTTGCCCGAGAGGTCAGCCCAATTCGAAGTGCGGTAAATTTGGTTCAGCTCTTCTTGGGCCTTAGGGATCAGCAGTTGGTCGCCATAGTACGCCTGCATGATCTCCACTACTTTGTAGTTCGAGTCATTTGCATCTAGCTCATATTCCCCGATGTCTTTGATGCCAGTGATGGCGTCAAGCTCTTCTTGCAGGTAGTGTGTCTCTTCGCAAAACTGAATGCACGAGTTGCGAATGGCCTGCACAGCCACGATCTCGGGCACGTCCTGCACGTAGGGCATGACCTCGGGTAGAAAGACTTCGTATGAAACGGCGGTCATTGTGCAGAACCTCTAACTGGAGGGTTACGGGGGCCGAGAGCCTGAGTTGGGTCGTTGGTGACTTCAGACGCAGTCTTACCTTGGACAGCGCCCATGAAGGTAGTGATGTAGCCTTGAGCCAGCTGCAAGCCGGGGGCATACTCGGCGTCCTTGCTACAAGCGCGGTACAAAATGTAGTCGACTAGCGCAGACTGGAAAATGTCAAAAATCGCAATTGGCTGATTTTCGTTCGTCAAGTCTGCCGGTTGGGCTGAATAGTTCAGCTCAACATATTGGGTGCCCGTATTGGGTGGGTACACAAAAAACGCGGCTTGATCTTGGTTGGAGTAGATGTAGTTCCGAACCTCAGCCTTGGCTGTATCTGTGTGCCAGTTGGGGTTGAATCCGTCAATGATCTCACGCGAGACCAAGCGAATGGCGCGCCCGGGTGTTGTTCCGTTTGTGCCCATGTTGCGATACACAGACAACAAGAGCCAGCCGTCGGCTGGTAGAGTTTGGCGGGTTCCAGCCACCAGCTGCTTTGACACAGTGGTGGAGGAAGCGCTCGGTTGAAGGGTCACGATTTGGCGTACGCCGTCATTGAGCCACGAAAGCAATTCGGCTCGCGTCCAACGGATGTTGGCCAAGTCGATCAGCTGGACCGTAGCTTTATCAATAATGGTTTTTGCGGTTACCGTGCCCATTGCCTACCTTACGGTGTTACTGCTACAGCAGCTTGAATTGCTGGAACCTGAGTACCGGCCCACAAACCTTGAACAACCAAGTTGTTCGCAGTTGCAGAACCAGCGTCAAGGCCAGTAATACCCAAAGCCTGAGTGTATGTAAAACCTGCAGAGACCAAGCCATCAATGTTGGCAGTGGTGTCCTCAGCAATTACAGCTTGGGCTTGTGGGAGAGATAAGCCACTGGCGATCAGATCGTCGATTACTGCCATGTTTAGCTCCTAAGGTTAAATTGATGCAGGGAGGGCCGAAGCCCTCCCGCGCCCGCTAGCGGGGTGATTAACCTGCGGCGACCAACAGTGCCAAGCCGTTTGCTTGGGCAACTTGAGTACCGTACACGTTCAAGCCGCGCACCAAGGTACCGAAGTCGTTGGGGTTCTGCAAGCTTTCGACTTTCGCGATTTGCGAAGCAAAAGTGATCGCAGACTTGTGACCAGCCATCACAGCGTGACGCTTCACAGTACCGGCGCTAACAGCGTCAGTGCCAGTGTTGGGGTTCATCCAAGTGCGGCCAGCTGCGCCACGTGGAACCAAGTTGCTCACGTACACAGTGAAACGGTCGATCATGCCGATCTTGCCGTTGCGCAAAACGCTAGAAGCGTCACCCATGAACTGGGCTTGAGCCAAGTTCGATTGCATCAAGATTTGACGCTCTGTGGGGGTGATGATCAACCAGCGGTCTGTCTCAGGCACGTTGGCTTCGTCCAACACGCTTGACAAAGCAGTGATGCTCTGCAAGATGTTAGAGGCAGTCAAAGTGATGGCGGCAGAGTCGGTGCCGAGGTTGTAGCCACCAGAGATCGCACCAGCGGTAGCGCCTTGGTTAGCGGCAGCGCCTTGGTTGAAGTTGGTGTACAACACGTCTTTGTCGATGTTGATCTTCATCTGCATAGCAGCGTCGTTGGTGAACATGTCCATCAACTTGGGCTTGGCTTGCAGTTCCAACACGTTGTTCACGTTCACGCCGAAGTACTTACCCTTGTTGATCACCAAAGAGATGGTGCTGGGGGCGGGCACTTCGTAAGCCAAGTTTTGGCCAACAGAGTAGTTGTTGATGGTGATTGATGGGATTGTGTTGATGATCACAGTGTCGCCCATGCCGGTGATGTCACCTTGCCAGTCGGTGTTAGCGATTTCGCCAAACACGGTGGCGGCATAGAACTTCTGTGCCAACTTGCCAGACCAGAGGGCTGGAATGAACGTGCCAGAGTAGGCTGTACCTGAGTAAGCTACTTGGCCGCCGGGGGTGTTGAAGCCACCGGCGTTAATGGGATACGCTGCTGCAGCGGTGATTGTGGACATGGAAGTGCTCCTGTTGTTAAAAAACGGTTTGGTTTACCGCCATGTCCTGTGGTGCTGCTTAATAGCGAATGCGACCTTCAGTAGTGGCGGCGTGGATATCATTTTCAATCTGCACCGCTTGTGCTTCGTCAATCAGGCCGCGTCTCCATTCAGAGTAAAACGCATCAATATCCTGTTGGGTATAAACGCGCTTATCTACGTTTGGATTCGTAGGAGCCGGTGACGTACGCGAGCGGGTCGGTGCTACTTGACTCTGAAGATTTGGCTTACCGGGCTGAGGGGCAGGCGCAATGGCTTTCTTGTATTGATTGAAGATGTTTGCCGTGCGTGTGGCGTCCAACGATTCGTACGCGTTGTTAAGCGCATACTGGCGTGGCATGCCGTATACAGGGTCAACTTCTGCCAACCAAGCCAAGAACCCTTGGTCTACATTGAGGGCTTGCCAATCTGGCACCGCTGTTGCCAAAGCAGTCTCATAGCGGTCTTTATCAGACACCACTTGACGCTCAGACACGTTGCCTAGCTTACCCTTCAACTCATTGATTTCGGCGCGGAGCTGGGCTTCAAGTTCGCGGCTTCCCGCGAGTTTCTGCTCAGTTGCACGGTCGATCAAATCAATCAGATCAGAACCAAAAGCTTCTTTGTCTTGTTCAGTGATAAGAGTCTTTGCCGGGGCCGGAGTGGTTGGCGCGGCGGGCTGCGCTTTAAGTACTGCGTTGTCGGCTACGAGCTGTTTGATCTGGTCATTCATCTCGCGCACTTGCGCGTACAGGCGTGGCACCTCTGCGTCAAACTTACCTTTCAGAGAGTGGTAGCGTTGCTCCCATGTTTCTTCAGGTACCGCTGGCTTTGGGTCAGTCTCTTGCGAAATGGGTTGCGGTTGTGGTTCAGGATCAGGCTGAGGGGGCTGGGCTATTGGTTCACCAGTGTCTGGGTTTACAGGCTGGGTTCCGTTTAGCTGCGCAACAAGCGCGTCAGCTTCTTCAACTTGCTGTTGAACAGCACGAGGCAATGACATTTCTATCTCCTTCGCTCCGACTACGCTGGGGGGCTCCAGTTACGGTCTGCCCACTCACGCTTACGGTCAGCTACTACGGTTTAATTTTGACTCTGGGCTCCGACTCAACGGTCAGCTCAGGGTCTGCGGGTTTTAGCCAACAAGGTGCTACCCTCATCGACAAGGTCAAGGATTTCCTTAACCTGCAATGCCCGGCCTTGCAGCCGAAGCATTTCATCTTTATCTCTTGCTTCACACAGGCGCATGAGCGTATCTGCGTGTTGCTTTTGCCAGAATTCTATCAGTGGATTGAACTCTTGCGTTTTCAGTAGTGTAAGACAACGAGCAACTCGCTCGTCAACTCGCACTGTCATTTATTTGCACATGCCGTCAGTTTTGGCAGACTCTTGGCTGACTTCTTTACCACCACGCTTGAGCGTGCTGAAGATGTCGCCGTTCGAACCGCCGCCGCCAACAGCGCCACCTTTGGACATGCCATCGGTCTTGGCTGATTCTTGCTTGTACTCAGCTGAACGCTTTTCCATCGGGTTGATTGCTTGCATAGGATTTCTCCGGTTAAGTTGATGCGATTATGTACAACATTCTACTGTTGTCAAGAGGCAACTCCACCCATGGGGGCGAAATTGTTTGCTACGGGTGCGCCGTTTTGTAACGTTGCACCGGGGCGTGCGTTCGGCGGTGTGCCGCCTGCTTGCGCCTGACCGTTCTGCTGCTCAAGCATCATCTGCTGTTGAGCTGCCATATTCTGTGCCTGCTGCATGCGCGCCTTGATGATCTCCACCGGTGGCACGATGTTGTCAGGGTTGAGGTCCAACGTCTTCGCTGCTTGGCGCAACAATTCTGCGATACCTTCAACGCCAACGATCTGCTGAGTGATCGGGTTAGACAACGCGATCTGCAAGAACTGGTTCTGACGCATCTGAGCCTGCTCCTTAATCATCAAGGAAACAGCGCCGCGTGCGACGATGTTGACGTCGCCCTTCAAGTCTGGGTCATCGCCGTAGCGCATGTTGTAAAAATACAACCGCTCGATGGCCAAGCGAAGCACGTTCTCGTCGATGTTGGAGATCACCTGCTTGATGGCCTTGCCAGCGTTAGACATCAGCATGCTCATGCCCGTAGCCGTACGGCCAGCGCCGCCAGCTGCACTGTCGCCAGTCATGTAGCGAGGAATGCCCGTGTACTCGTCAGCCAAGACAGAGAACTTCTCGTACACCGCCATGAGCTCGTTTGACAAGCTCGAAGGCTGGAAAAACTGCATGGGTGTCGCACCACCAGCCATAGGATCAGAAGTGACTTGCCACACCTTCCATGGGTACATCTGCGTGATGTTTTCGCCCTGAGGCAAGCGGTCAATGTTGTACACCACCTGCGGGCCCGAGGCGATGGACATGTTGTTTACAAGCGAACGCGCAGCTGCGTTGCAAATATCTTGCGTATCTCTACACAGATCAGCAACAGAGTTACCCCAATACGCTCCCGGAACTTCTTCATAGCTGGCCTTGTAGTATGGTTTGCGACCCAATGGATCGGGGTTGATGACGGCTTTGATGACCCACGTACCAATAACCCAAGCCTCGATGGGATAGTCCATCAAGGGGTCTGGCACTTCTTCCTCAGTCATGCCCCAGTCACGCAAGAGCTGACCTTGCACATTGCCCCAGTACTGCAGTGCGTCAATTAACTGCGAGGGGTTCTGCTGCACACCCATTGTCGACTTGCCTTCAGCCGCAGCCTTGTTCATGTCAACGTAAATCCAATCACGAAGGCCGCCCTTGCCGTACTCCTCGAGAACCATACGAATGGCGCCGTCACTGTAGCCTTCAACACCAATCAGCGCTTGCAAGTCAGCGCGATGCAGTTTGTGGCGTTCAATCAACGCACCGTCGTCAACCGATGACGCGTCAGCTGCAGGGTAGATGTTGAATGGGTCTACGCGTTCCCACTCGAGAGACAACTCGTCCTGCACGCTCAACTCATACTGTCCGTTCGCGCCGGGTACCCACTTCATTTTCGGGCGCTTGCGCACCACAGGGCCTTTGATGAAAGCCGATGGGAACGTGGTGATATCGTCGAGGAAGTCGCTAAACGCTTTCTGGAAACCGCCTTCTTGCAGCTGGTCAGTCATCTTGACTTCCATGCGCTCTGCGGTGCGAGTGGCCATGTCCTTGAGGTGTGACATCGCCATATCTTTCATCTCAAGCAAACGCTCACGCACTTGCTGATCTGTGGGAGGTGTACCCGCTGCGTATAACTGCATCACCTCCTGCTGCGCCTGCGCCATGATGCTCTCGACTTGGTTAGGAGGCAAATCAGGGATGGCACCGGGCTTGATGGTCCAAGGCTTCTCGTCAGCTCCAGTGATCAGAGTATCGCGCAGCCAGCTCGAAGCAGCACGGCACTTGTTCGACGTCAGCATCATGTAGATGGTAGAACTACCCTGCTCACGCAGCTGCGCCAACTTGTCAGGGTCATACTCCCCGCGCCGCGCGCGCACCGACTTGAGCATCTTGATCTCTGAAGTCATCTGCTTGGCCATCATTGAGCTCATCCATGTTTTTCGGATGAACCCTGCAAGCGCCTGTACAACTGGCTGAGAGTTCTGCTCTTGCGCCCTCTGACGCTGCTCATCCTGCAGCGCTTTGAGCGATTTGATGGTGACCATGCCGCCCGTGGTGACCGTACCCGGTGCGTTTGAATTGGTAATGTTCAAGCCAAGTTGCATATATGCGTCACTTTGTGCGAATGGGGTTTAATAGGGTGCAAGTCTACTTGTCAAGTCCACACGTAGTCAACTCGTTTCACTTCAACTGCTTTACGGGCCCAAGTATCGCCTGTGACGTTTCCATCAGCGTGCAGACACGCGTATTGATGGGCATCTGCGATGTGGGAGTGCGAGTTTTTCTCGGGTTTGTCATCCGCCTCGCCGTTCTGCCGGATTTTATACCTATATCCGCCGCGCAGTGCAGCAATTAAGTGCGTGCAGCACGGATCAATCAAATGCCCCGGTTTGCCATCTACGACACGTGTGAGCATTTTGTCGACTGAGTTAACACGTGCCACAACACTGTTGGACTTAGCCGGAATGACCCGAAACCCTTCTTGGCGCAAGATGTCAAACACCGAGCGCTCATCGGTCTGAGCTCGCTGCTGCCCCGCAGGGTCACCAATGATCAACACGTTCATCCCCGGGAAGCGGTTGGCCAACAGGGGCTTTAACTTCTCACGACAAAACCGCAAGGTGCCCATACCGTCAGACACGAGGTCTGCGAATGTCAGCAGTCGTCCTTGCGCATCAACTTGGTTGATAGTGCATGCAGGTGTGAGGCCGAAGTCCATCCCGATGATGAGGGGGTGGGTCTGCAGTTTGATGTGGTTGAGAGTCTGCTTGGCAACGTGTGTATCTCGATTAAAAGCTCGGAATACAGGCTGTCCCGAGAGCGATTTGCCAAATTTTCCATGGACGTAGACGTCGACCCAGTCTTCACTTTTGCCCTCACACAAGTTCTCGTAGTACCCATCGGGCAAGTATTGCACCCAGTCCGCCTCTTGGCTCAAGCCGCTAGGCTGGATCGTGACGTGCATGTTGTCTGGCGGCTCGTTGAGCAGCTTTTCCCAAAACGTATCAGCGTCGGGCGGGTTGGTCGCACCCCACACTTTGTGAATCTGGTTGCCGTCATCGTCGCACGCACCCACACCGTTCATCGTTTTGTCGGGGTAGCGACCCAATCGGCCAGTGAGAGCATTGTAAATGTCAGGATTAATTTCTCGAAACTCGTCCATGACGCCAAAGGTAAGTTGCAAAGACAGTAGACGGCGAGCATCATTAGCATCGTCAAGACCGCGAAATAGAACTTCACACTCGACATCATCAAACTTGAGCAAAAACTTTGAGTTGGTTTTTTCAAGGACACCGGCTTCTCCATCTGGGTACCACTTCAAAAAGTCTGGGATGGTCGTGTCCCACAACATCTGACGGGTGTTACGGATGACAGCGCAGCGCGAACGGCGTATGCCATCAGGACTGGCCTTGACCCGTTTGGCTTCATAGCCAATCTTGATCAACGACGCGGTCGTCTTGGTTGAACCCACCGGGCCCACAATGAAGTTCGCAAACTGGTCAGCCGTGAGAAACGGTACGACCGACATGGGTGGTGTGTAGACTAGGTTAGCCATGTAGTTTTTTCGCGTACGCGTCCATTAACTGAGCACTGATGTTCTGGATGGCATATGCCTCGCCCTCGGTGCCGAAACAACCCATCTTCCCCGCGCTGTCTTCGAGGTTCTGCCAAACGTGCACTGCCTCGTGAACAAGTAGGGCCGCCACATCAATCGGGTCAACCTTGGCCGCGCTCTCCATGCTCAAACCAACGATGCTGGCAAGGGACCCTTTGACCATGGTGTAAGTATGCGTCGTTGCGTGAGCACCGGGATTGATAAATGGGTCCCCCTCAACAGGGAGGTCTAGGTCGCGAAGCGCCTGATCGAACTCATTCTGCGAGGTTACGAGAGTCAAGTACGACCCCACTAACAAGCTTCGGTTAAGCCAGTTGACTTTTGTTTTTTTAACCATCTATGGTGATCGGAGCTGGCCCCGCCTGAGGTATGTTGATCGTGATGCTGAATTTCGGTGCAGACTGCACGGTGGTGTCCACAGCCTTTTTGTCAGGCTTCAAGCCCGCCACGTCCACCAGCGAGTTAAACACGCTGAGCTTTTGCAATATCGTGCTGTCGTTGGATATGGCCTGCTTGAACATCTGAGCCATCATCTCTTCGGCCATGAGACCGGCCTTGAGCCTGAACGTCATGCCGTTGCGCTCGAACTCTGCGCGTTGGTTCTGCACGGCGTGTATGAACGGTGGCCACTGCTTGAGTCGCTCCCACTTGGCGCCTTCGAAGTTGAACCGTGCCGCGATGGAGTCAGGGTCTTCCAACCCCGCTGCGCACTCCCAGACTAGCTGAGGGGGCACATCCAAAGTGACATGGGCTTCGGGCGCGCTCGGTGAGAGCGCAAACTCGTTGTACTCAGCAAACTCGTCCAACTCATTGTTCATTGGCAGCTCGTCTTTCCGCCACTTTCGCAGCGTAGATGGTGAGCACTTTACGGATGATCTCCGATATGGTCGTGCCCGAACGGTCGGCCTCGGCGCGCAATGCTGCCATCAGGTCTTCTGGCAAAAAGAAGTTGTAGCGCTTCACTTCTTCTTCGCCGTCTTCGCGGACTTGATGAAGTCTTGCTTGGTGGGGGCACCCTTGGTGCCGGGTTTGCGCATCTTCTCACCAGAGCCTTCAGCGATACGCTTTTGCTTGGCGTTGATGTTTGCATAGAGACCGGGTTTGGTTGCCATGATGGGCTCCTTGGTTAGTGACGTGTGTATGTTACACCGAAACGCAAAACCGTCAAGTGCAGTAATGGGTAAGAAGCTCGCCTGCCAATTCGTTGAACCTTGGTCTGAAAATCGGAAAACGACCAAGTCCCCCATCCCCATTGCGCCGATTTAACAACTGCACGCGTTGAGTGTATAGCATGGGTTAAGTAAGTAAAAAGTATATAGACGTGTGTATGTTGGGAAAATTTTACCTTTGTTGCGTACGGCATAGGTAAGTAAGGGCGGGGGGCCCCCCTGTCCGTGTCCCTCCCCCTACCCCGTGGGGTCGAACCTACCGAGCCACCTAGCTATGAAGGGGCTGGGCGGTGCAAACCTACCTTGCCACCTCATTGTGAGAGTGCATCGCCACTTTCCACATCACGCTCATTAAAAAAGCACAATGGGTTATTGCGTCCTGCGATATACGGCTTCCCGCTATGCGGCTAGGCTAGTCTCAATGGGTCAACGCGTTAATTTGTTGCGATGTGTCTTTCATTAAAAATTGATTTTATGGTGTCGGTATTACATTGTAATACTATGGGCCTAACTTTTTGCGTGTTTGGGTGAAGCAACACGCCGGTGAAACCTACCGCATCACCTAAACCGCGAATGCGCGGCATGGTGTAAACATCGCATGGCAAGCATGGCGGTGGGTTTTGTAGTAAGCATTGCATGGTGTAGTGTTTACTATGAAACCTTTAGGAGTAAATCATGGAAAATCAAATCACCGTATTCACCAACGACAACGCCATCGTGTCATTCAACGACAAAAAGGGCAAGTCTTATGAACTCAGCGCCGAAGGTGCGTTGTTCAAAGGCGGCGCCGCGTTGCGTGCCCTCAAAGATGTGGCTATGCAAGCCGCATTCACCAAGGCCGAATCTGGTCGCTATCGTTCAGCTGCTGATATCTTGTGCGCTTCATTCCCAAGTGTTGGCAAGGCTGTTGACAAAGTAATCGGCTCACCTTGGGCAAGCAAGACAACAATGGCCACATTGATTACCGCGATTGATCGCGCCGATGAGCCTGCCAAGGGCTGGTCTAAAAAGCAGCTCGAAGGTCGCGCATTCATCAGCGCCTTGCGTACCCTGCCAGCGTTCAAGCCTGAGCAAGTGACTATCAATGCCTAAGGTTCACACCTTGCCACGGGGCGAGCACATTGCCCCAATGCCTGCCTTGCGTGATGGTGATATCAATCGCCGGTTGCAGGGCGGGCTTCCACCTGAGCCAAATCGTTCAGCATCTAAGCGCTTAGCCAACTTCTCAGGCCGATGGGCGCGCGATCCAATGAAGCGCATCGTCATCGAATATCGTGGTGTGTATACACACGATTGAATTTGTTGGTTTTGTGCGGCTGAACAATTTGTCATCATTTATGAATGATTTGTCTGTCGTTTTGAACCGCAAATTCTCCAACAAATTCAGAGAATGGCTCAACCATGCGGGTTGCCAAGGGTGATTTTTTGATTTTGTGAATTTGTTATACATTTTCAACCAAACATATATAAATACCCCCCCCTGCTACGGATTGAGGGGGGGGGGGGGTGCATAAAACAGGCTCTGCCATATGGACGCCAACAAATTCGCGTACACTTTATACTACACCCCTTTCTAAGCCTTTATCCATGCGGGTTTCCAACCCCTTAGGTATCGTTTTGAATTTGTTGGGTGTAATTTGTTGGACTTCATAGCGCCCAAAACTTGCTTAATTTTTAAGCAAAATACCGGTTTTTTGTGATGCTCTCGTGATGCAGCACGCATCATCTATGATATACTCAAGCCTGCTTTAAGGGGGCACTTTGCTCCCAGCAAATTAGGAGTATTACCCATGTCTGAACTAAAAACGATAACGCTTCGCCTGTCTCCCGTGGATTACAGCAAGCTACACACCTTAGCAAGGAACAAACGCATGTCAATGTCCGCACTATTGCTTAGCCTGTTTGACGCAGAGTTAAACCAAGGCGCTGCGCCTAAGGGTCGAACCAAACGAGATATTGTGTTGGAAGAGTACGCCGCACATGTAGCCGAGATACCCATGTTTGTAACCCAAACTGACGCGCAAGCGTACATTGGTGCAATCCACGACATGCGCAAGCGTGCAGGGTTGGAAGGTGACCTAGGTGCGCAACACATGCCCATACCAAAAGAAGTAGTAGATCAAGCCAACGCTTTTTATAGCGTAAAAGGGGCTGCCAAAGAAGAAACACTCGAAGAGATTGAGGCTGGCCTTATGGCCGTACTCAAGGGCTAACCAAAAACGGCTGGCATCCGCAACTGCCACACTCACTAACTAACTCAAGGGTAAACCCTATGCCACTCACTTACTTAATCATCACGCCCAACCACGACCAACCCATCGACCTCATGGACGATGACGACTATGTATGCACCTTCGACCCAACCGATGACGAGGTGACAGAATCATTGGACGACGCCATCAACGCAACATTCAAACAGATATGGGCGTGACGAAGGCACCTATCATGCGCCTACACGGCATGGAACTGGGTGACTACCTAGAGTTCATGTCGCTGTATCTATTAGTGCATCGCGTAGGCGAGGAAGTGGCCGAGGGTAGCCCTTGGCTGCTCGACCGCTTGGATACATTAAGGCGTAAGTATTCACCCACAACAATGACCAAAGTGCTCAACGATTTTCACAAAACCCGTAAGGACGCACAAAAAGCTGTACAGGCGTAAATGTTTGTGCTACCATTTAGTATCTGAACAAGGAGTTGTAGATGCTAGATCACATAACCGCCAAGCAAGTGTTTGACTATGACGCGCAAACAGGGGAAATCAAATGGAAGAAAAGTCGAGGCCGAGCAAAGGCTGGGTCTGTCGCTGGCAATGTCTGCCCAATGTATGGATACCGCATCATTGGCTACGAGGGGCACAACTATCGAGCGCATCGAATTGCGTGGCTGTTAGTCCATGGGGTATGGCCAAATGTTATTGACCACATAAACGGCGACCGCCTAGACAACCGACTGGCCAACCTGAGGGACGGAACGCACGCAGACAACAACATGAATCAGGCCAAGCCAAAGCGAACAAACCCATACCTAGGCGTATCTGCCTTTCGTGGTAAGTGGCGCGCTGTGATTCAGGTATCTGGCAAACAGAAACACCTAGGTGTATTCAATACACCTGAAGACGCAGCCCAAGCGTACATCGAAGCCAAGCGAACTTACCACTCAACATCGAGGTTATGACATGGAAGATTATCACATCCCAATCTGCACCCACTGCTACGCGGTAAGGGTCGAACCACAACGCAAGAACATGGCACGCCCGACCTGTATGGACTGCGGCGAGAAGATCGCCAAGGAACGCAAGCACACAGTGGTGCCCATGCCCAAATCAAACTACATACTGGTGACAGACTTGTCGCTTCTTCATGGGCTCAACTCATCACACAAAGGTGGAGGCAAGCTATGACAGAAGCACTAAACCCACACATACACCACACTGAACGCTTCGGCACGCTGTATCTCATACCCCAGATCGGATGCCAAGGGTGCATGGGGTACAAAACAGACGAGGATAACCCACCAGCAAAAGTAAAAGACAGACCTGAATGCCATAGCCTGCCACCATGTGGCGCGCACAGTGGATGGGCACCGGAATCTGCGTACATCGTATGGCTAACCGAGGTGAGGATGAAATGAGTGCGCCCAAGCATGTGCTGTTGCGCTTGCAACACAGACCGGTGGATGGTGGGCCACTACAACCAACCAAGGCAACTATTATCTGGCCGCTTGAACGCTGGAAAGACCACAGGCTGTGGCTCATAAACGAACGCGGGTACACGCCTGAGAGTGTCGACACAACATTCGTTATAACCATCGGTGGGCTCAAACGCCTAAAGATTGTGCAGGATACCCTGCGCAGATTGGACAACGCATGAAAACAGTAACCATCAGTGGCCGTGAATACCTAATGGTGCAGTCACCCCGCAGTAAAGCATCTAACTGCCATGGCTGTGCGCTCGATGCTGAGAAGACTGGGAATGCGTGCGCGTACATAGTATCGAGCCTGCCCTTAGATGCTCGGTGCAAAGGCAAAATCATCTACATCTTAAACACACCCGAATCCATAGCTGCATACGCGGCAGAAAGGCTATCGTGAACGCATTCCACTCAGACTACATCAAGACCTTCTACCCAGAGCTACTCAGTACGATCAAGCTCGAATCAACGCAAGCAGAGAATGGCCGTGTGTTCGGTGCCAAGTCCAAAGCATCGCGAGAGAAAGCGCATGGCAAGACAGTCAACACCATCAACACATCCAAGGGGCGTAAATGACAGAATCACCTATCATGGTTGTGCAGCTCAAGGTCAAGCAGAACTACGGCAACCAAGCGCTGTATCCACACAACGAGCAAGCCAAACTGTTCGCGGCAATTGCGGGCACAACAACAATCACCACACAAGTGGTCAAGTCAATCATGCGGCTAGGCTACACAGTGGAGTACATCCACGATGAGGTTGTGCTGTGAAACGCGTACGAATCGGCACCAAGAACTACTACAAAGTTCAGCAATTGCAGAGTGTGGTCAATAGGTTCCACGACGACCACGAAGGCGGATCACTTTGCATTGGGTGTGCGTTCTTTCGGAATGGCAGCCAGACCGCAGGATGCCCCGATGACCGAGAAGGTGTCTTGCGCTGCTGCGAGAAAGACATAGATTGGATATTCATTCCGGCAACCAAGCAAGGGCTGGCAGCTTTTGTTGCTCATAGATTGGAGCACTCATGACGACAACCAAGATAAACCTGCTGGACTTAGTGCGCAGACACGATGCAAGTCATGCCACTTGGGAACTCATCGAAGACCCCTACCATGTGACTAAAGGTGTGATGTGTTGGGTAGTCACACTGCACAATGCAGTCCGTACTCCGGAACATAGCTGGTTTGCTCAATACCGAGTAGCCTCACACACAATCCAACTGGCCAATGGTGTGGAACTTATCACTGACGATTACATTGCACACATGGTCAACCAACGATTGGAGGCAGCATCATGAGTATGTACCGCGAAGAGGTCAACAAGTACAAAGCCAAGCGCACTGGCATTGTGGATGCCAAAGTGGTCGCACCCAAAGGACGCAAGAAGAAAGTTGATAAGCCTTGGGTTGTGTGGCTTGCGCTGGGTGAAGGCTCAACACTCAAATGGAAACCGTGGAAGCATGAGTTCCAACACGAGCACGATGCTCCATCATTTCTGCGTAAGAGCAAACAATGGTGGAAGCAATCGTGGCTCGAATACAACGGGG